>Ga0182013_10003848_pt1 | contig 18442 bp, 14 predicted proteins | sample 612S2MmetaG_FD_120487 | JGI IMG/M metagenome (GOLD analysis project Ga0182013, IMG submission 120487) | Permafrost microbial communities from Stordalen Mire, Sweden - 612S2M metaG | ecosystem: Environmental > Terrestrial > Soil > Wetlands > Permafrost | place: Sweden: Stordalen | collected...
CCTGACCTCGCCCCGCAATTTCTGCCTGGCGGGGAAAATGGGCTGAGCCATTCCTTTCGATGGCCAGAGCTTCGCAGGTGGGGCAGGCGGTGCTCGCCTGCCCGCCCGCTCTGAATTGGCCCGCTGTTCGAATAGGATCGAGCGAAGGCGAGCACCGCCTGCCCCACCTGCGGGCTCACTGCAAATTCCACGACCTCACGCCACGACGCTTGCCGCGAAGTTATTCTTGCGCGGCTCCTTAGGACGCCGCGCTCGTGAGGCAGCGCCCCAGGCGTCCCCCGCGCCTTCGCGCCTTGCCCGTCTTCCCGCAATCATGTTAGCGTGAGAATTCCGGAGTTCAGGGCTTTATTTCAAGCTAAGGAGAAATCGTAGATGCCATTATTGTCAATGCGCCAGCTTCTGGACGAAGCGGCAAAAGGCGGATATGGTGTTGGCGCGTTCAACGTCAACAACATGGAACAAATTCAGTCGATCATGGAGGCGGCTCGCGCAACTAAATCGCCGGTCATCGTCCAGGCCAGCCGAGGAGCGCGCGCCTACTCCCAGGATCGCTTCCTGTACCACCTCATGATCGCGGCCACGGAAGTCTACCCCGAGATCCCCACGGTCCTGCACCTCGATCATGGCAACAGCGTGGAAACCTGCAAGAGCGCCATTGACATGGGCTTCACCAGCGTCATGATGGACGGCTCGCTGATGCCCGATGGCAAGACGCCTTCGAGCTTCGAATACAACGTGGACGCCACCCGCCAGGTAGTCGAAATGGCGCATGCCAAGGGCGTCACGGTGGAAGGCGAGATCGGTTGTCTGGGCGGCATCGAAGACGGCCATGGCGCCGGCCTTGATGGCCTCAGCCACCTCACCGACCCGGCCCAGGCCGAGGAATTCGTAAAGCTCACCGGCCTTGACGCGCTGGCCATCGCCATCGGCACCAGCCACGGAGCTTACAAATTCACCCAGAAGCCCACCGGCGCGACGCTCAAGATGAACATCCTCATCGAAATCCACAAGCGGCTGCCCAACGTCCACCTGGTGATGCACGGCTCCTCCAGCGTGCCCAAGCATCTGCAGGACATCATCAACCAGTACGGCGGCAAGCTGAAACCCACCTGGGGCGTGCCGGTGGAAGAAATTCAGCTCGGAATCAAGAACGGCGTCCGCAAGGTCAACGTCGACACCGACAATCGCCTCGCCATCACCGGCGCCATCCGCAAAGTCTTCTTCGAAACGCCCGAGAAATTCGACCCGCGCGATTACTTGAAGCCGGCCCGAGACGCCATGAAGAAGGTGGTCGCCGAGCGCATGGTGCAATTCGGACAAGCCGGCCACGCCGGCGACTATGCCCCCATCTCGCTGGCCGATATGGCATCCCACTATCAACTCGTTAACGCGTAGTAGTTAGTTGAGGGTACGAAACTCAAGAAACCGCTCCCTTGCGGTCGCGGCTCGGAAAACGCTGCGATGATTCCACGGGAATTGTTACTGAGCCGCGACCGCCAGGGAGCGGTCTTGCCGTTACGAGCCCGGAATTTCGCGACAGAAACTGGTTAGTAGGGACCGGGGGCTAACTTTAAGATACGGTCGCCGGCCAAATAGCTCATCGGCGGCGCTCCCACGGCGCCGCCGGTCTTCGCGCCGATCGCCGAACGCTCTGGCGAGGCCGCTCAGATCGCTTCCAGTTCCTCTTCCAACATCTGCTTCTGACTCAGTTCCGCGTAGTACCCGCCATTCGCAATCAGCTCGGCGTGAGTTCCCTGCTCCACGATCCGTCCGCCTTCCAGCACCACGATGCGGTCCGCCTGGCGAACCGTGGATACGCGGTGCGAGATCAGAATCACGGTGCGTCCGCGCATCACCCCCGCCAAATGCGTCAGGATCCGCTCCTCGGTGAGCGTGTCGACGCTCGACAGCGCATCGTCCAGAATCAGAATGCGCGGCTCGCGCAAAATGGCCCGGGCAATCGCGGCCCTCTGTTTCTGGCCGCCTGAGAGCGTGATCCCGCGCTCGCCCACCATGGTCCGATACCCCGCGGGAAAGCCTTCGATATCGCCTGCCAGCCCCGCGATTTCGGCGGCGCGGCGGATCTGCTCCCCGGTGGCGTCCTCCACGCCGAAGGCGATATTCTCACCCACAGTCGCGCTGAAGAGGAACGTTTCCTGCGGAACGAACCCAATTTGCCGCCGCAGTTCGGCCGGATCGAGTTCGCGCAGGTCGGCGCCATCCAGCAGCACCGCCCCGCCGGTGGGATCCATCAGACGAGGCACCAAGCCAACCAGCGTGCTCTTCCCCGCCCCCGTATGGCCCACCACTGCGACCGTCTCGCCAGCCCGGATCCGCAGGTTCACCGCATCCAGCACCGGACCCGAACCGTAATTCATCGTGACCGCGCGGTATTCGATCTCCCCGGCAATCCTCCCCAGCCGCGTGGGATTTTGCGGCGCACGGATGGAGGCCGTCTCCGCGAAAATCTGGTTGATGCGGCTGAGCGAGGCGCTGCCACGCTGCATGAGGTTCACCACCCAGCCCAGCGCAATCATGGGCCACACCAGCATGCCCATGTAGGTGTTGAACATCACGAAGCTGCCGATGGAAATGCGGTGCCGCAGCACGTCCCGGCCGCCCATCCAAAGCACCATCAGGAAGGTGGCGCCGATCAGCACTTCCAGCGTCGGCTGGAAAATCGCCTGGATGCGAACCAGCTTGAGGTTCTGCGCGATATATTCGCGGTTCAGCTCGGCGAAGCGGCGCATTTCGGCCTTCTCCTGCACGAACGCCCGCACCATGCGCACGCCGGAGAGATTTTCCTGCACGCGGCTGGAGATATCGGAAAACATCGCCTGGATCTTCTCGAAGCGGGCGTGGATCACGCGGCCGGAGTAAATCACCGCCAGGCTCACGGCCGGGGCGGGCAGGATGGCGTATAGCGCCAGGCGCCAATCCACCCTCATCATCACGGCGATTGCCAGGATGAACGTCAGGCTGGTTTCGCCCCAATACATCACGCCGGGGCCGAGCATCATGCGGACCGCGTTCAGGTCGTTGGTCGCCCGCGCCATGATGTCTCCAGTGCGCGTACGGGCATAATAGTCCGCTGCGAGGCCGGTCAGATGCTGGAACAGGTCGTTGCGCAGGTCGTATTCCACGTCGCGCGAGATGCCGATCAGGATCACTCGCATGCCGAACTGGAAGACCGCTTTCAACAACGCGAAGCCCAGCAGATATCCCACGTACCGAAAGAATAGAGTCGCTGCCCGGCCGGAACCAGCCGCGCTCAGGGAATCCACCGCGCGGCCGATCATCAGAGGCTGGCTCACCTGGGCCAAGTCTTTGAGTATTAGACAAAGGACGCCCAAAGCCATGCCCCGCCGGTAGCGCCACAGGTATTTGCGAACGGTCCGCAACGATTCCCACATGGGGTCAGAGGCCGAATGCCGTGGCCACGGTCTTACTCCACTCCATAAAGACCGTCTTCTGGCTCTGCCGGTTCCGCCACCAGGAGTCCGGCCGGAAGAATTCGTCGGGAGCGGCAACGGTCCGCATTTGGGGACCGCCGCCCGAGGCGCGTTCCGCCGCCAGGAAAATGCGGCGGGCGCGGGCAGAGTGGTAGTCGCTGGTCACCAACAGAAAGCTTTTCACGTGACGGCGCCGCAACTCCGGCAGGACCACTGCCGCTTCCTCGTTGGTGGAGAGCGCCTCATTGGGAAAGGCGATGAACCACTGCGCCGGGAAACCCTGGCGGACGGCAAAAGGAATGGCCAGGTCGGATTCGTGAAGACCGTAAGCGCCCGCCGGGCCACTTACCAGCACGTTCGGAACATAGCCGGCGCGAACCAACTCGCCGGCTTTCACGATCCGGTGGCCATATGAATCGCCGGCCAGCACCACGGCGATATCGGCCTTGCCCGGACCTTCGTCGTGGATCAGGGCGTAACCCAGACCCTGCAGCCACCACGAACGGGTCAGAAACAACAAGACCAACAGTACGGCCGCGATAAGGAGGAGACGGAGCCGGAAAAAGCGCAATGCCACGGACTATTTCTCGTCCGTGGAATTCTTCTGATCGAGATTGCCTACCGTCTTGAGCCGTTGGTAAAGACGTTCCACCTCGGCCTCGTCTTCCGGCCGGAGGATGCGGTAGCGGGGTGGTGGAGGCGTTTTGCGTTCGCCACCGGTGGCCAGCACTTCGCCCCAATACTGCCGGTACGGGATGCCGTCGATCAGGGCGTCCCGGGAGTAGCGCCGCAGGTGGCGCAGCAGGCTGTTGCAGGCATCCAGATCGCCCGGGTAGATCACCACCAGACGGGAATCGTCAAACAGGGTGACCCGCACGATCAGCGGCGAAATCCATCCCGTGCGATCCAGACGGCGGATGTCCATCCACGGAATAATGCGCTTGCCAATCGCCAGATAGCCTTCATGGGTCTCGATCGCCGGACGGAACGCCATCAGGAACAACAGCGCCGCGGTAAGCGCCGCGAACACGCTGGGCGCAAACACCAACGGCGAGTGATAGCTCACCCCGACCCACGTAAAGGCAGCCGCCAACACCACGGCGGTGATGCCGAACCACGTATAGTGTTGTGCGGGCGTATAGCGAGTCATAAACAGTCCCGTGATTTTAGCCTACTCCCATGCGTCGGACACGTCAATATTTCCTATACGTGCGGATGCCCTTCCAGGTGTAATCCACAGCGCTCCAAACGGTAAAAGCCACGCAGGGCCATAGCATTGCAGACGAGATCTCACCTAGTACGCGAGTTCCAAAAATGGTGTGCGCGATCCACAGTATTGCGGTACAAATCTGCACAAACGTCGAAACTTTCCCCCAAATACTGGGTGGAAACTGGCGCACCGGCGTCCAGAGCATGAATACTCCCACGGCCGCCAGGATATAAATATCCCGCCCGAAGATGATGGCCACCAGCCACCATGGCACCAAGTGAGCCCAGGCTAGTGCCAGGTAAACCCCGCTGAGCAGGCACTTGTCGGCAATGGGATCCAGGTAGGCGCCCACTTGCGTGTTCACCCCCATACCGCGAGCGGCCAACCCATCCAGGATATCGGTGAAGGCAGCCGCCCCAAATAACCAGCCCGCCAGCAAATAGCGGCCCTCCACGATGAAGTAAACCACCACCGGGACCATCGCCATCCGCAGTATGGTCAGCAGGTTGGGGAGGTTTACCCAGGCCGGCATGGAAGACGCCTCTTTACAGCTCTCCGGCGCCGTCCGAAGGCCGGCATTCGTAGACATGCGGGGTAATGTCGAATTTGCCCTGGTACGCGGCCACAATTCGTTCCTCGAAAGCTTTGGCGGCATCCGCGCGAAGCAGCGTGACCGTGCATCCGCCGAATCCGCCTCCCGTCATGCGCGAACCGTAGACACCCTCGGTCGCCACCGCGGTTTCGACCAGGAAATCCAGCTCGGCGCAGCTCACCTGGTAATCGTCGCGCAGGCTGGTGTGGGATTCGAGCATCAACTGCCCCATTTGCCGCAGATCGCCGGCCGCACTGGCATCGACGAACCGGCCCACGCGCACGTCTTCCGTCACCACGTGGCGGGCGCGCCGCGCCACCACGCCGGAGAGCTGCGGCGCAACGGCGGCCAACTGCTCGGGCGAGACGTCGCGGAGGCTCTTCACGTCGGGGAACCGCTCGCGGACTCCGGCCACCGCGGCGGCACACTCGGCCACCCGTTCCCGGTAGGCGGAACTGGCCAGGGCGTGCTTGACCATGGTGTTCACGGCGACGAACGTAATGCCCTCGGGCAACGTCACCGTGCGGTGGCCCAGACTGCGGCAATCGATCTCGACGGCACAATTGCGCTGTCCGAAAACCGAAATATACTGGTCCATGATGCCGCAGGGCATACCGACGAAGTTACGCTCGGCTCTTTGGCAGAGGAGCGCCAGTTCCATGGAATGGAGCGCGCGGCCATGCAGAAACGCCAGCGCGGAAGAAACTTCCAGGGCCGCCGACGAGCTCAGCCCGGAGCCCTCCGGCACGGTGCTCGCCACCAGCAGATTGGCCGGCTGGATGGGGAAGCCCGCCAGAATCAGCTCGCGCGCCACTCCGATGGGGTAGTCCGGCCAGTCATGCACGGGAGCCAGCCCCGCAATCTCTTCGACCTTCCATTGGCGCATCTCCTGCCGTTGCTCGGAATAGATGCGCACCATCCCGTCACCGGACGGCGCGGCGGCGACGGTGGTAGCCATGTCGAGTGCCACGGGAAGGACGAACCCGAGATTATAATCGGTATGTTCCCCGATGAGGTTCACGCGGCCGGGCGCGCGAAAGCGGCGCACTCCTTCCGCCGAACCATAGAGCGTACGGAAAGTCTCCAGCATAAGGAAAGCCGAGGATAACATATGGCTGTTGGCTGGGTGCGTAGCCGATCTGGGGAAGGTCCATCACCAGTGAACGCTCCCTAACGGTCGCGGCTCTGTACCTAATTGCAAACACGTGGGCACTCGTTACAGAGCCGGGCCCAGAGGGCACCCCGTTAGGGAGCGTATTCCGCGCCTGTGCCACGAAATCCCCAGATCGGTTAAGCGCCTGGCCACGGTATAGCCTTGACTGCTATCCGCCAGTGGCGGATAATTGGAACGCTTGGAGCTGGTCGAAACTTCCACCTTTACGAGACAGATCGCGGAGTTGCTCGGCGATGAAGACTACGGGGAGTTTCAGGCCCGGCTGGCAGCGAATCCATGTGTTGGCGCTCTCATCAAGGGTGGTGGCGGAATACGAAAGATTCGCGTGCCGGTTGGTGCGCGCGGTAAGCGTGGGGGTGCCCGCGTCATTTACTTCTGGGCGGTCCGAAAAGACGTGATTCTGCTTCTCTATGCATATGCCAAGAACGTGTTGGCTGATCTGACCCCGAAGCAGGTGGCGCAACTTGCCAAGGTAGTCAAAGAGGAGTTTCGCGATGAAAAGTAAGATGTTCGAAGAACTACTGGACAGCGTACGCGAAGGCGGAGCGATTCTGCGTGGTCAGAGGAAACCCTCGCGCCGGTTTGAACTCCAGTCTTCCGGGATACGGGCTATTCGGGAACGCACCAGCCTCTCACAGTCGGAGTTCGCACACCTAATGGGCGTCAGCGTGAAAACCCTTCAAAACTGGGAGCAGGATCGGCGCCATCCAAGCGGACCGGCCGCCGCCCTATTGAGGATCATCGCGCACGAGCCACAACTGGCGGTGAAGGCAATTCACCGGGCTTAGGGGAGCCCCCCTCAATCAAGGGTGCCCGCAACGCAGTACCAAACGGCCGGGGATAGCATATGGCTGTTGGCTTTTGGCTCCCGGCACTCACCATTCCCTGAGCGTGCGCAGCCGCTTTTAGCCAACAGCCAACAGCTTCTTACACCACTACCGCTTGCGGCGCGTCCTGCTTGTGCTTGCATTCCGCGTTGGGACATTGCCATACGGGGCCGGCTTTCAGCCATTTCTCCACCATGTAGGGGCTGCCGCACTCGGGACACTTCTCCGCTACCGGCTTGCCCCAGGCCACGAACTTACAGTCGGGGTACCGATTGCAGCCGTAGAACGTCTTGCCCTTCTTCGAACGGCGTTCGATAATCTCGCCTTCGGAGCATTCCGGACACTTCACCCCGATGGTCTTCTGCTTGACGTACTTACACGTGGGATAGTTGCTGCACGCCGTGAATTCGCCGAAACGGCCGGTCTTGAGCACCAGATGGTTGCCGCAGTTGGGGCACTTTTCCTCCAGCGCCACATCGGCCTTCTTCTGCGTGCCGCCAATCTGCTTGGTGGTCTTGCAATCGGGGTAACCCGAGCAGGCGAAAAAGGTCCCGAAACGGCCCTTCTTCAGGACCATCGGACGGCCGCAGTTTTCGCAATACTCCTCTTCGCCCTGCTCCGCCAGGTCCACCTTGTCGTTATCCGGCTCGCGCGTAAAGGTGCACTCCGGGTATCCCGTACAGGCGATAAACTTCCCGTGCTTGCCCCACTTCAGCACCAGGGGCTTGCCGCATTTCTCGCACATCAGGCCGGTGGGTTCTTCCATCCGCTTGATGTCGGTCATGTGCTCTTCGGCGTGCTTCAGATCGTGCTCGAAGCGCTCGTAGAAGTCCGCCATCGCCTTGCGCCAGTCGAGCTTGCCCTCTTCGATCTCGTCGAGCTCCTCTTCCATGCGGGCCGTATAACTCACATCGAAGATATCGTCGAAACTTTCGAGCAACAGGTCGGTCACCACTTCGCCCAACTCGGTGGGCTGGAAGCGTCCGCCTTCTTTCTTGACGTACTCGCGCTCCTGAATGGTGGAGAGAATGGAAGCGTAAGTGGAAGGACGGCCGACGCCATCGCTCTCCAGCCGCTTCACCAGGGTGGCTTCGTTGTATCGCGGAGGCGGCTCGGTGAAATGCTGTTCCGGCTTGATCGCCTTGAATTTCAGGACCTCGCCTGCCGTCACCAGAGGCAGGCGGTGCTTCACCTCTTCGTCGTCTTCGTCGGTCTGGTCCTTCCCTTCCTGGTAGACCTTGAGGTAGCCATCGAACTTGAGAACCGACCCGGTGGCGCGGAACACGTACTCCACGCCGTTCTTCTTACCCGCCGCGGACACGTCTATGGTGGTCTGATCGTACAGCGCGGGCATCATCTGGCAAGCCACGAAACGGTTCCAGATCAGCCGGTACAGCTTCATTTCGTCTTCCGCCAGGTACTTCTCCACCACTTCCGGAGAGAAGGCCATGGACGTGGGCCGCACGGCTTCGTGGGCGTCCTGCGCGTCTTTCTTGGACTTGTAAACGTTGGCCGCTTCCGGCAGAAATTGCGTGCCGTACCGCTCGGCAATATACTGCCGCACGTCACTGATGGCGTCGGCCGAGACGCGCGTGGAATCGGTGCGCATGTAAGTGATCAGACCGACGGCGCCTTCCTTGCCGATCTCGATACCTTCATACAGGCGCTGCGCCAGCATCATGGTGCGTTTCACGCTGAAGCGCAGCTTGCGCGAAGACTCCTGCTGCAACGTCGACGTGATGAACGGAGCCACCGGATTGCGCTTCTTCTCGCGCGTGCCCACCGACTTCACCACGTAATCGGCGGCTTCGAGCTGCGCCACAATGTCGTCGGCGATGGCCTGCGCGCCCACCACGGGCGTCTCTTCGTTGGCTTTGATCAGGCGCGCCGTCAGGACCGGCGGTTTCCTGGCCGCCAGATCGACGTCGATGGTCCAGTACTCGTCCTTCTTGAAGGCGCGAATTTCGCGCTCGCGTTCCACCACCACCCGCAGGGCGACGGTTTGGACACGGCCGGCGGACAGACCGCGGCGCACCTTGTCCCACAGCAGCGGAGAGATCTTGTACCCTACCAGGCGGTCGAGCACACGCCGCGCCTGCTGCGCCTCTACCAGCGCGATGTTCACCTGTCCGGGCTTTTCAAAGGCCTTATCGACGGCCTTCTTGGTGATTTCGTTGAACATCACACGGAAGAATTTCGGGCCGTTCTTGCGTTCGCCGAGTTCCTCCTGCAGGTGATAGCAGATGGCTTCCCCCTCGCGATCGGGGTCAGCCGCGAGGTACACTTCTTCCACCTTCCGGGCGGTCGCCTTCAGTTCGGCAATGAGTTTCTTCTTGCCTTCGATAATTTCGTAGTGCGGCTCAAAGCCGTGTTCGACATCCACCGCGAGATCGCGCTTGGGCAGATCTTTAATATGACCGAGGGAAGCTTTGACGACAAACTGCTTGCCCAGGTATTTGTTGATGGTCTTCGCCTTTGCAGGCGACTCCACGATTACCAGAGCTTTTGGCATATTGAACTTTCGGAATGCGGCGCGCTTCGCCGCGTCTACGTAAATGATTGCCGATTACCCAGAGACGTTACCACACTTTAACAAAGTTCTTGCCTGGGAGCTGCTTCACCAGTCCCAGCATTTCCAGCTCAAAAAGCGCGGCAATCAGCTCCGATGGGGACGTATCTTCAATTTTTTCAAGGAGATCGTCCAGGTGTACGGCAACGTCCACTTGCAGCGACTCCAGCAGCCGGCGGGCGACATTGCCGAGTTCCGAGACCGGATCTCCCAATAAGGATGCCGCTTCGCTACCGGCGGATGCACCCTCCCCGGCCAGGATCTTCTGCCGGCCCTTATCTATTAGATGCCGGCGGGATTCAGCGGGCAGTTCGGAGACCACGTCGTTCCAGTCCTGTACCAGCTTGGCGCCCTGTTTTATCAGCAGGTTAGGCCCCCACGCGAGCTTGTTGGTGATGTTCCCCGGAACGGCGAAAACCTCGCGGCCCTGGTCCATCGCCAACTTGGCCGTGATAGCCGACCCGCTATACTGAGCGCCCTCCACCACCAGCACTCCCAGGCTGATTCCACTGATAATCCGGTTGCGAATGGGGAAATTCTGCGGAAATGCGATGGCGCCCATGGGGAATTCGGATATAATTAGCCCTTTCACCGCTAACTCCGCCGCCAGTCTGCGGTTTTCCGAGGGATACACCACGTCGACGCCGCAGCCCAGTACGGCAATGGTATCGCCGCCCGCGGCCAGCGTTCCCTTATGAGCCGCGCTATCCACACCGCGGGCCATCCCGCTCGAGATCGTCAGGCCGGCGTGCGCCAAATCGCCGGCAAGCCGTTCCGCTACCGCCAAGCCATATGGCGTAGGACGGCGAGTGCCCACTACCGCGACGGCCAGCGACTGCAGCAGTTCCACACGGCCACGGGCGAACAGCAGAACCGGCGGATCGAAGATCTCCCGCAGCAGTTGCGGATAGCGTGGGTCGCCCATGGTGATGACGACAGCTTCAGCTTCCGCCATCTTGTCGTGCTGGGCGGCGGCATCTTCAAAAGTGATACCGCTGGCAATGGACTGGGCCACCGCACCGTTGACGCCGGCCGCTTCCAGTTCCGTTCGCGAGGCGCGAAAAATGGCCTGCGGTGTCCGAAAACGGTCGAGCAGTTTACCGGACGTTCGCGTTCCCAGACCTGGAACTAATTTGAGAGCCAGCCAGTAGAGTTCCTCTTCCCGGCTCAGGACGAATGAAGGCATGAAGATTCTTGCTGAACTCTACGCTAACAGCAGGCGGTAGCCGGACGCAAGCCAGGGACCGTTCGCGGAGTGGCAACCGCTCCTTTCGGACCCGGATTGGCGGAATCACCGCAGCCAGCGACGGAGGCGCGCGGGCCTGGTCAGCAGCACAAGCTCGAGGGCAAATACGATCGACAGCCAGCCGGCGGACCGCGTCACGCGACTTAAGCAGGTCGCATCACGCCCCAGGGATCAGCGCCCGGAAGCGAGTCTGGTGCGTCGGAAATCCTGAAGAGTATCGTCAAAACTTAGGGGACAGGTAATCCTGTCTGCAAGCCAGAGGGCAACCCACCGCAGGCTAGATAGGCCGCCCCACGGTGCGGACAAGATCGGGAAGTTTTGACATACACTTCAGCGCCGACACCCTTCCGCGGGTCGCGCCGTCAGGTTGAGATGTCTCCGGGATCGAAATTAGGCGGTGCCTTCTTTGAGCCGGTGATATTCGGCCCAGCGTTTCTTCTGAGCCGCGGCAATTCGCTTTCTCGCAGCCGCGCTCATTGAGCGCTTCTTACCGGGGGCCGCGACTGCCTTCGGAGCCGCTGCTGCCGCGGGTGCCTTTCCGCTGATTTCCAGGCGAATCTCTGCGATTTTTTCCGCTATCTGGTCCGCTTGGTGCTGATATCCAATCAGTGCAGCTTCCAAGAGGGCTTGGTCGTTTGTCTTCATCGGCGTAAGTGTATCATATATAGCGCTACAAGTGAGCCAAAATTCTAATAGAGGCTATTCTCTAGCCGTCCTGGACGGTGTGGCCTCCAAAATAGCCAAGGTGAGCCAAAAATGCATTTTCGCCCGCTGCCACGCTCAGTACTTACCCCTTGTCAGCCTCTAAAAAGCTGTAAAGAAAGCCCCTACGGATTGCGATCCGGCTGTGAATGGCGTTCCGGCAGGCATTCGATAGGCAAGGAAGGACTCGGTACTAAGTAGCGTGACCGAGGTGGGCAGCCGACCGTACTGGCGGTTGTTATGAAAGTTAAGAACGCCGGGATCGCCGCCAGGCGCCGGGTACCGTCGGCACAATCAGGCCGCCGGCCCAAACGCCGCCCACAACCAACAGACGAGCGTACCGCAGCCACCAGCAGCAATCGTAGAGGCACGTACCGATCGACGTCCGGCCGATTAACCGGCGCCGGCTCCGCAGAGAGCGCAGGAGCCCGGGGGCGACCGAAGCTTCGGAAAGCGCCGCGGAGCGAACATAGTTGGGTAGCCCGCCTGCCTCGATCAGTCGGCTGGCTACCTGCACAACGATCTCCGGCCTAACTTCACGGGCGGAGGTGTCTTTGAGACTTGCCGTCTCTAACATTTTGGCAGCCTCCGCCAGCCGGCTCTCGGCACGAAACTGGCGGCGCCGGTCAACTGGCTTAGCACACCGTTTCAGAAGTTCGCTAACGTCAGAATTCCTGAGGTCGTGGAATTTGCAGTGAGCCCGCAGGTGAGGCAGGCGGTGCTCGCCTTCGCTCGATCCTATTCGAACAGCGGGCCTAATTCAGTGCGGGCGGGCAGGCGAGCACCGCCTGCCCCACTGCGAAGCTCTGGCCATCGAAAGGAAGGGCTCAGCCCATTTCCCCCCCCCAGGCAGAAATTGCCTGTGTGGGCGAAATACGAGACTGTATTGAGGCTTGCCAGTTGCGGAGGCGCGGCCACCGAGTCGCCAGCCATCCCGGCTGGCGACACTTCCATCACTCGATTGTATCGGCGCTCGCCTTGTGGGACAGCCTTTCCGGCTGTGGCGCCCCGCTTTCCGTGCCTCACTTCAGAGACTGCGGACTAGTACCCTATCGAAAAGAAATCCGCCCCTTCACCAGATCCTTGTAAACCAACCCTGTGTTACGCTCGTCACAAAAGGTGATGCGCTAATAGTTCCTCGGGGGGACGGCGCCAACCTCACAGGAGCGGTATGCACAGATATTCACGCCTCGGTGTCTTTTCGATTCCCGCGCTTTTACTGGCGCTGGCTTTTCCACTGGCTATCCAACCCCAGAGCCCGCGTTCGCGGGTACTGGTCACTGCCCGGGTGAACGACAATGTGCTGCACCGCCTGGCGGGCAACACGCGATCTCAGGCCAACGCCGGGAACGATGCCGGCCGGGTGGAAGACGGTCTGGCGATGGAACATATGCTTCTCCAGTTGCAGCGCCCCGCCGAACAGGAATTGGCAGTCCGGCAACTGATCGAATCGCAGCAGGATCCGCAGTCGCCCAATTACCATCGCTGGCTCACTGCCGAGGAGTTCGGCGCCAGCTTTGGACCGGCGCGGGAAGATATCGACGCGGTAACCGGGTGGCTCAAATCCCAGGGCTTCCAGGTCAATTCGGTATATCCCAGCGGCATGGTCGTCGATTTCTCGGGTACCGCGGGACAAGTCCGGACGGCATTTCACACCGAGATCCATCAGCTCCATGTGAACGGCGAATCGCACATCGCCAACATGAGCGACCCGATGATTCCGGAGGCGCTGGCGCCCGTGGTGGCCGGCGTAGTCTCCATGCACGACTTCGTGCCGCATACCTTAAATAAACCGCGTGCCGGCTACACCTTCACTTCCGGCGGCGCCACCTACCAGGCAGTCACGCCCGCCGACCTGGCGACCATCTACAACTTGAATCCGCTATTCACGGCCGGCGTCACCGGAAAAGGGCAGACCATCGCCGTAGTGGAGGATAGCGACCTATACAGCACCGCCGATTGGACCACTTTCCGCACTACGTTCGGGCTTACGGCCAGCTACCCCGCCGGTTCGCTCACTACCGTGCATCCCGCACCGGCCAGCGGTGCCAATAATTGCTCCGACCCCGGGTACAACAGCGACGGCATAGAGACAACCCTGGACGCGGAGTGGGCCAGCGCCGCGGCTCCCTCGGCGGCCATCCAGGTGGCCACATGCGCCGATACCAGGACCACCTTTGGCGGCCTGATCGCGATTCAAAACATGGTGAACGCCAAAGCCGGACCGCCAACCATCATGAGCATGAGCTATGGCGAGTGCGAAGCCGAAAACGGTGCTTCGGCGAATGCCGCGTACAATTCCGTATTCGCGCAGGCAGCGGCGGAAGGCGTGTCGGTCTTCGTCTCCGCCGGCGACGAGGGCGCGGCATCCTGCGATGCCGGCACTACCGGCGCAACCCATGGAATCGGAGTCAGCGCTTATGCATCCACACCGTACAATGTGGCAGTAGGCGGCACCGATTTCGGCGATACCGTGAACGGCAGCACCAGCACTTACTGGAATACTACCAATACCGCGACCTATGGCTCGGCCAAGTCTTACATTCCGGAGATCCCCTGGAACGATTCCTGCGCCGGATCGCTGCTGGTCAGGTTCTCCGGATATGCTTCTGCCGGCGCCACCGGCGCCAACGGTTTCTGCAGCAGCAGCACCGCTACGCAGGAGGGATTGCAGCAGGTGGTAGCCGGCAGCGGCGGTCCCAGCGGGTGCGCCACCGGTTCCCCGACGACCTCCGGAGTGGTGGGAGGAAGCTGCAAAGGGTACGGTAAACCCTCGTGGCAAAGCAACTCCACGGGCGACGGAGTCCGCGATATTCCGGACGTTTCGCTGTTCGCCGCCGACGGCATCTGGGGTCATTACTATGTGATGTGCTTTTCCGACACGCGTAACGGAGGGGCCCGCTGCACCGGCGCGCCGAGCACCTGGGCGGGCGCCGGCGGGACGTCGTTCGCGTCTCCCGTGATGGCCGGCATTCAAGCCCTGGTGAATCAGAACCACGGCAAACAAGGCAATCCTGCCCCCGAATATTACACCCTGGCCAAGGAGTACGGAGGGACCATTTTCAACAGCGTGACCCAGGGCGACAACATGGTCAACTGCTCCGGCACGGTGAACTGCTACGGCGCTACCACGTCCACCTCGAGCCGCGGACACCGGTCTACTGCCTCGGCTAATGGCGAGCTCTCCACCTCGAGCACGGCGGCGGCGCCGGCATACAACGCCGGCACGGGTTGGAATTTCGCCACCGGACTCGGCAGCGTGAATGCGTACAATCTGGTGAATAAGTGGGGCCAGTAGAAGGCTCGCCTGACGCGCCTGCGGCGCTATAGAACCACGAGAGCGCAGGGCCGATCAAAGGCGGGGCATTGACTTTGTACGAACAACTCCGGAGAATTGTGGGGCAGACTTCAGAGGCACTTGCAGAATTCGGTGGCGAACCCGCTCCCTGGCGGTCGCGGCTCGGTAACAAGTTCCGTGGAATCATCGCTGCGTTTTCCGAGCCGCGCGCGCAAGCAAGCGGTTTCTTCGAATTCTGCAAGTGCCTCTTCAGGCTGCGGCAGGCGGACTGAAGTCCGGGGTCCCCTCTGGGGAAGGCTGAAGCCTGCCCTACTGAAGCTCACCGGGCTACCCGCTACGTGAACAGTTTGTTTTGTCGTCCCGGCGGGGCCGCGCTCATCGCCGCGGGTCCGCCTTCACCACTAACCCCTGCGTGTAACTCTGGCCATCGACTGTCAGCTTGACCGTGTACTTCCCGGCTGGCATCCACGGACCCTCATTCACTGGCGTATCCATATAGACCGCCGATATAGGCGGTTCACCGCCGCGCCCTCCCCTGCCCCCGGCCGCCGCGGCGCCGTGCAGATCCCAGATGAAACGATGCATCCCCGCGCCCGTCGCCAGCGGCTGGAAAGGACGCAGCCAGTAAGTGGGCACATCCAGTTGCGGATTCGGCGGCGGCGCCTTGTCCGCGCTGGAGAAATGGGCCACTACCTTGGACTCGCCGTCCAGCACGTCGAGCGTCATCGCGCCGGCCACGGCCGACTTCAGATAGTAATAAAGGATGGCGCCATCCGGCGGATTCTTCCCCGCGGTCTCCTCCGGCGGCAGCGGAGTGTCGCTATTGGTGTCGCGCGGAAATCGCCACGTGGGGCGCGGCGCGAACAGGTGCGCATCGGCCGAACCGATGGCCGCCGACATCTCCCGGAGCGGTGAAATATCGTCCAGAATCCAGAAGCCGCGCCCGTGCGTGCCCACCACCAGATCCTCCTCGTGGATCACCAGGTCGCGGATCGACGTGGCCGGCATGTTCAGCCGCAGCGGCTGCCAATCGTCGCCATCGTTGAAAGAGACGAATACCGCCAGTTCGCTGCCGGCGAACAACAGGCCCTTGCGGACCGGGTCCTCGCGCACTACGTTGATGGGACCATCCGGCAGGCCGCGCACCGTCTCCTTCCAGGTTGCGCCGTTATCGTGCGTGCGGAAAATGTGCGGCTTCAGGTCGTCCAGGCGCAGGCTGTTGATAGCGGCGTAGACGCTGCGGTCGTCGAAATGCGACGCGTCGAGTTGCGACACTTTGCTCCACGGCTTCATGGCCGGCGGCGTCACGTCCTTCCAGTTCTTGCCGCCATCGCGAGTGACGTGGATGAGGCCGTCATCGGTGCCGGCCCAGAGCACGTTGACGTCCAGGGGCGATGGTCCCAGGGAATAGACCACGCCCCGGCGGGTCGCCTGAGTCTTGGCGGCGTCGCCATAAGAGGCTACACTCGTGGGCAAATCGTACGACTCGCGAGAAAGATCCGGGCTGATGGTCTCCCACGTCTTGCCGCCATCGGCAGTCTTCACCACGGACTGAAATCCCACGTAGAGAATGTGTGGATCCTTGGGCGAGAATAGCACCGGGAACGTGCGCACGTGGCGGAAAGTGCCCTGCGGCCCGAAGTGTTCCACCTCGCCGGTGACGCGGTCCCAGCGGCTGACGGTATTGCCGCCCATTCCGCCGCCGTAAACCCAGCGCGGGTTCAGCGGATCGGGCGCCACATAGGCATATTCGGCGGCGCCCACCGGATGCCATTCGCGAAAGGTGATTGCGCCATCGTTACCGCGGCTGGCCACGCCGGCCGATCCGCTCTCCTGCTGCCCGCCGTAGACCCAGTAGGGTGCCTGATTGTCGGTACTCACGTGGTAGAACTGCGCGGTCGGCTGGTTGTACCAGGAACTCCACGTGCGGCCGTGATTCACGCTGATGGTGGCGCCCTGGTCGAGCGCCAGCAGGATGATATCGGGATTCCTGGGATTGATCCAGACGGTGTGGTAGTCGTCGCCGCCGGGCGCGCCCTTGATGGCGGTGAAACTCACGCCGGCATCGTCGGAGCGATAAGTGGACGTGTTAGCGACATAGATCGCGTCCTTATTCTTGGGGTCGACGCGCACGCAGGCGAAGTCGGAGCCGCGCCCGTAGATGCGATTCTCGCCGTTGACGTGGCTCCAGTTGGCGCCGGCATCGTCGGAGCGATATAGTCCACCGCCCGATCCGTTGGCCGCCGCCCTACCGCGCCCCGAGCCACCCGCCTCCACCAGAGCGTACATCCGATTGCGATCGCTGGGCGCGATGGCGATGCCGATGCGGCCGAGCCCTTGCTGGAACGTGGGCAATCCACCAATAACTTGAGTCCAGTTATCGCCGCCGTCGGTGGACTTAAAAAGTCCGCTGTTAGGACCGGTGAACGCGCCGTTTTCCCAGGGACCTTGCTGCGCCTGCCACAGTACCGCAAAGACAGTCCGCGGATTGGTGGGGTCGAAGGCCAGATCGATGGCGCCGGTGCGGTCGTCCTTATATAAGACTTGCTGAAAACTCTGGCCGCCGTCGGTGGAACGGTACACACCGCGCTCGGTGTTGGGTCCGTAGGGGTGGCCGAGCACGGCCACGAAGAGGCGGTCGGAATTGTCCGGATCCACCAGGACGGCGGGAATCTGCTGGCCGTCGCGCAGTCCGAGATGGCGCCAGCTCTTACCTCCGTCGCTCGATTTGTACATGCCGTCGCCCACGGAAAGATCGGGCCGCTGCAATCCCTCGCCGCTGCCCACATAAAGGATATTCGGGTTGGACGGCGCTACCGCGATGGCGGCCGATGGAGCCGGTCGGTTGATCGTCGAAGATGGGGTTCCAGGTGCGGCCGGCGTCGTCTGTCTTCCACACGCCGCCGTTGTTGACGCCGATGAAGAAGACATTAGGCTGGCCGGCGATGCCGGCGGCGCCGACGGTACGGTCTCCGCGGTAGGGGCCGATGCTGCGCCACTCCAGGGCGGAGTAAAGCTTGGGGTCGAAATTCTGCGCGGACACGATGAGTGACAGGCCCGCCAGCAAGAGGAGCAAACGTCGCATAGATTTCCAAAGCATAGCACCGGGGTGGGGCAGACTTCAGTCTGCGGCCGGCTTCAGCCGGCTTCCCGCGAAGGATGTGAAACCTGCGGCGGGCGGACTGAAGTCCGGGGTCCCCTCTGGGGAAGGCTGAAGCCTGCCCCACCTCGAACTACTCCTGCCGCAAAGCAAGCGTCGTGGCGCAGGCACTCTGGCCGGTCGAGACTCCGAACTCCTGACGTCGCAGCCTCGAAGGTGGGGCAGGCGGTGCCGCCTGCCCGCCAGCTCTGAATCAGGCCCACTGCCCGAAC
>Ga0182013_10003851_pt1 | contig 18426 bp, 16 predicted proteins | sample 612S2MmetaG_FD_120487 | JGI IMG/M metagenome (GOLD analysis project Ga0182013, IMG submission 120487) | Permafrost microbial communities from Stordalen Mire, Sweden - 612S2M metaG | ecosystem: Environmental > Terrestrial > Soil > Wetlands > Permafrost | place: Sweden: Stordalen | collected...
ACACTACCACCATGAAAAACCTAACAAATGCGCCTGATTGTACGAAAGCCTTTGAGTTAAGGCGAATTGCAAGGGACCGACCCCGTGCTGGCTTTGCGCTGGTGGTAGTGTCAAGATGCGCACGCATAAAACCCTGCGCGTCCCTTGCATCATGCATCCTGTATCCCGCATCCCGTATCGCTAATCTTTCCCCGGGAAACTGCTTTATCGCGGGAGCGGGCCGTGACATATTCCGGGCGAAGCATGAGTGTTTTACCCATCGTGGACCGGGAGTTGCGGGTGACGGCGCGGCGGCCGGGAACGTATTGGATGAGGTTCTGGACGGTGTTGGCGATGCTGGCAATCTGGCTGGTGTTGCTGACCGAAAGCCGTTCAATCGCCCCGGCGCAAATGGGCCAGCATCTTCTGAACGCGCTGGGAATTCTCGCGCTGGTGTTCAGCATGCTCTCGGGAGTTTTCCTGACTTCGGATTGTCTCTCGGAGGAGAAACGCGAGGGCACGCTCGGATTGCTGTTCCTGACGGACTTGAAGGCTTACGATGTGGTTTCTGGAAAATTCGCGGCGAATTCGTTGCACGCATTTTTTGGTCTGCTGGCGGTCTTTCCAATTCTGGGGCTGGCGCTGTTGATCGGCGGGGTCACGGGGCTGGAGTTTGCGCGATTGATGCTGGTGCTGGCGGTGACGATGTTTTTTTCGCTGAGCATGGGGCTGGTGGTCTCGGCGATGAACCGGGAGGCGAAGCGGGCGGTGACGCAGGCATTCTTGGTGGTGCTGGTTTTTGCGGGGTTGTTTCCGGCGTTGCGGTGGTTTCAGTGGCTCTTGTTTGGCAGTGGCAGGCTGGATTTTCTGCTGTGGTTCAGCCCCGGTTATGCGTACTTGGAGGCGTTGGATGTATTTTATAAATTGCGAAACGGTCCCCGGGAATTCTGGGGCGCCCTGGGAACTTTGTTCGCGCTGGGGATTGGCGGGATTGTCGTGGCGAACGTGGTGCTGCCGCGTTCGTGGCAGGAGGGAACCCAGGAGCGGGTCGGCAAGGCGCGCGCCAAAAGGCGGGCCAGGTTTTCAAAAAAGGTAACGCCGGGATTTATAGGGCGGCTGGAGCCGATGTACTGGCTGGCGGTTCGCGATGGCTCGCCGCAGCTGATGGCGCGTCGGATACTCATGTTCCTCCTTCCGGTTTGGTTCTTGATGATGGTGGCGAGCATTCTTTTATCCTCGCGCACGAGTCGGATTGACGCGTTCGTGACGGCGATGTTTACGGCTTACGCTTTGCATTTCATTGTGAAATTGCTGATTACCATGGAAGCGGGGCGGCGGATGAACCAGGACCGGCGCAGCGGCGCGTGGGAATTGCTGCTGGTGACTCCGCTGCGAGTGGAGGCGATTTTGAAGGGGCAGAAACGCGCGCTGCGCCGGCATTTTCTGGAGGCGATGCTCATCCTCGGACTGATCAATGCTGTGATGATGGCTGTGGTCTGGGTTTTTCACAAGGAATTGGACATCCAACCAAGGGATAGGTTTATGTTTTGGGAAATGTTTTTGGGCGGAATGCTGGCGCTGGCGACGGATTTTTACGCGTTGAGCTGGGTGGGAATGTGGCGAGGGCTGCGCGCAATAAAATATCATCGCGGGGTGATCGGGGCGCTCGGTCAGGTCATGTTGCCGGCGCCGCTGTATTTTTTCTTTCTCATGTTTCTCCATCCCAACGGCTCGGATAAAATGGTAAGATTCGTGATGGCGACCTGGTTTGGATTGGGCGTGGTGGTTTCCCTGGTGAGTGGCGGGGTGGCGAAGCGGCGGTTGCTGAAACGGTTTCGTTCGGAAGTGGTGGGCGCGCACTGGACGGTCGAGGGTTCGGCGACTGAAAGGAGTTCGGCGTGAATTTTGTGCTTCCGGTTTTATTATTTGCATGCGGCACTTTGATTCTCGCGCTGGTGTGGTGGTTGATGGCGCGCCGACCGGAGCAATGGGCGCGGTGGGTTGAACGGGAAAATAATTTCTGGCGCGACCGCGGCTGGATTTCGCCGGCGACCGCGGAGAAAATGAAGCGCTGGGAAACGGGCGCGGCGCTGAAGTTATTTGCGGCCGGGACCGCGATCATCGGGGCGGTCGGACTGGCGCTGACGCTGGCGGTGTTGTTGCAGGCAGCCTCCATCGAACACCAGAAAATCCGGATGCCGTATAATCCGGCCTTGCAGCCGAAAAAAGTGCGTCACTAAATCCAAATCCGGCAAACGAATTTGGCCACAGATGGCGCCGATTTCACAGAAGGGATGAGCGGCGAGAATGCTTGCGTTTACTTCGGATGGAGGGCGTGGGAGAGTTGCCAGACGATCTGGCAACCATTGGCCAAGCCAAGCAGAATGAGGCCAAGGCCGGAGTAGCGCTCCATCCGCACGAGCGTTGTCTCGCTGAATTTTTTGTGGCCCTTGGAAACTGCGTAGCTCACTCCGCTGAACCACAGGTTCGTCCCCAGACCCACTCCCAATATGCACGCGGCCTTGCCCGGCGGTGTTGCGGGCACTAATCCGCGCGTGACGAATCTGGCGCTGAAAACAATCCAGAGCAGCAAAATGCCCGGATTGCCCATGACGCGGATGAAGCCGGTCATGAATGCGGACGTGGGTTGAAATTTCCGTTCGAGGCGGCCTTCCATGCCGGCCTTGAGCGCGACTGATTTTACGCAAAGGAATTTTGTGCCCAGAAAAAGCAGAAAGGCGAAGCTGAAGACCTGCATCGCGGCCTTGGGCAAACCTTGGCTGAAAAAACCGGCGAAACCGGTGAAAGCGATGGAACAGTAAATGACTTCCATGAGCGAGGCGCCCAAACCGACGAAGTAGGCAAAATTGAAACCGCGTCGCGCGCCTTCGTTGATAATGGTGAGATTGACGGGCCCCACGGGAATGCTCAGGAGCAGGCCGCTGAAAAAGCCGGTCAGGCCGGCAATCAGAATGGACGGCAACTCAGGCATGTAAAGCCGTTGGATTGGGCGGATGGATTGCCGATGACATTCCTTGAAACGTTTAGACGGTGGTGGAGTCTTCCTGTTCCTCTTCTTCCTCCTCGATTTCCTGGCGCATCTTGCGGGAAATATGCGGGCGGATGAAACCGTAAAGCAAGTAGGAAGTGAAAAAGACGGGGAGGACGATGATCAAAATCTTTTCCTGCAGGATGACCACGCCGCCGATGAAAAGAATGCCGATCAATGTCTTTGTAAAGGTGCGGGTGGCTTTTATATCCAATCCCTTGAAGGTCGGGTATTTCACTTCGCTCACCATCATCCAGGACAGGAAGAGCATCAGGACCGGGAGGAGATATTTCCAATAACCGGTCGTGAAATCCTTCTCGTAAATTTTCATCATGAGCAGGGTGAGGGAAGCGACCAGCCCGGCAGCGGAGGGTATGGGAAAGCCGAGAAACTCTTTCCCGCCGCCCGTGCCGGCCATCGCCGCCAGGCAGTTGAAACGCGCCAGACGAAACGCGCCACAGATCAAATAGATGGAGGCGATGAACCAGCCGATTTGCTCGTGGTCCACAAACACATCGCGCAGCACGACGCGATGCACGAGAAAGGCCGGCGCGACGCCGAAGGAAATCAGGTCGGCGAGGGAATCGAATTCGCGGCCGAACGGGCTTTCGTGGCCGCCCATCCGGGCGATGCGGCCATCGAACAAATCAAAAAAACAGGCGAATAAAATAAAGGCGAGGGCCCAGTAGATTTGGGTAAAATTGCCGAGCGCCAGGTCGGTCTTGTCCACATTGACAATTTTGGTGAGGGCCACGAACCCGCAAAAAAGGTTTGCCGCGGTGAATAAATTGGGCAGGAACGGAATTTTCAGCTTGGGCGGAGGCGCTTCCGGGGGCTTGGCAGGGATGGGTTCCATAATGGTTTATTCAAAGGTGGCCATGATGGTTTCGCCGCCGACGACGCGGTCGCCGATTTTCACTTTGATTTTGGCGGTGAGCGGCAGATAGAGATCCACGCGGGAGCCGAATTGAATCAGGCTGATGCGTTCGCCGCGCTGCATTTCGTCGCCCTCGGCGGCAAAGGGAACGATGCGCCGCGCAATCAGCCCCGCGATGAGCCGGACGCCGATTTTGACACCGGGGCGCTCGGCGACCTCGAAACCGAGCAGGGCGTTTTCGTTGTGCGCGGCGGATTCGGTATTAAGCGCGTTCAGGAACTGGCCAGTGGTGTATTTGTAAAAAACAAGTTTCCCGCCGACCGGCGCGTTTTGCACATGAACGTTGAACACGGAAAGAAAAATGGAAACGCGCTGGCAGGGACCGCCGATAAACAGCGGTTCGTTAAACTGGTCAATGATGTCCACCTTGCCGTGGGCGGGCGAGACGATGAGGCCGGATGCCAGCGGGACGCGGGCGTTCGGGTCGCGGAAAAAATAGAGCGTGAAGATGACAAAAACCGCCCACAGGATGATGAGTGAAGCGGAAATGGCGCTGATGAGCGTCCCCACAATGGTGGCAATGAAGCCGGCGAAAAAAATCACGACCAACGCCACCAAGGTCCACAAAATCAAACTTAGGGCCGCTTTGCGGGCCTTCCCTGAATGTTTCATACAGATAACTTAGTGGCCGGAGAGGATTGTGGAAAGTCAAAGTTCGGGGTGGAGGTTCATTATGTGCTGGGCCTGACGAAGGTCGAAGCACCAAGTGCCAAGCTCCAACATCCAGAGAACATTCAAGCTCCAAGCCCCAAATATATATATGTGCCGTTCGTTATTGGAGATTGGTGTTTGGTGATTCTCTGGTGCTTGGAGATTGGTACTTGGAGCTTTTCGCTCAGCCGAGCTTCTGGATCGCGTCGCGGATTCTGCGCTGGATGAAATCCTGGCGGCCGGGATCAACGATTTTCCAGCCGTCGGGTTCGCTGACATAAAAGGTGTCAATCGCCGCGCCTTTTTCGGTCACGATTTTGGCGGTGGAAATGTCCAACTCGAGTTCGGCGAGTGCGAGCGAAATGGCGTACAACAGACCGACACGGTCCTCGGTTTCCACCTCGATGGCGGTGCGGCTGTCGGAAGTTTCGTTATCGAAACGAATCTGCGTGGGCAGACGGTCGCCTTCGTAAGACTGGTAGGGCGGACGATAGATTTTTTGTTTGGCAACAAGCGCGGCGAAATCCACTTCGCCGCCGGTCAACACCTTGACGAGCAGCGCCTCAAATTTTTCCCGTTCCTCGCGGATGGCCAGGGCGCCGGTTTTGGCGTCGGTCACATAAAAGGTATCGAGCGCGATGGCGTCGGCGCGGGTGAAAATCTGGGCGCTAAGAATGTTCAAGCCGGCCGCGCTGAGGGAGCCCGCGATGTGGTTGAACAAGCCTACGCGGTCCCAGGTGCAGATTTTGACAACGGTGTAACCGCGATCAGGCTCATTGTGCCAGTCCGCGACCGGGGTGAGGGCGTGCGCCTCGTCCGTGGTTTGGAGTTGCAGAAAACGATGGACAAGCCCGAGGTCGCGGCGGATTTCCGCCGCGGTGTGAATCTGAAAATAACGCGGCGGCAGCGAGGTGAAATGGGCGTGCAATTCCTCGGGCGCCATCCGGCCGGGCAGGGAGCGGCCGATTTCCTCCTCGAGGAGTTGCCGTTGTTTTTCCTCGGCCAGGATGAATTCGCCGCTGTCGGTGAGGAGCGGCATGGCCTTGCGGTAGAGCGTCCAGAGTAGCGAATCCTTGAAGTCATTCCATAATTTATCGCTGGTGGCCAGCGAATCGGCAAAAGTGTGGAGCGTCAACATGGCGAGGGTTTCGGCGCTCTGGACCTGCTTGGCAAAGGTGCGGACGACGGCGATGTCTTCCATGTCCCGGCGCTGGGAAAGGTTCGCCATCAAAAGGTGATTTTCAATCACGAGGCGCAACGTATGCGTCTCAACGCCGTCCAAGCCGAGGCGTTTGGCAACACGCTCGGCGTGCCGGCTGCTGGCCTCGGAATGTTTCCCGATGCCGTCCGCCTTGCCGACATCGTGCAGCAACAAGGCGAGATAAAGCAGATCGGGATGTTCGAGTTCCTTGAAGAGTTGCGAGAAATGCGCGAACGGCTCTTCGCGGGCTTCCCACACGCGGTCGAGTTTTTCCAGACAGACGAGGGTGTGCTCGTCCGCCGTGTATTGGTGATAAAACTCGTGCTGTACGAGGCAGGTAAGCCGCCCGAATTCGGGAATATACTTGCCGAGCAACCCGACTTCGTGCATCTGGCGAAGGATGGGCGCGACGTTGCCGCGCTGGTTGAGAATGGTGTGAAAAGTGCCATGCACATGCTCGTCGTACAGGAAGGCGCGGTCGGCGAGCGCAAGCTGGCTGCGGATAAGCTGGGCGAGGTCCGGGTGCAGGCGCAGGCCGCGTTGCTGGGCGTAAAGGAAGACGCGCATCAATCGGCGCGGTTGATCGCGGAAGACCCGCGGCGTGGCGGCGTGGATATGGCCTTCGCTAAAGGTGAAGCCATCCACCACTTGCTGCTCCTTGGACTTGCGTCGCCGGGAGAGCAGGCCGCGAATGAATTGCAGCCGCTTGGGCGCGGGCAGCAGCGCGAGGCGCTGTTCGAGGGTGCGGTTGATGAGGTAAATATTCCGGCAATAGGTGTAAACCTCGCGCATGAATTTCTCCAGGCGGCGGCTGGGCGAACGATCCAGATACCCTAGGTTGTGCGCGATGGCGGGCTGTAAGTTCCTGGAAAGCACGTCCACCGACCGGCCCACGTGGTAGTGGAGTTCGTTGCGGACGCGCAGCAATTGATCGTAGGCCGTTTCGAGTTGCCGGCGTTCGGACTCGCTGATGAGTTCGCGTTGCTGCATTTCCGCGAGCGAACGGGTGCGGTATTTGAAGAACGCCATCCAAAGCAGGTTCTGATGGTCGCGCAGGCCGCCGCAGCCGTTTTTGATGTTCGGCTCCTGCATGCAAGGGGAGTTGCCGAATTTGGTGTGGCGCGATGCCTGGTCTTCGAGCCGCGCGGCGATGTATTCGTCCTCGTGGTCCTCGACACACTTGTGCAGAATCGTCCGCTCCATTTTTTTGAAGAGCGTCTCGCTGCCGATGACCAGCCGCGACTCGATGAGCGAGGTCTTGGATTGCATGTCGTCCTGCGCGGCGCGAACGCAATCATCAATGTTGCGGACGGAGTAGCCCACTTTCAACCCGATATCCCAGAGCGGGTAGAGAATGCCGTCCATCATTTTGGCGAGGCCGGGCTGCGGCTCGTTGCCGGCCTTCACCTGGCCCTCGTGCAAAAACATGAAATCAATGTCGCTGTGCGGATTCAGCTCGGCGCGGCCATAGCCGCCGATGGCCACCAGGGCGATGTCGGGAAATTCCTGCGCGCGCGGGTTGAGGCTGGCCTTGACCGCGTCCCACATGCGGCGCAGGAGAATATCCAGCAACGCGGCGCGGCCCTGGCAGACGACCAGCCCGCCCGCGCCGGCGCGATGGACAATTTTCAAGCGATGCGTTTCGACCTTCAGGAAAGTCTTGAATCGCGCCAGCTCCTGGGTGGGCAAATGCCCGGGTGGAAACGCGAGCCGGTCGGCGGCATTGGCTTCCATTTTCTGGATGAGGGTTGGCATCCGCGGATAACATTGGTGCGAAATCAATTTTAAGGCAAGCGTTCTGGGAACTGCGAGACTGGAGAAAGGACGATGGCGGAAGCTTCGAGATCGCGAAACCCGATTTGCAGGAGACCTCACCGGTCATCCCGACTAATGTTTATGGCGCTTCTATAAAAAGCCCTTTACCCTCAGGTTTCTAAACAGACTCCACAGGGCGTTGAACCCATTTCCATGAGACAGAGATGGGTTTTTCCTCGCTGAATCCTTGTTTAGCTTTGGTTATCCGTGGTGGAAATGAATTCTCCGGTGTTAAACTTCTTTTGCCGCTTTTACAAATGCGCGCATTTTCGCCGCGTCTTTCTTTCCCGGCGCTGATTCCACGCCGCTCGAAACATCCACGGCGTAAGGCTGCACGTGGCGCACGGCCTCACCCACATTCTCCGGCGTCAAACCGCCCGCGAGAAAAATCGGGCGGCCCAATTTTTTCGCCTCGACGGCCAAATCCCAATTGAACTTCGCCCCCGTCCCGCCCAATTTGTCCGGCTCGAACGCGTCCAGCAGCCACGCCTCCGTCGCGTAATCCGGCAGCGCCCGCAACGACTCCGCGTCCCGGATGCGAAACGCCTTGATGGTCAGCACCGGGAACAGTCTGCAAAATTCCGGCGATTCCCCGCCGTGGAATTGCGCAATATTCAAGCCGCACGCACCGATGGCCCGCAGCACGAAATCCTCCGGCGCATCCACGAAGACACCCACCTTGATCATGAACGGCGGCAGCGCCCGGGTGATTTCGGCCGCCCCCGCCAGCGTGACATGGCGCGGGCTGGCTTCATAAAAATTCAACCCCAAGGCGTCTGCGCCCGCGTCCGCCGCCGCCAGGGCGTCGGCGGGACTCGTGATGCCGCAAATTTTCACAATTGTGCTCATGCCGCCGTTACCATCCGGTCAGAAGCCATTCGGCGCAAATGGAAAAGGTGAAAAGGCGGGTAATAGCCACCACCTGCCAGGCAGTAAATCAATTGTGGATTGGAAAAAAGATATACTCCAGCAGGAGTCCGCCGTCTGAAGATGTTTGCATCAATTTAATTCCGGAAGCATTTGTCGCCAGTTCAGGATGTGTTGCCATCGTCCTGGACAGACATCCCCTGGGGGCTGGACGGGCGTGTAGGATCAACTAAAGCGATCGGTTTTCAGGGCCCTAAATTTTTTACAAGCGGGCGAAAAACCATTCTAATCAACGAAACTTTATTGATGCGCACGGTTGCGAATATTCTGCATTTTAGGACAACCGATTTCCCTTGAGTCGCCGACGGATGGCGACGGCAGTTTTCAAAAGAAACCCTTGACAACCGCTGGGACCGGAAGAAAAATCCGAACAAAGGCCCACGCGGTTCATGGTTCATATGAAAAAGCAAATGAGAAAAACCAGCCCCGGTTGCGTGAATCGAGAAGCTTGCCCCCAGACGAAAGCATTTACATTGACTGAACTGCTGGTGGTTATTGCCAGCCTTGCCATACTGGCGGCAACGCTGCTGCCGGCCCTGGCCGGTGTCAGCCAGCAAAAGGCGCTGGCCATCGGCTGCCTCAATAATTTGAAGCAACTCACGCTGGCGGCTCATATCTATGCCGGTGACTTTCAAGATGCCATTCCGCCTAATGGAATTGGCGCTTTCAGTTCTTGGGTTGCCGGCGACGTTTACGCTATCCCCGACGGCACCAATGTCACGCTTATCGAGAAGGCTGTGCTTTGGAATTACACCAAGTCCCTGGCCACCTACCGCTGCCCGGGCGACAATGATATAATGGCCGGTGCCACTGTGCCGCGGGTGCGTAATTATTCCATGAACGGCATGATGGGAAACAATTTTGGCATAATAGGTGTGCATGACGGGATTGTTGAACATAAAACATTTTCGTCAATCCGGTCTCCCGCGCCGGCGAACGCCACTCTTTTCATTGATGAGCAGTCCAGTTCTTCTCCCAGCAAAACGAGCATAGACGATGGCTATTTTGCTGTGGATGCGTACGACACTGGTCCAACCTGGCGAAATGTGCCGGCGAGCCGCCACGGCAATTTTGGCCAGATGTCGTTTGCGGACGGACACGTAGGCTATATGAAATGGGTAGTGCCGAGCACGCAAACCTTGCAGGGACTGAATGCCAATTCGGGGGTTAGCCTCAATGCGGATATAAAACAGTTGTGGCTGTCCACTTATGCTTCCGGAACCGTCGCGGGAGTGCCATGGTAAGTTCCGGTTTCGGCTCAGTCCTGAACCACTGGAGCAATCAGAAAATGAAAACCAAGCGCTGGCTATTTCAAATCTGTCTGTTGGCTGCGGCCATGTTGCCGCCTGTCGTGGGCCGAGCGCAGTTCTCTTTCACTACCAACAACGGAGCCATCACCCTCACAGGCTGTCCCGGAAATCCCACGGCGTTGAACATTCCTAGCACGACCAACGGTTATCCGGTCACCAGCATCGGGAATTTGGCGTTTTCCAATTACCTGACCGTGCAAAGCGTGATTATCCCGGACAGCGTCACCAACATCGGGACCGGCGCTTTCCAATCTTGCCTGAGCCTGACCAACCTCACGCTCGGTAACGGTGTGGTTAACATCGGTACGAGTGCGTTTCAGTCCTGCACCAACGTTGCCAGCATGACGATTCCTGACAGCGTGGTCACCATGGGGGACAGTGTTTTCTTTCGCTGCACCGGACTGACCAATGTTTTCCTGGGCAGCCGTGTCACCAACATTGGAACCCAGGCATTTTCCGGTTGCAGCAACCTGTGCAGCATTAACATTCCAAACAGCGTCGGCGGCATTGGAACCAATGCGTTCACGTTCTGCTCCAGCCTGACCAGCCTTATAGTTCCCAGTAATGTCAGCAGCATCGGCTACGGGGCGTTTTACGGGTGCAGCGGCCTGACTAATCTCCCCGTTGGCATCGGCGTCACCAGCCTCGGTTACGCGGCATTTGGTTTCTGCACCAATCTGACCAGCATGGCCATCCCTGACAGCGTCACCAACATCGGCTCCGATGCCTTCGATTATTGCACGAGCCTGACCAACATCGCCATCGGCCATGGCGTCATCAGCCTCGGAGATGCCGCCTTCCATTCGTGCGTCAACTTGGCCAGCATTGTGATTCCAAACAATGTCACCACCATTGGAAATGATGCGTTTTGGTTCTGCACCAATTTGGAAACCATTTCAATCGGCAGCGGTGTCACCAACATTGGAACCAATTCGTTTGATTGGTGTCTCAGTTTGGCCGCGATCACCGTGGATGCCGGCAATCCCGCCTATTGCGATGTGAATGGAGTCTTGTTCGACAAAAGTCAGACCACGCTCATTCGGTTCCCCACAAGCCGGGGTGGCAGCTACTTGGTCCCCGACGCAGTCACGAACATCGTGGCGTCTGCTTTCTCGGATGACGGCTTCCTGACCAGTGTGAAGATTCCCGACAGCGTTACCATGATTCCGGCGTCTGCGTTTGAAGACTGCGAAAGTCTCAGCAGCTTTTATTTCCGGGGCAGTCCTCCCGGCGTGGATGCGACCGCGTTCAATTTTGACACCAATGCAATCGTTTATTACCTGCCAGGAACTTTCGGATGGGGGACAACCTACGGAGGTTTGATCACCGCGGTTTGGAACCCGCAGGCGCAGACCGGCGATGGCAGCTTTGGCGTGCAGGCGAATCAATTTGGTTTCAACATCACCGGCGCCAGCAATCTGGTCATTGTAGTGGAAGCCTGCACGAATTTGGCCAGCCCCACTTGGGTGCCGGTATCAACCAACACGCTCAACACGGTTGTCGGCACCAACGCCACGTCTTATTTCAGCGATGCCCAGTGGACGAATTATCCATCCCGCTATTATCGCCTGCGTTCGCCGTAATTTGACCGATTTGCGATTTATATTTGAACCGATGGCGAACCAGCACGCCCAATCGTAAACCCAAAAGCGGCATCGGCTGTTATATTTCCAGGATGAGGCGCCGATGAAGATGCCTTTGCTGGCGCTCCCTTTGCCGCTCCTGCAGCTCGTGACCTTCGGCATTTTGAAGCATGACCATGCCATGAAATCCTTCGAGGCGAAACACCTCGCGGATTCCTATGAACACAAATTACGCTATTAAGACCTTTTATAAACAAATCGAAAATGATTACAGAAGTATTGATATTATTGCTCTAAATGAAAGTGGTGGTAGGAATTGGATTCGAACCAATGAAGGCGTAAGCCAGCAGATTTACAGTCTGCCCCCGTTGGCCACTTGGGTATCCTACCGCCGACCGCATTCAGCCACCTTAACGCGGGCCGCATATAAAACCAAACCCGCCCCCGCTTGTCAATCTTGTTGCCCGGGTCCGAATCCGCCTTGAAACCTGTAGGACGCCCTCCGACAATTGATTCAGAAACTGGCCGAATAGCCGGAAATGCCGCGTTTTGACATGATGACGCCGTAATATGAAGGTATTGATTAAAGATGAAGAGACCAGGCTCTATGTGCGTTACCAAGGCGGCTGGACGGACAGCGCGACCGAGGCGCGGGATTATTGCATGAGCCTTCATGCGCGGGCGGAAGCTTTGAAGCTCAATCTGAAAAGATTCTCGGTGCTATTTTATTTTCCGGAACTCGATTACAAAATCGTGGTTTGCGAATCATAAGCGCGCACCCTGCGCTCAGCCCGAAACACGGATGGCGAATTTCCGCGCGGCGATCTTGATGTCCCGTGGAATGGTCTTTTCCCGCAGATTCAACGCCCAGCCGAAGGCCAGCGGCAAATCGTGCGGACGGCGCGGGTCCACCAATTGCACGGCCCGCAGGAATTCTTCTTTTCGTGTCATAGGCAACTCCATTTGTGCGCCCAGTTTGCCTTGCGGGGTGGGACAAAGGGTGTCCTTGTGAATAACTTCAAGGCGTTTTTTGCGCGCGTTCCACACGGTCGGTTAATTTGCGCAGGGCGGCTTCGACGGCATCGGGATGCTCCCAGGGAATGAAATGATTGTAGTCGGGGTAAATCATCTGGTCGAACAGGTTGGTCTTGCCGGCGGCGGCGAGCTGGCGGCGCAGATAATCTGTGTTTTCGACAGGCACCAAATCATCCTTGCTGCCGTGGAGCATCATCACCGGAACCGTCAACCCGGCCAGGCGCGGCTGCAGTTTTGTCAAGTCGCCGCGCAAGGTAATCAATTCCCGATTGCACTGTCGCAGGGCGCGCGGCACGAGCCAGGAAAACACCGCCCAATTGCCGATTTTTTGGATGGTGTAAGTGTGTTCCTGCGCCGGGTCTATGCTCCCGCCGATGAGCAGCACGCCGGCGACCTGGTTTGTAAATTTGAGCGCGGCCTGCAGCGCAATTGGCCCGCCGTAGGAATGGCCGACGAGGAGGGTGCGTGGATGCGGGTCGTTGGGCAGCAACGCGCCCACGGCGTTTGCCTGGTCTTCCAGGCTCGGATGGCGCAAGGCCGGTTTGGAACCGCCGAAACCGGGACGATCAAACGTGATCAGGTTGGCGCCGGGAAACGGATGGATGAATTGCTCTCGAAATGCGCTGCCTTCGCCGGGTGTGCCGTGGATGTAAATGATGGTCCACTCGGCGTTGGATTGTTGCAGTTCATAATAGCGCAATTTGTGGCCATAGGAATCCGTGAGGTGTTTCGTCTCGAAGGATTTCATGGCATTGTCATGCTTCAACATGCCGAAGGTCACGAGATGCAGGAGCGCCAGCGGCAGGGCGAGCAACACCACCATGGTGATGAACAATATCTTGCCGATGCGCCGCCGCCTCGAAGTTTTGGGTTGTCGGGACAAAATTTTCAAGAGTTGCGTCTAGTGCCCACCGTGGTTACGTCGCTCAAGCTACAAGCAAAGGTTGAAATTGTAAAACCGCCCGATTTCGGGGCGCGAAGTGACAAGATGACGAGCTGCCCTGTCATTCCAATCCGGTTGATTTTCATTTGATTTTGTCATCGACGGCTAGCCGGGCTTCTGTTAGGTTGGTACCTCATTTAACAGGTAGGTGGCATTTAAATCGCTTTCATCTGGCCGATGATGACTATTATTAAACAAGTATTGTGCAACTGACCGGCAAATTAACCGGGATATCGAGGCGTTTTGGCAAGTGGCCGCTGACGGCGGCGGCGGCTGTGGTCGTCATGGCGGCGGTGGTTGGCGTCTTTGTCACGCAATTGATGGTGCGGCATAATTTCCATGTGGTTTCGCCCGGGCTGGTCTATCGGTCGGCGCAGATGGATGCGGCAGGATTGACCGAGACCATCCAGGAACATGGCATCCGCAGCATTCTTAATTTGCGGGGGGTGAACGAAGACTCGTGGTATAACGCGGAGACCAATACCTCTCAACGGCTCGGCGTGGCGCATTATGATTTCAAGCTTTCGGCGGGAAACGAGTTGTCGGACGAGGAAATGGAAAAAATCCTCAAAACGATCGGCGATGCGCCCAAGCCGATGTTGATCCATTGCAAGAGCGGAGCGGACCGCACGGGGTTGGTGGGCGCGCTTTATCTTTATTCGCTGGAGGGAAAATCGGCCGAGTCCGCGGATCACGAGTTGACGGTGTGGTGCGGCCATGTGCCGTATTTGTTCTGGCGGGACACGATCGCGATGGACCGCTCCTTCTGGCGTTATGTCGGCAAGCACGCGCAACGACCCGTCAACGCCGCTGAACTGAACACTCCGCTCGTCAAGCAGGATTAGCGCACCGCCTCGAACTTCGTCAGTTTTCATTTCCATCTCGGACTTTTATCCGGAAATGCAACGCGTCCCAAGCCGGTGATTTTTGGTCCCTCCGCCGGGAGGGTGAGTCCGGCGAGTTGCGGGAAACGCTGCCAGTTGCGCGCCAAAATCACGGCGGTCTCATCATAGTAAAGCGGCTTCCAATCCGGCCGCTTGGCCAGGGCCGTGGCTCCGGCGAGATTGACCGGCAACAGGGCCAGGTCCGCTTCGTCCACATTGAGAATCTTCTGGTCGAAAGCTTCGCCGTTGTAAAATTTCCAATGCGCGGCGACCAACTCGCGCGGGTAACAGGTATCCAACCGCCCATCAATGGAGGGCGGACAATCGGGCAGATGAAAAATCACCATCTCGCCCCAGTCAAAAAAGACGAGCATTTTTCCATTGAGTTTCTGCTCGCTCAAAAAAGCGACGGCCCCATTCGGATATTGGGCCGATGGAATTTCCATCGTGAACGGATTTTGTTTGTGCAAGGTGAAGGTTGCCGCGCCCATGCCCAGGGCGCCGACGGCCAGGAGAACGGCGGCAAGTTTCTGAAACCCGGCGTTGCGGCACAACTCTTCATAGCGCGCGAAATGATTTCGGAACCGGCCCAACGCGTTCACCAGATGCGGCGGCGTCAGCGCCAGGACGACCACGGCGCACAAAGGCGCGTTTCGCACCGAACGCAATGCCAGCAGCGCGAAGGCGGCGCAAACCGCAAGACCCCACCACGCGCGAGGCCGTCGGGTGAAGGCCCACGCAAACGCGGCGAGGAACAGCAACGCAAACAACGCCCCATGATCCCAGCCGAGCGGAGTGGGGTTCCATTCCTCGATCTCCGGTCGCAACCAAAGCACACTGCCGATAAGCCAGCGCATCAATTCGCCTTTCCACGGATTGATAAACAACGCGCCTCCCGAAGCAATGACTGCAAGCCAAAGAACCGCGACTGCCTTGGGCGTCAAGTCGGCGCCGCTCGCAGAGCTGGGAGCGAATTTGCGGAACAGAATTTGAGCGGTGGATGCGGCAGCGGCGAGACCCAGCAAACCAAACCCGGCCAGCACGCCGCCGTGAGTATTGATCCAGATGACAAAAAGGACCGGCATTGCCAGCGCCCAAATTCTCGCGCCCGCGTGGATCCGGTTCAACAAAACCAATTCCAACACCATGAAAATCACGGTGAAAATTTGCGGACGCGCGGCAAATCCATACGAAATTTCAACGACCGCCAAAGCTCCGACCGTCCACGCGACGAATTTTTTCGGCCAGCTCAAGCCCGCCATTCCGAGCCGCAGCGCGATGCCGAAGCTCAACATGCCGATCGCCCATTTCAAGAGCAGGAGTCCTTTGCCGCCGAGAAGCTGATGAGTTCCGCCGAGCGCGATTTCCGCCAGGCATTCATGGCTGACCCAGGGCCGGCCGGGGGCGGTCCAGGAATAAATTTCCGTTTTAGGAATGGCGTGGGTCTTGAGCATGGCCTGGCCGAAGACGACGTGCCCCCACAAATCCACATCCACGGTGTTTTCCGAGAATTGAAAAACCGCCAGCGCGATGACCGCGCAGCAAAACCAGATTTGCAGAAAGCGCAACCGCTGGCTCGCGCCGGTTTCGCCGCCGGTCGGCGCGGATGGGGTGGATTGCTCGGCAGGCGATGCGCTGGAAACCATGCGGGGCGAGAATAGAACCGCCCGCGGACCGAGGCAACTTTTTTAAGCCGGACGGTAACATTTTCGAAATTGAATCAGTTGCCGCTGAAAGTCCCGTAGGCGCTCAACGGCATCCATTGGCCGTTGCCGATATATTGCAACTCGATGTTCGAATATTGCGCGCCGGAGAGCGAGCCATTCGTTCCCGTGGTGGTGGCGGCGATCGTGACGTAAAGGAACCCCGTGTTGGCGGCGGCCACCAATCTCGCGCCATCACCCGACGAGGTAAGAGCCGTCCAGGATTGGGCGATTGTGGAAATGCCATTAGTGCGCTGGGTCCAAGTCTGGCCGGCGTCAGTGGACGTATAGATGAAGCCGGTATTGTAGGCAGCAGCGAGGCTTTGGCCGCTGGCGGAGGAGGTCACGCAGCTCCATGCGGCGTTAGTGGAACGCGCTATCCAAGTCAGGCCGGAATCGCCGGAGGTGTAAATATTGCCGGGGCTTTTAGTGGTCGCCGCTAATTTGGTTCCATCGGCTGAAGAAGCCAGGCCGGTCCAGGAAGCGGATGGGCCATGAGGCGCCCACGTTGCCCCCTCATCGCTGGAAACATAAATCTGCGAAACTCCGCTGGCGGCGGCGGCCAGTTTGGTGCCATCGGCAGAGGAAGCGACGGCGGTCCAGTCCTGACCGGTAATGCGGGCGGTCCAAGTCTGCCCTCCATCACTGGAGGTGTAAATGGCCACGCCGGTGCTTCCCGGCGCGGCCACGAGATTGATCCCATCGGCAGAAGAGGCGACGCAGGTGAAGTTCGCCGACGGGCTGCTGAGTTGCTTGATCCAGTTGGTGCCGCCATTGGCGGAAGTGTAAATCTGGCCGCCGTTTTGCACTGCCACCATGTGCGTGCCGTCAGCGGAAGCCGCCACTCCGGTCCAGTTAAGGTTTGGCGCGTCGCTCTTACTCCAGGTGATCCCACCGTCGGCGGAATAATAAATAAAGCCGAGGCCACCGCCATAAGCAGCCGCCAATCGCACTCCATTGGTCGAGGAGGCGAGCGCCTGCCAGGAGAATGAATTGCCGCGTTGCGCCCAAATCTGCCCCGCCGGCAATCCCAGCGGCGCGGTGAGTATGGACTGGCCCGAGTTTTGCGTGATGACCCAGCCATTGCCGCCGGAACCGGCGAAGCGCAGCGTGCTGCCCACGCTCGGACTGGCGGGCAGAATCAAGGTCGTTTGCGCGGCGTTGGTCGTCAGATAATTATTGGCCACCACCGCTTGTTGCGAAGCGGCCTGGACCAATTGCCAGTTCGGGTTGCTTTGCACCACACCCACGAGATTCGTGACGTTCAGGTTCGTCAAATTCGCGCCGTTGCCGCTGAATGTCCCGGCGCCAATCCCGCTGAAAGTGCCGCTCAACGCGCCATTGAAGAAACCCGTCGCGTTGCTGAAAGTAGCGCGCGCCGTGAAAACCGAATTGCTGTTCAGCGTGGGCACATTTGTGGGAAGCTGCGCGTCGCTAATGATGCCGGTCAGGCTGGTGGCGCTCAGCGCCTGCACCGCGTACGGCGCGGACGTGATCAACTGCGTCGGCGCCAGGATTGTGTAGGCGGAAGTGCTGCCGTTCGTGCGCAAGCCGATTTCCAGGTAAAGCGGATTGGTGGTGAAGACATCGCCAAAATCCAGCGCCACGGTGAACAAGCCGTTCGTCACGCCCGTCGGCGCGTTGGTCAGGGTGCTCCCAACCTGATTCGTGCCCGTGGCCTGCGGGCGCAGTTTGAACTGCATATCATAATTGCCGTTGGCCGGCGCCGCATTCAGGTACAGTTCACCCTGGTAAGTAAAGGCCGTCCCCTGGGCCAAAACGGAATTCAGCGATGCGAACCAGCACGCGACCCCCCAACAAATAAACAAGCTGCGACACTTCATGATCTCTTCAGCCGACCGACATTGATTGACAAAAACTTCGCCGCCCATCCCGATGGCCCCGGCTTGGCAGACCATGGATCGGCGACCCGCCTAACAAAGCATATCCCCGGCGGATTGCGAGCAAATTGTTAGGCCCCTTCGCTTCGCGATTTGGTTCGTTCCGAGGGACGATAGGGGTGGTAAGCTGCGGCAAGGTGTCCATATCCAGACCAAGTTCAATTATGTGTCTGGCCCGAAGCCAACTACTTGGATTTACTTGGACTCGGTTTGACGGCATTGACCATCAATGGTTTGCAAGTTCGATTTTTCAGCCCGGCCACCTTGACTACCTTGACCGCCATAAAGAGGTAAGGAATTTCAACGCAAAGAGGCGAAGTCGCCAAGACACAACGTCCGCCAGCATTGGCGGCAGACCGATTGCTGGCGAGGAAACGGCGGACGAAACCCATTCGGCAAGAATTTTCTTGCGGCTTCGCGACTCTGCGCCTTGGCGTCAAAACTCCGCCGTCCCATCCCCGATCCAAAATCGTAAATCTAAAATCCAAAATAATCGTCACGTTTCCAG
>Ga0182013_10003854_pt1 | contig 18413 bp, 16 predicted proteins | sample 612S2MmetaG_FD_120487 | JGI IMG/M metagenome (GOLD analysis project Ga0182013, IMG submission 120487) | Permafrost microbial communities from Stordalen Mire, Sweden - 612S2M metaG | ecosystem: Environmental > Terrestrial > Soil > Wetlands > Permafrost | place: Sweden: Stordalen | collected...
CGGATATTCCGGCACTGGCGCAAAAGCTCGGAGTTCAGATCGTCTTCGAGGGATCGGTGCGGGTAGAAGGAAGCCGGGTTCGTGTCACTTCAAGAATGGTGAATGCGGACGGATTTCAACTCTGGTCACAGCGGTTCGATGCCGAGGCCGATCCGTCGAGCATCTTTACCGTGCAGGAACAGTTTGCTTCGGCTCTCGTCAACCGTGTGCGTCCTCAGCAATCCATCGTTCGGACCTCGGAGGCGTCTGCGGGCCCCGTAATGTTGGCGGTGTACCCCACATTACTAAAGGCGGAAGCGCTTCTTGAAGAGGGAGTTGATCCCGACGTGCAGACTGCACTGGCGAAGTTTCGCGAAGTCGCAGAAGCCGCACCTGGTTTTGCACGGCCACATTGCGGAATCGCGCAAAGTTATTGCTGGCTGGCTCTTCAGGGAACTTTGCCCTCGACCGATCTTGTTTCTCTTGCCAGAAAGGCCGCGGAACGGGCGGTTGAACTCGATCCGGAAATGAGCCAGGCGCTTGCGGCGCTGGGAAGTGCTCTGTCTCTTGAATGGGACTGGGATGGCGCGGAGGCCGCCTTCAAGCGTGCCGTGGAATTGGGTTTTCATGCAAGCAGCGCCCGCCAGCATAGCGTGTTCCTGACCGCCCTGGGGCGCTTTGATGAAGCGTGGCCGCATCTCCAAAGGGCGCAGCAGATCGATCCATTCTCGTATCTGCAAAAAGTCGCATGTGCAAAGTTCCATTATTTGAGCCGACGCTATGAAGAAGCTATCGAACTCTTCTCGGAACCCTTGAGGTTTGGACCGCTGCCGCTTGAGGTCCAACTGTATCTCGCATTGATCCATCTTCAGATGGAACAGTTTGACGATGCCAGGAGACTCGCGCAACTCGTCCTTCGCAATGCAGGTGCTCAATTGCCGTTACGCGGATGGGTCGCCGAGATCCTTGCCCGATGTGGTGACGATGCAGCGGCAAGGTCGGATGAGTTCAAGCTTCTCGCGTCTGCTGCTAGCCTCAGCCGATACAGGCAGGCATTGCTTTCTATCGCCCTGAGCGATTTTGACGCTGCGTTTTCCTCCCTGTCTGCAGCCTATGCAGACAGGGAAGCCGAGCTTCCATGGCTGGCAGTCGACCCTAGGTTCGATCCAATCCGACTGAACCCCCAGTTCAGCGAAATAGTAAACAAGGTGAGATCGGGAATGTCCTCCCCTACGCGATAGCATCGTGACTTGTTGGCTTTTACGCGTGCGTGAACCCGGGTTTCCCATGTCTCGCTATTGAGACATGGGAAACCACATCTCCTTGCGGTCGCGGCGATAGCAGTCTCCTCACTGTTAGCTAGCCTCTCCTCACTTCTTTATCTCCCTGTACATCGCTAGCATCGAGCAAAGTGAAGCCCGTTGAAATGGCCGTGTCTACGATGTTTTTGGCACACGGGTTGATTAAACGTACGAACCTTTGCTTTGCAGACTGAGTCGTAGTCCGCAGCCGAGTTGGCCGTTATCGCATGCCATTGGAAAAGCCGAAGTGCTGTTCATTCTTGGATAAGTCCAACTGCCTGTCAGAAAGGTGTACCGGTTGATCAAACTGATCGAATTCGTCGGAAAGGTCAGCCAATTTGGGTTCCGGGTGATCTTCGATCTGTTTCACCCCCCGTTCGAGGCCGGCCAGATTGGTCGACAGCTTGCCGAGGTCGGCGCCAAATCTCTGCCTCTGGTACTTGCTTCCGGATTTGCTTTGGGAACCGTGATGACATTTCACACACGCAGCACAATGGTCATGTTCGGGGCTGGAGCGATGATTCCGACTGTTCAGGCAATCGCGTTCTTCATTGAAATCGGCCCGCTGGTTGCAGCCTTGCTGCTCGCAGGCCGCGTGGGATCGGGAATCGGCGCAGTACTTGCTAACATGCGGGCCACGGAACAGATCGATGGCATCGAATCGCTCTCTATCGACTCCTTCAAATTCCTTGTCGTTCCCCGCGTTGTTGCTTGCGTCCTGGCGTTGCCTCTTCTCACTCTGTTCATGGACTTCTCAGGTCTTCTTGGCGGATTCCTATCTGAATACGCGGCGTCGAGGATTTCGTTCCATCTCTATATCGTGCGCGCATTCGCTGAAGTAGCGTGGTCCAACTTCATTCCCCCTACTCTCAAGACGGCCGCTTTTGGCTTCATCATCGGAACTGTTTCTTCCTTCTTCGGCTTCACCACGAATAAGGGCGCTCAGGGTGTGGGCGAGGCCGCGACGAATAGTGTTGTAGTGTCTTCTTTACTAATCATCCTGGCCGACGTGGTTTTGATTAAGTGCATCTTCTTCGTGTTTCCGGAGAACGCGTTATGAACGCTGAAACCAAGGCTGCCGTGGTCTTCGACCGAGTATCGAAGTCGTTCGGTCCGAAGCAGGTGCTACGGGAGGTCTCCTTCGAAGTCCCTGCAGGACAGGCTCTCTGCATTCTCGGCCGCAGTGGGACGGGCAAGAGCGTTACTCTCAAACTTTTGATCTCGCTTCTCAAGCCGGACCACGGGAATATCTGGGTCGATCAACAGGAAGTGACTCGCATGAAAGAGGCCGAGCTCTCCAAGGTACGTCGCAAGATGGGGTTTCTATTTCAAGATGCGGCGCTTTTCGATTCCCTGACACTCTACGAGAATCTCGCCCTGCCTTTGCAACGGCTGACCGAGAAAACGCAAGAAGAGATTGACTCGATAGTCGACAGGGTCCTTGGTCAAGTCGGGCTGGGTAACGACAAAAGGAAGATGCCTTCCGAGCTTTCGGGCGGTATGCGCAAGCGCGCCGGCCTTGCCCGGGCACTTGTGCTTGAACCGAAGATCTTGCTCGCGGATGAGCCCAGCAGCGGGCTTGATCGCATTACCGCTGCGGAGATTGACGAGTTGCTCATCCAACAAAAGACTGAACACAAGACTACCGTAATTGTCGTAACGCATGACGTTCATGGCGCCCGGCGCGTTGGAGACCGGTTCGCTGTCTTTGACAAGGGCGATCTGGTGGCCCATGGAACCGCTGCTGAGGTCGAGCAGAGTGAAAACGAAACCGCACGCAAGCTAATTTCGGAGAATTAGAGCATGAAGAACAAAAATCTGATTGTCGGACTCTTCGTATTGGCTGGGCTTGTGCTCTTCATGACAGGCCTGTTCTTGATAGGCAATCGCCATGAAGCCTTTGCCCGGCATATCGACTATTATGCCGAGTTCACGAACCTTGCCGGATTATCAAAAGGCTCCAAAGTGCAAGTGGCGGGCATGGACGCAGGCCAGGTGCTCGATATTGCAGTGCCTACGTCACCGACGGCCCGCTTTCGCGTCAAACTGAGAATCGCTGAGAGCCTTCATGGGCTTGTTCGCACCGATTCAGTCGCCACCATCGGAACCCAGGGAGTGGTTGGGGAAACATTCCTGCTCATTCACCCCGGAAGCCAGAATGCTCCCGCAGCAAGCGCCCTCTCCCTGCTTCCCAGCAAGGAGCCGGTGGACCTTGCAAACCTGCTCGATCAAGGACAAGGGCTGGTCGGCGATGTAGATGGCGCCGTCAAGGACGCAGATGGGATCTTGAAAAAAACGGGTGGTCAACTTGGTCCGACATTGGACAGCGCCAAAACTACGCTTGCAAACGTAAACGATGTGGTGGTGGGGCTAAAGCAGGGACGAGGGACGGCGGGAATGCTCTTGCAGGACCAAGCGGTCGCGGCACAAATCCGCCAGACAATGACAAATGTTCAGCAGGCTAGTTTAGACCTGGGTCAACTCTCCAACAAGGCCAATGGCTTGGTCTCAGATATTCAGTCTCGCCAATTCCCACAGAAGATCGATGAAACAATGACGGTAGTGAAGAGCGCGGCATCGAATGTCGATGCAAGCACCCAGCAAATCCGCCAAACCATTGCGGAAGCTTCTGTCCCGGACGAAAACGGAGCGACGCCGGGAATGAATATTCGGGAGTCTCTGTCGAATGCAAGTACTGCGACCGCCAACGCGGCAGATGGAACGGAAGCGCTGAAGCACAACTTCCTATTACGCCGCTTCTTCCTTCATCGTGGCTACTATGACCTCGGCCATATCTCCGCCGACAAATACCGTCAAGATCATCTCTTTACGAGACCGGAAAACTTCCGCGTCTGGCTTCCCGGCACTGATCTTTTTCGGCAAAACCCGAACGGCGGCGAAGAGCTCTCTGCCCATGGAAAAGCGCTATTGGCAGATGCCTTGGCGCAATACGGAGAATCGGTTGTCGGAGGCCCCATCGTCATCGAGGGATATTCGGATGTCAACGGCGCAGCCAATCAACTCGCACTTTCGCGAGGACGTGCCGTCGTGGTCCGTCAGTACCTCCTGAATCACTTTCAGCTCAACCCTGGGAACCTGGGCGCCGTACCGCTGATGAATCTACCGCCGAGCGGATTTGGCCATCAGACCTGGGATGGAATCTGCATCGTAATTCTGAAAACAAAACGCTAAGGACAGCAGGTCCAATGCTGGACAGAGCCAAAAACGCAGGAGGACTTATCTAGTTCCACTCACAGATATGCTTGTTGGGCATACGTGTCCGTCATTCTTGGCGCGCAAGGTTGATTGCGTGGCTCTAAATGATCCTTTAGGTTAGAATCCGAGGACAATCTGCCATAATCAAGGGCACACGCGTCTGGAGGATGCCAGGGCATGGGGCGATCGACCGAGGCAGTCATTTGAATTCCGGACGCGGAGAGCGGGCCACAAGTGATAGGAATGTCCCGATTTCGACGTTATGGACTGGCGGCAATTTGCTCTTGCGCAGCGCTTGCATTGTCACTGGCGTTTGGTGAAGCGTCGGTCTGGTTCGTCCTGGCTGTTCTGGCCGGTACCTTGTATGGCGGGGCTGGACCCGGCATCGCGTCCGCCGCGCTTTCCGCCGGCGCCCTCATCTCCTTCGTCCCGCAGACCAACTTCCCAACATTCCTGGGAGCGGTATTGCTGGTCATAGTCCTCGTCGAAACAAGACGGCGAGCAGACATCAAGAAGCGTCATGCGGAAGCGTTATCGAATACCCGTCTGACCGTTGACAGCATTCCCGGGATGGTCGGCACTCTGACGCCTGAGGGCGAACCTGAGTTCCAAAACTTGAGGCTCTTGGAGTATCTCGGGAAAACAAGCGAGCAGATGAAGGACTGGCCCTCGATCGTACATCCGGAGGATAGCGATCGGGTCATGCAAGCATGGCTTCACTCTACGGCAACCGCAGCACCGTTGGATATCGAGCATCGCGGTATCGTGGCGGACGGCAGTTACCGCTGGTTCACGAACCACGGACTCCCCATGTTCGACAGAAACGGGAGAATTGTCCGGTGGTACCACCTCCTAACGGATATCGACGACCGCAAGCGGGCCGAGGAGTCGCTGCGTGCAAGTGAACTGAATTTTCGAATGATCGTCGAAAGTATTCCCGGCATGATCGTCACCATGATCCCAGAAGGCGAACTCGAATTCGCCAACCAACAACTCCTGACCTTTCTCGGTAAATCCTTGGAAGAGTTGGAAGACTGGAGTCAACTGGTACACCCTGATGATCGCGTGCGGGTTGTGAATACGTGGCGTCATTCGCTTGAAACCGGGCAGCCGTTCGAATTTGAAACTCGTATCCTGCGCGCGGACGGGGTTTATCGCTGGGTCAATTCACACGGCCAGCCGTTGCGTGACAACGATGGCCGCATCACCCGCTGGAACAACCTGCTCACCGATGTACATGACAGAAAGGAGGCTGAAGAAGTATTGCGAGAGAGCGAAGGGACCTTTCGGCGCACCTTAAACAGCATTTCCGGCTTCATCACAATCCAATCTGCATCAGGTGAATTGGAATTTGCTAATCAACCTTGCCTAAACTTTTTTGGAATGACGCTTGAGCAACTGAAGGATTGGCGGCCTGCCATACATCCGGATGACCTGGAGCGGGCGGTTGATAAGTGGAGTTCATCGATTAAGAATGGAACGCCCTTAGTCGATGAGGTCCGTGGACGTCGTGCCGATGGAACATATCGCTGGCTCTATTCGAGCATGCTCCCTGTAAGGGATACAGAGGGTAGTGTCGTTCGGTGGTGCAACTTGCTATTCGATATCAGCGATATGAAGCAAATGGAAGAGGTTTTGCGCAATACGCAGACACGGCTCTCGCGAGCTACTCAGATTGCTACCGTCAGCGAACTCTCCGCTTCCATCGCACATGAAATCAACCAACCTCTTGCGGCTGTGGTCACGAACGGTCACGCCTGTCTGAATTGGCTTTCTGCCGAGCCGCCGAACATGCCCAAAGCCCGCGAGGCCGCCGAGCGGATTATTCGCGACGGCAAGGAAGCGGGAGAGGTAGCGAGCCGTATCCGGGCGCTTTTCAAGCGGTCTGCCTTGGAGAAAGTTGCTCTAGATTTGAACTCGATCATCGACGAGGTGATACGTCTGCTGGTTGGCGAGACAACGAAGAGACGTATCGCCGTGGATACGGATCTCGAAAAGGGCTTGCCTCATGTCATGGGAGATCGTGTGCAGATGCAACAGCTGGTTTTCAACTTATTGCTGAATGGGATTGAGGCGATGGACTCGGTATCAGACCGTCCCGGAAAACTCTTCGTTCGTTCGCGGCGAGAGAGTCCCGAAGCCATTCTCGTTGAAATAAGGGATTCCGGCGTCGGTTTGGAGAATCCGAGCAAAATCTTCGACGCCTTCTTCTCTACAAAAGAGCATGGAATGGGCATGGGTCTAGCGATCTCCCGCTCGATTGCCGAAGCCCACGGCGGTCGTCTGTGGGCCGAATCCAGCGAAGGCCTCGGGGCAACCTTCTTCTTTACTGTTCCGACAGATTCGAAGGTGCCACTATGAAATCCGGCGACGCCATTGTCTTTGTCGTGGATGACGACCATCGCGTACGCGAAGCCTTGTCCGACCTCCTTTGCTCGGTAGGGCTGAGTGTGGCCGCGTTCGGTTCGGCATCGGAGTTCCTCCAAGCGGAGAAGCCCGATCTCCCCGCGTGCCTGGTCTTGGACCTGGAACTTCCAGACATCAGCGGTCTCGAGCTCCAGCAGGAATTAGCTGCCGGAAACGCGCCACCCATCATATTCATTACTGGGCATGGCGATGTCCCTGCTTCGGTTCGAGCCATGAAGGCGGGAGCCATCGATTTCTTGTCGAAACCGTTCGGTGAGCCGGAGTTGCTAAGGGCGATTGAAGCTGGAATCGTTCTCGATCGAAGCGCACGACTAAAACGTTCGGAACTCGCCGAGTTGCAGGAGCACTACAACCTCCTCACTCCTCGCGAACGGGAAGTTCTTCCCTTCGTGGTCGCTGGCTTCTTGAATAAACAGACTGCGTACGATCTCGGGACCAGTGAAATCACGATCGGGGTCCATCGAGGCCAAGTGATGCGAAAAATGGGAGCGCGATCGCTCGCAGAGCTGGTCAGAATGGCCGACAAACTAGGTATCTTCCACGCTGCCAGACTGTCTGAATAAACCTATAATAGCCGGCTTCCTGTCCCTGCCTGTACTATCGAATCCTGGTTGGAGATGCCCTCCTTGATAGCAAAGGATACTGAACAAGTCGTCGTGGGAGTGGACGATGATTTTCGAGTTCGTGAGGCGATAACGAGCTTGGTGGAATCGGCCGGATACGCTTCTCGTGTCTTTTCATCTGCCGAGGAGTTCCTACAGTCGGGAACTCTGGCAGGGACAAGTTGTCTAATCACCGATGTGCGGATGTCCGGAATGGACGGAATCGAATTGCAGCGTTGCGCGAGACTCGTGCGGCCGGAACTGCCGATCATTTTTATTTCTGCCCACCGTGACGACGATATTCGGCAGCGAGCACTCGACGGAGGGGCCGTCGATTTTATGTTTAAGCCATTTGATGCCGCGGGTTTATTGGGCGTCATCGATCGGGCGCTGAAACAGTCTACAAATGATTAATCCTGAGATTTCGTTGGGATCGTCGCACCTCTCATATTCAAGAGACTTAGGAGAGCGATATGTCTGAGACCGCAGTTGCACGCGAAGACGTTCCAAGACGCAGCGAACAATTCGCAACGAAGCTGACGTCGGGGAGGATCTCAGTCGTCGTTAGCCACACTGACCCACACCCTCCATCGATGGGTGTTCAAGTTGAGGGAGCGGCGACCGATACAACTCTAGCCTTGGAGAAGGAAGATAACGTTGTGGCTCCGGAGCCCGCCATTCGAGAACAGCTCGCTCGGATACTCCGAAGCTCGATATTTGTTCGTTCCGAAAGGCTCAGTCGGTTTCTGCGCTTCATCGTTGAGCATGTCATCGGTGGCAATCAGAATTGCCTCAAAGAGTATGTGATCGGCTCCGAGGTCTACGACCGCAAGCCTCCCTACCATCCGAGTCAAGACTCGATTGTGCGGACAGAAGCACGCCGACTAAGAGGCAAGCTGATGGAGTATTACGAGACGGAAGGCAAAGACGACCCTGTCTACGTCTATTTGCGTCCCGGGAGCTACATCCCGGTCTTCAAAACTAAAGAAGCTCCAATCAGCGTTCAGGGCGACGCAGACAGCAATGATCCGTTCTCTTCGGCGAAGGCATCAACGATTGCGATAGCAATTCTGCCTTTTCACGACATATCGGGAAGCCCACTTTCTTCGATGTACGCGCGAGGAATACCGGATGAACTCGCATATGCTCTCATGCAGACCGAAGGCTGCAAGGTAATATCCCCAGCTTCCATGGCGCATTTCAGTGCGCAGGAGCATGATGTGGCGGCTGCAATGAGCAAGGTCGGCGCGCAGATTGCATTTGAGGGAAGTGTCAGGGAAGAAAGCAATCACATCCGAGTCACGGCCAGAATCGTCGACGCCGCCGGATTTCAGTTGTGGGCGAAGCGATTCGATGCCGAAGGCGGTTCAGAGTCGTTCTTCACAATCGAAGAACAGATAGCGTCCGCATTGACCACAGGACTTGACGCCTTATTTGTTGATTCTCAACGCCGAAGCGTTGCTTGAAGACTGCGCGGTGATCCTCTAAGCCGGGAGCCCGCGACCGCGAGAAGCAGGTGGATAAGTACCATCCAGATTCTCAGCTTGTATGTGTCCAGGACCGCGGAAAGCCGGACAACGCGGACCAACTCCGGTTGCGGGAATTCGTGGACAACCTTGTCCAGCATCTTCGCGGCGTTGTCTCGACCTTTCGCCGCTTTTGCTCGATTGGCATTTTGCAGCAGGGACGCAGTTGCTGGATTGTTGGATCGGTGACGTAGGCTACCCGTGTATGCGAGTTGGTAAACACCGGCCGGTTTCCCGAGACCCCATCCACAGTTTGGAAAAATGGCAGTCGTGATCGATCAACTCTTATGAACCACTTCGAATAAGTCCCCGTCGGGCTCCAATGCATCGGCCGCGTAATATCCCGGATAGTATTCGAGTCGGGCCCGAGGTGATATGTTGTCCTTCGCGCCAGCCGCTACTGCAGCTTGACAGAACTCATCGACTTGAGCGTTGTTCACTGCATCGAAACCCCAATGGATCGAGCCAGGATCGACGAGGCGAGAACGAATGATGCAAGCGCGAAAGCCTGATCGAGCCTGATTGTCCGTGAGAAATCGAAGCACCGGCCTCGATGCGGGAGAGGCCAAGTGTTTGCAATCCCACAGATCAAGGGAAGCAAAGGATAGAATCTATGGTTATGAAGATCTTGATGTTCGGTCGTGGAGTCATCTCGGTGCTCTACGGGTGGGCGCTCGAAAAGGCAGGCCACACCGTCGAGTTCTACGTTCGCCCCGGTCGTGTGGCGCAGTATGGCCCAACAGTTGCCCTCGCTATGTTCGATGCGAGAAGGTCGATTTTCGGCAAGCGGGTCAACGAGAGTTGGGCGATTCGTATGCGAGAGGATCTGCCCGCCGATCACGACTACGATCTGATCCTGGTGAGTGTTCAGCACTACCACTTCGAAGAGGTGTCCGCGTTTCTCGGGCCGCGCGTCGGCAAAGCGACAGTGCTGGTGTTCAATAATTGTTGGGCCGAGCCACAGCAGGCCGCGTCACACCTTCCCGCCGATCAGCTGGCGTGGGGATTCCCTATGGCTGGTGGCGGCTTCGGCGCGGACGGGGTGCTTCGCGGCGCGCTGTTTGGCAAGGTCTTTTTTGGCACCTTTCTCACCGACCCGAGCCCCTGCGAGTTGGCCGCGCGCGATTTGTTCACGAAAGCGGGATTCACTATCGTCGAACAGCGCGACTTCCGCAGTTGGCTGTTCGTGCACTTCGCGCTCAACAGCGCCATGCAAGCCGAGGCGCTCAAGGCCGGCTCAATGCCACGGGCGTTCGCCTCTGCCAATTATCGCCGAGGGATGATTCTGAATCTGCGGGAGTTGGTGCCGCTTCTCGCGGCACGTTCGGTCGATCTGAAAGATCAATCGAGCTATCTGGCTCCGTTTCGACTTCCGACCTGGTTGTTTGGCCCGATGATGGGGCTTGCTCCAAAGCTGCTCGGATCGTTTCGCGTGCTGATCGACAGTCACTCGAACATGGAAGAACTGCGCTCGACTTGCCGGGATGTGCTCACTGAGGCCCGGCGTATCAATATCAGCCTGCCGCGACTAGAAGCTGCATCTTCACTCTTCTAGTCTGGCATCGCGGCAAGTGCCGAGCTACGTCGTCTCAGCGCGTTTACGCGGCGATGTTACGACGGCGGAAGGTTTTACCCTGCTTGCGAAGCGGCCTCCACTACGGCGCGGCTGGCAGCATCTTTGACATCTGCCCAAAGGGGATTTGTGGAGCGACTCGGCTCAGGATGTATAGGATGTTGCTCCGACTTCCATTTTGTCGTGCGAGAGATGTCGGAGGAGATCGCAGCGACCCTGGAGTCAGGAACCTTTGTCCAACTGGGGTTTCTGCTAGGCTATTCGATAGCATCGCAGCGCCCTTTATAGCCGCAGAAGAACAATAGATGGAGTATGCTGCTATGCAAATCGATCAAAGAACCGAGTCTTCATGAATGTGAAAGAGTTCGACGTCGTGCTTTATGGCGCAACCGGCTTCACAGGCCGCCAATCCGTCGATTACTTTCGACACCACGCTCCCGCCGGTCTTCGCTGGGCGATCGCTGGGCGGAATCGTGAGAAGCTTGAAGCCATCGGTGCCGGTGTTCCGGTGCTGGTCGCCGATTCCGCTGATCAGGCGCAGCTCGATACCCTCGTCGCGCGAACGCGGGTGGTTCTGACCACTGCAGGCCCATTTAAGCTCTATGCGAGCGGGCTTGTGGAAGCGTGCGTGAGGCTTGGCGCTCATTATGTCGATATCGGCGGCGAGCCCGCTTGGATCAAACTAGTGATGGAGCGGCATCATCGGCAAGCGGAAGAACGCAAGTTAAAAATCGTGCCCGGCTGCGGCGTGTGCTCCGCGCCGGTCGACCTTGGCGTATTCCTGCTGGAAGAGAAATTGGAAAATCGCCTGGTAGAAGCACGGAGTTACATCAAGATTGCCGGGGGTTCGTTCAATGGTGGGACGATTGCGAACGAAAGTCTTAGCTACGCTTCTGGCGACATAAAACAAGCCAGGGATACGTTTTTGCTGGGCCCCCGCCTATCCCGCCCCCTCAAGGCAATCGAACATGATCCACGGTTCGTTCGATATGATCGTCAAATCCATGCATGGACTGCGCCGTGCCCCATGGGTGTGAGCGACACGCGGACAGTCCGGCGAAGCATAGCATTGAGGGGCCACGACTTCCCCTTCCAGGAATATTTAACTTTCGACGGGGGATCAGGATTATTGCAGGCGCTGGGGATTACCGCCGCCGTGGCAACCATGAACGCGGCGCTCGCCTTTGGTCCGACTCGAAACCTGCTGCAAAAGATGATGCCTCCAGGAAGCGGACCGACGGATCAAGCCATGGACGCAGGGGCCTTTGAGTGCAGAATCGTCGGGCGAACAGCCGAAGGATCGCAAGAAGAGGTTTCATTGCGCGTAGCAGGCGATCCAGGTAATCGGGTAACGGTGAAATGTGTCTGTGAAAGTGCGCTTACATTGGCGATCAACGAGGGTGATCTTTCGCAACGCTTCGGGGTTCTGACGCCGAGCGTCGCCTTAGGTCACGCGCTAGTTACTCGATTGGCTGCGGCTGGGTTCGAAGTTAAACCCGCGTAAGCGGGAGGCACGGACTCCTTTGTGAATGCCCTGCTTACGGCACGCCTCCGCTAAGACGCGGATGGCAGCATCTTTGACATCTGCCCAAATGGGATACGCGGAGCGATTCGGCTGAGGATGTATAGGATGTTGCTGAGGCCGGGGCGAATCTCTGTCTTGCCAGACTCGATACCCGATATTGTTTGCTTGACGAGAGCCTCGACATCCATCCCCTTCTGCCCCTTCAACTCTTTCTCAAACTCGGCACGGAATAACGGGGTTTCTGTTCCCGGAGGCGCTAGTTCCACCACCCGAACTCTTGATTGCATCAACTGGGCGCGCAGGGCACGTGTGTAAGCATGGAGACCGGCCTTCGCCGCGCTGTACACGGGAGACAGCGGGAACGGGACAAATGCCAGACCCGAAGACACATTTACGATCAACGCGTCTGGGCGTCTCTTGAGCTGCGGTAGAAACGCCTGCACCATCTGGATGGGACCGCTCAAGTCCACAGCGACTTCTCTTGTCACATCCGTGAGTTCATGAGGCTGGTTGAGATCGAGATTCCGCATAATACCAGCGTTGTTGATCAGGACGTCCAGGTTGGGAAAGTCCGCAGCTACGGTTCTTTGTAGCTTTTCAATGTCGCGCGGATTTCCAGCGTCGCAGAGGTAGGTGTGTACGGACAGTTTCGATTTTGTCGCAGCCAGCCGTTCTTGATCGCGGCCTGTAATGAGGACCGTGTTCCGTTGCGAGATCAACCGCTTCACGAGTTCAAGGCCGATCCCACTTGTGCCGCCGGTAATGAGGATTGTTCTTCCTGTCAGTTTCATCATTGCTCCTCGGTGTGTTGGTTATGTCTTGCAAATTGGTCAGGGTCGATGTGAAGGTGATTTTCCGGCTTGCACGAGTTGCATTTTTCTTATCTGATCGACCCTCTCTACCGCAGGGCGGCGTTCTATGTGTGACTATAGGAGTGTTACTTTCATTTGGGAAGAGAGCACTATTAAGTGCAATAGGAACCTAAAAGAGAGTGTGGAGGCGCGATGAAAGCGAAGAATGCTCGCAATGCCGAAGTTCAACCCCCGGCAGTGTGCGACACGGAAGTGGATCTGAAGGTGGAGGCGCTCGTGACTGAGCTAATTGGCCGCGTTGCGGACAAGTGGACGATGATGATTATCGAGGCGCTCACGGAGCATGGTGAGGTCCGATTCACGAAGCTCAGTGAGATGGTTCGGGGGATCAGCTACAAGATGCTCACGCAAACTCTACGCGAGATGGAGCGCGAAGGGCTTGTGATTCGGACCGTGCATCCAGTGATTCCGCCCAAGGTGGAGTACCGACTGACGGATCTGGGACTCGGTCTCAGTGCCGCCTTCTGCGGAGTTTGGATATGGGCTGAGAAACACATTGGGGAAGTGGAAGCGGCCCGTTCCGTCTTTGACGACAAAGCGAAGAGCGCCCATAGTCGTACACAGGCGCCTGCCCGCAAGAATGGCTGGGAGGCCAAATTAGTATCCAGTACCGGGGGAGTTACTGACGGCCATGGTCGATAAGCAGAATGACACAAAGCTCATCCTGGCGGGAATGCCATTTTCCCATCGGCAGGTCCAGGCTGCGGGTTTGCGCTTTCATCTCGTTGAGGGGGGTAGTGGTCCAGTGGTCGTCCTTCTGGCGGGCTTTCCACAAAGCTGGTACGCTTGGCGGCGCGTATTGCCGTTGCTCCGAGATAGGTTTACCGTCATCGCCATCGACCTTCCGGGGCAGGGAGATTCTGAAAAGCCACTCGATGGCTATGACACACAGACAACCGGACAGAGAGTACATTCACTCCTCAGTGTTCTGGGACATAATCGGTATGTTTTGGTGGGCCATGACATCGGCTCGTGGGTGGCATATCCATATGCTTACGAATACGCTGACGAGCTGCGAGGCGTGGTGCTGCTGGATGGGAATATTCCTGGGGTTACGCTACAGTCTACGATCACACTTGGGCCTGAAAACTGGAGAAACTGGCATTTTCTCTTCAATCCGATTGCCGATCTGCCCGAGGCTCTCTTCCAAGGACGCGAGCGCGTTCTGATTGAATGGTTTTTCAGCAAGAAGACCGCGAACCCAACCGCGACGTTTACTCGTGAGGACATCGATGAGTATGAACGGGTTTACGCAAGCCTCGGTGGAATGCGCGGGATGCTGGGCTACTATAGAGCAGTTTTGGAAGACATAAAGCAGAACGCCTCACTCACCGCTCGCCGCCTGAGCGTTCCGGTACTTGCTTTCGGCGGCGACGCCGGGAGTGCTCCCGATTTACACGAACGTCTCCTGCTACTTTGTACGGACCTTAGAGGTGGCGTCATCAAAGATTGTGGGCATTACATTCCCGAAGAACAACCAGAGGCTCTTGCCCGCGAGATCTTTGCGTTTATCGGCACATTGAAGCCGTGAGCGAATGCGCTTGTCCATCAAAACAGATGCCCCTCAGGAAAATCAGACCCCAATCGCTGGCACATGGGGGCTGATCAAAGAACCTGATTGTTCATCGAATGGGTGCTCTCTCTATCTTGAGACCCAGTGCTGGGATCGTCTGCCGTTCAAAGATCGGGAGCCTTTTCCAACGCTTTACGAGTGTGTTTAGCGAGGCCAATCGCCACGTCTAAGCTTTCTCCCTTCATACGTTTTGCGCTATCTACCTTCCCTTGGAAGACGATTCTACCGGACCGATCCTCCAGCTTGACGCTGCTCTTAATCTGCGTTGCTCCGGCGAAAGGTCCAAGTCCACGCCCGCGAGCACTACCTGGTTTCCACATCTCCATATCAAGATGAAGGACCAGCGCATCGAGCGTGATGCGACTGTCTCCGGTACGCCAAACATGGGCGAAACGTCCGCTCTGCGTTAGCTGATCGATCAGGCTCTCGAATACTGCTGCAGGTACAGCAAAAGGAATGCCGTCAACACTTTCAGACGGCAGAGTAACCTCTACGTCGGGTTTAGCCCGCTTGGATGCAGGTACCATTTGGATCTGCGGCTTCTGCGGTGGTTCTGAGGCTACGAAATTGCCCATTCTCGGATAGTCACTCGGAGCAAGTTTCACAGCGAGCGCGGTGATCACACGATCTTCTGTGTCTTTCGGCAGAACTATGACACCTCCGTGAATTGCGTTGGACGAGTCCCTGTAGAGCAGGCTCAGAATCTCGGCGGATGGCCGGGTCATGGACACAGCGAACCCAACACCGTAAGGAGCAGCTTCCGCGAGCTTTCCCTTGACTCCGTGGATGAGAGGTTTATCGCCGTGAACGAGCGAGAACGCAAGGATGGAGTCCAGTGGGATAGCCGTCGAATGTCCATGGACACGGATCATTACGGCTTCCTTGTCGATCGTAAAGTCTCCAAGGCCACCCGGCTTGTCGTCGAAGCCGACGATGTGGATGACATCTTTGATTTGGACGGGGGGCAGTTGTGCCGGTCTTGGAGCGATTTCCGTCGATGCAGCCAGTACCGGAGCCTGCGCTCTGGAAACAACTGCCGGCAGCAACAGTAAGGCCATGAGAGCGGCAATAGTGCGGTGAGGGTAGGGGGAGTGACGATCGGGTCTGGTCATAATAAAACAGACGTGGCGGTTTTTATTTGGTAAGCTATGCCTAGTAGTTTTCTCTCGTAGAATTTTCAATATGCCCACATCGCGCACAACTCGCAAGCCACAAGCCCGTACTGAGGTCACGAAAGCCAAGATTCTGGATGCGGCGCAATCGCTGTTTGCTGAATTGGGCTTCGAGAACACGCAGTTGGAAGAAGTGGCTGCTCGCGCTGACTGCTCCAGGGGCTGTATCTATGCACACTACAAGGGTAAGGAAGACCTGTTCCTGGCCTTGATGGAGCATCGCGCCTCCGCAAGCTTCAAGGCGGAATGCAAAACGCTTGAAGAAGAGCCCGATCTAGAGAGACGACGGCATGCGTTCAAAGGATGGTTTATCCAGCAGGTCTGCGCGCCGGAAGCAGGAACCCTCACGCTGCAATTCAAGCTCTACGCGGTCCGGCGGCCCGAGATACGCGCTAAGCTTCTGGATCTTTACAATGCTCTGTTTACACGGACCGATCAAGACTTACGCGAGGTATTGTTCGGCGAAAAACTAACCAAGAAGGACCGGAAGGTCTTGGAACAGAGGCTTGCCGTTCTGGGGGGCGCCTTAAGCGCTTTGATCCTCGAGCGTCAGTTCCGTCCAGATCTCCTGGCCCCTAGCGATTTGAAGCCGTTGGCGGAAGAGTTATTCGACGCACTGCTTCATACCTGAATGGGTCCATCTGAAGTTCCAGAGGTTGCCACTATGCGGACCGCCCCAGTGTAGTCATAAGGTTCAGTTCTTCGATCCGCGCGTTATTGAGATTCGGACAGAGTGCCGGATTCGAGATTTTCCAAAGGGATCGAACTGACAATCTTTCAACCGGCTTTACAGGTTGTCCAATACGCCGGACAGTAGTCCCGGAAAGCGCTTTTCCAATTCCTCGGATAGCAGAAAGTTGTGAATCGAAGTACCCTCTGTGCGAGATCCGAGAATGCCGGCCTCCCGAAGAACACGGAAGTGGTGAGAAAGAGAGGATTTTGGCATATCCATGCCGAATCCACCACACGGTACTTCTCCCTGCCTCGCGACTTGTCGCACGATCTCCAGACGAATGGGATCGCCGAGCGCATACAACACTCGAGCAAGGTCGGAATCCGAGGGACGCTTCTTCTTTGTGCGCAAAGCCATGTGCTGATTGTAAAAGAAAAATCAAGAAGCGCGCGCCTTGACAGCTTTCCTTTGTTCGATTATTGTCGAATCATATTGTTCGATATATGTCGAACAATGGAGGCAGAGATGAAAGCGTATGGACTGGTTTCGACCGAAAAAGGACTTCGCCTGCAAAAAAGCGAGTCCCAGCCACCTCAGCTTGGCCCACATGAAGTGCTTGTGCGTATTGAGGCTACCAGCCTCAATTATCGTGACTTGATGATCCTGCGCGGCCAGTACGGCGGACCGACCCGCGAAGGTCTGGCGCCGCTCTCTGACGGTGCAGGCCGTGTCGTCGCGATCGGCCCGGAGGTAACACGCTGGCATGAGGGTGATCGCGTCGCGCCAACCTTCTTTCAGGCCTGGATCGACGGGCCCTTTCGCGAGGCTTACCGACCTTCTGCCCTCGGTGCGGGCGACACCGATGGCGTACTCTCGGAGCTGGTCGCCGTGCCTGAGGGGTCCCTGGTTCCCATACCGGATGCGCTCAGCATGGAGGAGGCCGCGACCTTGCCATGCGCCGCTGTGACGGCATGGCAAGCTCTCGTGGTGCGTGGACAGCTTACAGCCGGTGATACCGTATTGGTGCAAGGAACAGGTGGCGTTGCAATCTTTGCTCTCCAGATTGCGACAGCGATTGGCGCCAGAGTTATCGTAACGTCATCCTCCGACGAAAAGCGCGAGCGTGCCATGGGCCTCGGCGCCTGGGCGACGGTGAATTACCTTACAACGCCCGACTGGGACGTGGAAGTCCGTAAGCTGACTGATGGCGCGGGAGTCTCTCACGTTATCGAAAATGGAGGGCCAGCTACTTTTGATCGTTCACTGCGCGCTCTCGCGGCCGGCGGCAAGATTGCGCAGATCGGTGTCCTCACCGGTCACGGACCGCAATCCAACTTGTTTCTCCTGCAGTTGAATAATGCCGATATCAATGGCATCAGTGTCGGCTCTGGTGAACAGTTTGCGGCAATGGACGAGTTCTTCGTTGCTCACCGGATCAAGCCGATCATCGATCGTAGATTTTCGTTCGATGAAGCGGAAGCGGCGTACGAATACCTCGCGTCAGGCCGCCACTTTGGCAAGATCGTGATTAAGCTGTGACCTTGCGGAATATGCTTCGCGAAAATTGAGTTCCCGGTGCAAATTTAACGTGACCACGAAAGGAAGAATTTCATGCCAATAGCTGTGGCGATGATCGGGCCGGGTGGCCCGGAAATGTTGCAGTCTATCGACGTTCCCGTGCCTGATCCAGGGCCAGGCGAAGTCCGCATTCGCCAGACGGCGATTGGGGTTAATTTCGTCGATATCTACTACCGTAGTGGGCTTTACCCGATCACTACCTTGCCGGCCGTGCTCGGTTTTGAGGGCGCCGGAACGGTTGATGCCATTGGAGACGGCGTGACGCGCTTGCACACGGGAGACCGTGTCGCGTATACGGGTATGCCTATGGGTGCCTATGCTGAAATCCGCGTCCTGCCCGAAGCCCGATTGATCAAGCTGCCGGAGGCGATCACCGAGCGTGTGGCAGGAAGCACG
>Ga0182013_10003855_pt1 | contig 18409 bp, 12 predicted proteins | sample 612S2MmetaG_FD_120487 | JGI IMG/M metagenome (GOLD analysis project Ga0182013, IMG submission 120487) | Permafrost microbial communities from Stordalen Mire, Sweden - 612S2M metaG | ecosystem: Environmental > Terrestrial > Soil > Wetlands > Permafrost | place: Sweden: Stordalen | collected...
GCTCGGCATCGCGGTGGCCGCGGCGATCATCCCCTGCCGTCGCGCATCGCAGGTTGAGCCTATGCAGGTGCTTCGCGGGGAGTAGATTTCTGACCGCGTGACTTCGCGCATTGGAACTTTCCGATACTCAGAGAGTGTCCGATTTCGGTCAATCCGATGCGTAAGCGCACACCGGAATGGCGACCAAATTGATCGGAAATTCCAGCCTAATCCATTCTTTATAAACAAGTTATCTTTATACCCATCTTTGGTGGTTAATTTGCACTATCTATTGCAAAGCTTCCTGAGAAGCGCATAGTCTGAAAGAAGGCACGTGTATGACTGGATTGCTCCGGGATGTACGACTTGCAGTACGGCAACTGATCAAGAGCCCTGGCTTCACATTAGCAACCATAGCGATGCTCGCCCTGGGCATCTGCGCCAACGGCACGGTTTTCAGCTGGATCAATTCGACTCTCCTGAATCCCATTCCTGCCGCCACACACACCGGCGACCTGGTCACCCTGCTGCGCGGCGAGTGGAATAACTCGCCATCGCCGCCGCTCTCCTATCCGGACTATCGCGACTTGCGGGCGGCGAACCACAGCTTCAGCGGCATGCTGGGCTACCATGCGGACTGGGCTGCCTTGACCGGCGGCGATAGGCCGCAGCGCATTTTCGCGGCCAACGTTTCCGGGAATTATTTTGACGTACTGGGAATCAAGCCTTATCTCGGCCGCTTCTTCCGGATGGACGAAGAGGCGAACCCCGGCGGCGCTCCGTATCTGGTCCTGGGTTACGACCTTTGGCAGACGCGCTTTGGAGCGGACCCTGACATCGTGGGAAAGCCGGTCGAAATCAATCAGAGAGTTCTCACTGTAATCGGCGTAGCGCCCAAAGGATTTATCGGCGCCATGCCCGGCATTCGCGACGACGTGTGGGCTCCGCTTTCGCCCATTCGCCAGGAGGGTTTCAATTGGCAGCTTGAGGGACGCGGCAACCCCTGGCTCAACGTGATAGGCCGGCTGCGCCCCGGTGCCAGCCGCGCCAATGCCACCCAGGATCTGGAATTGCTGATGGAGCAGTTGGTGGCCCAATATCCGAATGACCACCTCGGCATGAACACCATCTTCCTTGATCCGCTGTGGCGTTCTCCGTTTGGCGCCAACGGGTACATGGCTTCGTCGTTGCCCATTCTTCTGGCAATTGCCGGAGTGGTGCTACTGCTTACCTGCGCCAACATCGCCACGCTGATGCTGGTTCGATTCATCTCCAGACGGCGCGAGATTGCGATCCGCCAATCGTTGGGAGCCAACCGCATTCAACTGATGCGGCAGATGATTCTGGAAGGTCTGTTGCTTTCGCTCGCTGGCGGCGCGGTGGCGGTGTTGTTGACGTTCTGGTCGGCAAAATCGCTGGCAAATTTCATTCCACCGAATAGCAACCCCCTCGCCATCAATGGGTTTCTCGATGCGCGTGTGACCGTTGCGATCATGCTCCTTGCGGTTCTGTCCAGCGTGCTCTGCGGCGCCATGCCGGCCTGGAGATCGTCTGGAGTTTCTACCGCCGAAGTGCTCAAGGAAGAAGCAGGCAGCGTGTCTTCAAGCGCTCATAATCAGTACTTGCTGAGTGGGCTGGTGGTTGCGCAGATTGGGTTGTCTCTGGCACTGCTGGTCACGGCGGGCCTGTTCCTGCGCACGCTCAAGAAAACTGCCGAAGCGGACCTGGGCTTCGATCGCACACATGTACTGCTGGCGTCGGTGGATCTTGGATCCGCGGGATACTCCTATGCCGATACACAGTTTTTTCACCGCCGCCTTCTCTCCAAGCTTGAGTTGCTGCCGGGTGTAACCTCCGTAGCGCTGTCCGACTGGGTCCCGCTGAACCTTACGCGCAGCTCGGTGAACGCTTTTCCGGAGGGCTATATCCCCAAACCGCATGAGTCAATGGAAGTGCGAAACGCGTCGGTAACCGCCGGGTATTTCCAAACCATGAAGATTCCCGTGCTCCAAGGCAGGGAATTCACTGTGCAGGATGGCAGAGATGCGCCCATGGTTGCAATTGTGGATCAAACCATGGCGAACCATTTCTGGCCCGGACAACGCGCCATCGGCAAGCGGGTGCGACTCTATGGCAACTGGTTCACCGTAGTCGGGGTGGCGAAAAACTCCAGCCACCAGCGAATGAATGAAGCGCAGGAGCCTCTCGTTTATCTTTCCTACTTTCAGTGGGCCGGACCGCAGGCCATTTTCTATCTGCGCACCAGGGGCGATCCGGAACTGAGCGCTCCGGCAGTCGAAAAAGCAGTTCATGAAATCAATGCCAAGCTGCCTGTATTCGATGTGCGCTCACTGGAGGAAAGCGCGCGCACGGGAAACATGTTTGAATTGATTGAGAGCACATTTGCCAGCGTGTTTGCAGTTCTCGCGCTGATTCTCGCCGGCTCGGGCATCTACGGTGTGATGGCTTACCGGACGCAACTGCGTACGCATGAAATCGGGATTCGCGTTGCGCTGGGTGCTTCGCGCACCGATGTACTGCGGATGATTCTGCTGCAAGGGCTGCGGATGACTGCCATTGGCCTGGTGCTGGGGCTTGGTATCTCGCTGCTGCTAACGCGCATACTGCACGGCCTTCTTTTCGGAGTCTCGGCAACAGACCCGTTGACGATTCTGTCGGTAACCGGGGTGCTCTTGCTCGTGGGAATTGCGGCCACTTATGTCCCTGCATTGAAAGCCATGCACACTGATCCTGTGACCGCGATTCGGCAGCACTAACAGAGCGACCGTTTGGGTCGGTAGTTTCCCAGGTCTCAAACGCGAGACCCTTCGACAGGCTCAGGGCAGGCTCTGGGGCACTCACATCCTTGGCCGGGCAACTTTCTTATCGATCTGCGTCCCGTCGCGTTATCCTGTCAAAACACCATGACTCGACGGAACCCATTCCCCACGCTGGCCGTCCTCACCGGCGCCGCACTTTGCTTCCCCGCTCTCTCCGCCGCCGCTCAGGAGGGCTCCAAAAACGTGATTCCCTACATGGACGAACAGCCCGTCCGCGCAAGTCACGGCATGGTCGTAAGTGTCCACCATCTTGCTTCAGATGCTGGACTTGAAGTCCTTCAAGAGGGTGGCAACGCCGTTGACGCCGCCGTGGCCACAGGCTTTGCGCTCGCCGTCGTGCACCCCGCCGCTGGCAACCTTGGCGGTGGAGGCTTCCTGCTCCTGCGCACGCACGACGGCCACTCTACCTTCATCGACTACCGTGAGAAGGCCCCGCTGGCTGCCACCGAGACCATGTATCTGGACCGCCAGGGCAACATCATTCCGGACACCAGCCTGCAGTCCAGCGTGATCGGCTATCGCTCCATCGCAACTCCCGGCTCCGTTGCCGGCATGGTCTACGCGGAGCGCAAATACGGCAAACTGGGACTGGCGCGTGTCATGGCGCCGGCCATCAAGCTCGCCGCTGAGGGATTCGTGCTTTCTGCGGATGAAGCCGCGGAGCTAAGTGACTCCGACCTGGCCAGATTCCCCGACTCGAAGCGCATCTTCCAGCGCGACGGGCAACTGTACAAGGACGGTGAAGCCTTCAAGCAGCCGGAACTGGCGCGCACGCTGCAGCGCATTGCCGCCGACCCGGACGACTTTTATCACGGAAAGCTCGCCCATGAGCTGATCTACGAACTGCAGAAAGGCGGTGCGCTCCTGACTCTTGAAGACCTCGCCCAGTACGACGTTGTCGAGCGCGCCCCCGTTACAGGCGCCTTTCACAACTACACCGTGATCAGCGCACCGCCGCCGTCCTCAGGCGGCATCGTCTTGCTCAGCGCCCTCAACATCCTGGAAAGCTACGACCTGGCAAAGCTGGGCGACCGCTCGGCCCAGTCCATCCACCTGATTACCGAAGCTTATAGACGCGCCTACATGGACCGCTCCGACTATCTCGGCGACCCGGACTACAACACCATTCCTACCGCCGAGCTAACCGCGAAACCGTACGCCGATGCCTGGCGCGCGTCTATCGACCCAAATACGGCCACTCCGTCGACTTCGCTTGTGCGGCCTGCCGGCTTCCTTCCGCCAGCGCCCAAAACCGCCGGCCGCCGCAAGCCGGAATCCCACGACACCACCCACTTCTCCGTCGTCGATGGCGAGGGAAACGCCGTCTCCGTCACCACGACCCTCAACGACAGCTTCGGCTCGCACGTCACCGCCGGTTCGCTGGGTTTTCTTTTGAACGACGAGATGGACGACTTCGCTTCGAAGATGGGCGTGCCCAACATGTTTGGCCTCATCCAGGGCCCGGCCAATGCCATCGCCCCCGGCAAACGTCCTCTTAGCTCCATGACGCCGACCATCGTGCTTGAAGATAGCAAGCTGCGCTATGTCCTCGGCTCACCAGGCGGGGCGCGCATCATCACCACCGTCGCCAACATCTTCCTCTCCGCTGCCGAGAGCGGTCTTAATATTCAGCAGGCCGTGGACGCGCCGCGGTTCCACCACCAGTACCAACCCGACAAGCTCTTCCTGGAACCTGGCTTCGCTCCCGACACCCTTGCTGCCCTCCGCAAGATGGGCTATTCGCTCAGCATCAAGGACGGCCACTGGTCCAACGGCGAGTGCATCGCCATCGACCCAAAAACCGGCGAGCTGACTGGCGGCCAGGACCATCGCAGCCATTACGGCAAAGCCGCCGCGTATTGATTCCCAAAAATAACCTTCAAATCTGAGCGGTATTGAACAGATTTCACGCTGAATTGGCTGCATTCTGCGAAAGGTGCGAACGCCAATGTGCCCGCGTGTCGTGTGCATGGTAAGAAGATGGGGACCCGATTCTCCGTCGCGCACGATGAGGTCGTAATGAGGCAGACCCTGCCGGGCATCCATGTTTAGTCCTTCGGAAGATTCCACAGGGTCTGCCTGCCTGCAGCTATTAACCTTTTCCAGTCCAGCGTTATCGTGTTGGAAGCCTGCGTTTTTTTCGAAATACGCAGGCTTGCTCACGAAGCCAGCTCGGCCAAGTCGCCAGGTATTCATAATCCTCTGAGCCCGGCTGCGGGCCGGTCGCCTTGTCCTCTAACGGGATCAAAAAAACTGCGAACAGGCAATATCGTTCCCATAGATAAAAATATTTTAAGAATAGTGCCAAATTGACCGTCTATCACTATCTTTTCTCTGTATAGTGGAGTACCCTTCCTGACAGTGCAATCGCTGGAGTACCCGAATTAGAGGGCGCTCAGCGGCATTGTCGGGCGGAAATCCTTCCGTTTTGCACCCTGGGCCACAGCTTCACCTTCACCTCACCGGGACCGCCGAGATGTATTCCCCGGATCTCCGGGAGCGTCAGTTGCACCCACGTTCCATCCTTTCCCAGTCGTGCGTTGCCGGGGAGCAAGCCTGCAAACCTCTAAAGCCTGCATGCCTGCAAACCTTTGAAGCCAGCAAGCTTGCACCCCAACCACCCGACTGCCGTATTTCCCGAAATAGCGATCCGCGCCGCTTTTCCTCTTTCTCCTCTGCACCATCTTCCGCAACACCCCGCTCTCTGTAACCTGTTCAAAGAATGAGACAATCGAAGTAGCGTCCAGCGCCAACTCCGGGTTGCCGGATGCGGGAGATCTCCTGATCATGCTGCGAGTCCTGTCTACGCACCTGTTCCTCAACCAGCGCCTGCACCCCGGGTTGCTGGAACTCGCCGCCCGGTCTGGCGCGCAGGGCGTGGAAATCTTTGCCGCCCGGCAACATTTCGACTACACCAGCCGGGAACATATCGCCGAACTCGGCTCCTGGTTCCGCGAAAATCCTCTTCGGCCTTTCTCGATGCATGCCCCGCTCTTCCCGGATCGGGAAATGGGCCGCGCAGGTGCGCCGGCCGTGAATATCCTTCACCCGGAAAAGGCCCGGCGAATAGACGCCATGGATGAAATCAAGCGCGCTCTCGAAGTCGCCGAAGTCATCCCGTTTTCGAACCTGGTCCTCCACCTCGGCGAGCGTACCGACGGCTGGTCGCAGCGCTCAATCGAGTACTCCATCAACGCCCTCGAACATCTCGGCGCATTTGCCCATCCACTCGGCGTTCGCCTCCTCGTCGAAAACCTCATCAGCGAACCCACCACACCCGAGCACCTGCTGACCATCCTAGAGCTCGGGCATCTCAACAACGTTGGAGTCTGTCTCGACCTTGGCCATGCACACGTGACTGTCGGAATTGCCAGCGCCATTGCGACACTCGGCAGCCACACCGCTGCCGTCCATGTCCACGACAATCACGCGACCAAGGACGAGCATCTATGGCCCGGAGACGGAAATATCGATTGGCCCGCTGCCATCAAAGCCCTGAAGGCGCTTCCCAAGCCACCTGCTGTGGTGCTGGAGATCCACAACTCCCTGGGCGGCGACGTGCATACTCTTCCAGCCCGCATCGAGCAGTCTTTCGCGCTGTTTGATTGAAGCGCAGGCGACCCAATTCCGTCTATTTCGCTACACAAGAATAGCTGGATGCGCTCTTCCGATTCCCAGTACCTTTGTACTCAGCCGCCTTCGGATAGGCGCAAATCGGCTGCGTAAACGAAATTTTCTTGCCTGCTGCCTCAAAACTTCCGCGCGCAATCACCTGCTCCGTAGCCTTTCCATTCTCGACCCACGCCTCCAGGGCGGTGGTGATGTTATGCGCCGCATCGTCCAGAGCAGGATTGAATGTCGGACCCCACTGTCCAAAGTCGGCCAGGCCCGGCCCATCGCCGCAGTGCTGCAACCCCGGAACCAGGAATAGCCGCACAAACGAAGACGTCTCCGCCTGACCAACGGTCTGCACTACGCTGTTGTAATAGTCGATCGTCGCCAGCGGCGAAATCGCCGCATCGTTCCATCCGTGATAGAGAATCAGCTTTCCGCCGCGCGCCTTGAACGGCCGCAAATCCGCATTCGCGGCATCGAGCGGCTGTCCCGTCTTCTCCCAGGCCGCCTTCAAATCGCGATCCAGATCGAAGCTCTTCAGGTCCCAGTTTGGATCGGAATAAACCATGTTGCTGAAGTAGCCCTCAGAGAACGCCGCACCCGCGCTCTTGTTCGGCGCGTCCCCTGTGATCCAGCTCTTCCAGCCGTTGTCGCCCAGTTCCCCGCCCGGCAGCAGTCCGTGATACACAAGCTTGCCGTCCGGCAGATTCGTATCTGTATAGATCGCCTTCAGGCTTTCGGCTTGCGCTTTGGTCAGGCATGCGTCGGTCTCGGGTCCTTTGCAAATCAAAGTTTCCGGCGAAAAATGGCAGATCCGCGGGTCGGCCAGAAACGGGCCGGGCTCGTCTTTCCGGCAAGCCTTCAGAACCGCCTTGTTGAGCACCGGAATCTTGCTTGCGGGAATATAGTTCTCCGGCCGCGTCACGAGTTGCTGCGTAAGCAAAGCTGCGCGGGTCAGCAGGCTGGTCCAGTTATATGCCGGAGCTCCCGCCAGAATGCCGTCATAATCGCCCGGATACCGCTGCGCCTCCATCAAAGCTTCGCGCCCGCCATCGGAACAACTGGTGAAGTAGCTCTTCTGCGGCACTTTCGCGTAAAACGCCTGCACCACAATCTTGCTCAACTCGGTCATCTCATGCACGGCGCGATTACCAAAGTCGATGATCTTTTCGGGATGCCCCAGCGCCCAGGTTGCGTCCGTTCCATTTCCTGTATGCCCAGTGTCGGTGCCCCCACTGGCAAAGCCGCTGAGCACGTCGGACTCCAGTCCCTGGTAACCAATTTCCCCTGCAAACCCGCCGTTCCCCTGGCCGATAAACTTCTCGTTCCACCCCGTCAGCGGAAGCCAAACCTCAATCTTGATATCGGAATCGGACGATGGCCGCGCCACAGCAATAACTCGGCAGAAAGCCGGCAGCTTCTTCAACATCGGATCGGGATGTTCCTGCTTCAGATCCAGCGCACCGGCATCCACCGCCGTGGCTTTCACAATCTCTTCCTGTACCAGGCCCAACCTGGCCAGCTGTTCACAGGCCTGTTTGGCATCGACACCTGACTGTCCATAGACTGCATGCACCGCACACGACCCGAATACGATCAGCGCCAACCTCGCCCACTTGCCCACGCGTCTCTCCACAGCCAGCTGTTTGCTACCCGAAACTGGAACCCCTCGATCATAATCCGTCGAAGGATTCCGCGCCTCGCGTCTGTGGAGAAACGAGCCCTGCCATTCGAATACGCAGCCTTGAAGGTCCGGCTTTCACAGCTATTTCAACTGCAAAGACAGTGTCTGGTTTGCGGTGTAAGTAATTCCATTGCTAGTGCCGATCACACCGATGGTCAATACCGACGTTCCGGCCTTTGCGGCCGAACTCCCGGTGAGCGTAATCGTTCCGCTTTCGTTTCCAGACGCCGTAAGATTCACGTTGCTGAGCGACGGAGTTACCCCGGCCGGCAGCCCGCCCAACATCAGCGAGGTCTGCACGTTCAGCCCGCCCAACTCCGTCATCGTCACGATGAACGAACTCGATGCCGCATGACTCATTGACAACGTCGAGACCGAAAGCGCCACTTGCAGCGCCAGCGCCTGTGTCACCTGGAGCGTGACCTGCTTCGTCGCTGTTACCGCATCGCCGCTGGCGGTCACCGTAATCGTCGCCGAACCGACTTTTGTTGTCGATGCTGCGGTCAGCGTCAGGGTGCTCGTCCCGGTTTCCGAAGCCAATGTAACCGCGCTGCTGCTCCACGTTGCGGTAACGCCGGTGGGCAATCCGCTGACGGCCAGGCTGACCATTCCTGTATATGTCCCGTTCCCGGCGATGGTCAATACGTCCGTCCCCGACTTGCCCTGAATCGCAGAGAGCGAGCTTGAAGCGGGCGTTATCGTCAGTGTCGGGGGTGTCAGTGTCACCGCGATCGGGAGAGTCGCCGTTGACGTGACCGTGCTTCCTTTGGCCGACACCACCTGGGAGCTGAGATTGAGTGTCGCGTTGCCGGCGGCAGCAGCCGGGCTGCCCGTCAAAGTCAGCGTCCACACCACCGCTCCCGCATTAGTCACAGAAGGCGCGCTCCACGATGCGGTGAACCCTTTCGGCAATCCCGATTGGACGCCGATAGATGATCCGGCCGCCCTGCTAGCCACGGTAAATCCACTCAATGGAGTCGCCGTCACCGTCACCGTAGACGTCCCGAGCGACTGCATCGATACCGACCCGGGCGCCACAACAAGCGCGACGGTCGGTGTCTGTTGCACTTGAAGAGCGATTGTCTTGGTCACCGTCAAGCCGTCGCCCTTGGCCGTTACGGTCACTGTCACCGAACCCACGGTCGCCGTCGAAGAAACTGTAAGGGTGACGGTGCTGGTTCCGCTTTCAGAAGAGAGCGTTACTGGATTGCCGCTCCATGACGCTGTTACTCCCGCCGGCAAACCACTCACACTCAGGGTTACTGCGCCGTTGAACGTTCCGTTCCCGGCAAGCGTCACCAGGTCCGCAACGGACGTGCCCTGCCCAACAACAAGCGAACTGGAGGCCGTGGTCTCCGTCAGCGTTGGAGGGGTCAACGTCACGGCCATGGGCAAGGTCGTGCTCGCTTTGTACGTGCTTCCATTCGCGGCCGCTATGCTCGCGCTCAAATTCAGCGTCGATGAACCGGCTACGGCGCTTGAGCTCCCTGCCAAAGTCAGCGTCCACGTCACCACGCCTGCGGAGTTGATGGTCGGCAAACTCCATGATGCTGTAAACCCGCTGGGCAACCCTGAAGCAACGCTGATAGATGATCCCACCGCCCCGGTCGGCACTTTCGCTCCACCTTGTGGCGTCGCGGTCACGGTGACTGTAGCCGTTGCAAGCGATTGCACCGAAACCGACGCGGAAGATACAGCAAGCGTTATGCCTGCCGCCTGAGTCACCTGCAGAGTCACTTTCTGCGTCGCAGTCAAGCCATCGCCCGTCGCCATTACGGTGATCGTCGAAGAAGCAATCGCTGCCGTCAATGCCGCCGACAACGTCAACGTTTCCGCGTTTGAACTTGCACTCAGGGAGGGGCTCAACGGGTTCGCAGACCACGCCGCTGTAACTCCACTTGGCAACCCGCTAACACTCCAGCTGATGTTCCCGGTGAATGAACCACCCGTCGTAGCTGTCAGGCTGACCGTCCCCGTTCCGCCTTGTGCCATGGCCGCTGAACCCGAAGCCGCCGTCAGCGCCAGCGTGGGAGGCTGCGTTACTGTCAGGGCATAGGTCAATGTCTGCGTCCCAGAGCTGTTAGAACCCGTGACGGTTACGCTCTGCGCCCCGGCCGCACATGTTGAAGCAACAGTCAACGTTACCGTTGCGCTAATCCCTGGAGTAATCGACGCCGGACTAATCGTGGCCGTGACTCCCGTCGCCGCCTTTACCGACAGGGCAACCGCATTCTTCGCCGCGCCGCTCTCCGTAACTCCAATTGTGAAGGTTGCTGTCTTGCCGGCCACCACCGTGCCGGACGTTGCCGACTGCGTCAATGCAAAGTTTAAGCTCGGAACCGCCGCCGCGCCCCAGCTCTTCACAAGCAATGCGCCGTCCACCGATCCCAATCCGGTGTCCAGGTTGTACGGCCCCCCACTCGCCGTGAATCCAGTCACTCCCGGAACGGTGTTATTCCCCGAAGGCGTCGCATGGAATGGTGTTGTGCCCGCATTCAACATCGCATAGAGCCCGGGGTTAGCATTCCCCTGGCCCTTACCGCCTTGCGACTGAACCACCAGCGCCATCACTCCCGCAAACGAGGGCGACGCCGCGGACGTGCCCGCAATTACCCACATACTGCCGTCTTCCACAATGATGTATCCGTCGTGACTGGCCGCGGCCATCGCCACATCGGGCACCGCGCGCATCCCGTTGGCAAAGCTCGTCCCCGAAACACCTTTTTGCCAGCTTGGCTGCGTATATGCAACGCTCGCTCCGCCTGTTGAAGCCCACAATCCCGAACCGCCATCCAGCGCGCTTTCATTCCAGACTTTCTCGGGAATGTAACTTAACGCCGATTCATAACTGGCAGAGTTAGTCGCCGACCAATACTCGGCCGGGTTCGAACCCTCGCTGAATTCCGTCCCTCCCACGCACGTCGAATACGGCGAACTGCAAAGTCCGTTCACCCCCGCCATCGTCCCGGTGGTCGAAGAACCGCCGTTACACCCTGCGGCGCCCGAGTCTCCCGACGACACGAACGCGCTGATTCCCTCACTCGCCGCCTGCTGCCAGAGGCTGTTGTAGAACGAAAGCTCGGTGGAGCCCATGTACTGCTCGCAACTGCCATAACTGGTGCTCACCACGGTCGCTGTCGCATGATTCACTATGTACTGTGCGGAGAGATCGACGCCATCCGTGGTCTCCGTCGAAGCACCCACCACAAAGTTCACCGTTGCCGACGGCGCAATTGCACCGCTCCATTCCACATCCAGAGTCGACTCATCCTGATCCCCTTCAAGCAGTCCAGGATCAGTGCTCACTAAAATCACTTTCGGCGCATTCGCCGGCAATCCCGATGCTGCGCGAAACTGAGTCACGTCCGGGAGATTGATGTCGCTCCGTCCTACGATTGCAATCGAAGTTCCGGTCCCTGTCTTTCCCGCGCTATAGAGCGAATTCAGGTCGTAAATCGTCGCCCAATCCGCTGGAAACAGGTAATGCGTCGAGCCGGCCGAGTATTGAGGCCGCGCACCTAACGATTCACGCGCCCTGATTTCCGAAGTTCTGCGGAAATCGTGCAGCGACAACACACCACCCACCACGCCGGCGAAGGCCTCGGGAATCTGCGGGTCCTGCGCATTGGCGATATGCTCTTGCCCCAGCACGTTGTAACGATGAAGCTCGGTATGAAATGTATCCGCGACTTCACCCGACGTCCCTGAGAAAATCACCAGCCGATTGCTCGCCGCAACCTCATTCACCGTGAATCCATGCCCGCGCAGCCATGCTGTAACACGCGCCACATCCGCCGCGCTCGCCCCAAATCGTTCCCCGTATTCAGCCGGCGTGAGCCACTGGTGATAGAGCGGCGAAGCGGGATCGTGTTGCGCCTCCACCAGAGCATCCAACTCAGCCTGCTGCGCCTCTGAAGGCTCCAGTTGCAGCACCATCCGCTCAAGCACTTGCTCCCCTGCCACCGGGCCAAGGTCGAACTCACTTTGCGCCATCGGATGCACGTTGCCGGTAAGGGTGACCACCTGGTTCTCATCAATAGGCCGCACAATGCGGTCAACAGGTTTTGCGAACCCTTGTCCAAACGCGGCAACGCCCGATACGGCGGCCAGAACCAAAGCAACAACGCATGAGGGAACTCTCACTGAATTAAGCATGCACAACCTCTCAAGACAGGCGATTGCGCTTTAACCAGGAATAATTGCGGCCGCAGTCTCAGCGCTTTTTTATGCATCGGCGTGAAGTTGCAGTCCCAGAGTCAGCGATCTGAATTATCAGGCGAGTTGACTTACGAAAGTACTTGAAGGGAAGCGATCTGAGCGATCGAGAGATGGAAACGTGACCTTAGTGCGAAGCGCCTGTCTAATTGCGGCCAAAGTTGTATTGATTCATTTTTTAAAAGCATGTTATCGCGTATATTTCCTCATAACATCGGCCAGACACACTAATGCCCATCTCGAGTTTTCGAGATAGGCACTAGCGAAACCAGAAAGATAAAATGGATTGCCCCGATACACTTGCTGCCCCAATGCAGTTGAGGAAAAACTCAACGGGGGGGCAGGAAGTGTCAGGGCACGACTTCAGTCGTGCCAATAAACGCCACGTAATGAAGCGGGCTTCAGCCCCTGAGGGATGCGTTCCCCCGCCTCCAGCCCGGAATTCCGAGTTTTCCCGCAACCTGAAGGGGTTGCACTGTATTCCAGTTACATGCATCGTTGCGGCAATCCGCACGCACAGCTTTCTAGTGGAAGACGCCCAGCAGCCAGCAAATCAGCAGAATCACAACAATCGTGCCGAGCCCAATGCCTCCGCCACCCGCATAGCCCCAACGGTTGTAGCCGTAATAGCCGCCACCACCACCAAAGATCAGAACCAGCACAACGATCAAAATGATCAGTCCCATTGCATATCTCCTTTTTTTCAACACGGGTATCGGCGTGTTTTCGAGGCCGCAAAAAAATCCCGCATCTGCAGATTGCCACGCGCGAAACTCGCCACGCTGAGCAAACCTGCACACTGCGAGAGTCGAGCCCTTGGCTCGCGACCAATTGGGAATGGTGTGTATTCAGGTTCGATTTTCTGTAGAGGAAAATGTCACGACCAGGGACGCGGATGATCTGCTAAAACACACGCCCGGCTAATTCAGCAGATGCGCGGCAACTGCTCGCCAATCTGCTGTGCGATCACCCGGTTCGCGCCCATCGCTGTTCGCGCCACCAGCATGCCCTTGTGCTCGGCGGTCACCTGGCCAATTACCGCCGCGTCCCGTCCCAGCGGATGCGCCTTGAGCACGGCAAGCACCTGCCCTGCTGCTTCTGGCGCCACAAAGAAAACCGCCTTGCCCTCATTGGCCACATACACCGGGTCGAGGCCGAGCAATTCGCATGCAGACTGGACTTCGGTGCGCACCGGCAGCCGCGCTTCGTCGATCGCAATCCCCACGCCTGAAGCCTGCGCAATCTCATTCAGCGTGGAAGCCAGGCCGCCGCGCGTTGGATCACGCATGGCATGAACAGCCAGGCCGGCCGCATCCAGAACCTCGCCGATCATTCCGTTCAGCGCCGCGCAGTCGCTCCGAATCTGGCTCTCAAACTCCAGCCCCTCGCGCACGCTCATGATCGCCATGCCGTGGTCCCCGATCATTCCAGAAACCAGAATCGCGTCGCCGGGCTTTGCCCGTTGCGGGCCAACCTGAATGCCCTCGCGCAGCACGCCAATTCCGGCTGTGTTGATGTAGCAGCCATCCCCGTGCCCGCGCTCCACAACTTTCGTGTCGCCGGTAACAATCTGCACGCCCGCGGTAGCAGCAGCGGCCGCCATGGCCTCCACAATCGCGGCCAACTGCGCCAGAGGGAATCCCTCTTCCAGAATGAAACTTGCGCTCAGATATTTGGGCACCGCGCCGGACACTGCCAGGTCGTTCACCGTCCCGTTCACGGCCAGTTCGCCAATCGATCCGCCGGGAAAAAACAGGGGCTGCACAACAAAGGAGTCCGTGCTCATGGCCAAACGGCCGCTCGACAGATTCAAAACAGCAGCATCGCCCAGGTTTTCCAGAGCCGCATTACGGAACGCCGGTAGAAACAGATGCTCCACTAGTTCGTTGCCCAGCTTGCCGCCTCCGCCGTGCCCCATCACGATGGTCGGATAGCCGACGAGCGGCAAGGGGCAAGACCAATTCGAAAAATCCGGAGTGCCCTTGGAATCATCGCTCGTAGAAAGAACCGGCATATCGGAATTTGCGATCTCAGGCATGCGCCAACCCGCTCCCCGCTGTTGCCAGGTCTTCCGCCGACAGAAACCGGCCATAGTTGAAGTACGCCGCACAGGCCCCCTCGCTTGAAACCATCGTCGCCCCCAGCGGATGCCTGGGCGTGCATTCCCTGCCAAATGCCGCGCACTCCGCCGGCTTGATCGCTCCGCGCAACACGTCCCCGGCCCGGCACAGCGGCGACTCCTCGGTATGAATCCCGGTAATATGGAACCGCTCTTCAGCGTCAAACGCGCGATACGCGTCGCTCAGCCGCCAGCCGCTATTGGGAATGACGCCGATCCCACGCCACGCCCGGTCCGTCACCTCGAACACCTCGGCAAGCAAATTCTGCGCCGGCAGGTTCCCGGCAAACGTGACAATGCGCTCGTAGGCGTTCTCAACCTCATGTCGCCCGGCCTCGAGTTGAATCACAGCACGCCGAATCCCATCCAGCAAGTCAAGCGGCTCAAAGCCGGTGACGACCAAAGGAATCTCATACTTGGCAGAAATCGGCGGATACTCCCAATACCCCATTACACTGCAAACGTGGCCGGCCAGCAAAAACGCCTGCACCTTGTTGCCAGGCGACTCCAAAATCGCCGCAATCGCCGGCGGGACCAGAACATGCGACACGAGCAGAGAAAAATTCTTCAGCCCGCGCCGCTTCGCCACATGCACGCTCATCGCATTGGCCGGGGCGGTGGTCTCGAATCCCACCCCAAAGAACACAACCTGTTTACCAGGATTCTTCGCGGCAATCTCCACCGCGTCCAGCGGCGAATAGACCACGCGCACATCCCCGCCCGCGCCCTTGATCTGGAACAGGTCCGCATCCGTCCCCGGGACCCGCAGCATGTCTCCAAACGAGCAGAAAATCACCCCCGGCTGCGCAGCAATGGCCAGCGCTTTGTCGATCAACTCCAGAGGGGTCACGCACACCGGGCATCCCGGCCCGTGAATCATCTCGATCCCCTCGGGCAGCATCTGGTCGATCCCGTTCTTGATAATGGAGTGCGTCTGTCCCCCGCAAACCTCCATGATCTTCCACGGCCGCGTCGCAATGGCGTGGATTTCCCGCGCCATCCGCTGCGCAATTTCGCCATTGCGAAACTCAGTAAGGTACTTCATGCGACCTCAAGTCCTTATTGCTTAACCAGGCATTACGCTCCGTGCCCCATTCTTGCGCCTTTTTTCTGGCGCAAGGGTGGGAAACCACAAATCCCCACCAGCATCAAGCTGACTTGCCGGCTTGGTGGCCCGCCGGCTCGCTTTTGCAGCTCCCATCGGGACACGGCGAGGAAGGCGCCGAAGCAGCCCGCGCAAACGCCTCGTCCCCGTCAGCCAGTTCCTCCTCCAGCACGCCCATCTGGCGGAAGACTTCCAGCGTCCTCAGGGCTTCGTCTTCGTCGATCTTCGAAAGCGCAAACCCAACGTGGACAATGGTATAGTCGCCCACCTCGACGTCCGGCACATAGTCCAGGCACACCCGCTTGACCACTCCGCCAAAGTCCACACGGCCCATGCGGAGCCCGTTCTCTTCGGCAATTCCAACGACTTTTCCCGGTATCGCTAAACACATGGCAAATCCCTTATACGCGCTTGGATGCGCCGCACACTGTGATTTAAATCACCCGAAAATAGATTTCAGCCCAGCGCCTTCATCTTGTTCAATGCCACGCGCGACTTTACGATCCGTGTCACCAGGGCCTTCGACAGCGCCTTGTCCAACGAAAACTGAATCGTCCCCTTCGAGGTCTTGCAATTCTTGAGCTCTTCCGCAAACTCCTCCCCCAGCGAAGCATCCATGGGAAAGAAGCTGCAATGTCTCTTGAATGCGGCGTACCAGACCAATCCGCCCTTGTACTGGAACGACGGAATGTTGTAGCTGAGCGCCTCCGTGGCATCTTTGGGTGCCGCAGCCCTGATCATCGCCCGAACTTTTTCAAGCGTGGTCCGCGCCGGCTCAGGCACCTTCGCCAGGTATGCCTCGACCTCCGCCACGCCATTATCAGCGACCTTCTTCTTCACAGCCATCGCAATCATTCCTTTCGACTACGACTCTTTCTTGGCCCTTTCTTCTCCCAGATACGCGAGCCACTCCTCCATCCCCGACCCCGTCTTCGCCGATGTCTCGAAGATCCGAATCCCCGGCCGAATCTCGTTGATGTTCTTGAGCGCCAACTCGCGATCGAAGCCGCATGGCTCGGCAATATCCATCTTGGTAATCACAGCCGCATCAGCCGAGTTGAACAGCGTAGGATACTTCAGCGGCTTGTCTTCGCCTTCGGTCACCGAAAGCAGCGCCACGCGAATCCCCTCGCCCAGATCGTAGCTCGACGGGCAAACCAGGTTCCCCACATTTTCGATGAACAAGTAGTCGAGGCCCCCGAGTTCCACGCCTTCCCAACCGGCCAGATGCCGATCAATCATCTCCGCATCCAGATGGCAGATTCCATGCGTATTGATCTGGCGAACAGGCGCGCCGCTGGCGGCAAGACGGCGTGCATCGTTATCTGTCTCCAGATCGCCGACCAGCGCCGCAACTCTAGCCCCACTCGCCTTCAGCTCACGCAAGGTCCGCTCTAGAAAAGCCGTCTTCCCCGTCCCCGGACTCGACACCAGGTTCAGCACCAACACGCCTGCAGCCCCATATCGCCCGCGCAACCCGCGCGCCAACTCGTCGTTTTTCTTGAGAATCCCCTGCCGCAGCTCCACAATCCGTGTCATACCTTCACCCCAGTAGTTTCGACCCCACCCGCTTCGCTTCCGGCCTCGTCATCAATCTCAAAGGATTCAATTTCCAGCTCCCTCCCTTGCCGCAGGTCGCTCGAAGGCTCATCGCACCGCGGACATCGGAAGCTCTGCAGGCTCTCCAATTCCACGTCCGCATCGCACACCGCGCAGTGCATCACCACCGGCACCGTCTTCACCACCAGCTTCGAACCCTCCAGCGGCGTGCCTTCCGTAGCAATGCCCCAGCAGAACTCCAGCGAGTCCACCACAACGCTCGCCAAGGCGCCGACACGCAGCCGGACCTCCAGCACCTTAGCCCCTGGGTAAGCCTCCAGCGACTCCGTCACCGAGTCCACAACGCTCGAAACAATCGAAAGCTCATGCATAAAGACCAAATTCTACGCTGTTGACCGGCATTGGCCTCTTTCCGGCGTCTTAAGTCCCTCAATATGTAAGATGTCAGAATAAGGATCTTCCCCATGCCGACCACGACCCCAGCCTCGCGTCTCGCCCTCAGCCAACTTGCTCCCGGCTCCGTCCAGTCCGAAATTCGCGCCATGTCCGTCGCCTGCGAACAAATGGGCGGCATCAACCTCGCCCAGGGCGTCTGCGACACCCCCGTTCCAGCACCAGTGCAGGAAGCCGCGATCCAGGCCATTCACGACGGCCACAACATCTACACCCGCCTCGACGGCATCGGCCGCCTGCGCAACGCCATCGCCGCCAAGCAGCGGCGCGACTACGGCCTCACCTACGATCCCGAAACCGAGGTCCTCGTCGCTTCAGGCGCTACCGGAGGCCTTCATGCCGCCGCCATGGCGCTGCTCAACCCCGGCGACGAAGTGCTGCTCTTCGAGCCCTTCTACGGCTACCACGTCTCCACGCTCAAGTCGATGCGCGTCAACCCCGTCCTCGTCGCTCTCACTGAGCCCGACTGGGCGCTCGACGTGGACGCGCTGAAAGCCGCGATCACTCCGAAGACCCGAGCCATCATCCTTAATACCCCGTCCAATCCTGGCGGCAAAGTCTTTACGCTCGCGGAAATTCAAGCGGTGTCTTCCGTCTGCCGGGATCACGACCTCTTCCTGTTTACCGATGAGATTTATGAGTATTTCGTGTACGACGGCGCGCGCCACATCTCCCCTGCCACTCTGCCAGGGATGAAGGAACGGACCATTGTCATCTCCGGCTTCTCCAAGACATTCAGTGTGACTGGCTGGCGTCTCGGCTATGTTACAGCGGACAAAAAATGGATGGGCGCCATGAGTTACTTCCACGACCTGACTTATGTCTGCGCGCCCTCAGCC
>Ga0182013_10003858_pt1 | contig 18400 bp, 7 predicted proteins | sample 612S2MmetaG_FD_120487 | JGI IMG/M metagenome (GOLD analysis project Ga0182013, IMG submission 120487) | Permafrost microbial communities from Stordalen Mire, Sweden - 612S2M metaG | ecosystem: Environmental > Terrestrial > Soil > Wetlands > Permafrost | place: Sweden: Stordalen | collected...
GACTGAGACGCACGAACCTGACCTGGGTATCGTGCTGGTCGAGTTGCTGGCTTACGCCGGCGACTATCTGAGCTATTACCAGGACGCGGTGGCGACCGAGGCATACCTTGGAACAGCACGTCAGCGAATCTCGGTGCGCCGCCATGCGCGTTTGGTCGACTATCTTATGCACGATGGCTGCAACGCTCGTGCGTGGCTGACTATCTCGACAGATATTGATCAGCAGTTCGACCCCGCTCAAATCTACTTCATCACTACTTATCCGGGTGCGCCTGTTGACAGGCACATCCTTACTCCTTCCGACCTTATTGGTATCGACACTGCGACCTATGAAGTCTTCGAGCCGACTTACTGGAACGGCAATGGAAGTATCACCATCCTCGCTGCTCATAGCGAGATTCATTTCTATACTTGGGGCAACTGCGAATGCTGCTTAGCGCCCGGTTCCACTTCCGCAACTCTTACCGACGCCTGGATAGTGCCGACTGCCCCACCGGGAACGCCGCCTCAAGCAACGTCACCACCCGCAGTCCGGTCGAAGAAGGCTCGCGCCACTGCTGCGTCAACGTCGTCCGGTAGCGATGCAAGTGCCGAACAGGCACGCCAGTTACAACTGAAGATCGGGGACATACTAATCTTCGAGGAGGTGCTAGGTCCCAAAACCGGTCAGGCTCCTGATGCGGACCCATCGCATCGCCAGGCGGTACGGCTGACCAGCGTGACACCGGGGATCGATCCTCTTTACAACGTACCCATTGTTGAGATCGAGTGGGCCTCGGAAGACGCCCTTACTTTTCCGCTATGTCTCTCATCTCAGGAACCGCCGCCTGATTGCGGCTGCATGAAAAGCGTAAGCGTGGCGCGCGGCAACGTCATCCTAGTCGACCATGGTGGAGACCCGGTAGACATTCTCGGCAACGTGCCAACCAACTCCTCGGCACCGCAATGCCCCAAATGCTGCGAGACAGCAAGCGTAACCATATCTGCCGGACTATTCCGCCCCACTCTGAGCCAGCAGCCGCTCACTTCGAGCGAGCCTCTGCCGCCGCCGTGCTCTGCGTTGGACTTCACGCAGCAGGACCCGCGCCAAGCGCTGCCTCGGATTAATGTAACTAGCATTCCCCCTGCGCCTGAATGCCCTGCCCCCGCGGATCCGACGCAACCGCAGCCGCCCTGTGCAATGACCTCGCTATTCACGTTCGACGATGTGGCGAACCCCTCGGGACTGGCGGTTAGCCTTCACCCCCCGGCCAACGCCAACGCGCAGTTTCTGCTCGCGCAATTGAATCCCGCCACCCGCCAGGCTCTCACTGCATGGGATGGTTCATTGCCTTTGCCGTCGGCGCTAACTCAATCACTGATCAACGATCTCAACTCGCTGGTTCAGACATGGACGATTCGGCGCGATCTTCTGGAGAGTGGTCCCGACGCTCTCGACTTCGTTGTCGAGATGGACAACGATGGCTACGGTCATCTGCGATTTGGAGACGGCGTCTGCGGAAGCCAGCCGCAGGCGGGTACTCTCTTTCGTGCAAGTTATCGCGTGGGCAACGGCACAGCCGGCAACGTGGGCGCCGAAACCATCGCCTACATCGTGCTGCGTCAAGAGAAACTCAGCGGCGTAAACCTGCAGCCGCGGAATCCAATGGCGGCTGCTGGAGGCGTTGACCCCGAATCGATGGATGACGTGAAGAGCTATGCGCCATACGCCTTTCGCAGCCAATTGGAGCGCGCGATCACCGCCGCCGACTACAGCAGCATCGCTGCGGACAATGATCGGCGGCTGCTTGCGCGGCAAACGCTCGAGGCGGAGGACTCTGCGATCTGCACGGCGACGTTCACTCGTCTGCAGGGCGCCAAAGCCGATCTGCGCTGGACGGGGAGTTGGTACACATCCCTGGTTGCGCTCGACCCCGCGGGCCACGAAACATCTAGTCCGGAACTTATCGACGAAGTTACTTTGTATCTGCAACCATTCCGCCGTATAGGCTATGACCTGTTGGTCAGCGGTGCCGACTATGTTCCGCTGAAGGTGGCCATCACGGTCTGCGTATTGCCCAACTATCTGCGCGGTGATGTCGAGAAGGCGGTCCTCGATGCGTTGAGCAACCGCGTGTTGGATGACGGCGCGCGGGGTTTCTTCCATCCTGACAATCTGACGTTCGGCGCGGGAGTTTTCGTGAGTCAGTTGCTGGCAGCAGTGCAGGCGATTACTGGTGTGCAAAGTGTGATGGTGACCGATCTGGAGCGTCTCGAAATTACCGGTGCGATCTCCACTACCAGTCAGGGCAGTGGGCTCCCGCCGAATTGGGCATTGCAGCTTGGGCCATTTGAGATTCCGCAACTCGATAATGACCCGAACTATCCCGAGCACGGATTGCTGGTGCTGGATGTGCGAGGTGGAAGATGAAACAACCATGCGGATGCTGCGCGGGCCTCGAAGTTGTTACGCCTCTGGTTGAAGCCAACCGGCCTGGTCTTTCGGCTCTGGCCTATCGCGCCGGCACGTACGCGACTTTTCTTGAGAGTATGCTGGCGCGCATTTCCAGCACCTACCTCGATGTGCCTGCTTCCGACGGCAGCGCAAACCTACAAAGGATATTCCCGCTCAACGGACTAGTGCTGAACAACGGGCAATTTCAACGCATCAGCGCAGGCCTCAGCACGCGGGAGCTGAGCGATCCATCGATTGCATTGCTCGATGCCTGGGCGACGGTGGCAGACGTGTTGACGTTCTATCAGGAGAGAATCGCCAACGAAGGCTACCTGCGCACGGCAACGGAACTGCGGTCGATTCTGGAGCTGGCACGGTTGGTGGGGTACAGGCTGCGCCCTGGAGTTTCCTCCAGCGTCTATCTTGCCTTTACGGTCATAGCCGGATTCAACGGCACCATCACGGCAGGCACGCGGGCGCAGAGTATTCCGCTGACTGGACAAACTCCGCAGCCTTTTGAGACCTCGGACGATCTAGACGCGCGCGACACCTGGAATAACTTGCAAGCGCGTTTGACGCGGCCGCAGATCATCACTTTGGCATCGAGCCCGCAAACTGGTTTGTCCATCCCCATCGACCAGGGAACGGACGCCGCTACGCGCGACACAATCTATTTCAACGGCATTGCAACAAATCTCAGTGTTGGTGATGCGTTATTGATTGTTTCTGGAGATGGGCCAGGACAGCAGGTTTTGCGCTTTGTTGAAGCGGTCAACGCTCAGAACGACCAGAAGCGCACCGAGGTCGTTTTGCAGGAGCCGCCGCCCACGCTCGAAAACGAGCCAGGTTCTCCCGCGCAAGCCGCTTGTGCCGAGTTAGAGGCAATTCTCAATCCATACATCGCTGATGCGGGAACACTCTTCAGCGGCGGCGATATTGCCAACCAGGTCGCGGAAATTCTGCAGCAGCTGATTACCAATGCGAACGCCCTCCAAACCAGTAACGCCAATGCGTCCGCGACCGATGTGGCAGGACTGATTCTCCCTGTAATTCCTCAGATTGACGAGAAACATGATGTTGCGGCTCGCCGTGGATTCACGCGTCTCGAGCCCTGGATCTCGGATGTCAGCAATGCTCTCCGCGCGCTTTCAGAGCGGCTACCCTTCTTCGACGACAGCGAGAGCGATCAGCCGCAAAGTCCGAGCATTACTGAAACTGCCGTTCTCGAATCGCCTTCGCTGGGACGGTTGTTCGGCATCGTCGACCGGCTCTCGGCCACGCCATCGGTGCAACCTGCGAACACGTTCCGCCTTTCGCGCAGCGTTAAGCAGGTATTTGCCCCGCTGTCCGATATGCATCCGCGGCTTCTGGCCACGTTTGCACCTGCTGCGGCAAAGACGCTCTATCAGGCCTGGGGATCGATCGAGACGGCCCCTACGCCGCTCCAGGTGTTTGCCATGCGCGTGAAAGCTGCGCCCTTCGGAAACAATGCGCCGCAACAGGTTTCGTACACGGGCACTCCTCCGAGCACGCCGGTTTATACCGAGTGGCCAATCGCGATGAGCACGGCCGCTGGTAGCGCACTAACGACCTACACTGAGCAAAGCAACATCCTTTCTCTCGATGCTGCCTACGATAAGATCGTTCCTCAAAGCTGGGTTGTCATTGACACCCGCGCAATCGACACATCACAGACGAAGGTCATCCCCCAACCAGGCCTGCAGTTTGCCAAGACCGATAGCGTGACGACAGTTTCGCGTGCCGCCTACGGAATGAGCGGGAAGACCACGCGCATCTCGCTTGTCGATCCATCCAATTCAGAGCAGCTCGACTGGATCGAACCTACCGAATCGACAGCGGGGGCAACAACGGATTTTGTCGCAATTCGGCAAACCGTCGTGTATGCGCAGCCGGAAGAACTTGACCTTGCCGAAGAGCCTCTCGACCGCGACGTGGAAGGCAATACAATCGAGCTCGACGGCCTCTACGATGGCTTGGAATCGGGTCGCTGGGTCATCGTCTCCGGCCAACGCACTGATATTACCGATACTAGCGGGGCCACGAATGCAACTGGCGTGGTTGGCAACGAACTGGTGATGATCGGGCAAGTAACGCAAGGACCGGGCAAACAATTCTGCGTCCCGCTCAGCTTCGACGCTATTCCCTTTTCAGGTGTCTACTCGGTCGCCGGACCAGACTCGAATGGCGACATGGTCGCGGTGGGCCTGCCCAATCCTGGACTCGTCAACTTCCTCATGAGCCTGCCGCTCCCGACTATTTCGGGTGGCTCCCAGCAGATCTGCAACCCCGTGCAACTGGCGCCAGGTCTCTATGCCAATGTTTACCTCCCCACGGCACAAGAGCGAGGCGGCGATTTCAGTGCCTTCAGCGAATCGATCATCGATCCGGCGACAACCAAGCCGTTTCCAAACAACACGATTCCAGCGTCTCGTTTCGGCAACGGCGGTTCGAGCAACGCGCCTGCGGCCTTCGCTTGGCGGCTCGCAAGCCTCGCCAGCGGCGAAGACACTCTCCACACCACGCTCGTGCTGGCCAACAATCTCGCCTACGAGTACGACAGTTCGACGGTCACCATTTACGGCAATGTGGCCAAGGCCACTAACGGACAGACTCAAGGCGAGGTGCTGGGCGATGGCAACGCCAGCACACCGCTACAGCAGTTTCCGTTGCATCAGTCTCCTTTGACCTATCTTCCTGCACCCACGCCGAGCGGCGCGCAGAGCACCCTTGTGGTGAGCGTGAACGAAGTTGAGTGGCAGGAGGCAGACAACCTGTTCGTGCTTGGGCCCAAAGATCGGGAATACATTACGCAGACAGACGACTCCGAAAATACCACCGTGCTTACAGGCAATGGTGAGCACGGCCTGCGCGTCCCTTCCGGCACCGGTAACGTCAAGGCGGTCTATCGCAGCGGCACCGGTCAGGCCGGTAACGTCGACGCCCAGCAGATCAGCCAGTTGGCCACGCAGCCGCTGGGTGTGAAGAGTGTCATCAATCCACTTCCCGCTGCGGGCGGCGCAGATGGGGACACAGTTGCGCAGGCACGGCGCAACGTGCCCATCGGCCTCATTGCTCTCGACCGCCTGGTCTCAGTGCAGGACTACTCGGACTTTGCCCGCAACTTCGCCGGCATCGGCAAAGCGAGTTCCAAGCGATTGACCAATGGGCGCCAGTTAATCGTGCACCTGACAATCGCAGGGAAGGACGATATTCCGATTGATCCCACCACAGATCTGTATCAAGCACTGGTGTTGGCGCTTGCCCAGGCAGGCGATCCCAATCAATCCGTCCAGATTGAGTTGCGGCGATTGAAGGTGTTAGTGATCGCTGCTGGAGTCAAAGTACAGCCGGACTATACGTGGGAATCGGTGGCTCTAAACCTCCGCACTGCGCTCACCGATCTGTACAGCTTCGATAACCGCGATCTTGGCCAAAGCGCATTCCTAAGCGAGGCTGTGACTACCATGCAAGCGGTCGCCGGAGTTCAGTATGTCGACATTCAAAAATTCGATTCCGTCTCTGAATCGGTCACGGCAGCGCAGTTGACGAGCCTCGCCAACACTCTGGGGTTGAATCCCTTTGTCCAAGCAGAATTGGCCAACGTCGATCCCGTCCTGGGGATTGTTCCCGCAGAACTCGTCATTCTTACTCCCAACATTCCCGACACCTTGATCCTGACGGAGATCACGACATGAGTACCACCAATCAGAACCGTCTTTATGATTTGCTTCCGGCAGTTTACCAGCTGCGCGATGCGGACAAAGGCTATCCGCTGCGTGCATTGCTTCAGATCATCTCGGAACAAGTCAATAACATCGATGCCGACATTAGTCAGCTCTACGAGAACTGGTTTGTTGAAACGTGTCAGGACTGGGTCGTTCCCTATATCGGCGATTTGGTCGGCTACACCCCGTTGTATGACATCGGACAGTCGGTCGGAGTTCGCGACGCGCGGGCTCAATTGCCCGAAAGGATTTTGATTCCACGCAGCGAAGTTGCCAACACTGTGCGATTCCGCCGCCGCAAGGGCACCATTGCGGTTCTTGACGATCTTGCCAATGCCGTCGCGGGCTGGCCGGCTCGAGCGGTCGAGTTCTATCGCTTGCTGAGCTTCACGCAGAACATCAACTACCTGCGCATGCATCGAGGCCGCACGGTCGACATCCGCCACGGCGCTGCACTCGACGAACTCGGCACGGCCTTCGATCGAATCGCCCATATCGCGGATGTGCGCTGCATCGGAGCGCGGCATTTTCCCGAGTTCTATAACATTCCCAGCGTCGGCGTGTTTGTCTGGCGTTTAAAGACTTACTCAGTCACTCAGGCCCCTGCCAGTTGCGATGAGGGAGAAGGTCCGAATTGCTTCGAGTTCAGCGTGCTTGGCAATGATACAGCTTTGTATAACAAGAGCCAGGCCACGTCCGCATATCCTCCCGGAGTGCTGAACCTTCCCACGCCGATCACACGCCGTGGCCTGGAGCGCTTCGAAAATGGGGAAGACAATTGCAAGGTGAGTAGTGGTATCCCCTATTACTATGGCGAGGGAAAGAGCTTCGCCATCTGGACCGGGTCGCCGCAGAAGCTGGTCGACCCCGCATCGCTTGTCGTTGCCGATCTGACCGATTGGACTTATCGACCATTGCCGGGACAGGTAGCTGTCGATCCAGTGCTTGGGCGCATCGCCTTTCCGCCGACCCAAACGAGACGCACAGGAGTATGGGTAAGTTACAACTATGCGTTCAGCGCCGACATGGGCGGCGGCGAATACCAGCGCACACTGTCCCAGCCTGCGACATATAACCTCTATCTCGTTGGCGAGCAGGAAGGCTTCACACGTATCAACGATGCGCTCACTCGCTGGCAAAGTGACAATCCTACCAACGCCGTCATTGAGATTACCGATAGCGGAGTGTACGTCGAGCCCCTCAGTATCAACCTCAACCCCGGCCAGAGTTTGCAACTGCGCGCCGCCAGTGGGAAGCGTCCCGTCATCCGCCTGCTGAACTGGCAAACCTCGGCTCCCGACAATCTGACGATCAATGGCAACGCTAACACTGATGAACCGAATGCGGAGCCAACCAGTTGGTTCACTCTCGACGGAATTGTCGTCACCGGCCGCGGCGTCCAAGTTCAAGGCGCTGTTGGGGGAGTCACCGTTCGGCACTCGACGCTTGTGCCGGGCTGGGGTATGGACTGTAATTGCGAGCCGTCGCGCCCCACCGACCCAAGCCTCGAACTCGACCAGGCGCCAAATTGTTTGCGAGTAGAACACAGCATCATCGGCTCTATCCAAGTGAATCGCGATGAAGTGCGCGAGGATCCATGCCGAATCTATATCAGCGACTCCATCCTCGACGCGACCAGCACTAGTGCCATCGCACTCGGCGCTCCCGAGAAACTCTGCGCGTTTTCCATTCTCGACATCCAGCGCTGCACTGTCTTTGGTCAGGTTCAAACCCACTCGATAACATTGGCTGAGAACTGCATCTTCATGGGCGTCATTCGCGATTGTCGACGCCAACAGGGATGCATGCGCTTCTGCTATGCCACACCGGGCTCGCGCACGCCAAAGCGTTTCGAGTGTCAGCCCGATCTGGTAGAACGAGCGGTTCTGTCATTGGCGCAACAGGACAACCTGAGCACTGCTGAACGAAGCCTGTTGCTGGCGCAGGAGCGCACACGGGTCATACCCGAATTCAACAGCATTCGCTACGGCACTCCCACTTACTGCCAACTCTCCGATCAATGCGCTACTGAAATTACCAGCGGTGCCGACGATGAATCGGAGATGGGTGTCTTCCACGATCTATATCAACCTCAGCGGGAAGCAAATCTGCGCGCTCGCTTGAACGAGTACACTCCGGCAGGCATTTCGGTGGGAATCATCTTCGCGAGCTAGGGAGGAACGCATGAAGGCCGATCTAACACGGGATACATTTCATCCGTTGAAACATTTTGCTCGGGTTCTTACGCAGCAGGGTCGCGTCCAACTCGATGCCGACATGAATGAGCAAGCAGCGATCCTGCTGCGCTACTTGCAGACTCTTGCGGCCGACCTGATCGGCCCCGCTGGTGGTCCTGCCAATCACCTTGGATTTGCCATCGCCCCGCTTTCAGGTGCTCCCAACCCGCTTGATTTTCAGATTGGCTTTGGCAATTACTACGTAAACGGCGTGCTCTGTCAGGCAGACTTCGTTCCAATCACCATATTTTCTAGCTCTGGCGGCACCTTCGAAGTAATCAACTGGAGCACCGACTTCGATATGAAGACCATTCCTTACTACGAAGTCTTCGACGCGACTCCAGGCTCGATGAGAGTCCCGGTTCCGGTGCAGATCTCCAATCCGCAGCGGGCGCAAAACCAGATCAATATCCAGGCTCTTCCCGCCGGAACTGCGTTTCCTAACTTCGCTAATCCCAAGATCCGGCGCCTGATCACTTATCTAAATCAACCGGACTTCGTGTATTCGACTGCGGCGAATCCTGCCAGTCCTCTGCCCTTGCCGGCCAACGCGACTATCCAGGTGTACCTCGACGTTTGGGAGCGCGCCATCACCTACGCAGAGGATGACAGCATCCGCGAAGTAGCCTTAGGTGGACCCGATACGGCTGCCCGCAGCAAAGTGGTATGGCAGGTGAAATGGGAACCTGCGACAACGAACTCCGACGGAAACGCACAATGCTCCGCGCCAACGCCCCTATCTTCACGCGGCTGGTTGCAAGCCATGGCGAAACAAAACTCTGTCTCGACCGATCCTTGCATCATCAATCCCAATGCGGCCTATACAGGCCCGGAGAATCAGTTGTACCGCGTCGAAATCAATCGCGCAGGTACTGCTGGCACCACTCCCGGCAGTTCCGCCACATTCAAATGGTCGCGGGAAAACGGATCGGTGATCTTTCCCATTGTGAGCGGAGGGGGAACGGCAACGGTGGTTTTGGAGAGCCTTGGCCGGGACGACCGTTTCGGGCTGGAGGTAGGAAGCTTGGTTGAAGTGCAGGATGATCGCTCGGTACTGTCTAACTTGAGCGGTAGACTCTTTCCCGTGCAGTCCATCAACTCCACCACCACAACCGTGGTGCTAAACGGGACACCAGATTCGCTACTGGGCAGCGATGAAACACTTCATCCCCTTCTGCGACGGTGGGACCAGACAAGCGGTGACCCCGCCGAAGAAGGTCTGACGCTCGATACCGCCAACGATAACTGCGCGTTTGTTCAGGAAGGTGTTTGGCTCATGCTTGAAGACGGCGTTCAAATCCGGTTCCAGCCTGCTGACCCTGTTCAGACCGCGGCCGAGGGGCAAACCACAGTGGTGAATCAATACCTCACAGGTGACTACTGGTTGATTCCCGCACGAACCGCCACGAGCAACGTCGAGTGGCCAAATGAAACGGACGCGCAGGGAAACACAACGCCTCTGGCCTTGCCGCCGCACGGCATCACGCACTACTACGCCCCGCTTGCGATCGTTCAGATTGCGTCGAACGCGATCGTAGCCTCGCAAATTGACGACTGCCGAGATTCCTTTGGCACGCTCGCAATGCCCGTTCCACCTACAAACAATGGCTAGGCACGGTGCGACACTGCAAAGGGACTAAGTGCATGAAGTGGTGATTGTCAGCAGGCGTTCCAGTTTCCGATTATGGGCGAGAGTGCAACCGCCTCTCGGCCTGCACGCATCCTCTTCCTTTGCCGAACAAAGGTGTCTCGATCAGCCTGCACATCGACTTCGCCTCGATGCGCAGCACACTTTCCTTCCGGTAAGCAACTGGATCGATCACCCAAGTCGGTCAAATCAAATGGCGAAAGTGCGCAACGTCAGGATGTTACGTTTTGAAATGCTACTTTAGTAACTAACTAGTCAGATATAATTTTGTAAATTGTGGGGGATTCCATGCATCGTCGTCAGTTCCTTGCCTCTTCCATTGCCAGTTCGGTTCTTTTACTCGAAAGGGGTGCCGCCGCCGAAAAACCAGCAGCCTCTCTTCGCGAGTATTTTCAGATTCGCCGATATCATATGCAGAGCGGACCGCAGCTCAAACTGACCGAAAGCTATATCAGTAACGCGCTTATTCCTGCATTGGCCCGCAGGGGCCTAGGACCGGTTGGAGCATTCCGGCTCGACATTGGACCGGAGACGCCAACCTTTTATGTTCTAATTCCGAGCACTTCCCTGGAAACTCTGGTCACTGTAGATTTGCTTCTTAGCCAAGACGACAAATTCATGAAAGCAGCGGAGCCTTTTTGGAATGCGCCAGCCGCTGCGCCCGCATTTCTGCGCATGGAGAGTTCCCTCCTGGCAGCCTTCAAAGGATGGCCACACTTGACGCCTCCATTTGCTGCGGCTACAAAGGGCAAGCGCATCTTTCAGATACGAACCTATGAGAGTCCTAGCAATCAAGACCATATTCGCAAGATTGAAATGTTCAACAATGGCGAGTTTGAGATCTTCAAGAGCGCTGGTTTCCATCCAGTCTTCTTCGGTGACACTCTCATCGGATCTCAGATGCCGAATCTGACCTACATGCTCAGCTTCACTGATATGAACATGCTGAATGAGCAATGGGACATTTTCCGCAACGACCCTGCATGGAAGAAGTTTTCGACATCGCCTCGCTACGGTTATGAGGCTATCGTCAGTAACATCTCAAATCTCATTCTGAGCCCGCTCGATGCCTCGCAGATTTAAACTCTGAAGGCATTGACCGCTTAAATATCATCTGAAAAACGTAAGGCGACTTGCATACTGATACAAGTCGCCCTTCTTGATGCGAACGCTGCAAATCGGAAGCTCTTCTCGCCTCTATTTGTATTCTGCCGCGAATTCCCTGCTCTCATGGTTGGCTTCTTCTTCCGTTTCCGCACGAGCATAGAAGACGACACGATAACGAAAGGTTGCACTAGCCCCCTTCTCGATAGTGAAGTTGTGTACTGGGGCCTTGGGATCAAAGATGCTGTCTCCCAACGCATTGGCGGCAAAGAGGCCATAACCACGAGCGTGCCAGTAGGTTGGATAACCAGGGTTAGATGGGTGGTCGAAGATCGCCACTGTAACTGGCTGATCACTGGTTTTTCCGGTCAACATACACCAGCGTCCCCGCGTTCCCCATGCTGCTCCACCTTGCTTTCCTTCACTGGTTAGGTAGACGCCCGTTGCGCCGGTGGTGTCTGTATTCTCGACCTTGGTGGGCCTGCCGTAGGCATCCAGAAATAGGCCTCCCTTCTCGTCAGCCGACTCGAGGAAATGCGCCACTCTCATACCCAACATGCCTTCCTTGTCATCGTGAAAGACGGCCCGATCCAGCGCAGTGAGTGTGGTTTCCCGGTCGATGATATTGGCATCGGCGCGATGCTGAAAGACAAAGTGCGTCGTTTCCTTAAGAAGGTCCTGCCCCTTTCCAGTTGTCCAGACCGTCTCCACAACGAGCTCGCCACGAGTCGGGCCGCTCTTTGCGGAGACGACGCGCTCCGGGTGAATCGTGCCCATCTTCTCGCGGTCTTCAGGCTTGATAGCATCAGAATTATTCCAGAAGTCGAAGCCGTTGACGTTGCCGAAGTTGAACCATAACCCAGCGTGATGGGGATGGTCCACGCGCTCTCCGGGCCGGGGCTCGAGCGGATAACCGCGAGAAACAACTATGCCGCCGGGGGCAATAAGCGGATAGAGCGTCGGCTTCTTGAGCGTCGTCGGCCAAATGTATGAAGTGAAAGCTTGCCCATTGAAAGTGATGTCAACACGACGTTCTGCCACATTCGGTGTGACCTGCATTCCCTTCCCTTTCGCACCTGCCCAGGAAACAACGGGAACACAGACAGCCAGTATGACGCTGAGCATTAACTTAGACATGCTTTCCCCCGGCAACGATCTGTTGTGTTTGGTCGTCAAAGGTGACGCGCTCGCCAGTCTGCATTGCCGCAATTGTCATGCAAAGAGCGAGCGAATGACTGAAACCAGCATCAATGTTGGCGTTTGGTTGTTTGCGAGAGCGCACGCATTCCATCCAGTTGCGCATGTTGGCCGAGCTTTGCGGATCGATGTTGGTATGCGCATCGGTCTCCATCTTCTCTACTGACTCGGTGAGCGGAAAGCTCTTCAGAAGATTCGGCAGCATCTTCACCTCGGCTGCCGACTTAGCGCTCAGCCCTCCCTCGGGACTGACTGTCTGCTTGTCCATGTCCAACATGCCGCCGTTCGAGTAGTACAGTTCCTTGATGCCACCGGCAGAGTTCGTCTGCCGCGACGAGTACACAACCTGAAACCCTTTAGTCTGGTCATCGGCTGGGCCGTAGTCGTAGACGGCAGTAAAGGTGTCCCAGTTGCGGCGGCCATCTTTCCAGCAATAAATGCCTCCGTTGGCAACCACGCTACGCGGATGCGGATAGCCACTGAACCAATGCACTGTGTCGATCTGATGTACTAGCCACTGATCGGGAATGCCCGAGGAATACGGCCAGAATAGGCGAAACTCAAGATATTTTCGCGCGTCAAAAGGCTCATACGGACGGTTGAGCAGATAGCGCTTCCAATCCGTGTCCTCTTCCTTAAGCAGCGGCACCTGGTCAGGGCGGCGCCACCGCCCAGGCTGATTGACGTTCCAGCTCATCTCTACCATCACAATGTCGCCGAAAGCTCCTGACTGGATGTACTCATAAGCTTTTTGGTAGCTCGCGGTACTACGGCGCTGTGTGCCGATCTGCACAACCTTCCCAGTCTTGTGAACTGCATCGCGAATGGCGAGAGCATCGGCCATGGTGTTGGCGAGCGGCTTCTCAACGTAAGCATCGCGGCCTGCATTGACCGCTTGAACGCCATGCTGCGCATGCTGGAAATCGGCGGTGGCGATGACAACTGCGTCAATATCCGTTCGGGCGTATAACTCTTCGTTGTTGCGTACACTAGCGACCGGCTCGCCGGTTAGTTTTGTGATCCATGCGGAGCCCTCATCGCGGCGGCGGTTCCAAATATCGGATACTGCAGAAATCTGAAAGTTCAATTCCTTGGAGTGTTGTAGGAGGCAAGGAATTAGCGTGCTCTTCATGCGATCACCGCACCCGACAATACCCACGCGGACACGATCATTCGCTCCAATAATCCTGGCATAGCTTGCCGCGCTCCATGACACTGCGCTGGCCGCCAAAGCCACACTTCCCTGCTTTAGAAAAACTCGCCTGCTTGCATCGTTAATGCTCATCGTTTCTCCTCACCCACAGTGGAATTCCCGTGCAAGCCTTCTGTATGCACCGACGACAACTGGCCGCCTGGGGCACAGGGGGCCGACCTCAACAGCAAATTATATGCTTCATTCTTTTCGTGCCTGGAATGTGGAGTCAACAGCGAATCGCAGCAGACCTGGTTGATTTTTACTCGGTCCGCTTGAGTCAGTGTGGCGAATATCACCAAAGATGTATCTGGAACGGTAGTTCACGCGGTCCTTAACAAAGTCTGCGTTGTCCATCCTTGGCAGATGCGGGACGCGGTCAGCAACACCCGCCCTTGTTGCGGGCGGGTGTTGCTGACCGGTTAGAAAGTAATCTTCACAGCGCCCTGGAAAAGTCTCGCGTTCGAACCAGCGGCAGTCGATGTGATTTGGCCGAAGGTTGAAGATGTCAGTGCTGGAGCGGCGGCAAGAAAACCGAGGCTGCTTCCGGGAGCGGCAAAGTCCGGATGGTTCAGAACATTGAAAGCCTCGAGCCGAAGATTCAGCTTAAATGCATCGTGCAACGCGAAGGAGCGAGTCAACGCGGAATCCACCTGGAGGAACTTGGGGCCCCGATAGGCATATTGCCCAGAATCTCCGAACGCACCCTGCGCGTTCTGTTTGAACGCAGCGGCGTTGATGTACTGTGCATTGGAGGCGGTTCCCGTTTTTCCGGTTCTGATCTTCGTATGGGTATACACTGCAGAACCGGTCCGGTCAGGCCGGTCGGCGCCTTCAGCAATCAGAGAGTTGTCCTGCCCCGACATTACCGTGAACGGGGCGCCGTCCGTGATGTGCACCAACGGAGAGATCTCCCAATGGTTCACAGTCTGGCCCAGCACGCCATGCAAGGAGTTGAAGTGGCTCGATGCGACGACTGTGGTGTTGATAATGTGTCTGAAATCGAATCCGCAGTTTCCTTTGTCTCCCTGGATGTTGGCCGGATTCTGGATGGTGAGTGTGCTCACGTCAGCCGCATTGTCTGAGATGTCAATACAGTGCGACCAGGTGTAGTTGGCCATGAGCACGAAGTTCGACGACGTACGGTGCTGAATGGAGGCGATCAAGCCGTTGTAACTAGCATTGGCTCCGGACATAACGTAGACCGAGCCGGCTCCGCTACCGATGCCGCCGGTGGTGCCGCCGCCCGCATAGTATGGGCCAGCGGTAGAATTCGCCAGCGTCATCTTATAGCGTTTGGATGTATTGCCGGTAGTGCATGTGCCGCCGGTTTGTGCTGCACATACCGCTGGGCTGTAGACCGCCGGATTCATTGGCAAACCGTATGGACCAAAGTCTGTTCTGTTTCCGTTGTAGTCGATCTCCGCCTGCCAGCCACGTCCGAATTCATGCTGCACACTAGAGGTGTACTGGATCGTGTAAGGGGAATGGAACTTGGAGGGAAGAACAAAGTACTGCCCTCCTTTCGGGAACACAAAAGAGGACGATGGTACCGGGGCCTCTGGGAATGGATTGGTCGTTACAGAGCCGTTCGACCATGGACTGTCGAAGCTCATAGGTATGCTTCCCGCTGTGTTTGCAACCGTCAGGCCAAAGGGCGGATTCTGCTGCACGCGCTGGCTGGTGAAGAGGTTTGGCGCGTCATAAACCAGCGCCCCACCGACGCGGAAGACTGTCTTGCCGTCCCCCTTTGGATCGTAGGTAGCGCCGATACGGGGAGAGAATTGCCAGGGAGAGTTCTGCGTGAAGGCTTTCGGGACCCCTTTATCGCCATAAAAAAAGCTGCCTGCGGGAGCATTGGTGTACACCGAGCTTACGGTACCTGCTACGAAGGCATCGTAATCGAAAACCGAGCCGCGGTTGAAATAATCCGTGGCAACATACTCAGGATCCCAGCGAACGCCTGCATTGAGCACCAGCTTGCTAGTCGCGTGATAGGTGTCCTGAATGTAAGCGCTCGGAATCGGCTGGCGCATCGCGTTCTGTTGGGCTTTGCTTTGCGTGAAGCCGCTCATAGAGCCGGTCAGGAAATCCAGGTTGGCGTCCACTGCCCTCCCGGTTGAGCTTGTGCCTGACCCGGTCGGGCCATACTCACCGTATTTACCAGAGAAGGTAAAAAATCCATCCCCCTCGTACACATTGCTGACGTTGAGCTCGGTGCGGACGTACTCGCCGCCAAACGAAATCTGATGTTTGCCAACCATCCAATTCACATCGTCGGCCAATGACAGAGTGTTCACGTTGAAGAAGGCCGCCGAACATTTGCTGCAGTACACGCTCCATTTGCTGGACGCGGTAAAGTACGATCCGATGGATGTCAGGTCGTAGAACAATGATGAGGCGGGAGGAGTGGTGGTCAGTGCGCCGTTACCCAAATCGCCATAATTGATGCCTGTCGCTGCCGGGCCCCGGTTGTTGCGCCGCCGCGTAACAGTGGCGTGGGCCGAATTCACCAGGCTCTTGCTGATGATGTACGTCTCCCCAAGCGTAAATCCCTGCGCGCGCTCGTCATTGCCGGCGTTTGCGGTAATCAGGATGTTAGTTGGTGAGTAATAGGCGGGAAGCAGGTAGCCGTCGAGGAAATACCGACCATACAAGCTGTGGTTGGGGGTAAGGGTCGAATCAACGCGGGTGACGAACTGATTCTCAGTGAAGTTCACAGGAATCGCAAAGGTTACAAGGCCATTTGCAGCAGTTGAAGTCGGAAAGAGCGTCAGCAAAGCCTTCGCCTTTGGATCGACAGTCCACGTGACGCCAGGCGTGCCAGCGTAGTTGTTATTGACAAGAGCAATCCCGGTTTTCGGGTCATACAGCTGCCCTTTGGCGATTGGGTCCGATGTCGAGAAATCGCCCGCCAGATTTGCAGCTGTGGGTACATAGGCTGTGCTGTTCGACTGGAGATTGTTGCTTATCTCATGCTGGTACCCCACAAAACCGAAGATCTTATCGCGAATGATTCTTCCGCCGAATGTGCCGCCAAATTGATTCTGGTGCAGCGAGTCCTTCGACGTCGAGAAGAAGTTGGTCGCGTTAATGTAATTATTGCGAATGAACTCAAAGCCAGAACCATGCCACTGGTTCGATCCAGAGCGGGTAACCACGTTGACCAGTCCGCCCGGATGCAGGCCGCTTTGCGCTCCCAGAGCTGCCGTTTCCACGCTGAACTCGGCTACCGCATCCGGGAAGGGGAAAGGCAGATTGACGTTGGTCATGTAGTCGTTGTGATCGGCGCCATCCAATCTGTAGTCGGTAGCATTCCCTTGCCCGCCCCCGATGGAGATCACTGCGGAGCTATAAAACGTCTTGCTGCCAGATTCGTCGTTATTCTCATTAGCGTTCACGGCTCCGCCGGTGAGGGTGATAAGTGAGGTCATCTGCCTTCCATTAAGAGGCATCTCTGTCATCGTATTCTGATCGACCGTCTGCTTGAGCGAGCTGTCTTCGGTCTGCAGGGCAAGACCCGTTGACTGCACTTCGATCGTCTGATCCGTCGTGCCGATCTTCATTGAGATGTTCACAGCGATGCTGCTGCCGACCTCAAGTGAAATATCCGTCTGACGATAGTGCTTGAACCCCGTTGCTGTCGCTTCTACGGTATACGTGCCGATGGCAAGATTAGGGAAACTGTACAGCCCGTCGCCCCCTGTAACTGCGGTATGTTTCGTATCGGTGGCTGTGTTGGTTGCCGTCACCGTTGCATTCTGAATCACGGCTCCTGTGGCGTCAACGACCACACCTTGAATGTTTCCTGTTCCCGCTGTCTGAGCGCTTCCCCTTGCGGAAAATACAAGCATTGTGATGAAGAAGAAAACTGTGATCCCACGGTTGACCATGTCTAGGAGCTTGAATCGGCAGTTGCGCATTGAGCCTCCAAAGGTTTTTCAATGATTTCTCTGTGGGCCCTCTACAGGCGGAAGTTTGACCCACTCAATCGAGAATCAGCATTCGTACCGCACTTCATAATGCGGTATTGCTGTGGGGAATCTATATAGAGGTCAGACCACTTCTGTCAATGAAAAATTCAAGATATTTTTTGTTTAAACATTCTACTTTTATAATGAGATATTTACGAAGAGACACGCGCTGAACTTCGGTAACGTGGTAAGACAACTTAATAGCGTTGTGCCTTTCGCGCGAGCTTTTGTAGCTCAAACCGCTGTTCCTGAGAACCTCGATTTTGTGGGAGACTTATAGCTTAATTCCAGACGTGTTAGGCGCAGTTTCTCTGTCTAACAAGCTGCCGTTCCCCAATTGGCTCCTGGAAAGGCCGAAAGCGTCCATCCCGTCGGTCGCTCCTTGCAGAGAATTGCCCTCTGTCGCCGCACAATTGAAATAGAAAGGAAGTGCGGACAACTCGCCCGACAGTGAACCAATGAAAGCCATCGCCAGAATTGTGTCTACCCCTTCCCAGGCTCCCCAACTCCATCGCAGATGTTTTTTTCGCGTTTTTGGCTGTGAAACTGTGGAGCCGCCTTTAACACACGTAACGTCAAGCACTTACATGAGGGCATTCCACAGGAGCACACTGACACAAATCCAGCGATTCAGTGGAGCTGTACTGAAGACGTTTCATATCAACCACTTTCGCCTGACTCCTCCACAGGAACACACAAACACTCAAGCTGTGCCAGCGACCGGCGAGCGTCAGCTCGATGCTATACAGGCTGCGGAAAAACTCTATTTTGGTTGGCTTTGTAACAGGGCATGACTTTAGTCGTGCCGATAAAAACCAACCAGGAATTCCGGCTTTAGCCGCTGCAATACTCATCTTACTGAAAACAA
>Ga0182013_10003862_pt1 | contig 18398 bp, 9 predicted proteins | sample 612S2MmetaG_FD_120487 | JGI IMG/M metagenome (GOLD analysis project Ga0182013, IMG submission 120487) | Permafrost microbial communities from Stordalen Mire, Sweden - 612S2M metaG | ecosystem: Environmental > Terrestrial > Soil > Wetlands > Permafrost | place: Sweden: Stordalen | collected...
CAATGGAACATCGATGGGCGGTTGGGGGGAACAGCTCAGCAAGCGGGGATTTACCCAGTACTCGCAGACCGAGAGCGATACAGTCAAAAACGACTATCGAAAATTCGGCCGGTACCGGGAATTCCCGATGAATGGCTCAAAGAAGAGGATCTACCAACATCTGGATTTGGGAGGCGGGGATCGGAAAAACTGTCTCCAGATATATTTCGAAGCTGACCGAGAACTGGGCAAAATCATCATCGCTTATTGTGGGGATCACCTCCCCTATCCGGGACAGAGAACATGACGCGCGATCAAAAAGAGAGATTGACAAAATCGGAACGGGGGAATGAAACGATGGATGACAAGCCGCGGCTGATCGAAGTAGCGTTTCCGTTGAAGCAGGCATCTGTAGCGAGCGTTCATGAGAAGAACGTGCGGCATCGCCACATTTCTACCCTGCACACCTGGCCTGCCCGGCGACCTCTGGCGGCAAGCCGGGCCGCACTCTTGGCTACGCTCCTGCCTGATCCCGGCGATCCGGGCAAGCGGAAGGAACTGCTGGCGATGATTGGCGGAGAAATTGTCACGAAGCCAGTGGAGGAGACCGACGAAGACGGCAATACGGTGATCGAAGATAAGGAACTCGTCGAAGGCGGCTTACTGGCCTGGGGGCAGGAGTGCGATCCTGCATTGGATGAAATGCGGAAGGCAATCAGGCTTTTTCACGGTGATCGGGCACCGAGCGTAGTCGATCCATTCGCCGGTGGTGGAGCTATCCCTTTCGAGGCCATGCGTCTCGGTTGCGATGTTCAGGCTTCCGACTTGAACCCGGTTTCATGGCTGATCCTCAAATGCACGCTCGACTATCCGCAGCAATTCTCTGCAAAGAAAATGCCGCTCCCGTCATTCGTCCGGGAGTGGCCGGATTTCGTGGAGGACTTTCTCGCCGACAAGATCAAGAAGCGCAGAGGCAACAAGAAGCGGCATTTCTCTGATCCGGCGCAGCTTGCCTTGATGGCGCTTCCGGATTCGAGTCTTGCTTGGCATGTCAGGGCCTGGGGGCGTTGGGTACTGGAGCGCGTGCGGGCGGATCTGGCGCCGCGATACCCCGTCTCGGATGGAGAGCCCGCGGTTGCCTTTCTCTGGGCACGCACGGCGCGAGACAAAAATGGCTCCGGCCGCATTCCGCTCTTGAAGACCTTCTGGCTCAACAAGAGGGCTGGTAAGCGTGCAGCGCTTCTCCCGATTCCAAATGCTGATCGGTCCAAGGTTCAATTTCATCTAATCCAAGAGCCGGACTTCATCCGCCCTGAACAGATCATCGAAAAGTTCCCCGTTCTCAAGGATTGGGAGATAGACGCCGGGCACCTTGTCTCTTTTCTCAATGGTGGCACGATGAACCGGGCCGGCGTGTGGAGTCCGCTGAGCGGACGTCCTGGCATGATCTCTCTGACCATGGATGACCTGCGGCGCCAGGGCCAACAAGGTTTGTTTGGAGCGCAGATGACGTCCGTCGTCGCGGAGGCGACCAGGCCCGATAGCAAGAGAACGTTCAAGCGCTATCGCCTGCCAAACGAAGAGGATTTACAGGCGGCTCAGGTCGAGATTGAAGATTTGGATGTTGCGTTTTCCGACATTCCATTTGGGATTCCTGAAGAGCCTCTCCCTCCGGTTGGCACCCTGGGCTTTCGAATCCCGCTCTACGGATTCAAGAAGTGGCGCGAGCTGTTTACAAATCGCCAACTGCTCGCGCTTTCCTCTTTCATTGGGCATACCCGAAGCGCAACTTCATTGATTGCGAAAGAAGATCAGAAGCTCGCTGAGGCGGTCGGCGCATACTTGGCGATCTGCATCGATAGGCTTGCCGATTATTCGAGCGCCGTCTGCTCCTGGCATCACGGCAGACAGATTGTCCGGAATACATTTGGCCGCTTCGCTCTGCCCATGGTTTGGGACTTCTGCGAGGTGAACCCGTTATCTGATTCGACCGGAAACTTTCTGGGCGCGCTGGAGTGGGTGTCGTTGTTCATCGACCATGCGTTGGAAACGTGTTCGCATTCGGAGCGCCCTTCCGTGCGCATCGAGTCGGCGCTGAAGAATTCCACCGCGCCTGTCGATCTGGTTCTGACGGACCCGCCGTACTATAACGCAATTCCCTATTCGGACCTGATGGACTTCTTTTATGTATGGCTCCGGCGCACCTTATTCGGTCTTTCTCCCGAGGTTGATAAAGCATTTCGTGCCGAGCTATCGCCAAAATGGAATCACGAAGAGAACGATGGCGAATTGATCGACGACGAGTCACGATTCGGTGGTGACAAGAAGAAATCCAAGAAGAACTACGAGGACGGCATGGCAGCGGCCTTCCAGACGAAGTGCGCGTCGCTGACGGAATCAGGCCGGATGGTCATCGTCTTCGCAAATAAGGAGGTCGCGGCGTGGGAGACCCTCATATCAGCGGTGATTCGCGGGGGAGCAGTGGTCACCGCAAGTTGGCCGATCCAGACAGAAATGCCAAACCGGACGCGCGGCATGAGTTCGGCAGCTCTTTCATCTTCGGTTTGGATTGTCTGCCGCAAGCGGCCAGCCCAGGCTCCGGCTGGATGGGAAGAGAACGTCATCGAGCACATGAAACAGATCCTGTTTGACCCGCGCGAGGTGCTCGGGGGCCGGAATGTTCTTCAATACTACTTCGATCTCGGCATTCAAGGCCCCGACTTTATCTGGGCCGCGCTTGGACCGGCTCTCGAAGCCTACAGCGCGCATCCGTACGTGAAGAAGACGGCCGGTGGGATGATGACGGTCGAGGAATTCCTCGGGCAAGTGAGGAGGCTCGTTCTTCAATTCAGCTTGGGTGAACTACCAGGATTCAAAGAGGCGCAAAAGGAGACCCAGGGCCGTGGAGAGAGCCTTGAAATCGACCCGGTCACGCAGTATTACCTTCTCCACCGGACATATTTTGGATTAGAGCCTGCGCCAGCAGGGGCCTGCATTCTCTATGCGAATGCCTGCGGCAAAAACGAGACCGAACTCAAAGTGGTATGGAACATCCTGGAACAAGGCGGCAAGCAAAAGCGTGGCCGGCCGCGCAAGGACGAGGATGACGATGAGGATGCAGCAGAAGAGACGCCTGATGGGAAGGGCAACGAATATCGTCTGCTGGCTTGGCAAGAGCGCACATCCGCAGAAGCTCTCGGTGAAAGCAGGAGTGGCAATCCCGCACCACTAATTGACAAGCTTCATCGGCTCATGTTTCTGTTCCAGCAGAACCGTGCAGTCGAAGTTCAACAGCAGTTCGAGGCATGGGGATTGGCGAATGAACGTGCCTTCAAACCGCTGCTACAGGCTGTGCGCGAACTCGCGGTTCGTGACAAGCAGGATTCAGAGCGAAGGCTGGTAGAAGCCCTCGCATCCCAACTGAAGATGAACCGAAAGACCATAGTCGTTGCGAATGAAATGAAAGAAGTCCCACTGTTTGACTCCGCGGAGAATGGCGGTTTGGTTCAGACGAATTGATGAACGGCAGAGAGGAATAGTCGAGATGAGCAAGCAATCGGTCATTCAGCCTTGGAAGGACACTTGTGAACTGCGCCCGGAAGTCAGGGACCGGAAACTGACGGCTAGCGACTTTGCCGTTGATCTATATAAGGTGATCAATGGCTGGCTCGGCGAGAAGCCTTTCTACTGCGATCCGGTGCAGTTCTTTAGCACCACGTATGCGACGCAGAATTTGCGCCAGTTTTGCAAGGTGGTTCTCCGGCGGCTTGCGAAGTTGCCTGGGGGTGAGTCAGTCATCAACGTCGCGCAGACTTTCGGAGGAGGAAAGTCGCACACCCTGACGACTCTTTATTACCTGACAACTCTGGGGCCGAAGTTGCCCAAGAATGAGACCTCCGTCGGCACCATCTTGAATGAAGCCCAGTTGAAGGAACCTCCGCTTGCCAGAGTGGCCGCGGTTTCTTTCGACAAAGTGGACTGGGTGAAGGGATGTGAGGCGACTTCTCCAACTGGGGAAAAGCGTGGTTTCCGGATGCCGTGGAATCTGATTGCCTGGCAACTTCTCGGACAGCGTGGGCTCGACATTCTGGCGCGCGACGAATCCAAACCGGATTTCGATACGCCGCCGGCTGACACGCTCTGGGCACAGATTCTCAACGAGGTCGAATCTTCTGGTAGTGGTGCCCTCATCCTCATCGATGAGTTCTTGATGTGGGCGCATGATGCTGCATCGCCGGATTCAACGGGACTAAGACAGGATCGTGGACCGGTTTGGTATGACCGCTTCAAGAATTTCTTCCAGCGCTTGTCACAGGCGACAGAGTCTTCAACGCGCTCATGTCTTGTAGTGTCGCTGCTTGCGACAGACCCGCAAAAGAACGATGAAGTTGGAAAGGCAGTGTTGAATGCTTGCAACAACGGATTGAACAGGCAGGCATCTCTCCAATCGCCGGTTGAAAAGGATGATCTGGCCGAGCTATTGCGTCGGCGCCTGTTCGTGAAGTTTCCAGAGAACCCTGCAGAACGCGAAAAACACATCGTCGCTTTCTGGCCGCGCATGAAGGCCGTTGATGGCGTGCGCGCTAAACAACCGGATTCGATAGAACGGTTGAAAACTGCATACCCGTTCCATCCGGACTTCCTGGACCGATTCTTCGGAAAGTGGACCGACCTCGACCAATTCCAGCGCACACGAGGAGTCTTGCAAACATTTGCGATGGCATTGCGTGACGCAGAGGATTGGGACAAGTCGCCACTGATCGGGCCGCAGGTATTTCTTGCAGCTCCCGGAAAAGATGGCCTTAGCGAGGCGCTGCTGAAGCTGGCCGAGGCCGCTAAGGACTCACAGCGAGACAAGAACCCGCAGTGGCCCACCAATCTCAAGACGGAGTTGCCGCGCTCTCTGGATGCGCAAAAGGCGGATGCAGCAACCCTTAGTGGGAGGGAGATTGAGGCTGCTTGTGTGGCGGCGTTCGTGTTCTCTCAACCGATTGGTGAACAAGCTGATCTTGGCGATCTTCGGTGGCTGTTAGCAGCGTCATGTGAAATGCCGGCGGTTTTGAATAACGGGCTAATCGCCTGGGCAAAGACTTCATGGTACCTGGAGGAGTGCGAGGCAACCGAGGCCGGAACTGGTGTTCCGAAGTACTGGCGCCTGGGTCCGAAGCCAAATCTAAACCAGCTGCACGACTCTTACAAAAAACGAGTGATCAAACACGCCAAGAGCAAATTCGATGAAATCGCAAAAACAAAATGCGCTCCTCTCTTTGAAGGCGTGGTGGAAGCAGGAATAAAATCTCACAAACTGCCCGACTCACCGGCAGACGTTGAAGATGATGGGCACTTTCGTCTCGTCGTCCTTGGCGCTGATTATGCGGGCGTTGTGGGCGATAAGCCTCTTGATAAAGCCCAAGACTTCATCCGCACCCATTCCTCAGCTACGGACATTAGGACGTATCAGAACATCGTTCTAGTCGTGACCCCCAGTGTCACAGGACTGCATCAGGCAGAACAACAGATCGCAGAGTGGCTGGCATGGGAAGAAATTGAGAATTCAGGCCAGTTCAAGGAATTGGATGACTTTCAGCAGAAGGCTGTGCGAGACAAGAAGCGGGAAACATTCAAGGATGCTCAAACGGCGGTAAGGAACACGTATGAGCTCGTCTTGTACGTTGAAAAAGATGGTTCGATCCAGACCAAGAAGATTACTCTCGGTGCGCAGTCACTCATTGCAACGCTCCTCCAGGAGACGGCACTCCGAATATTTCGAGAGAAGATCGACGCGGGAGCCATTATGCCCAACGGTCTCTACCCGGTCTGGCCGGTCTCCGATCCGCAAGTTCGCGTTTCTGACTTGTACCAACAATTTGGGCGTGACCCTCGACTTCCAAAGCTTCTGAGCGAAAAGACAGTCCTCAACACAATCGAGGACGCGGTGCGGCGCGGAGTCTTGGCGGTTCGTTGCGTTCGAAGCGATCAATCAGAAGCTTGGTTCTGGCGTTCGGGAATAGATGTGGCTGATTGGTGGAAGAGCGCGGAGGCGTGGTTACCTGGACAAGCTACACTCAACGCACTTAGTTCCGCAGCCGTTCTGCCTTTTGCACTTCCCGGACTGTGGCCAAAGAGCGACGACGGAGTGAAACTCTCTCTTCTATATACGTGGTTTGACGGGACTCGTTGCTATGAAGAAGAAACCCAACCAGGATACCCTCCTGAGGCTCGACCGATCCCGGCGGTTGACTTTTCAATTGTGAGAAATGCTGTGTCGAAAGCTATTCAGGACGGAGCGCTCTGGCTTGTATTCGGCAATGACAGCGTATTGGCAGAGGCTCCCACGGCGATTCAGTTGGATGCTGACGCGCTCTTGTATCGCCCCCCTGCGACTCTAACCGCGAAGGACTTCCTACCCATTGCGCTGCCCGCAGCGTGGACGCAGGAAGCCGAACCAAAGACAACTATTTCCGCAATCTACGCCGATCTTAAAGCGACTCGCGGACGACCGTGGCCATTGAAAGCGTTCCTAGATAGCCTCAACGCGGCATTGGCCCAAGGTTACGTTCATCGTGCGGCTGATAGCGGCCCGATCAGTTCGTTGCAGCACGATGGAAGCGTTGAGTTGATAATTCGGAGCGAAACTCCCAAACCGCAAGAGCCGCCGATCACGCAGACGGCAGCGGGACGCAGGACGTCCAGTCTTGCCGTCATGAGCGTTTCTGAGATTCAGGATCTCGCCGAGCAAATCCATACGCTCTCGAAGCCACTTGCCGGGATGGACCCGCAGATTGAGGTTCGTATCACAGTCAAGACGAAAGCTGACGGAGATTTGTCTCAAGCAAACATCATCATGGAAAAGATCAAGACGGGATGGAAACTTTGACTCAAATGCTCGAAATCTCTCGATATCGAAGAGCTTCAGAACGGACTGGCAGATGGAAATTGAGTTGTGGACTTCATACCCCAACCCGGACGAGATAAGGGTTCTTTTGCCCCCTAGGCATCCAGTGCAGATTGTAGCCCATCCCGCTCGTGTACCGACTATGTAGTTACCTGCCGATTGGAATGAATCAACGTTACCGAGGCTGGTTGAACGACACATGGCAAAGCCAGATTTCAAAGGGGCTCGAGGATCGAACACAGGAGACAGTTTCCATGAGCTGTGGGCACTGCGCGAATCGCTACGCTTATTGGACGTGCAGTCGCCGCTTACGGCGCTTACAGTCGAGGGCGTTTTAGAGGAAGAGCCTGGAGACGGTCACGCCGACCAATGGGAAGGTGTTGATTGCGGACTTTACTATGGGGGCGATACGGTTGAAAAAGCGGCCCGCATTGAACTCGTGCAACTCAAGTACTCCGGCGCCAATCCAGGTTCGCCCTGGACGATTGCAAATCTGACTAAAAGTTCGGGGAAAAATACAAACAACTCCGTAATACGCCGTTTGGCCGTGGCATTCGACTCTGCCTTGAAGAGACGTCCGAGCCACAATGTGAAGACACTCACTGTAAGGCTCGCGACGAACAGGCCGGTGGCTTCCGCCGTTCTGGATGCTATCGAATTCGGAAAGATGGGGGCACCGCCATCCCAGCGGAAGAAGCTGCATACTCATACAACGGCCAACCTGGACTCAGCAAACCTCCAGAAGGCAAGCGGATTAGATGCAAGTACATTTCAGAGCTTTTGCCACGCACTTTCCATGGAAGGGGGATCGAGCTCACGATTCGCGCTCCAGGAGCAGCTGATCCGTTCAATTAGTTCTTGGATTGGCGATGATGCCAGAACGCAGATCAACAACCTTCTACAGTTCGTCCGCAATCGGATGATGCCAGAGGAGGCCGGGCGGCCAATCAACCGTGAGAGCATGCTCGCCCTGTTCGGCCTCTCCGAGTTGAAAGCATTATTTCCGTGCCCGCCAAACATTAAGAAGATCGAACATCCGATCCGGCGGGAACAATCTCAGAAGGTCTGTGATGCGCTGCGAAATGGGCAGCAATACGTCTGTCTGCATGGGGAAGGCGGATGCGGCAAAACGACGCTGGTTCAGGAGATCGGGCCGTTACTGCCACGCCAGTCTTTGATGGTGGTGTTTGACTGTTATGGAGCAGGCACCTATCTGAACTCTGATTCCTACCGCCATCGCTCAAAAGATGCGTTTCTCGAACTCAGCAATGATTTGGCGGCACAACTCGCTGTGCCATTAGTGCTCACGCGATCGGAGATCGCCGACTATCCCCGCCTCTTTAAGGATCGGCTGACGCGGGCGGGAGATGCCATCCATTCAGCAGACGCCAGTGCCTTATTGGTCATTGTTGTCGACGCTGCGGACAATGCCATGATCGCTGCCGAAAGCTGCGTCCCACAGGAGCCAAGTTTTGTTCCCGACTTTGCCCGTCTCGGTTCTCTTCCTCAGAACGTAAGACTCGTAGTAACGTGTCGAACCGGCAGGATGAACGCCTTGAACCTGCCATCCAGCTTCCTGCCAATCAGGATCGACGGTTTCAGTGAAGCTGAGACCGCGCGCCACGTTGCAACTTTTTGGCCAAATGCGCCGGCCGATTGGATTGCAGACTTCCATGAACTCTCTCGGCACAATCCACGAGTCCAGGCATACGCACTGGTGGAAAGTGTTAAGAACAATTCTCCCAAGGACGCGATTGACTACCTGCGGCCAAATGGCAAAGGACTGGACGACGTATTCCGGAGCCAATTGGAATATGCGGTCCAAAAAGGCGGTAGACAAGGTAGTATCGAGCGGTTTTGCGCGGCATTATCTGTAATGGCAAGGCCTATTCCGCTCGTCGATCTGGCCAGCGTGTCTCAGCTGTCAATCGCGCAACTGCGAGACATCTCCTCTGATCTTGCTCCGGGGATTCGAATTGAAAGTGAAGAACTGACCCTGGCGGATGAAGATTTCGAGCACTTCATTCAGCGTGCGGCAGGTACTGGAATGGCGGCTGCGAATGCGGAGCTGGCTTCCTGGCTGTGGGGACGACGTTCCACTGACACCTATGCGGCCACACATATTGGTGCAGCATTGCTTGTATCTGATCGAGGCAAGGACCTAATTGCCCTCATCGACCAGGAGACGGAACCAGCCGTCATCAAAGATCCCGTTCTTCGGCGGGAAGTCCAGCTAAGGCGCCTGCGCCAGGCGATGGCAGTCTGTCGTGATTCTGGTAACACCGTCGATGCGGTGCGCATGCTCATCCGAGGCACCGAGGCAATAACAACAGACGAAATAATTCGTGCTCGTCTCATTCAGAATCCCGATCTATCCGCGGCATGCAGCGCCGAAAGAGCCTCGACAATGATCCTTAGGGATTCGTCTCAGTTCAGCCATCATGGAGCCTTGCTCTTTCACCTGATCCTGCAGGATGCCAGAGCTGGAAAGCGTGTATTAGCTCGTGAGCGAGCGCGGCAGCTCGATTCGTGGTTGGACCGCCGAAGAGATGCCATGGCTGAGGATAACAAGCAAGGAAGATCGGCAGGAGACGACTGGCCAATCAGCACACATGAGATTGGCGCGCAGATTGAGGCCACTTTGCATCTCTATGGCCCAGACAGTGCCCTAAAGAGGCTGAGAACCTGGACTCCTCGGGCCTTGGCGCCAGATGCGCTAGAGTGGGTTGCGCAGAAACTGATCATGGCGGGCCGCCAAGATCCTCTGAACGCGCTGCTCGACAGTGGCGCAGCACGTGCCGCCTGGAAACTCTTCCTAAGTGTGCCTGCGGCACTTGCCGGGATGGATGTTTCACTGGAACAGTTGAAGCGCGGTATCCGCGAAATTGCGAAGCCGCGCTTCATTGACTTAGCGCAACTCAAGAATTCTTGGGAAGACCGACGAAAGATGAACGCCCAAGATGCAATACTCGCGGCATGTGAAATCGCAGTGAACAGAGGAGTCAGCGTTCGGGATGTAACGCCCGCTCTCAATTGTTTTATCGATGAAGAGTACCGGCGCGTAGACCGATTATTCCTCTCGAACCCGCAACTATTGGATGTAATGTTGCGTGCGTGTTCATTGTTGGCTCGGTCGAAAAATGAATCTCTTACGCTCGACAAATTCTGGATTGTGCCAAAGCCAGATCAGCCTTCAAATAAGTCTGAGGCTCATCCAAAAAAAGATGAACGCGTCGAGAAGTTGCAGATTGTTCTTGAATCACTTGTAAAGGCCTACGATTTGCGAGCCCAGATCATCTTGGGGCAGATTTCAGGAAAAGACATCGAGACGGCACTTGGAGAAATTGCAGGCTCTGCGTCGTTGAAAGATTATCGCGTGGACCGCTCATTCGAGATCCCCCAGATTCGAGCTCAGGCTGCGCATACGATGGCGCTGTTGGTTGGCATTCGGAACGTGAATCATGATCGTCTTTTATCCGCAGTCTGCGGTATTCTGGGCGAACGTTTAAACCCACTTCCTGATGATTGCCTGGATGCGCTTTCGGCATTCCGAATGATTCCAAGTTTACATCCGCGGTTGCTTCAAATCGTTGTTGACGCAGACAGCTACCTCGGCGGTCTGCGCATGACGGCCTCGGATCGAATCGATGCGAAGGTGCGCTTCGCACGGTTTGTCCTTCCGATGAGTTCGGAAACTGGCGGAGCATTCTACCTGAGCGGGCTGGAATCCGCAGCGGGTATCGATAGTGAAGTGCTTCTTCAGATCCGTGTGCTGAACTCTCTTGCGCGGCAGGCTCTTCCGGACTTGGCATGCATGGATCGGTTGGAGATTGGGCGCAATCTGATGGCGGTCGTCGCGGATGCCGCTCTTCGCCTCGATGACACTGAGGGACTTCCTTGGGACGGTGTGGCATCCTGCCTCGCGCAGCTTGGGTTGCCGCTCGCGTTCGCAGCGGTGGCGCGTTGGGAAGACATGGGCGTTGTTGGCCGCGAGAGCCTCTTGCCCGTGGTGCTGAAGGATGGGCTCAAACGCGGGACTCTTTCCGCCGCAGAGGCTGTCGCGCTACTTCCACTCGTCGACCATGCCGATAAAGAGCTCATCACCTTGATTGTTAATTCAGCAAAGGCAGTTGTGAGCGATCAGTGGGCCAAAATTGTTGACTTCGTCGCGCAAGATGAATTGCTGCGTTACGGTAGAGGACGCCGGGAAGAGATTTGCAGTGTCTTGAAACAAATATCTGCTGTCCAATCAGGATGGTTGTCAAATCTCTGCGCAACAACTGCTTTTCTCAAAAAACTGAAGGAGTTGCCGGAGAAACAGAGAAAGCGCCGCGAAAACAAACGTGCTGCATTGAAAGGCGATGATAAGTGGGCGGCGGGCCTCACCTTTGATTCGGTCGATCACATTCAGGCTGCGTTCAAAGCCGCCCGGGAAGAGGCTAGAAAGTATACAGAATACCCGAGTTCGACAGAAGCATTCGATCTCCTCATCTCGCACGTGCCGATGAACCAGCGGTGGACATTTCTCTCCGGGCTGTCAGAAATGCTCGGATCGAACGACTATTTTGCCAGTGCAGAGCACTTGCACAAGGCGATTGAGCGGTGGCGGTCAGACCCAGGTGTGCAGCAGTGGTGTCGAACAGAGTTGCCCGCCACGGTACAGAATCGTCTGATACGCCTTGGAGCGTGGATACGTTATGGGCAGTCCCCTCTTATTGATTTGATAGCCGATACACAACTGCCCGACAACGAGGTCTGTAATCTTTTCGTTGCGGGACTGGCACAAAATGCCGACGATTTATCTGCTGAGGTGGCGTTGCCTTTAGTAGCGCTGATCGCCACGCATCTCACAGCATCCCAGGCACACAGCCTAGCTCAGTGGTACTCGGAACGAGTGGCGGCTCGCATTCCTTTCAAGGAAATAGACCTCATCGATATCACCGATATACCCGACTCAGTTCAATTGGCGATAGGGCGATTTCTCTTTGCGCTGATGAGTGATGTCGATGTGCGTATTCGATGGCTGGCGGCACATGCTGTTCGCAGGCTCGCGAAATTGTCCTTAGATGACGCGATGCGTAACTTGATGGATCAATATGGCCGAATCGAGGAAAGGGTCTACAGGCAAGCTGACGCGTCTTTCTATTGGCTGGCCGCTCGGTCGTGGCTTCTCATCGCCGTCGATCGAATATCAGGGGAATCGCCGTGCGCGGCGACCCCGTTCGCCGACGATCTTCTCAAGATTGCCATCGACGATGCTCTACCACACTTGTTGATTCGGGCGTTTGCAAAGAGTTCCCTTGACCAGATCGTGAAGAGTGGAAACATTTCGCTGGACTCGCAACAACTCAAGGCTCTGGCGGCCGTCAATGTCAGCCCGTTTCGCCGAAAGGTTGCCAAGAAAGGGCAACGAGACCGGAAAGTAGCTCGCAAGAAAGCTGAGCGAAAGCGTCAGTATTCCTTCGACCATCTTGACACTGTTCCCTACTGGTATGAGCCAGCACTGAGAGGTTTTTCCGGAGTGTCAATGGAACAGTTTCTTGATGTCGCAGAGCACTGGATAATGGATAGATGGAAGGTGCCTACGAATGTTTCGCGGTGGAAAGATGAAAAGCGCCAGAGCCGTTTTCCAGAACGTTTTTGGCATCTGTGGTCAAACGATCACGGCTCAAACCCAACGCTCGAAAGGCCATTTCTTTACTATGAGTGGCACGCAATGTGGTGCACGTTGGGAGAGCTTCTCAGCAAGTATCCCCTAGCCGAAGAAGACAACTTCGAGTGGAACAACTTCTATCACCATCTTAATCGCAATATGTTAACGGCTCCCCCACACTGGCTTGCGGACTATCGTATGCCAAAGCCGTTAGAATCTCAATTCTGGTCGAAAAATGAGAAAGACGTTGATACCTGGATTTCGAATCCCGATGAGACAGAATTCGAGACTGAATTAGGCATCGTAGACGGGAAACGCAAAAACGTTATAGTCAATGGTCATCATGAAACCGAGGCTCGATGGTTTCGCTCTTCAGTTAGCATTGAGAGTGCCCTTGTGGAACCAAGTGCAGCTGGAGCACTGCTGCGAGCTCTCCAAACTGCCAACCATTACGCCGACTACCGCATCCCGCCGGAAGAACATGAACTGGAGATCGATGAGAATCCCTATCGTCTGATCGGCTGGATTAAGGAAAAGGAAGGGCATGACCGAGCAATTGATGATCTTGACCCTTTGCGCAACGAGGTTGGCTACATAGCAATCGAACCGGGCAAGAGTGCTTTCGGCATTCTAGGTTTGAAAAATCAGAATCAGGATGCCCTGTGGTGCGACTTGGCTGGAAATACCGTATTTTCATATGAGGCGTGGAGTGACCGTCGAAACAGATCAGACAACGAGCCTTTTTACGATGATTCAATTGGTTCCAATGGGCACAGATTGTTGGTAAACAAGAAATCCTTGCGAAGATTACTTGAACAACTTGGCATGGATTTAGTTGTCGAAGTACGGAATGACAGAAGCAACCGAGGGTATGGCTATGGCAACTCCGGAAGTAAGGATGAGGTCAAACAAACGTACGATAGGCTCTACTGCCTCAAAGCTGACGGCACCGTCGAAACAGCAAGCGGAAATATTGGAACTTGGTAAACACCTCGTAGCCGAGTTCAACTTTCAAGATAGCTGCGACACTCTCGGACGCTGGATGGCACACCACGTTGCTGAGCTGATAACGGCAACGAAGGAAGCCAAGACTCAGGCGGAGAGAACCATAGCTGAAGACCGTGTAGTCGAAACGATATTGAAACTTTGGGAGCATCGTGCAGCGCTTCCTGGTCAGGCATATCCCTTGGCTCAATTCAAGGAGATATTGGAGTTGTTGTCAAAGCTGACTCCAGACGCAAACCCTTGGCATCGCCAGGCCCGAGAACAGCGTCAACAACTGGCGATGAACATTTATAACGAGCTGACTCATCTGACTAACCTACTGCTTTCTCTGGAGGCGAAGCCCGCACATTTTAGTTCGAAGCGGACTACGAATTTGTTCGGAGGGTTCCTGCCACCAGAGGAAGACGATATGTATAAGGTGCTGATAAAGTTCATTGGCCGGAAAGCTGACGCGTCTGAACCAAAACAGCCGGACAAAGTCTTCGGCGACGACAACGATACCCCGATTGTCCGCCAACTCAAACGCACAATCGCGCGAACGCAAACCGATTTGGCGTCCTTACTGCAACTGTTTGACGGCAAGGACGATGATTCAGAAGATCGTGAGGCTGATCCATTGATTTCCGAATACTAGCCGTTGTTGATGATCTCGTGTTCTGATGTGACTTCCACAAAGCAGTTATTGCCCATCACGCGATGAAAGGATTTGACGGAAGCCTGGAACACGCGCGAACAGCCTTAATCACAACTGAAAACATCCTTCAGAAAAACATACTGGTGCGATCACCATCGTTCAACTCTGACCCGCAGATCGTCACAAAGAGTGCGATGAAGATGAGGTTTACCGGTGTAAGAAGGTACCGTTGATGGAGCGGATCAGCAACATCAAAGGCTCGGGAAGAAATTATCTCCCGAAGACCTGATAAATCTAGGCCACTCTAACGTGCCATCCCCGTCGCACCTCTGCACCCGGCACCACATCGTTCCGCATTACTGCTTCTTTGATCGCGTTGTTGTCCGGCTTCGACTCTTGGATCGATGATTCCAAGATGTTGGCGAGTTCGTCGGGTAGTAGCGAGAGCACCGTCTCCCAGACAACTCCGGTGATTCGCGCATCAATCCTGCAATATGATGTCGGCAGTGCTGCTTCATCGGTAATCCGTACCGAGTCTTGGCTGTTCTTCTGGGCGCGCAGGGTGAACTCACGTCCCTCGATCACTTTAAGCTCGTGGCTCATAAGGTAGTAGAGGACCATGTTCTTCGTTCGCTCCACCTTGCCGGCTGCGGCGTGTGCCCGGTCGCTGAGGCGGGCAGCTTCGCTGCGGCAAAATTGCTCACGCGCCTCCATCCGGCGCAGGAAGCGCCCGATCCGGTCCACCTTTTCACTGTGGGCCGAGCAGAATTCCTGAAAACGGGCGACGAGTTCCCCAGCGTGTTCGCCGCCCTGTGCAGTTTGCTCCTCGATCTCATCGAGGAGGCCGTCCAGTTCTGCATCGATCTCAAAAAGCGAATTCGATTCAGCAATCGTTGACATGGTTTTCTCCCTCACTGGAGTTGTGGTCTGCCACCAGCCTCAGGCGGCTATTCGTTCCTGAGTGCTGGCTGCTCTGGCGGATTGGTAGGCAAGTGCATCGGCGCGGGACTGGATCGGATGGCCGCTGTGCCCTCTGATCCATCGCCAGCGAATTGTTCGCAATTCGTTAAGGTGGATCAACTCGCGCCACAGTTCCTGGTGCTGCAACTCGAAGCCACGGCTGTTGCGCCAGCCAAACCGCTGCCAGCGAAAGACTAGGAACCGCATTCCATCTATCAGCAATTCCGAGTCGGAGCGCAGTTCGATTCTTGCGCCGGTTGGCGTTAAGCGCAGGGCCTCGACCGCGGCGCGCAGTTCCATTTCAGAGACGGTTGACCACGGAACCGATCCGGCGATCTCCTGCCGCTTTGTTCCGTGGAGCACGATAGCTGCCCAGCCGGCAGGGCCTGGGTTGCCGATGGCAGAACCATCGGTAAAGATAAAAAATTGCTTATTCATGGGATGCTCCGTAGCGTGTCAGTTCCAACGAGCCGAGCATTGGCTACGCCGCGTGCATGGGGATGACGTTGCCGAATGGCGCATGGCGACTGCCGGTTGAGGCCCAGAGCACGGGATAGTCGGGGGCGGACTCGGGAATCGTTCCATAGAGGTCGGTCAGAAAGACCAACGTCTGCGGCCTGATCCCATGCTCTTCCAGCCAATCGAAGCATGGACCGAAGTCCGTGCCTCCGCCACCGACGGGATCCAGATGAACTTGTTCCCCGGCTTGATAGGTCTCCACTTTGTGTACCTCGGTATCGAAGTACAAGACGTGAACGCACTGTGGGCGTTGGCCTTCGAGGATTGAGCAGACCTCAGCCTCAAAGAGACGCAGCAACCGGCCATTCACTGATCCGGAACAATCGACAGCGATGGCAATCTCGCCGACGCCCTCGCGCACAACTCCAGGCAGATAGAGACCGTTCCAGATGTGACGGCGGTTGGGCCGCATCCAACTCGAATCCGCGGGGATGGTGTCGGACCAGAGTCGGCGCAACAGTTCACGCCAGTCCACTGTTGCCTCTGCGGCTCCTTCGAGAGTGCGGGATAGACCCGCAGGGGCCTTGCCGGCCTGCTTCGAGAGTGTGACTGCCTGGTAGACGGCAACGCTCCACTCTCGCGCCTGCTCTTCAACACTGGGTGTTTCGTCGTTGGGCAGTGGTGCATCAAGAACCTGGCCGACGCCGCCTTCCGTCATTGGCGCAGATGGCTCATCCGAGGGTTCTGGTGTTTCGCCCGCACCAGTTCCGGCACCGTCATTTGAACTGTTCTGGCCACCCGGTTGTGGCTGTTCTTCTGTTTCGCGCAGGCTGTAGATCTGCTCTGCGCTCATGCCACGGAAGCGGTGATCGACAAGAACGCCGTCCGGCAGACTAAGGCCAGCGTCGAGCAGCAGCGGATTGATGGCGTAATCGCAGGCCTCATTCCACCGTTTGGGATCGCGTTTGCAGCGCCTCAAGTGGTGCTGCAACGCTGGGTGCATGACCTCGTGAGCCAGCACCCCGGCCAGTGTCGCCGAGTTGAGCGTATCAACGAACTCAGGGTTGTAGTAGAGCGACACGCCATCGGTAGCCATGGTTGGAATAGATCGCTGCTCGCGCCCCTTCAAGCGAAACAGGAGCGAGCCGAAGAACGGATGATCGAGCAACAAAGTTGTCCGCGCCTTCTGAATGCGAATGGATGCTGGTGTCTCGTGTCTCATGCCGCCGCAGGCACCTCCATGTATGCAGACATACGGGAGAGGATGTCATCGACCGTTGGAGCGTCTGGTGCCTCCTCCGGCACACTGGCTTCGCGATCACGCAGAACGCTGTCGATCTCGGCAACGATCTCCGCGGCATCGTTGGCCGTGGCCACGCGCAGCAGGTCGTGCTTCTTGAGGTCCTGCGCAGTAAAGCCGCACAGCCGTTGCTTGATCTGCTCTGCGAAACGGTTCAGGTCGGTGTCACCATTGACGTTCAGGCGAGGCAGCAACTCCACCAGGTCAAAGACATTCGTGACCATCGTGGCGTGGAAGCGCGACTCCGGCTCGTTCAGCCGGTCCACCATGTGCGAAACCACATCCCTGAGCCTCTTCCATAAATCTTCAGTGCCGCGCGTCAATGACTCGCGAACATTGGCGTCGATCTCGCGGGCCACGCGCGCCTGCTCCTCGGCCGACATCTGCACGCGAAAGTCGTTGCCGGTGGGGATAGGTAAGATCTCTAGCTTCACTCCAAACTTTTTGCGCAGTTTGTCGGCGGCGGGATAATCTTCCTCTCGAAACAAGCCGTTCAACTCCGGCCGCACTTGCTCGATGTACTGCGGGTAGACCTGAAGAAAGCTCTCCACGCCCTGCTCGAAGCTGGCCTCGAACTCGCGCATACGGGCCGTCAGATCGAAATAGAGGTTCGAGGGCAGCAGGCGGAAGCCCTCATCGGACCACGGCAACGTAATCTTGTAGAAGTATTGGCGCACCTGCCCAGCCAGAGTGCGCAGTTCATCAAGTTTGTCGGCGCCGCGTAGCAACTGCTTGTTATAGCGGCCTGCGCCCTGATGCGCTCCGTGCTGGTCGGCAACGTCGCGGCTGATCTTGCGGTCGTGTTTGATGGCCGTCCAGATGCTGATGTGGACGGCGGCGAGCATGGCTCGTTCAGTAATCATCGAATGGCCTCCTGTTGCACACCGAAGCGAACAAACTCCGGCGTATGGGTGATGGCGGTGTCCCGCGCCGCCGCGTCGCGCATCGCCATGACGCGCATTTCAGTCGGCATACGGTCCAGATACTTCAGTCCTCTGGCCACAGAGTTGTCAGTCATGGCCCTGCCCAGTGCCGTGGCAATCGCGATCTGCGCCGATGTCTCCGCCGGAAGCGGTGCCGTCTCTGGGTTGAGTAGAATCTCGTCAATCGACGGCAACTGCCGAAAGAGCCGCAAGAAGGCAATCAACTCAGCCGCCGCCGCAGGCCCAACCGTGCCGTCGAGCAACTGTGCCTCGAACTCGCTCGCGCCTGAAAGGAAAGTGGTCTTCTGCCGGTTGGCAATGCCGCGCAGGACATTTGAGGCCATCTCCCAGGATCGGGGAGTGGGCCAGGCATTGGCATCCGAGGTGGCATCGGCGGTATGCAGCAGATCCGGCTTGAAGCGCAGGAAGGCGATGATTTCTGGTCGCACGCCCGCGCCCACGGCCCACTTGCACCAGTCATTGAGATCGGCTTCAAGTTCGAGATGGACGAAACGATTCCGCAGCGGACGCGGCATCGAGAAATGCACACCGCGCTCGGAGGCCGGATTGCCGGCGGCGATGACCACCCA
>Ga0182013_10003863_pt1 | contig 18386 bp, 25 predicted proteins | sample 612S2MmetaG_FD_120487 | JGI IMG/M metagenome (GOLD analysis project Ga0182013, IMG submission 120487) | Permafrost microbial communities from Stordalen Mire, Sweden - 612S2M metaG | ecosystem: Environmental > Terrestrial > Soil > Wetlands > Permafrost | place: Sweden: Stordalen | collected...
ACACTCAGGGCATGCAGACGAGCTTCGACCAGTTAGAGGACCTCCTGGCCACCTTGACGTAAGCCGCGTTCCTCATCGTCGCGTAAACGCAACATGTCGCCCGATGCGGACTCGATCACTTTCCCAGTTCGTGGGTCGCGAGCAATCCGGGAATAGTTGCCATGGCCTAAATCAAGCTCGATTCGATGAGTCCGGAGACGTTCGCCCACGTCGGATTCCTCCGACAATATGCTCGGCAGAGGAAGCGAGGGGGCTCGGTGACGGTTCGTGAGGAGTTGTCGCAAATCGACGCAACGGCCGGACCGCGCCAACAACAACGTCAGAGACCGCCTTTGGTTCTGCTATTCGCGGCCGCCGTTGTCGGGGCGTCGATAACGCTCATCACAATTTGGGGCGTCGACTCATCACCACCGGTCGCGCAAGGGCCAAGCGCATTTCACGCAGGGTTCGATTTCCGCAGCTTCAAGATCATCGACCACCTCGGGACGGTCCAAATAAATATTTGGGTCAAGAACGTAGGGGCTGTCACCACCTCAGGAACCTGTGCCGTGATGGTGAGGTCGGGGACGGGACCACACTTCTATCGAGGTTCATCTGCATTTGCCGTGACCTCGCTTGAGCCGCACCGGTCGAAGCAGTTCATCGAAGTGGTCACCGGTGTCTATTACGACGGTGATGCGACGGGTCCAATCGGGAATTTGGATCGTCCACTCCCCCAGTACGCGCGACTCCGCAAGGGTTCACTCGTTGCGTGCACGTAAGCCGCGTGCGATAGCGATGGCGAGATAAGCCATCGTCAATTCGAGAAATCGTCGAGAACGTGCAGTGACGAAACTCCGACCCAACGCTCGTGCTCGAACCTGTGCGGATCGACGCTCCGTCCGCGCAGGTTCGAGGACCGTGTCCAGCCTGGATCAGGCAATACCTTCACCGTAAGTAGGTTTGATTGATGGGTAAGACAGCAACGGTCGTGCTGTACGTGGTCGCACTGGTCGTCGTTGTCGTAGGTGTGGACGTCCTATTCTTCAGGCACCACTTCTTGGCGCGTCTCATGGCCAACGTCGGGATTGTGCTTTTGTTCGGAGCCTTCTATATGGCATTCCTACGACATCCGTGAGCGCACTCCCGTCGACTCTTACCCTTCCTCTCGAACGCGTTAGTGGCTCCCTGCGGACCTACGTCAGCACTCGACACCGTGGGGACGCCGCGTAGTCGGAGCGGTGCAGAACGCCTCTAGTACTGTCGACAACGATGGCTTCGGCTCCTCTGTCCAATCCCAAGCCGCCATCGTCGGATGACCTCGCCCAGACGCGATCGACGGAGTTGTCCGACCACCTCGGAACGATTGCCCGCAACCGCGGTTGGACGTGGCCGGTCCTCTCAGCTGCAATCGCCACAATCGGCATCACGATCTTGGCCATCGTCCATCGATTGATCGATCTCGGAACCTATCTCCTCGGCGGCACCCATGCCTTCCGAGCCGATCTCTACCACGTGAAGTACGCGCCGACGCACTTGGGGTTCACGTACCCGCCGTTCGCTGCCGTCTTGTTCTCGCCCCTCTCTCACCTACCGGTTCGCTTGGATCAAATCCTCTTTTCCTGGATCAGCCTCGTCGCCCTCTTCGGCGTCCTGTTCGTAAGCTTTCGCGCAACAATTCCAGCACTCGACCGGCGTAGCGTCGTCTGGTGGGCAATGCTGCTCCTTACGCCGATTGGACTTCTAGACCCAGTCCGCGAGACCTTCCTGCTCGGACAGGTCAATATTTTGTTGGCGCTCGCAGTGATCGCCGATATGACGGTCGTCCCTCCGAGTCGGCGCGGGTACCTCGTCGGCGTCACTGCCGCAATCAAACTCACCCCACTGATCCTCGTGCCCTACTTGCTCTTGACCCGACAACGAGGCTCCGGGCTGCGGGCACTGGGCACGTTCATCGTCGCCGGAGTTGCAACGACCGCCCTGGCGTCAAGCGCTTCGAAGAGCTACTGGACGCACGACGTCTGGAAACCGAACAGCGCCGGATGGCTGCCTTGGGTCGGAAACCAAGGGGTCGTAGGTGTCGTCGATCGCCTACTTGGTCACACCATCAGTTCGCTGACGACATTTTCTCTCGTCGCAGTCATCGTGGTCATCGGACTGTCGATCGCGCTGCAGACCTATCGAGTGTCGTCGCCACTCCTGGCCTTCCTCGTCATCGAAGCCACCGAGTCGATGGCGTCACCCGTTTCCTGGTCGCATCACTTCATATGGGTGATCCTTCTGATTGCGTGGCTCGCCCTCGCGTCGGATCGCCCCGCACACGGCAAGTGGTGGGCGGCCCTCGTGGCCGTCATCTTTTGGGCCGCCCCTTTTTGGTGGGTACCCCACGGGCCGAGTGTTCCCTTTGCCGGTCACGGCTGGTTGGCACCGATTGCTGATGCGTTCTTCATTGTCTTCATGGTGCTGGTGCTCGCGACTTTGGTCTCGCTGCTTCGAAGAGCACGACCGAGGCGACGTCTTCGCAATGAACGAGGGCCCCTACGCGAAAGTGCCGGACTCTGATTGAAGATGCTCACCAACTGGTGGGCGCAATCACTGATCGATGACGTCGCCCCTTTGGCGCAGATACTCGTCGAGTGTCCGTCTATTGGCCACCCGTACGGGAACGATGTCGGGCAAGTCAGTAATCGAGTACACCTTTGCGGCACCCTCGGGACCATCATCGAGCAGCACGCCGCCCGTGATCCCCGCGATGTACCCATGAGCGAACATTGTCCCGGTGGGAGTCCCCTCTTGGCGAAAGGTGATGAACTCGCGCGTAATCGCCACATCGAGGCCGGTCTTCTCCTTGACGATTCGAATCGCGGCATCCTCGGGAGCCTCACCCGGATCGCAAGGATCGCTGGGAAGCGATGCTGGGGCATCGACGGTCCCGCCCAGAGGATGAATCAAGACAATCTCGCCCTGGCCGGTCTCGACTACGACGAGGGCACCGTGATAATCACAATCAGATCCGGGCGCGTCCACAACCACAATCTAGGAGGACAACGAGGTGAAGTGACGAAGCTTGCCTAATACCCAGTGCCGTGGTTCGACAACGTCGAACCTTCCGTCGGTGATTGGTCTCAGAGACCTGTCATCGCTTCGAGGTCGGTCAGATACCGAGAGCAGGTACTTAAGTGAAATTACGCACGATCGGTTCAAGCGGCACGTGGATTGAATCTAAAAATGGCGGAGGTGAATGAATTCGACAAATGTCGAAAACCGGTACTGACTCAGGGAGTGAACAACTTCCAGTGACCTTCGGATACGACTTCGACATCGCCGTCAACGACCTTTATCGCGGTCTGATCGTCAATGGCATACGCCGGACCGGGAACTCCAGCGGCCCACTCTTCTAAACCCGCAAGGGAAAAGTCGGGCATGTCCGGGTTATCGAGGTGACCGATGACGGCGAAGTCAACCATCCCCAATCCTTCTTCACGGCCTACGGGCGGGTTCAGTCCGTCGTAGGGCACGCCGAAGTTCGGTGCCACCACCATGCTCCCGCCGCTCACTCCCACGTAGACCGTCTCGTTCCCTAGCGACGAGAGTATGTCCGCGAATCCGGAGTGCTGCATCCAATAGCTCAAATACAACGGTTCGCCTCCCCCCACCAGCAAGGCGTCAATCCCTCGGACCACTGGAATCCAATCAGACTCCTTGATGCTGGGTAGAGCAGTGAGTTCCAACACTCCTAACGACTTCCACCCCAGTTCAGTAAATGGGCTCTTGGCCAGACCGCGGATGAGGTTATATGCCCCTGCTGCCCCGTTTGGAGACGGATAAATCGCAGTGGGGATGCAGAGCGCAGTGGACTCGGCAATCGGCTTCCCGAGTAGTTCCACCAATGCATCATTGATGCTTTGGTTGCTGATGCCAGAAGAAGTGAGCAGAAATTTCATGATGTCTCCGCTATCCATGGTACCTACCTCGTCCACAATCGTTGGAGTCCAAAGCCCGACACCATCCGCTGCACTCGGTCGAATCTCACATTCGAGTCATTACCCGTGGACCTACGCTGGTCCCTCATGAGTGAAGAGCCCCGAGGCGAGGTTCCCCTGGCGGGAAATGTGACCGATGGGGTCACGCGGGTTGGCGACACCGTTCGTCGCCCAGCGATGCCGTGGTCCAAGAGTGTGGACGCCCTCTTGACGCACTTGAGTGAGGTCGGTTTCGACGCTGCGCCCCGCGCACTGGGCTACGACGAGTCCGGACGCCAAGTACTTTCCTACGTCGAAGGGACCGTCGATCCAGATCCCTCCGATCTGGATCTGTCTCGCATCCATGAAGTGGGTGGAATAATTCGGCACCTGCACGACGCGTCGAGCACTTTCACACCACCTGGCGAAGCCACGTGGAACGTGGTCATCGCTCCCGACAGCGAAGACCTCATTTGCCACCACGATCTGGCGCCTTGGAACCTCGTACGCACGACCATCCAGTTGACATTCATCGACTGGGACGGTGCCGGACCGGGATCGAGACTCTGGGACCTGGCGTACGCCGCACACGGTTTCGTTCCGCTCTCGCCCGACGCTTCGATAATCGACGACGTCGCTGGCGAACGACTCGCCGCGCTGGTCGAAGGATATGGACTGAACACTGAAGAGCGGATTCAACTCGTCAATATGCTCGGCGAAAGAATCCGCTCGATGTACCAACTCTTGAAGGATGGATATGAGAATGGCGCCCATCCGTGGAGTCGACTTTGGGAAGAGGGTCACGGAACGGTTTGGTTGGCCGACGCCGTCTATGTCGAAGACAGGTACGACGTCTGGGCGAAGGCGCTAGGGATTCACCATGTACCTACCTAGTGAGCGAGGCAGCGACGCGACGCACACTGGCCCCAAGCAGTCCAGAGTGTTGAAACGCGTTGGCTCGGGCCCTCGCTACGTCGTGGTCACGAGTGAACTCGATCACGAAGTGACGTAGAAGTTCACCGACCGCGATGATTTCGATGTTCGAATCGGTTGGCGACCCTATCGCTCCTGCGTCGTCGGGCAGTCGGTGGGTTGCATTCGTCCGTTACCCAGAACTCCCCACCTACTCCCCCGCCGCTGCTTCACCCGAATAGCCGCTTACGAGTGACGCCGCCGTTTCGGCCATCACCTGGTAATGATCGATGTTGAGCAGGCGAATCCAACTCTGTTGGCCCATTGTCAACGCTATGAAACATGCCAACTCAACCATCTCTTCCTCTGAGAACTGTGAATGCAGTCGGTCCCAGAAACTGTCATCTGGATTCAGTCGCCACGTGATTGCCTCGGCGTACGAGAGTGCGGCACGCTCGCGTTCAGAGAATCGAGTCGACGTCTCAAAGTTCATGAGTTCATCCAACTTGCCCTCAGATAGACCTGTTGACCGCGCCGCTTCGCTGCGTTGATTGCCGCAATACTCGCATTTGACCGAACGCGACACGTACACCCGACACAACTCCTTGACTGAATGAGCGACCACACCGTTTCGGAACAATCTCTCCCACGCTTCGTCAAATGCCCAGAAGGCCGCGGGCGAATGGGCGCGCACCGCTGAGCTCTCGGGACGGGGCGTACCTTCTTCGGCGCAGCGTTTCATGACCGCCAACATCTCGTCGTCCATCTCCGACAGCGGGAAATATGAGATTCTCTGCTTTGATGTGGACATCACGTTCCTCTCGCGTGCACAGATTTCCAATGGAGCATTTGGAACTCGCACGTCACACGAGGATCATGTCGACTTGTCCCAGCGCCACTTCACTCATGAATGTACCTCGAATGAGGATTCTCGACGCGTCGGCTTCTATGCCATTTGGCGTTCGTGACGCGATACATCAGGGTGGAGGCGACTTCAACGGTCGTACGCGGCTTGAAGAGTGGCGATATCGAGCCGATCCATCGTCATCATGGCGTCGGTGGCCTGTTGGGCACGGGTTCGGTCTGATGAGCCGAGCAGGGAGCCGAGAACGGTGGGGACTACCTGCCACGACAATCCGTAACGATCCTTCAACCAACCGCATCGGCCCGGTTCTCCTCCTTCTGAGATCAACCGTTCCCATAGATAATCGATCTCGTCTTGCGTCTCGACGCTGACGAACAGTGAGATCGACTCCCTGAAGCCGGCGTTACTTGGCCCCCCGTTGAGTAACAACAGTTGTTGACCGCACAGTTCGATGGTCGCCGTGAAGATAGGTTCCTCGTTGGCGTTGCTGAAGGTTTCGGACGTCTTCGCATCCGCGAAGACCGAGGTGTAAAACGCGATCGGCTCCGCTAGATCCACGTCGAACCAAAGAAATGGGGTGATGGACGGCATTGTGGACCTCCTGGTCACTTTTCACGTCGGTCCGCGTGGGCCGACAAAACTGATTCGCAACTGACTCTCCATTTTCGACAATGCGTGATGAGAAATCAAGGCAAATACACGAGTCCTTATCCGGTCATTCGTCTGTCGCGTGCCAGACGTCGCCTTCGAAGTCTTCGGGGGCATCGTTTGCCAGATTGGCGCACTGCGCCTCAAACCCATCTACCCGAATAAGTTGACTGGTGTCGGCGACCCAACGTGGCGGAAATGCCAGCTTCCAAATGTGCCACAGAGATTCGAGCTACCGGACGTCACCGATGGGAGAGACCTAGCTCGTGACGTCGATCGAAACCGTCGCTGATGTTGATGGCGTGAAGTTCGCCCCACCGAGGTATGACGCGACGAGATGATGCGCGCCCAATGCGAGACTTCGTACACCCAAATGGCAAGTGCCCACACCCCGCGCAAGCCGGACCAGGCACCACGTCACGTGGTCTGCACTCACTGTGACCTGCCCCGAGGTCGCAGTTGAGGAGTACTTCGTCGACACGTGTACCGAGATCACCGCGGCGCGCTCGTTCCCGACGTGAACGCGCGCCGGCGACACCTTGAGAACTGTGTATGAAGTGGCCTTGCCCACGTCGATCGACGCTGCGACGCTCGAGGAACTTGGCGAGAATAGTGGGTCGCCGGAGTAAGTGCCACGGAGTGAGAACTCCTTGGCGCGAACCTCGGTGAGGTCACAGCTGCCCGTGGCTCCGCCTGAGCCGGCGACCAAGGAGGCGTCGCAACTTTGACTCCCATCACTGATGACGACGTCGCCAGTCGGAGTGATCTCCGAAGAAGAGTCGACGCCGTTCACGTGAGCACTCACGGAGAAGCGCTCGCCGACGACCAGACGAGTCGTCGGCGAGGTAACCGAGGTCGTCGTCGTAAGGGTTCCGCCAAACACGAGGGCTTCGCCACCGTCGTCCGTCGCCGCACAGAAGTCTTTTGCGGCGCACGAGAGAGAGGTGATGAGGTCGGTGTCGAATCCTCGACTCGGATCGACCACTACCGACTCCGACCACGATGTCCCGTCGTACGATTCGATGGCACCGTCGCTCGTTCCCGCCAAGCAGTCTGGCGCTGTCGGGCATGAGACTGCGGTGAATCCGTAGATCGAACTGGAGCTCTTTATACGCGTCCAGGTGCCCCCGTGAAAGACGAAACCGCGATTGAAATTATCAACCGCGACGCACTGGCCCGCTACCGCGCACGACACAGCACTCAAGGGCAAACCCGATTGGTCGACGTTCAACGGAACCGACCACACGGCGCTCGCGAAGATGACTGAGTCGCCTTCCGTGGACACGGCCACGCAAAAGGTCGCCGTCGGGCACGAGACCGACGTGAGTCCTCCGGCGTCCGCGGTGAGAATCTCCTTCGGACTCGACCAGGTAACACCGTTGAAAGTGAGTTCGTAACCGAACGAATCGACTGCGACGCAAAAGGTCGTCGTCACGCACGAGACTGACGTGAGTCCTCCGCCGTCGGGGTCTACGTTGAGGGGCGTCGACCACGAGCCACTCTCGTCGGTGACTTCGCTGCCTCCAGCGTCCACCGCGACGCAAAAGGTCGTCGTCGCGCACGAGACCGCACGCACACTTCCTGTTTGGTCGACGTCCGAAGAAGGACCCGACCACGCACTTCCGTTGAAGGTGAACGCGTGACCTCCATTGTCCATCGCGAGGCAGAAGTTCGTCGTCGGGCACGAAACACCAGTGAGTTGCGGGCCGCCGTTGTCGATGTCGTCTGGGGCCGACCACGTACCATTCGTGAAGGTCAGTGCGTCTGCGGGTTCTAACGCCGAACAGAAACTCGCCGACGCGCACGAGACCGCGAGGATCTGGGAATCGTCAACGTTTGACGTCGCCCAGTTCACGCCGTTGAAGGTGTAGACATCTCCTTTGGAGTCACCGGCCACACAGAAACTGGTCGACGCACACGAGACCGCATTCACGAGGCCACCAATCGCCGCGATTGTTGCCGGCGCCGACCATACTCCGGCGTTGAACTCGAACGCGGCACCAAAGACGTCCACCGCAACGCAAAACGTCGGCGTCGCGCACGACACCGAGACAACGGGGCCTCCGGTCTGGTCGAACTTCACCGGAGCACTCCACGACGTCCCGTTATACGTCACCGAACTCCCGTCGAGATTGACGGCGACACAGAAACTCGCTGACGGACATGAAACCGAAGTGAATTCAACACCCGGGTCGAGCTCGTCCGACGCCGACCATGTCCCCGCGTTGTAAACAGAAGCTGCGCCCCCGAGGTCAACGCCGCCACAAAACGTCGTCGTCGGACACGAGATGAAGGTGACGCCTAACCCATTCGCGTCAGTAGGCACCGGGGCTGACCAAGTGCCGTCGTTGTACGTGAGCATGCTGCCTACACCATCAATCGCGCGACACAGCGTCGCAGTCGGGCACGATACCGACCGCAACTGCCCCGAGCTGGGATCAATTGAATCCGGCGCCGACCACGTGGCTCCATTGAAGGTCAACGCGTAGCCATGCTCGTCGACCGCCATGCAGAAGTTGGCTGTCGGACACGACACCGAATTGAGACCGCCGCGGGGAGTGGGATCGAGAGCAGTTCCCGCCGACCAGCCCGGAGTGAGCTGAGAATGCAGGTTTGCTTCACTCGAGGTGGCCGTGGGACTCCGTGTGGTGCCTGCGGCGATGGGCGCGCTTGCGAACAGCCCTGCCACAAGAGTCAGCGCGACGAAAGGAGCACAACGACCCCGTGCACTGACCGACAACATTTTCACCGGCATCCCCCAGAACGTCCCTCTCTCGCGAGACGGCTCAACGGAACTCTTAGCACAACTCTCGAAGATTTCCTTTGAGCCGACTCCAGCCTCGCTGCCGCGAGCACTTCATTGAGGGCGAAGGGCGCGTTGATGTCGGAGGCCCGACGTGAGCGTTGGGCAACCTTGCCTTGGCGATTGACCGCAACTGTCGATTTCGACCCCTGCGGCCCTCATCGCGATGCGTTCGAATTCGGCTCCATTCCAATCTCGACGTCGACACACACGCCGAAATGGTCACTGAGCCACACACCATCAATAGGTTCGTCAAATGCAAGCCGTGCGGACTCGATGTAGCAGTGCGCATTTGGGTGGGCGTGCCACGATCCAACAAAGACGTAGTCGATTCGCCGTCGATGGTTGGGCTGGCGAATGATGGCATTCATTTCGGAGAGACCGTTTGGATTGTCAATGTTCCAGGTGTAGCCGGGCCCTTCTCCCGCGACTTCCCAGGCATCGTGGTAATGGACGCTTCTTCCGTCAAGGGACTGAAGTCCAGTGAGATATCGGATGCTCGACGAATTTGGAGTTGCGTTGAAGTCGCCAGCGATGATTGTCGGGAGGGGACCTCGATGACGGGCATCAAGATTTACCAACGCAACTGCTTGTCGCTCTCGAGCAGACTCGGATTCGAGACGCCATGATGTCGATGCGGAAACGAAGAGAAGGTCGCCCACTTCGGGGATGGGCACAGTGACCGCCATGGTCGCCCACGGAACGTCCATCGCGTCAGACATTCGGGGATCGATCACTTCGGCGACGCGGTGTGGCCAGCGAGTCGCAATTGCGCTCCCGCCATAGTGGTCTACCCAAGGGGGTGAGGATGCCATGACGTCGAGTTGGTGGGTGCCGTGTAGACCCGTCCCGTGAAGTAGCTCTTCTAGTTGATCTCGCTCCGGCGTCTTGATCACTTCCTCAAAGGCGATGAGATCTGGAGCGATTCGCTCAATCTCGCTGCGTATGAGGTCGGTGCGGCGAGAATCGCCCGCGAGGTTCCATACGTTCATGGCAAGGACACGTACACGCATGAGCATCCTTCGATCGCCGGATAGAGCCAACATACCGGCCGAGACTTGACATACGAACCGAAACAATGCCCATCGGCCGCACGGTTCGAAATGGTGACAATAGAAAGTGATGCTTCGGTGACTTGTCCGAAGGCCCGACGAATCCCTTCTGAAAACGTGCTGGCGCCTGGAATGACGACCAGCAGTGCCGCCAGTCGCCGCGGACAGGGCTTAGGAGGCAATGCATAGCAACTGCCCGTCGAGTCGGAGCCACGTGGTTCCCGCGGCATCACAAGTCGGGGCGTCGTCGCGCAGGATTCGATGGAGTGCGCCTACAGCGAGTTCTTCGAGGAGCCAGAGCTCTTCGTGCGCATCCTCTCCCGGCGCTTTCGCGCGGTAAGCGAAACGTGCGTCCGGAAAATCACTATGCGAGAAGAAAAGCACCACTTGCTGATCACCGTCACTGCTGGTGGCGTCGGCCGCCTGCACCTGCGGCACACCGAGCTGATGTGCAGCTTCAACGAAGGTCGCGAAACCCGTCAGTTGCTCGTCGAGCGTGTGCCGTCTACCTTCCCCTTAGGGAAGTAGGACAGGATGAGTCTCATCACGCTGCAGTATCGAGCGATCTTCGGCCCACCAACGTCCGTGCCATGTACGTAAAGAATTCCTGGAGCCGGACAAAGTCGAGCTTGCGCGACCCAATCGGATCGCACATCGCCGTGACGTGCTTTCACAGTGACGGTGAACATCGTCTCGTTTTCCATGCATAACAGTTGCGTTCCGGACAGAGTCAGACTGGGTATTTCGGAGATCCGATTCCGAAGCACCGTCGCCTGGGCAGTGTTCAAAACGACTGACGTCGGATGGCTCGAAGGATTCGCTGGCCCTACAGAGCCAAATCCCGTGACGGTCACGACGCCCGTTGATGGCATCGCGAGTGGAGAACGGGATCTCGTCGTGGCTGTTGAAATCGGAATCGCAATGACAACAATCACCAGGACAACGACGAACACGGGGCGGATGCGGACGCTACCTAACGTTCGTTTTTGCGGAGCACCCACAAGACCTAACGATACGACTGCACGAGATTTCTTGGGAGACCGACTGGTATCGGAGACTCGACGCAACGGACTTGATTCCATGCACGAGCAGTTTGAAATCAACGTCGGGAGATTGATTTGGTCACTGGTTGGCGCGGTCGTCTACGGTCGCTCCGATGGAGATCATCGAGGTGCCAAGAGTGGAGGAGCGGTCCGCAATCCACTACGTGGGGATTCGCGTCGTCACGCCATTCAGGGGAATGTTGGCGGTCCGAGACCAACTTCTGGCAGAAGCGCGAGCCGAGATCAAAGAGGCCGGGTTCGAGACCGTCGGCTTCGGCTTTCTCCGCCTCCATGTGATCGACATGGACGGGCCAATGGACCTAGAAGCCGGTTATTTCACGGATGGACCCACGCACACCGAACACGCGAGGCTCCGATCGGGGACCATGGTTGCGGGCAGCTACGCGACGATGAAGTACCGAGACCACGCCCGAAGAGCGAACCAGGCGTTACAGGATTGGGCACGTGACACTGGCTTGGGTCTCGACCGTCGGACCGTCCCCGAAGGTGATGAATTCGCCTGTCGCTATGAGGCCTTCTGGACCGACCCGGCGGTCGAACCGCGCAAGACGAAGTGGACGGTCGAATTGGCGATCCTTCTAGCCAAATAGGCCAGCCGCTCAACGGCCACAGCGACGATTACCAAGATTTAACACCGGGGGTAACGCATCGCCCTGACCGGACAGTAGACAGTAAGAGGCGTTCCTAGGAGGTGCTCGTGCGTCAAGGCCGTCGTCTCGTCGTCGCGACACTCCTTCTCACCACCCTCTCCGTCTTGGTGAGCGCACGATCCGTCGTTTCGGCCACTGCTTCGCCTTCCGCTTGTTCTCCCGCTCAGGTCACGCTCTCGGCTACTCCCGACCATTCGGTCTATGCAGCGGACACCACGGTGCACGTCACGGTGGCGCTGCACAACCACTCGCCCATCGCCTGCTCGTACGCCAAGGGATCCTTCTCGCCGAACTTCGTCCTCACCAACTCAGCGGGCGTCACCGTCTGGGGTTCGTGCTGGTTTGGTGGAGGTCCCGCCCCGTGCGCGTATTACCTGCTCCACCAAACCCTCGCCCCGCGGGCCACGTATCACGAGAAGCTCACCTGGGATCAGCGCACCGGTCATCCCGAACTGGCCGTGCCCTCCGGCCGCTACACGTTCAGCGTGAATTTCGTGGGCCTGAAACTGCGCGCGGCCACGTCATTCGTCCTGACTCGGACCCGTAGCGTCGACGTCACGCTCGCCGACTCTGGGCACCACTATGCACTGAGCGTTGGCGGCCTTTTGACGGTGCGGCTGACTGATTCGCCGATGGTGTGGACCACCGCAGTCTCCTCTGATCCGGTGGTCTTGACTTCCTTGCCCGAGGTGAACCCCGTCGCCGGTCTCTACGTGTTCCGTGCCGTTGCTCCCGGTACCGCTCGCGTCTCGGCCGTCGGCAACCCCGCGTGCTACCCCCAGTGCCTGATGCCGAGCCGACTCTTCTATGTTGACGTCACCGTGCAGGCGTCGTGAGACCACGCACGGTTGACATCGAAGGCCTGACCTCGCCGAGTGCAGCCTCATTGCCGGATTTGCCCAAGCACCAATTCAACGAGATTGCGGCGTGCGAAGTCCAGGCCTTGAGATTCGCGTAGACAACCGCCCTCAGGCTGACGAACCGGACAGCTCTGGCGACAACGACCACCTCCGTCGAACCGGTGAGATTAGCAGCCCTCCCCGGGATTCACTATCCAACCAGTGATGCGGTCCGCTCCACGCTTCCATGTGAACCCGCAATTCCCCGCACCGTTGTCCAGGAACTTTCCGTTTATGTAGGTCCAACCGGCGGGCGCCTTCGCATGCCATTTACCGCCCCTCACGATCACCGACTTGGCCAGGGCACAACTGACTCCGGTGGCGTGAATCTGTATGTAGGTCACCGGGTTGCCGGCCGAATACTCGAACGTAATGGAGCCGCACACCAACGTTGCGTGCGCCGTGAGCGATTCGTGCGCCGTGGTGCTCGTCGAACTGTTGCTGGTCGCGCTCGCCGCGGTTGATGCCGCCAACGGCGCCACTGAAATTACCGCTAGGGCTGCGGCGCCGAGAAACCGAAGACTCTTTTGGTTGACCTCCGAGTGACGGGCACTTCTCATCTGGTTCCCCTTTTTCGATGAGCGGTCCAACTCTCAGCCGCCATGAACTTCTGATACTCGCCGATATCTCCCCGACTGTCAAGGGGTCCGGATCGGTAGTCGTTGTGCCCCTCGATGGCGGAGGACCGTCACCAAGTGCCGCTACCAGTCACTGGCGGCTTCATGGAGAACTCACTGACGACCAATGAATCCGGTAGTTTGCGGTGGTTAACCCCAGAGCAAATCGAACACCGTGTACGGTCCACTCAAACCTTTGAGTTCGATCGATCGTGGTCCAGACAGGCGAAACGCCCCGTCGATCTCCTTTTGAGTGACTTGAGACACCAGAATCTCAGTGCCGCCAGCCACGCCGGCCACGCGGGCAGCGACGACGACGGTACGTCCAAAGAAGTCACCGCCCTCCGCCTTCGCGTTACCGGTGTGCAAACCGATCCTTGAGCGCACCGGCACACCGGACGAAGTCTCGTTGGCTGAGGGTTAGAACCGAAAGCGAGTAAGCCCGCCCGGCTCAGTGCCCAGTATCACGGTCACCGATTGCGGTTCGACGCGATAGACATACCACGGCGGAGGTCCCTGCGATGGCGCATTGAACGGGGCGGTGATGCCGGTTCCGGTTTCATCCACTTCGGCCGGCCAGCCCTGGTCCGCCCACGCCTTGGCAAGGCGCCGGAGTAGTTCCGGGTCGGTCACCGGTGCGGCCATTCCCTCGGCGACGACGTCCGCATCGCGAATCGACACCGCGATCGAGCAGCGCGGGTCGCGGGCGAGATTGCGACTCTTCCGAGTTACCGAACCCGTCTGGAACCAGAAGCTTCCGTCCAACCAGAGCGCGCCGACCGCAGTCACGTGCGGGCTGCCATCCTCGTTCACCGTCGAGAGCCATGTCGTACGAGCGTTGTGGGCGTCTGGAGCCGGGCGTGAACCGGCATCGAGCTTCTCGACGATGCTCTCCCAGTTCACTGGAGGCAGTCCGTCGCTCACACCCAAGTTGATGATGTCCATTACGTCTCCTTGCTGGTTAGTCTCGCTCATCGCGGAGGATTCTGACCGTACAAAAAGCCAAAGTTCTAACGGAAGCCCAACAATTCTCCTTGGCGCAGGGTCGTTGGAGCCATGGGCTATTTGTTGCACCGAACGGTCCAAGGGTACGTCTACGTTCGTCACACTCCTTACAACAAATGCGCGAATGCACGGCTGGAGATTGTTGGTGTCGGTGGCCCGACGCCATAGGAGTGCAACCTTCCACTGTCGACGAACGCTGGGTTAACTGACGACACTTCTGAGCCCGTATCCGACTTGGAACTCAAGTTGCCGGCGCAGGTCATCATTTGAACCTTTGCCAAGTGGTGCTTGCCCAGAACCGCCCCGATCGCCATCGCTGTCAATCTCGTATCGAAACAGTCCGCGGTGTAGACGGGTGGGACGTTCTAATTCGTAATGAATCGTGCCAATTGAAGTGACAACTTCAGCGCGACCGGTTGAAAGAAGTTCGTCGACAGTGTGGCCGACAATTTGGAGCACCCATTTAGGAAAATCGGCGGACGTCGGGTCGGTCGAGCCAACTTCGAAAGCCTCAAGCTCCTCGCTCTGGAGAATCTCGTCGATGAATAGCTTCGAACCTCCGACATAGGTCGAGTCGAGGTCGAGTTCAGTCCCCACACACCAGGCATGATCTGAGGGCCACCACAGGTTCGGGGAGTGCCCTTCGAGCATTTCGATGGCTGCCACGAACGACGACGGCGTCTCGAGCGATTCCTCGTAGAGGAAGTAATCGCGATACCGAGTGTGGACCTTCGGCCAATCCTTCGCTTCGTAGGGGATCGGGCTCGGCGGAGATGGTGGCGCTTCGTGACCAGGGGCAACGAGCCAACACCTCGACCACCAGCCGAAGCCATCCCAGATGCAGCACCAGCATTGATGCGGCGTATCCGTGAATCGACCAGCAATCGCAGCGAGTGCACCGGCGTCGTTGGCGAAGAGCGAACCCTCATGGGGTCCCTGGCTTCTCCAAGGACGAGGGTAATCCGGTTTGAATTCTGGCATGGCAATTTCGAGCCATTGCGATTGAGCGGTAAGTACTTGGCCGCCCCAGTGTGCCACCTCTTCCCACCGCACGAGTCTGTCGCCGTTCAATGGCGTTTCGACGGGATGCAGTATCCGAGCGTAAGCGTCGAATCCCGCCGGAACGATTGAAGAGACGGTCCCCGCCATGAGGTCTTCGAGTCCATCCTTCAACCAATCGGCCCGATTCACGTCGAAACTCCATTGCGGAGTTGGTGGCATTATCACGACAACATCCTTCCAGCCCGCGTCCTTGAATACAGCAGAGTCCGTACCGGTGAATTAGCCGGATTAGTTATCGTCGCGGGCAAAAACGATGCGTTCGAAAAGGATGGGCGTTCTGCCGAACTGTCCGAGGGCCCGACGCAACCTATCTGCCACCTTGCATTGGCGGATGGCGGTCTCGTTCGATGGGTGTCGAAAGTCCGACTTCGAACACGACGGACGTGGTTGCAGGTCAGAAGGCGAGCTTGACTTCGAACTGGCTGCTCTGCACGTCGTCGCACAGTTCCAGGCAAGGCATGATCAACTCTAAGAACCTAGGCTCGACTGCCCACGCGTGTCGGGACGCCGTGTCACGCCATTCACCAACCGATAAGAGGTGAAGGGAGTCCGCCTCGTCGATGACAAGCCGAGCGCTCTCGAAACCCTCTTGGGTCTCCTTAGTCCATTGCAGGAACACCGTCCAGCGATCTGTGAAGGCACTCTCTTGACCGTCTTTGATGTGCCAATCCGTCGTGCTGAGGCAAGAACCCATGAACGCCTCCTCGTCGCTGTGCTGCACAACTGCCTATCAGAGACTCGTGGCAGCCCACATATCGTTGAAGTGCACACGCAAAGTTGACAATCTCCCCACCTCTGAATGTTCTTGATGGCGAGGTTGGACGTAGGAGCTCAAGATTGCTGGGGTCAAGGGCCCGACGCAACCTATCTGCCACCCTGCATTGGCGGCTTTGCCATTCGTCCAGTTCAACGTAGGTGCATTGATTTGGCCTATAGAAGCGAATAGAAAACTGGCCCCAGTCTGAGGAGCCGGTTCGCTCCGGCGTTAATGGCCGCATGCGTGGGACCTAACTCAGTTGATAACTCGCCGACGAAGGGGCCCTTTACGAAGATGACCGTGGCCTCGCCAACTTTCGAGAAGAAGTAATCACCCTTTGGCCCAAGACCGGCAGGGTGCGTCGGCTTGCCCCAAAGCTCGGTGGCGACTTTAACGTCTTTGGCGTACTGCGACGCCGGGTAGACCTCCACATACAACTGTTCCGAATGGGACGAGAAGGTGCAACTCGACGACGTGCCCCCACCATTCAAACTGCCCACCGGCGCCGTGCCCGGCGCACCGACTGCAACCCCGATGCGCGCCGCCGGAATTATGGTGCACGCGTCGGGTGCGGTGACCGCGGCATGTGCGTCGGCCGCCGACGCCAGAGACGTCCCCGAGGCCACCAATTGCGAGCCGACAGCGAGAAGACCAACGATCAGCGTGGCACCTCGTCGCGTCCCAAAGTGTCGTGGAAATAACATGTCCCTGCTTTCTCGTTCTCGACGGCATCCGAGCCGCCCGCGAGAAAGCAACTCAGCTCTTGCGCCGCCGCCAATCTGAGCGCAACACTACACATAAGTCTCTGTGCGAGCACTCTTGGCCGACCTTCCTTTAATCGAGAAACTGACAGCTACCAACGTTGACCAACTCAGTTCGACTGGTGTCGGAGGACCGACGAGACAGGATCGAATGAATATAGGCGAAGGAACAGCCAATAGATACGCTCTTTTAGTGGTATTGACGCTACGGCCCCTTGAGATGGGAGACGAAGAAGTAGCCGTCCGAACGTGGCGCGAGTTTCAGAGCACGCCGCGTGGTTTCTTACCCAGATACATGGAGGGCGTGGACTGGGCGGACTATTTAGCGATGCTGGCCGACCACCGCGAAGGACGCAACCTACCCGAGGGTCTCACGAAATGGGTCATGTACGCCGCGGTCGTCGATGGTGAATTCGTGGGCCGAACCAGTATCCGCTTCGAACTCAATGAGCTGCAGGCCTACGAGTCGGGCAACGTTGGCTACATCGTTCTTGAAGAGCACCGCAACAAGGGCTACGCCACCCAAATACTTCACGACGCTCTGCTCATCTTGGCGGACGAAGGAATCTCAACTGCGCTCCTCACGTGCTGGGACCACAACATCGGATCGCGAAAAGTTATTGAGAACAACGGGGGTCAGTTGGAGGGCCTCGCTATTGACAAGGACGACATATGGTTCCGCCGGTACTGGGTGACGGTATAACCATCTGGCTCACTTGTTGATCTTCATAACGCGGAAAACTGGCGTGCTTGACGCAATCGTCTCGAACTGGTGAATATCGGCGTTGCGATCCACACGGATGTGGGGCCGTGCGCCCGGCACTTGCTTTAGGTAGAGCTTGATGAGTGCAGCCCGCTGATCAACTTCCACTTCGACTAATCGACGAGCCTTGGCGCGCCGGTGACGAATTATCACGTCACCGTTCGCCGCTCGAACGTTCTTCACCCAATTGCACTCTTCCCCCAGCATCGAAACCAGATAAGAATTCCCTCCTGTAGTTGCCATGCCCAGCGGGAATCGAGTGCGCCGTCCAGTTGTGCGTCCGGCAACCTCGAGCGTCACCCAACGACGAGGCATGAGTCCTAAACCAAAGACCGCTGACCAAAACTTCGCGAACCTTCGAGCGGTCGAATTACCGCGATTTCCTAGATACATCGCCCGCAGTTCGTCATCCGTGTAATGGAGCCACAGTCTCATGCCGAAACCTTATTCTGCTCAGATGAACCCCAATTGAGAGTTCCCCTGTAAAGAGACAGCCGAACGACGCAACATGTCGCTTGAGACGGTGGACCGTCATCTTCACTTTGCATTTCGGTGCTACGAGGTCTGGATGGTGTCGGAGGCCCGAC
>Ga0182013_10003865_pt1 | contig 18386 bp, 12 predicted proteins | sample 612S2MmetaG_FD_120487 | JGI IMG/M metagenome (GOLD analysis project Ga0182013, IMG submission 120487) | Permafrost microbial communities from Stordalen Mire, Sweden - 612S2M metaG | ecosystem: Environmental > Terrestrial > Soil > Wetlands > Permafrost | place: Sweden: Stordalen | collected...
CGGCGTTGACCACCGCCACTCCAAAACTGCCGGACAGCCCCGCGAATGAGACGAACACCGAGCACGCCGTCGCCGTGCATCCGTTGAACATCGCGCTCAGTTGTTGGGACGAAAGCGGCTGGCCATTCTGATAGAAGGTGACGCCGGTGATCTTATTCAGGTTGGTCCCGTTGAGCGTCAGCACCACGCCAGTCCCCAACATCTGCGGCATCGGCGACGCCGGCGTGATGCTGGTGATCGCGGGAGGGTCCGAGAGGAGATAGACGTTTTGGGGTTGCGTACTCGATCCAAAGCCGGAACCGATAGCCAGGGTGGATAGTCCCGGTGGCGCGGAATCGGGCATCTGCACGTTTACTTGCATGGCACCGGCGATGGCGCCAGGAAGCGGTCCCAAATACGTGATGGTCGCAGCTATGGGCTGGGGCGTTCCGCTGAGCGTGGCAGTGAAATTCGCCAGCGGTGTGGGATAGGGCGGACCTTGGATGATGGCGCCATCCACTCCCGCGGGATTGGTCTGCCCCATTCCGGTCCCATAGAGCACCAGAGTCGCGCCCTTGGGAGCGGGAGTGGTCTGGCTGTTGAGTTGGCCGTCCGGATTGAACACCACGCCTGAGAGCACGGCCACAGAGGTGGCAGCGACAGTGATGTTGGTGGAAGCCGTGCCGGCCGCGGTATTGACCTCCACGGGAATGCTCTGGAGGGGAGCGGAGTACGGGACGGCGGCGTTGATTTGCGCGGGCGACACATACAGCAGCGGGCCGGCCGTTCCGTTGAAGGTGACTGTGTCGCCCGCAAGCATGGAGGTAACGCGGCCATCCGCTCCGATCTGCGCCGTCGACACGGATGGCGAAGAGAGGTAGTTGCCCATCACAGATACCAGCGCTCCGGGCGAGAAGCGGCTGGTGTAATCGATGGCGTTGGTGATTGCGGTGATGGCCGGCGGTTGGGGCATGGGCGGCGGAGTGTCCGGCGTCACCAGGCGTATGCGGGCGTCGGCCCCCAGCGAGGGGTGGTCGATGATGTAGAGGTTCGACCCCGCTACCGCGATCAGGTTGGGACTCAACTGGGCTTGCGTGGCTGGACCGCCATCGGTACTGGTTCCCGGTGTGCCCGTGCCGGCGACGGTCTGGATCAAGCCGGTGGCGGCTTCGATGCGGCGCACGCATCCGCACAAACCCTCTCCGACGAACAGATCGCCGGCGGAATCGAACGCCAATCCGTACGGCTGGCAGAGAGATGCCAACTGCGGCGGTCCGCCATCGCCCGTGTAGAGGCATCCGCCGTTGCCCGCCACGATGGACAGCATCCCTTGCGAATCGATTTTGAGCACGCTCCCCGGAGTGGTCCAATAAGGCTCGCCGGCGGGGGAGACCGCGATGGACGTGGGAACTCCGATGGAGATTTGGGTGGCCATGCCGATAGTTCCGTCGTATTCCTTGCCGGAGGCTTGGCCGTTGCCGGCGACAGTCGTGATGATGCCGGTTTGGGCGTCGACTCTGCGGATGCGGTAGTTCCAGTAATCGGCGATGTACAGGTTTCCCGCCTGAAGTCCTTCGAGGAAAGAGCGGACGGGGGCGTCTCGCGCGGACCAGGGGACCGCCCCAGTGTTTTTAACCAGCCTCCGTGTTTTTACAAATACAGCGGCACCATCTCGCGCCAATAGCGGGCGCGGTGGGCCTCTCCGGGCCAGATTGCCAGGCGGTGCGGGACACCTTTATCGGCCAGCGCATCGCTCAGCACACGATTGCTCTCGTGAAACGGGTCCTGTTCGCCGACTGCGAGCGTGATATCCATGCGGCGCATGGGATCCAGCAAACCGGGATCGTTGAGGTTGGGCAGAAAGTGGTTCGGCGTCAGGAAGTAGACATCCTGGTCGTAGTGTCCACTGAACAGGTCTTCAAACGGGCCGACGGGGCGGGTCAGATCGTACCGCCCGCTGAGCGCCACCGCCTTGCAGAAGAGCCACGGATGCCGCAGCGCGAGGTTCATGGCATGGTAGGCGCCGATGCTGCAGCCGTGGACAATGAGGGAAGGTGTGCCGTTTTCCGCCAGCATGAAAGGGATCGCTTCCTGCAGGATGTAGTGTTCGTACTGGCGGTGGCGCTCGGCGCGGGTGGGCGGAGGAACGGACTTGCAGTAGAGGCTTTCAGAGTCTACGCCGTCCACGCAGAACAGGCGGATGTGGCCGCCGTCGATGGAGTGTCGCAGCGCATCGACCAGGCCCCAGTTCTCATAGTCGTAGAAGCGTCCTTCGCGGGTGGGGAACACCAGCACCTTGGCGCCGGCGTGTCCGAAGACTAGCAACTCCATATCGCGGCATAGACGATGGCTGAACCATTTATGATACTGGCGCTTCACGTATCTTCAGCATAGAGAAGGTATGTTCCAGGATGGCGTTTAATTGGTGAAAATTTGGTTGCGATGCGGCTCCAGGAGATGGCTCCACAGGCGATAACCTTCGCGGCTCAAATGCAGCCCGTCATCCAGGAACAATTCGCCGCGCGGTTTGCCTGACTGGTCGAGCATGGCTGGAAAGACGTCGACGTAGTAGCCGGACTGTCGGGATTCAATCTCCCGGCGGACGCGGTCGTTGAGCTGGCGCATGCGGTCGATGATGGGAAAGCGCGCCGGGCTTGGTTTGACGGATACGAAGCCGAACGGGACAGGTCCGAGCGCGGTCGAGACCTGGCCGGCGAGCGAGCGGAACCAGCCCAGAACCTCGTCTACGCTGCGTCCGTCGCCGAGGTCATTATCGCCCGCGTACAGCAGCAACGACCGTGGATGCACGGGCGGCACCAGGCGCGCGAAGAAGTGATCGCAGGCCTGGAGAGTGGAACCGCCGAATCCCAGGTTCAGCACGCGGGGGTCGAAGTCCTCAGCCAGGCTGTCCCAAAGACGGAAAGAAGAGCTTCCATAGAATACCGGCGGACGGTTCCCATTGACAGACTTGCTGGCCTGCTCGAGCGCTTGCACTTCGGACTCATACCATTGCACTTTTACAGCGTACCAGCAGCGAGACATTCCGCTGGCAGCCAGTTCTGTAAGTATCGCGGTCCTGCCAGAAGTTTCTTGCATATTCCCGCAGTCCGAATGGGACCGGGCGAACACACTGGCCAAACCGCGTATTACGGAAGGGTCGACCATTTCCCGTACCCGCCGAGGCCGGAGGGAGCTTGCCGGTCAGGGGCGAACTCGACGCGCCAGCCATTATAGCGAGCGCGCTTCGGCTTCCGCCCGGCGCTGAATGGCCCGCAGCCACATCCGGCGGATCAGAGCGCTGCCGGGATAGATGACTCGCCAATACGCCGCAAATGCCCGTCGTCCGGCGGCCGAGGTCGCGTAGACGCGGGTTTCGGTAATCACGCGGCATTCATCCGGACCCGTCGGTTCCACCAGAAAGTTCATGGCGATTTTGGCTTCGTCGGGCGCGGTGAGGGATTTGAACTGCTCGGCCGAGCGCTGCGCCCTGGCCCGCTCCGGGGTAGGTCTGCCCATCACCGCTCCGATCACCACTTCCCGATCGCGATCCTCCGCCAGGGGAAGGAAGCCGGTTCGGATCGCCGTCTCCAGCAGGGGCTGGTGCTGCGGCGCGTTGATGATGCTCTCCGCACCACGCTTTCCGAAGCGACGCAGCCATGTGAGAGTGCGAAACAGCGCGATCTCCTCCGGACCGACGTTGCGAATGGCCGCGTAGCACTGCTCACGAGACGCGTGGACCCGTACCGTGTGCCTCTCTTGAAATTGGTAGACCGGTGCGAACTCATCGAGCCGTGTGCGAAGGGCGGCTGGCCGGCTCTCGTAGGCGGGCAACAACATGCCGAGGAGACTAGCGGCCAAACCCAGGCCGGCAAATGCGAACGCTCTCAGGCGCCTGCGAAATCCGAGGAAGTGGATCGGTTTGATCACCGAGATGCCGGCCACGAATGCGGCGATCAGTCCGGCATAGACCAGGAATGCTCCGATGATATCCATCTTGAAGAGTTGTGACACCGGTGGGGGTCAGAATGTTGCATGGCGCGGTGCTTCACCCCCCGCTTATGCCACTCTGTGCCGATAGCCCTGATGAGTCCTGAATTGCCGTGTGGAGCAGACTTAGTCTTTGGACTCCTGATTCCGTGGAATGAGGATGAGCTGTCTACGAACCGAACCAAACAAACATTATTGGCCACGGATGAACACGGATAAGAAAGAAAAAAGCTCTTGTTTTTATCCGTGTTTATCCGTGTTCATCCGTGGCCAATAACACTGGTTCTTGTGGAACAGTGGCTCAGCTTAGAGCCGGTAGAATTCCGCTGCGGCGCCACCCAGCAGTTGCTCGCGGGCTTCCATGGTCTGCGCGCCGATCGACTGCGTGAAGGCGGCGAGGCTTTCCTTCCAGGTGACGTCGGGCAGCCGCACGGGCCACTCGCTGCCGAACATGAGTCGCTGAGGGCCAAAGACGGCGAGCGCATGCTGAACGAATGGCCGGATGGGTTCGGCCTTCCACGGAAGCGTAACTTCCGCGAGGAGTCCACTGATTTTGCAGACCACATTCGGGAGGCGAGCGGCCGATTCCATGCCGTGTAGCCACTCATCGGTGGGCCCGAGGTGAAATGCCGGGCGAGCAAGATGATCGATCGCCATGCGCAGATTGGGGAGCCGTTCGGCGAGTTGCAGGAGGGCAGGGAAATCGGCGGGCCCCATTTCAAGATCGAGAGTGAGGCCGCGGCGCGCGAGTTCTTCAGGCGGTGTAGGGATGCGCAAATCGGTGTCTTGGACGATAGGCAGCACGAGGCCGCAGCGCGCGAGTTCTTCAGCCGCTGTGGGGGCGCCGTGTGCCAGCGATGCGCAGATGCCGCGGAAGCGGGAATCTCGTTGCAGGGAATCGAGGGAGTGGCCGTCAGCGCCGCTGTCGCGCACCAGGATGCCGGCGATGTGCGGCCCCGTTTCGGGAAACGGGAACCCATCCACCACCAGGATGGCGCCATCGAATCGATTGCGCGCGAGGATGGCCTGCAAATGCTCAGGCGGGTGACTGGGCGAGAAGCAAACGTGGGAGTCTATGCGCAAAAGGCTAGAACGTGAAGGCCAGGCCGCCGCGCAGAGTGCGCGGGGTCTCGATCAGGATCAACTGCTGGTTGCCCATGCCAACGGAGAGGTAACCCTGCGCCAGCATATTGCGGATGTCGGCAGTGGCCTCGACGCGCCGTGCGAACCCCGGCAGGGGCTGGTGGACGCTCAAGTTCAAGCCGGGCATGGTGCGATTCGGCTGGGTGCTATACACGTTGCCGGGGGTAGCCCAACGATCGTTGTCGGACCATTGATAGCTGGCCACTACGTGGGTTTTCGTCCAAGGGACGGTGGCATCCACGCGAGAGGTCGCCACGTGGCGCTGCGCTTCGTGCATCAACGTTCGCAATTCTTCGGGGCTGCCGGTGACCAGTGGGCCATTGTCGACGGTGAGCGCGCCCTCGCTGCCCAGCATCATGGTAACGGAGATGTGTTCGCCAAGTTTCTGCGTAACCGCGCCGGAGTAGCCCCAGCTTTGGAAATTGCCGGCGTTCAGGATCGACGCATTGGAGAAGACATCGGGCACGATGTCGACGCCGGCCGCTCCGCCTACCGGGCCGAGGACGCTGATCGCCGCATTGCTCACGAATTCGTGGTCGACCGTAGCGCTATAGGTGCGCGATCCCACTTTGCGGGAATAAGTGGCCTCGTACTCTTCGCCGCGCTGTACGTGCGTCCGCGAGTTGACCACGGAAATGCGCGGGAAAAGTCCGAGAGCATTCAGATCCTGCTGCAGGTCGCCGTCACCGGGGTCGGCAGACAGTTCGGGGCGCGCATTACCGGAGGTGAAGGTGACGTCCAGCTCGCTGCCGTTCCCCAGGTCGTATGTCAGGCGGGCGTACGGGCTCATGTAATTCATCCGGTCGAGGAACACCACGTTGTCCATGGTGACGCCGTAGCGCAGGGTGATGTCGTCGTTTATCCGGGTGTGGTCGTCGAAGCTGCCGGAGAAGGTGCGCAGCATGGGCAGCGCAGTTTCCGACCCAGCCATGGCGGCGGCCAGACGGCCCGGCAGGAACAATTGACGCATGGTCAGCGAGAGTTGCGGACTGCCTCCCACCATGTTCCGGCTAAAAGTAGTACGGAAGGCGGTAGCGGGCACGCCGGTCGCCGACCCGTATCCCAAATTGCCGCTTACCGCAAGGTTATTGCTGCCGAGGATAGATGTCGCCAGCGCGAACGCCGTTCCCATGTCCGCCTGATTGGCGACCCCGGTGGTGGTTCCGCCCTCGCCGGCCGAAACCGTCAGGACGCCGCGCGTTTCGGAGAATAGAGACGGGCGCGTGGAGACTTCGGATGGGTCGGTCGCCGAACCGCCCAGGAAACGCATCACCGGGCGGGTGGAAGTGGCGGTGCGCAGCACCCATTTCCAGTCGTCGGTGAGCAGGCTGCCGTTCTGGAGCGGAGGATAGGACACCTGGATGGTGCTGAAAAAGCCGCTGAGGTGGACCGCCAGCAGACTTTGTGTTCCCGGCTGTACGAGAATGTCCTTCTCGATGGCCGGGAAGAAGGCCGCCATGGTGACTTTCAGAGAATAACGATCGGGCGTGAGCCCTATAAACGCAAATCTGCCGGAGGCGTCGGTGAGAGCCCTTTGAACGGGTTTGTCCTGGCGGTTGTACAACTGGACGATCGCGCCCAATTGAGGAACACCGACTGAGTTCTGGACGGTGCCACCGATAATGCCGCCCACCTGCAGGGGGGAGGCGGCGAAGGTCTCCCCAAGACTCGCCAGGCAGACCAAACCCAGCGCCAGAGAAGTCAGCGTCTTTTGACTCTTCGTCTTTGCCATCAGACAGCCGCAAACACGGGAGAACACCCGTCGATATTTAGGTTACCGTAAACGGAGCGCTCTGCGTGAGCGTCTGATTACGATTTTTGTCGGTAATCTTGATCCGTAAAGTATAGGAACCGGGGGCGAACTGCTCCAACCGCAGGCGTTTCTGCAAGGTCACCTGGGCTCCGGATGCGTCCTGAATCTTGCCGACATCTTCGGTAGTGGCCACAATGGGGTCCGCCGTACCGGTACGGACCACTTCGTAGCTCACTTCGCCTTGCGGTTTCCGGGTGTTCTCATCCGTGCCGAAGTTGTACAGTTTCATGTAGATACCGAGAATCTCATCGCGCCGGAAGATGCTCCCGATGCGCGGCCTGACCTTGGTATCGCCAATCACGAACTGGCCGGTGCCGATATTGCGCATGGGCACGGTTTCAATGTCGTCAGCCAAAATCAAACTGCTGGTGGAAAGGGCGTCCGGGTCGAGCCGCGGGACGGTCACCTGCTTGTTGTAATTGTTGGCAAATCCGCTGGTTACGTCCTTGCAGACCACATCCAGTCGATATTGGTTCGGCTTCAGCGGCACGGCCTTCTGACCGATCGACTTGTGTTGCATCCAATCGCTGCGGAACTGGTTCGGTCCGCCATCGATGACCAGATCTTCCTCAAAGGTCTGCACGATCTTGCCGCTGATGGTCTTAAATTCCCCGAATACATGGACATTGGCTGTGGAAACGCCATCTTTGGTCTTCAATTGCAGGTTCTTGTTTTCGAACTGGACGGTCACGTAAGTCATTACGGAGGCGTCGGTAACGGGGAAGAAGTCGACGTTTACCTGCATCGGCAGGATGTCGTAGAGAATACGGGAGTCCACCTTGGCTTCGAGGTCGGCGAACTTGATCTTGGGCGGCTTCTGCAGGTTGGCGTACTGCTCCAGCCGGGTGAATTCGTTCATGCTCTCCGGCAGGCCGCCGAGCGGGGCTCCGAGGTGCGTTCCATCGGTATTCTGGAAGCGCGCCGTCTTGTCGCTCATGCCCATCTGTTCCAGCACGGTGAGGCCGGCGTTGGGAACGTATAGCAGCGCGTCCTTTTCGGAGGGATCCATGGTCATGTGGAACTCGCCCGACATAGTGGGGTCCACAAATTCGATGATGACGTTAGTGCCGACGCCCTCGATATAGCGATAGCGCCATTGCTGGAAGGGGTAGGTGGACGTCTCGCCGCCGCCCTCTTCCGGGGGCCGCTCATAGCTGCCACCCGAGGAATGGTCGTCGATTTCGTCCGGCGGACCGTACGTAATATAGATGCGGCCGCGGTCGGTCTTCCATCCGGGGATACCGGAAGCGTAATGCTCGTTGGCATACGCGATGCGGCGGTAATGCTCTTCGCGGAACTCGTTTTCGACGGTGTCCGGGGAGGGGTCGCGGCGGAGCCAGAAGTTCTCGATGAACTGCTCGCGCTCTTCATCGGTCTGCAGGCGCACGAAAGCGGACCGTTCCTCATCGGTGATGATGTAGGTGACGTCCTCGTTCAACCACTTGCGATAGGGCGTAGCCAACTCTTTGCGGAGCTGCTTTTCCTTGGCCTTGCGCTCCTTATCGGTCATCGGCCGGGAAGTGGTCTCGGCGACCTTCTTGTCGTTCTTGTCGGTCTTCTTTGTGGTATCGGTCTTTTTCGAGCTATCGTCCTGTTGTGCGGTCTGCTGCGCTATGGCGAAAACGCACGCCAGGAGCGACGCGACGATGCAGAACAGGGAAAGGCGAGTAGCTTTCATACGGCACACCGCTTCCTTGGACAGGGACTGACCCCATTCTAGATCGAATACTTTGAGGGGGTCAATCCCGTGAATTCGACGCACAGTGTGCCGAGAAGGTTGCGAAGACTTCCGAACTCCTGCGAATCGCTCCGCGACTTGCACGCCGCGTTTCCGAGCCGTGACCGCAGGGAGCGGTCTGCGGGCTCACCGCCACTTCCACGACCTTAGGCTCAGCAGTTCCGAGACTCTTGACAGGCCGGGCGGTTTTGCTGCATACTCCTATCGACGGTCGATAGTATCGACAATCGAGGGGAAATGGGAAAAACGACTCCGACACCCGACTTTCTGCCGGGAACCCTGGAAATGCTGGTCCTCCAGACGCTGGGCCGCGGCCCGAACCACGGTTGGGGCATCGCCCAGCACATCCAGCAGGTATCGCAGGACGCTCTCAGGGTAGGCGAAGGCTCGCTCTACCCCGCCTTGCAGCGGCTGCTGCTCCACGATTTCGTGGAAGCCGAATGGGCCATGACCCAGAACAACCGGCGCGCCCGCTACTACCGCATCACCGCGCTGGGGCGGAAGCAACTCGACGCGGAAAAGCGGAGCTTCGAGTTTCTACTGGCGGGAATCGCCCGCGTGATGGAGGCCTCATGAAAATCTGGAAGCGGATCCGCCAATGGCGGCAGCGTGCCGAGTTTCAGTCCGGCCTGGAAGAGGAGATGCGATTCCACCGCGAGATGGCCGGCGGCGCGGCATTCGGCAGCATGGCGATCGCGCTGGAGGACAGTCGCGCGGTGTGGCAGTTCCGCTGGCTCGAGTCCCTGCGGCAAGATGTGCGGTACGCGTGGCGCGGTTTCCGCAAATCGCCGGGATTTGCGCTCATGGTGGTTGGCACGATCGGTGCGGCGCTCGGCCTCAATACCGCCATGTTTACGGTGTTCAACGCATACGTACTGCGGCCGTTTGCGGTACACGACCCGTGGTCGCTGTACGACTTCTCCTGGTACAGCAAGGATGGCCACGGGCATCGATTCTCGTGGTCGCAATACCAGGATGTGCTGGCGCGGAAGAGCCCCTTTTCCGCCGTGGTCGCCATGGAGGGGCTGGTTGCCGAAGTGGACGGCCGCAGCCTTTTCGGGGCGGTGGTTTCGGAGAATTATTTCAGCATGCTGGGCGTCGGCATGGCGGAAGGCCGCCGGCTGATGCCGGACGATGCCGCCGTCATGGTGCTCAGTTACGACGCCTGGAAGAACAAGTTCGGCGCCGATCCGCACCTGGTAGGGAAGACGGTTCATCTCCGTGGCCAGGCATTCGAGGTGGTAGGCATCGTCAGCCCGCCATTTGCCGGCCTGGGGAGTGCCCCGGGCGGCTTCTGGATTCCGCTCTCCATGGAAGGCGCGGTACGCAATGAGCGCGATCTGCGGGCGTTGCCGCAGGCTGAGCGATTGAATTTGGTGGGGCGATTGCCAATAGGTGTGCGGCCGGAGGCTGCGAAGGCCGAACTGGCGGTGTGGACGAGTACCTTCGGCGCGGACATCCCCAAGGAGCGTCGCCCGGCGGGGGTTGTGCTACAGTCCAATGCAACCACAGTCCCGCTGATTCACGACGTCATCGTCACCTTCATGCCCATTTTCGTGGCGTTCGGACTGGTGCTGCTGATCGCCTGCGCCAACGTGTCGAACATGATGCTGGCGCGGGCGCTTTCGCGGCAGCGGGAGATCGGCATCCGGGTGTCACTCGGCGCCGGGCGGGCGCGACTGGTTCGCCAACTGTTGACCGAGAGTTTGCTGCTGGCCGGACCAGCGGCGCTGTTGGGGTTTGCCATCTCGCAGTTGACCGTCGAGGGCGGGCGTCGCCTGATGTTCGCCACCGTGCCGGCGGCCTTCGGCAATATCCTCTCGCTACCGGAACTGCATCCCGATTGGCGCGTCTTTGGCTTCATACTGCTGGCCTCGGTGATCGCCACCCTGGTATTCGGGCTCGCGCCGGCGATCCAAACTACGCGCTCCCGGCTGGTGGAAGCCAATCGCGGAGACTTCAGCAGCGACTATCGGCCGGCGCGACTGCGAAGCATGCTGCTCGCAACCCAGGTGGCGGTCTGTTCGTTGCTGCTGATTGTGACCGCGATCGTGTTGCGCTCGCAGGGACGAGTGACGGCGCGCGAGATCGGCATGGATGTGCATGGCGCCTGGGATATCAAAATGGCGGAGAAGTATCAGGCCGCGGCCGCCGAGCGCCTGGCGGCGACACCCGGCGTGGAGGCGGTTGCCGCGGCGTGGCACGCACCGCTTTATGGAATCAGCCGGGGTGCGATGTTCCTGGCTTCGGGCAGACGCGAGACCGTCGCGATGGGGTATAACCTGGTCTCCCCCGGCTACTTCCCCATCTTTCGCATTCCGATTCTGCGCGGACGCAGCTTTACCGAGGCGGAGTCGGACAGCGCCAGCCCACTGGCCGTGGTGAGCGAAACTGCCGCGCGCACACTCTGGCCGGGCGTCGACGCGATCGGACAGACGATCGCCATTCCGCCGGCGGCACATCGAGACCCGTACTACGACCGCGTGCCTGACTTCACCGAGGCGCGCGTGGTCGGCGTGGTGCGCGACTCACTGAGCGGGTTTCTGGCGAACGCCACCGAACGCGACACTGCCATGATCTATTTCCCGAACAACGCGCGGGCGGCGCATAACGACTCCATCCTGGTGCGCGTGAGCGGCACCCGAGAAGCAGCACGTCGGCACATTGTGGCGGCACTCCACAGCATCGCGCCCAGCATCTACGACATGGTGAATCCCATGGACGATGTGCTGGCGCTACAGATCTACCCGTTCCAGGTGACGTTTTGGATCGCGGGATTCCTGGGAGGGTTGGCGCTGCTGATGACGGTGTCGGGAATCTACGGCGTGATGTCGTACCTGGTGAATCAGCGGACCAAGGAGATCGGCATTCGCGTGGCGCTGGGCGCAGCGGCGGGCGATGTGGTGCGCATGGTAGTGAAGCAGTCGGCACGCACGGCGCTCATCGGGGTGGCGGCCGGAGTGGCGATGGCGTTGGCGATCGCGCCGATCTTTGCGCACCAGATCGAGGCGATCCGGCCGTACGACGCGATGGCGTACGGCGCGGCGGTGCTGATCGTGATGGCGGCGGCTGTAGGCGCGTCGTTCTCGCCGTCGCGGCAGGCGGTGCGGGTGGACCCCGTCATCGCGCTGCGGTGCGATTAGTTCACGGTAAAGGGCGCGGTCCGGGGAGGCTGTCCGGATATTGTGACGCGCAATGTGTAGGAGCCCGGCGAGAAATCCTTCAGTTGCAACCGCTTTTGGATGGTCACCTGGCTTGCTGAAGCGTCCGGAATTTTGGCGATATCCTCGGTAGTAGTGACAACGACTTCGCCGGTGGCGTTTTTGAGAACCTCGTACGTCACCTGACCCTGCGGAGTGCCCAAGTTATACGCTTGCAGATAAACTCCGAGAGTTTCATCGCGCCGGAAGGCGCCGTCGATGCGCGGGCGGACTTTGGAATCGCCGACGATGAACTGGCCGGTGCCGATATTGCGCATGGGCACGGTCTCGATATCGTCGGCCAAAATCAGGGTGCTGGCGGCGAGCGAGTCAGGACTCGGGATGGTAATCTGCCGACCATAGCTATTGAAACCTCCGCTGATCGCGTCTTGGCAGGCTAATTCCAGGTGATAGGTGCCTGGGCGCAATGGCACAGCTTTCTGGACAAGCGACTTCCGTTCCCGCCATTCGGCCCGGAAGTCCGCAGGGCCACCGTCGATTTGCAAGTCATCCTCGAAGCCCTCGACGACGCGGCCATCGAGGGTTGTGAACTCTCCGACCATCTGGATATTGCCTGACGAGACGCTGTCTTTATTCTTTAACTGCAGGTTCTTATTGTCGACTTGCACGGTCACGTAGGTCAGCACGGTCGTACTTGTCACGGGGAAGAAATCGACACTGACCCGTATCGGCCAAATGAAGTAGATGATTCGCGAATAGAGCTTGGCCTTCAGGTCCGGGAATTTCGTCTTGGGTGGACTCAGCGGGGTAAGGATCATGCTGACGGGCTCGTCGATGTGTTCGGGGACCCCGATTATCGGCGCGGCTAGATGAGTGCCATCGCCTTGGGGCCGCGCCGTCTTATCAGACACGCCCATCTGCTCGAGGATGGTCAGGCCGGGATCAACTGTGAGCGGAGCCGGCTTTTCGGCAGGAGCCATCGTCATCGGGAACTCGCCGGATCTCTTGGGATCCACAAACTCGATGAGGATGTTAGCGCCGACGCCTTCGATGTAGCGATATTTCCATTGCTGAAAAGGATAGGTCTGGCCGCTGGCCGACGAGTGATCGTCGATTTCGTCGGGTGGCCCGTACGTAATATAAATGCGCCCACGATCCGTCTTCCATCCCGGAATGCTCGAACCGAACTTCTCGTTGGCGTACGCGATCCGCCGATAGTGCTCCTCGCGGAATTCGTTCTCGATCGTGTCGGGAGTGGGATCGCGACGGAGCCAGAATTGCTCGATGAACTGGTCGCGCTCCTGATCGGTCTGCAGGCCTACGAAAGCTGACCGTTCCTGATCGGTGACGATGTAAGTTACGTCCTCGTTCAGCCAATTGCGGTCAGGCGCCTGCAGCGAGGGCTGCTGCGCTACCGCGCTTACGGCAATCCAGAGCAGAAAGATCCCGGCGAATTCCATAGAACACACCGCTTCCTCTGGACAGGGGACGCATTCATTCTAGCAAGGTAGGGCCGGATATCATCCGGCCGCAAGATACCATCTTGCCCCACATCATCTGTGAAATTGATCGCCTGGGCGCCAATCCGGCAACTTATCCTGATTTGCGATATCGCGCCCCAATATGAATCCGTACTCGGCCGCCTGCGCCAGCGCCGTGAAGTCCCAATCCTCCTGAAATTCGTCCGACGGGTGGTGGTAGTGATTGGTGTTGTACTCCAGCCACTTCTCGTGCCCGTACCCCACGGGCTTGCCGGCGAACTCCGTGGCGCCGCCGATGGAAAATGCCGGGATGCCGGCGTGTGCGAACGAGAAATGGTCGGAGCGGAAATAGTGGCCCTGCTCCGGCTCGCTATCGGGCGAGACTTCGAGATTCAACCGCGCGGCGATCTGCTGCGCTAGCGGCCACACGGTAGTCCGCTCCGCGCCGGTGAGCACCACGTCTTTGGCGCGGCCCCACGGGTAGATGGCGTCGTAGTTGAGATCGATGGCCGTCTGCGCCGCGGGAATCAGCGGGTGCGTGGCGTAATACTCCGAGCCTCGCAACCCGCCCTCCTCCGCCGTGACCGAGAGGAACAGCGCCGACCGTTTGGGTTTCACCGGCATCGCCGCCCACGCGCGCGCCAATTCCAGCAGGATGGCGCAGCCGCTGGCGTTGTCGATAGCGCCATTGTAGATGGCATCGCCGTTCACCGGCGTGGCGATACCGAGGTGGTCCCAGTGCGCGCTGAAGACGACCACCTCGCGCTTCAATACCGGGTCGCTGCCGGGGACGATGGCGGCCACGTTGCGCGTGTTCAGTTCGCGCACCTTGGAGTGCATGCGTCCGCGAATGGTGAGGTCCAGCGGGATCGGCTGGAAGCCCGGTTTGTCGGACGCGGCGAGCAGTTGGTCGAGGTTCCGGCCCGCCATCGCGAGCAGTTTCGCGCTGGCCTCGCGCGTCATCCAGCCGGCGATGGCGAGGCTGGGCTGTCCGTCGGCGAGTTTGACGAAGGGCGTTTCGCGGCCCCAGGAACTGCGCACCACGTCCCAGCCATACCCGGCGGTCTGGTCGGTGTGGATGATGATCAGCCCGCGCGCGCCGCGGCGCACCGCCTCTTCGTATTTGTAAACCCAGCGGCCGTAGTAGGTGAGCGCGCGGCCGTCGAAGAATTTCGGGTCGGTGGAGGGCGGCTCGTTGGTGAAAACGAGGATCAGCTTGCCCTTCACGTCGAGGCCCCTGAAATCGTCCCATTTGTATTCGGGCGCGGCGATGCCGTGGCCTGCAAACACAGCCTGCGCCTCGAAGGTTGTGTCTGTCTGCTGGGTCTGGCTCACGCCCACGAAATCGGCGAGCCATTGGAAGTCGACCGACGTGCCGGCGGCGGTCGCGGAGAGGGTGGAATCGGGCTGAGTCTCGATGCCCACGAGCGGGACTTTCTGGAAGTAGCTGCCGTTGTCGCCCGCCGGTTTGGCGCCGGCGAGCGCGAACTGGGTGGCGATATACTCGGTGGCGATATCGCCGCCCCGCTGGCCGACGCCGCGGCCTTCGAGCAGGTCGCTGGCGAGGAAGCGGTCGTGTGCGCGAATGCGCTCAGCGGAGATGTCCTGAGCCTGGAGGGTCGAAAGAGCAATCACGAGCATTCCGATAGACTTAAGCATGATCGATGGTATCCTGAGAAAAGATAATTGGCCGCCGATAAACGGAGATAAAGGTCGATAAAATTGTTTTTGTGCTATCGGCGTTAATCCGCGTTCATCGGCGGCTAATTCCTGTTTGAACTTATACCATGCCCAGTACCCTAACCCATTTGCAAGCTTTAGAAGCCGAGAGCATTCACATTTTGCGCGAAGTGGCGGCGGAATTTCAGCGCCCGGTGATGCTTTACTCGATCGGCAAGGACTCCTCCGTGATGGTGCGGCTGGCGCAGAAGGCCTTCTATCCCGGACCGATTCCGTTCCCGCTCCTCCACATCGACACCAGCTACAAATTTCGCGAAATGATCGAATTCCGCGACCGTTTCTGCGCCGAGATCGGTGCGCGCCTCATCGTCCACACGAATCGCCAGGCGCTGGCCGAGGGTGCCAGCCCGTTTAAGCTCGGCACGCAGAAGTGCTGCGGACTGCTGAAGACGCGCGCGCTGCTGGACGCTCTGGCTGCCGGCGGATACGATGCGGCTTTCGGCGGTGCGCGGCGCGATGAGGAAAAGTCGCGCGCCAAGGAGCGGGTATATTCGTTCCGCGATTCTTTCGGCCAGTGGGATCCCAAAAATCAGCGCCCCGAACTCTGGAATCTTTTTAACAGTCGTGTCGATAAAGGGGAATCGATCCGCGTTTTTCCGCTCTCCAACTGGACCGAACTCGATGTCTGGGAGTACATCCACCTGGAAGACATCCCCGTAGTGCCGCTGTACTTCGCGCGTCCACGGCCGATGGTGGTACGCGGCGAAACGCTGATTCCCGTGGAACACGACATCCCGCTGCTGCCGGGCGAGCAGCCGCAAATGGTGATGTGCCGCATGCGCTCGCTGGGATGCACGCCCTGTACCGGCGCCATACGGTCGGATGCCGACACGCTCCCCAAGATCATCGCCGAGATGCGCGAATTCCGCCGCTCCGAGCGCGAAAACCGTGTCATCGATCACGACCAGGAAGGCTCCATGGAAATGAAAAAGCGCGAGGGCTACTTCTGAGCGGCCTCCTGCGTTTCACCACAGCTGGCAGTGTAGACGATGGCAAGTCGACGCTGATCGGGCGGCTGCTCTACGACTCGCAGACGGTCTACGAAGACCAACTCGCGGGCATTCGCAAGGCGACCAAGGCGCACGGCGGGCTCGACCTCTCGCTGCTTACCGACGGACTGCGCGCCGAGCGCGAGCAGGGCATCACCATCGACGTGGCGTACCGCTATTTCTCGACGCCGCGCCGCAAGTTCATCATCGCCGACACGCCGGGGCACGAGCAGTACACGCGCAATATGGCGACCGGCGCGTCGACGGCCGACCTGGCGATTGTGCTGATCGATGCGCGCCACGGCGTGCTGGCGCAATCGCGGCGGCATGCGTTTATCGCCTCGCTGCTGGGCATCCGCCACCTGGTGGTCGCCATCAACAAGATGGATCTGGTGGGGTATAGCGAAGAAGTGTTTCGCCGGATCTGCGGCGATTTCGGGGTGTTCGCCGGCCAGATCGGCAATCCCCCGGACCTGCAATTCATCCCAGTGAGCGCGCTGTGCGGCGACAACGTGGTGACGCGCAGCTCGCACATGCCATGGTACGGCGGACCGGCACTGCTGGAACATCTGGAGACGGTGGAGATCGCCGCGCTGGATCACGCGGTGGGAATGCGCCTGCCGGTGCAATACGTGATCCGCCCCAATCAGGATTTTCGCGGGCTCGCGGGACAACTGGCCTGCGGCACGATCCGCCCCGGCGACCCGGTGGTGGTGCTGCCTTCCGGCCGCCAAACGCGCGTGCGCTCTATCGTCACGCGCGAGGGCGAATTGACCGAGGCGTTCGCGCCTATGTCGGTAACGGTGCGCCTCGACGAGGAGGTCGATGTCAGCCGGGGAGATATGCTGGTGTCGCCGGACGATCTGCCGGCGCGCGCGCAGCGCTTCGAGGCGACGCTGGTGTGGATGAATGAGAAGCCGGCCGCGGCGGATCGCCCGTACCTGCTGAAGCACACTACCCAGACACTCGCCGCGCGCATCGTGGAGATCCGCCATCGCGTGGACATCCAGACCCTGGTGGCGCAACCGGCGAGCGAACTACGGCTCAACGAAATCGGCGCGGTGCTGGTGGAGACGAAGCGGCCCCTGTTCGTCGACCCGTACCGGCGCAATCGCTTCACCGGGAGTTTCATTCTGCTCGACGCGCTCACCAATGAGACGGTGGGCGCGGGCATGATCGAATCGGCGGTGGCGGAGAGCCTCGACGACGTACCGCGCAGTGCGGCGGTGTCTATCGAAGGCAATCCTGACGTGCTGTGGATGCTCGCGCGGAAGCTGGTGGAAAGCGGCCATCGGGTGGTGGTTTCGAGCCAGTCGCTGACCGTGGGGCCGGAGGGCGCGGCTCCTTCTGTGGAATTGTCCTTCACTCCGGCAGATCTTTCGGACACTCCGGCCGGCGCAGTGGATCGAATCTTCCAGGAATTGACGCGCCGCGGCGTGGTCTCGTAAAATTACCGAAACTTTCCGCGCGTGGCAGCCATAATCATATGTGGGAGCTATTATCCAAATATGAGATCTGCGCGTTTGTTGATGTTGCTGGCTGCCGCGGGGGCGATGTACGCTCAGACTGCCCAGACTTGGGACTCGAGCGGAAACAGCATGCTGAACGGCACATACTATTTTCGGCAGATGTACTACGTGATCGGGGATCAGTATGGAGATTTATCGGAGGCCGTCAGCATCTACGGCAACATAACTTTTGACGGCAACGGCAACTACAGCATCACGTCGTCCAGCAACGCTCAGATTCTCGACTACAGTTATCAGTACGGCCAAGTGGTGCCTGGGGGCGCCGGAGCGTTCACCGGAACCGGCACGTATTCGATCGCGGCCTCCGGCTACGGCTACATCACCAGCCCGCTTGCCAGCGGCGATTGGATTTATGGGCTGGTAGCGGCGAACGGCGTCTTCGTCGGCAGCAGCACCGACAACACTTACGGGTACAACGACATGATGGTGGCGGCGCCGGTCGCGAGCCCAGTGCCCACCGCCTCCAGTTTCACCGGGACTTGGACCGGTGCGGTCTTCGATATGTCGAACGGAACTCCGCAATACGCGATGAGTCTGGTGTTCACCGCGAATCCCGACGGCAACGGCAATCTCAATGTATCGGCTGTCAACGGGTATTACGGCGGAAGTACATCGCTGAATACGCAGAGCGGCCTCAGCGGGCTGAAATACACTTTCAGTAACGGCGCTGCGGTGGCCACGTTTCCAACCAACGGGACGCTGATGTCCGGCCAGAAATATCTTTATTTTTCGAAGGACGGCAATTTCATGTTTGGCGGATCGCCCATCTCGTCCAACACTCCCTTCGACATGATCGTCGCAGTGAAGACTAGCGGCTCTTCCAGTC
>Ga0182013_10003869_pt1 | contig 18379 bp, 12 predicted proteins | sample 612S2MmetaG_FD_120487 | JGI IMG/M metagenome (GOLD analysis project Ga0182013, IMG submission 120487) | Permafrost microbial communities from Stordalen Mire, Sweden - 612S2M metaG | ecosystem: Environmental > Terrestrial > Soil > Wetlands > Permafrost | place: Sweden: Stordalen | collected...
AGTCACTTTTTTGAATCGAGGCCGCACTTGTCCAGCATTCCCCGTCTTCCCATCGTTGTTTTGTTTGCGTTCGCGCTCCTCCCTGCTTCGCACGCTATCGATGCGCAGGCTCCGGCCTCTGCGGCCGCCGGGGCTGCATCTGTTGAGGGCAACCGCAAGGCCCTCAACCAGATTTTCAAGGATTATTGGGAAGACAATCTTGCGCATTCACCGGAACTCGCCTCGTCGCTCGGCGATAAGCGCTGGAACGATCAAATCGCGGACTATTCGGTGAAAGGCTATAACCAGAATCTCGAGCGCCAACAGGGCTTTCTGATGCGGCTGGCGGTAATCGACGACAAGGGACTTTCGGATCAGGAGAAAATCAGCCGCGAGCTTTTGCTGCGGCAGTTCACGCAGGATCAGGAAGCCGCGGAGTTCAAGGAGTGGGAGGTTCCGGTCAATCAACTGGGAGGAATCCAGACTGCGTACCCCGATCTCGTGGCGCAACTCAGCTTTACGACAGTGAAGGACTACGACGATTGGATTGCGCGGTTGCACCTGGTGCCGCGCGCGTTCGAACAAGTCACCGCAAATATGGCGCTGGGTATCGAAGACCACAATCTTCCGCCAAAATATCTGCTCGACAAAGTTCTTGCACAGGTGAAGGAATTCGCCGCGCAGAAACCTGAGGATTCGCCGCTGGCCTCGCCGTTGAAGAAGTTCCCCGACGGGATCAAGCCACTTGAGCAGGAACGCATCAAGAAAGAAATGCTCGACGCCATTGGCAACGAAGTGATCCCAGCCTACATGCGCTTTGCGCGCTTTCTTGAGGTCAGCTATGTACCTGCCTGCCGCACGGAGCCCGGCATCTCCTCCGTGCCCAACGGAGCAAAGTACTACCAGTTCCTCATCCGTCAATCGACGACGACGGACCTGACCGCGGACCAGATTCACCAGATCGGGTTGGACGAGGTGAAGCGTGACGAATCGGAGATGGAGGCCATCGCGAAAAAGATGGGCTTTGCCGATCTGGCCGCGTTTCGCGCCGCGCTTGCCGCCAACCCAAAACTGAAAGCCACCTCGGGAGACCAGTTGCTCGCGGCCTACAAAAGCTACATTGGGCCGATGCAGGCCAAACTGCCCGAACTTTTTGGAAGGCTTCCAAAAGCCCGGCTGGAAGTGCTTCCCGTGCCGGACTATCTCGAAAAGGTGATGTATCCGGCCTATTACGAAGACGGCACACCCGATGGGAGCCGGCCCGGTCATCTGCGTGTCAATGAGTACAACGCCACCGATCGGAATCTCTACGCGATTGAGGCCGTAGCGTATCACGAGGGCATTCCTGGCCATCATCTGCAAATCTCGATTGCGCAGGAGACGGAGGGCTTGCCGGCCTTCCGCAAGTTCCAGTCGTATACCGCCTTTGTCGAGGGGTGGGCGCTTTACTCGGAGCGGCTGGGCAAGGAGGTCGGTTTTTACCAGGACCCTTACTCGGACTATGGACGGCTGCAAGCCGATATGTGGCGCGCGATCCGGCTGGTCATCGATACGGGCGTGCACTCCCAGCACTGGACACGCGACCAGATGGTGCAGTACTTCCACGATCATTCGTCGATCGAAGAGTCGACCGTACAGACCGAAGTGGATCGTTACATCGGCTGGCCGGCGCAGGCGCTTGCCTACAAGATGGGTCAGCTCAAAATTCTGGAATTGCGCGACCGGGCCAAAAAGGCGCTGGGCGACAAGTTCGATCTGCGCGCCTTTCACGATGAAGTCGTCGATTCAGGCGCGTTGCCGCTCGATGTGCTGAGCGACCGCGTAGACGCCTGGATCGCCCAGCAGAAAACACCGCCCGCCCACTAGGCACGGTGCCGCCATTAGGACGCAACCCGTCGCACGCGTATGCTTGAGAATGGAATCTCACTTCATTGAAAGACAAGGGACACTATGACGGAAATCGCCGTTGAGGCTGCTCAAACTCCAGCGCAATTGCCCGATGTGCGCGTAGCTGTTTTAGGCGCGGGCAAAATGGGCGGCATCCTTCTGCAGGCCTTCTTGAAGCAGAACCTCTTTGCTCCCGAGCAGATTTACGCAACCGTCGCCCACAAGGAACGGGCCATTGCACTGAGCACGCAATGGGGCGTCGAGGTGAGCACCAATAACCTTAATGCGGCGCAGAAAGCCGACCTGATTTTGATCGGGGTGAAGCCCTTTCAGGTGCCGGACCTTATCGGTGAAATTCGGCCTGCTCTTACCCAGGGCAAGACGCTGGTTTCGTTTGCAGCATCGGTCAAGACAAGTGCGATTGAAGAAGCCGCGGGGTTGGAGATTGCCGTCATTCGTGCCATGCCCAACACGCCATCGGCGCTAGGAGCAGGTGCTGCCGGGCTTTGCCGCGGGCGATTCGTCTCCGCGAAACAAATGGAACTGGCCCAGCGCATTTTTGAGACTGTGGGCCGCACCGTCGTTGTGGATGAGAAGCACATGGATGCGGTGACGGGCCTTTCCGCCAGCGGGCCAGCGTATATCTACATCATCATTGAAGCGCTGGCCGAAGCGGGGGTGAAGGTGGGGCTGCCCCGCGATACTGCGACACAGTTAGCCGCACAAACCACCTTCGGCGCCGCCAAGATGGTGCTTGAAACCGGATACCATCCAGCATTGCTCAAAGACGCAGTGACCACACCGGCCGGTTGTACCATCGACGGCATTCTCGAATTGGAAGAAGGCGGCCTGCGCGTGACGCTGATCAAGGCTGTGATGCGTGCAACGCAACGAGCCAAGGAGTTAGCCGCCGGATAACTGGATCCGCGATAGCCGGGTGCCCCATGTCTCGACTTTGAGACATGGGAGAGCACGAGACTTATTCCCCACAAACTCATTCCACCAGCTCCTCTAACTCCCTCTCCCTTGCTCATTCAACGCCCAACCTGGCTGCCGAATTACATCCCCGAGTTACAGGGTCTACGCGGGCTCGCCGTATTGGCGGTTCTCATCTACCACTGCCATCCGCGACTCGAAGGCACACCCATTCATTACGCAAGCTTATGGGGATGGGCCGGCGTCAATCTTTTCTTTGTCCTCTCGGGACTCCTGATCACATCGATTCTTCTTGAGGCCCGGAACAAAGAACATTACTTTCGCAATTTCTATGCGCGCAGAGCCCTGCGCATCTGGCCTGTTTACGTGCTTCTGCTGGTGGTGGTCTACCTGAGCGCGCCGTGGTTCATTGGGCCGACGATTACACAAGCGGTCAAAACTGCACCGTGGCTGGCTTACATTTTTCTCGTGCAGAACCTGTTTCATCTCACAATTCCGCCGGCGATCGGGCCCACGTGGTCACTCGCCATCGAAGAGCAATATTACTTTCTCTGGGCCCCGCTTGTGCGCTTCCTGAAACGGCCATGGCCTCTTGCAATCGTCCTCTGCTTAGCCCTCATCGCCTCGCCTGCGTTTCGCGTTGCAAACCTGGCCTGGATGACAAGGACCCACACGCTCATTCATCTGGACGGTATCGCGCTCGGCAGCCTGCTGGCACTCGGGCTTCATACACTCGCGCTCGAACGGCGCACCTGGTTATGGATCGGCTTAGCCTCGATGGTCCTCGGAATTGCGGCCACAGCCACCATCGCCGGTGGCACGGCGTTCCTCGACTCCGCGTTGGCGCTGGGATTTGCCGGTGCAATGTTGGCCGCGATTGCATCCACTGGCGCACGCAATCCGCTGAATGTGCTGCTCCGGCGCGGCCCGCTCGCTTTCTATGGACGCATCAGCTACGGCTTGTACATGATCCATATATCGGTCTTCATTTATTTCGGATGGTTCGACGCGCGCATGGATCGTTATGGCATCGCCGGAAATCTTGCCGTGGTCGGCTTTCGGTTGGCCGCTTCCACCGTGGCAGCCGCGGTGCTCTGGTACGGCTTCGAGTCGCAGATTCTCAAGCTTAAGCGCTACTTCTGAATTTCGATTGAAGAGCGCGACAAACGCTTCAGCAAAAGCTAAAATACGGGCGGCACGAGTTTCGATTGCTTCCCGGCCTTTGAAACGCCGAAGGTTCCTCCCGTGTCCCGATTGCGCCCACACCTGCGACTCGGTTGCGCCGGCCTGTTGATAGCAGGGGCGACAGTGCGCGCCAGCGCCCTTGAAGCTCCGCAACAAGCAGCACAATCGGCTGTACAATCCCAGTCTCTCAGCGGAGCAGGCGCCTCAACGGTGCGGACGAGTGCCGATCTGGTTCTTCTCGACGTTGTCGTTTCCGATCGCGGAAACCCGGTTCATGGCCTGGAGTCCGGCCACTTTCATGTTCTGGAAGATGGCCGCGAGCAGCGCATCACAGCGTTCGATGAGCACAGACCGCCGGCCCCAGGCGCCGGCATGGGTGAGGTTCACCCGCCTGCACTGCCCCCGCACACCTACACGAACCTTCCTGTTCACCCTGCAAGCCCGGCCGTCAACATCTTGTTGCTCGACGCCCTGAATACGCCAATGGCCAATCAGATGGATACGCGCCGCAAGATGATCCAGTATCTGGCCAGGATTCAGCCCGGCACGCAACTGGCAATCTTCGCGCTGTCGTCGCGCCTGCATTTGATCGAAGGATTCACCGCAGATCCGGCCCAACTCGTGAAGGCCCTTCAAGGCTCACAGGCGGGGACTCCCGCAGGCCAGCCTGTGTCGACAGGAGAACAAGCGGCGCCGCAGACTTCAGTAGTCCTCGACCCGCAGATGGATCAGGCGGTCGATTCAACGCTGGGCGACATGGCGAACCTGGCTGTCGGAACCGACCCTGCCACGGTTGCCGGCGTCAGCGCTCTCGACGAGATGCGGCAATTCATTGCCGACGTCGGCGCCTATCAAACCGATCTCCGAGTGCGCATGACCATGGATGCCATGCAGCAGCTGGCACGCTACTTGAGCGGAATTCCAGGACGCAAGAACCTGATCTGGTTTTCAGGCTCGTTTCCCATCGCGCTTGACCCGGACGACAGCCAGGACAATCCGTTTGAGGCCATGCGCGGCTATTCAGATGAGATCCGCGAGACAGCCGAATTGCTGTCGGCCGCTCGCGTGGCCGTGTATCCCGTGGACGCGCGCGGCCTGATGACGCCACCCACGCTGGATGCAACCTATACCGCGCCAACGAATCTCATGGGCTCGACCTCCAGTGGCAATCGCAACAGTGCGCGGAGCAGGGTGACCGCGAACAAGCCCTCGCCGAGCAACGACGATCTGAATCGGCAAAAGCAACTGATTGAAGAGCAGGCCTCGATGCAGCAGATTGCCCAGCAAACCGGAGGCCGCGCCTATCTCAACACCAACGGATTGCAAGAGGCCGTGGCAAACGCCATTGAGAATGGTTCGAGCTATTACACCATTGGCTACGTGCCGGCGGCGCGTCCGCTCGATGGCCAGTTCCGCAAGATCCAGGTGAGCCTTGAGAGCAGCGATTACAAGCTCGCTTATCGGCATGGCTACTACGCCGGCCCATCGGACAAGCCCAATGAGCCTACGCGTGGCCAGGCGAGCCTGATCATGGCGGCCACACTGCACGGCGCTCCGCCTTCGACGCAGATTCTGTTTCAGGCACGTGTGATTCCGAATGGCGATCCGGGTTTGCAGGAGACAAAGCTTCCCGCGGGCTCGGGCGGAGAGTTGGTTGCATCACTCAAGGGCCCGCTGCAACGGCAGTATGTTGACTTTAATGTAGACCCGCACACGCTCCACTACGACATTGCGGCAGACGGCACGCAGGGAGTGCAAGTTGAATTTACGCTGGTGGCTTATGATCGCGACGGCCGTCGCATCAACTATCTTGACAGCGGATTCCAACTTGGCCTGAAGCCATCGCAGATCCAGCAGACAATGGAATCCGGCATTCGCATTCGTCTACCGCTCGACCTGCCCGCCGGGCAGTTTTCTTTGCGCATCGCGGTTCACGATCTGTCGGCGGGCCGTGCCGGGTCGCTCGAAGTGCCCGTCGACGTGAACCTCAAGTAAATTACACGCATTCCGAAATGACAAAGCACGCGCGCGAATGCCGCGTTAATGCGGCCAGCGGCCCACGATGATAAAAAGCCCAAGCAGGAAGAGCGCGACTGAAGGTGCGGCCGACTCTTGCCTCCGCAAATGATAGATGCCGGCAGCTACCATCAACAGCGCCAACCCGGCAGTGGCCAGTCGCAGAAGAATCCACGGCGGCCAAACATCCATTGGTATAAGCACTGCAACCGCGCCGGTGATTTCAAGAATGCCGACCAGCACAGCCTGGATCTGTGTCATTCCAACAGGCCCGCTCTTCGACCGAGCCTCTACTGCGCGCACGAGCTTCTCGTAAGCAAAGATCTTTGTGAATCCGGTAAAAAGAAAAACGCCCGCCAGGATAACCTGCGCGATCCACAGTAGATGATTCATCGTGCGCCGACCTTCCTTCTTTCTTCAGGTGCCTCTCGGGACTTTGCCGCGAATGGTTATCCGCAAATGATTGGATTCTGTGCCGGCCCCGAATGTCAAGGTCACCGAAGACGCTTCAATCGATGAAGCCGCATCCAATTTGCGCAGACGGTCTTGTCTGCCAAACGAGCCGTCCTCCCATCAAAATGTGATGCGAGTCACCTGGAACTGTAATGTCTGACTGCTAACCTTTGAATGGCACGCGAATCGCTGCGCGAGGTGCAATGTGAGCGAACAAACGGAGAGCAAGGGGCCTTTAAGCCCGGAACTGCTGGCCAAAATGGACGCCTACTGGCGCGCCGCCAACTACTTGTCGGTAGGACAAATTTACCTGAAAGACGATCCCCTCCTCGAGCGCCCACTTACCCTGGATGACGTGAAACCGAGGCTCCTGGGGCACTGGGGAACGACGCCGGGGCTGAACTTCCTCTATGTGCACTGGAACCGCCTGATTCGCGAACGCGGCCTGAATATGATTTACCTGATTGGGCCAGGGCACGGCGGACCGGGGATTGTGGCGAATACCTATCTTGAAGGTTCGTATTCCGAGATCTATCCGCATATTGAACAGAACACCGACGGCATCAAGCGGCTTTTTCGCCAATTCAGCTGGCCCTATGGAATACCGAGCCATGTGGCGCCTGAGACGCCAGGGTCGATTCATGAGGGCGGCGAACTGGGCTATTCGCTCGTGCATGCCTATGGAGCAGCCTTCGACAATCCCGATCTCGTGGTCGCCTGCGTCGTCGGGGACGGCGAGGCAGAGACGGGGCCGCTGGCCACCAGTTGGCACTCGAACAAGTTTCTCAATCCGGTAACCGATGGCGCCGTGCTTCCGATTCTGCACTTAAATGGATACAAGATTGCCAATCCCACGATCTTGGCGCGCATTCCTCATGCGGAACTTGAAGAGCTGATGCGCGGTTATGGCTATGAGCCGTTCACACTGGAAGGTGACGATCCCGCGGTGATGCACCAACAGGCGGCTGCCATCTTCGATACCATCTTCGATCGGATTGCTGCTATTCAAAAGTCGGCGCGGGAAAGCCTGGCGACGCAACGTCCTGCGTGGCCCATGCTGATATTGCGTACGCCCAAAGGCTGGACCGGCCCTAAATTCGTCGATGGCAAACCCGTTGAAAACACCTGGCGCGCGCATCAGGTGCCACTCGATGCCGTCCGCACCAATCCCGAGCACCTGAAACAGCTTGAAGAGTGGATGCGCAGTTACAAGCCCGAGGAATTGTTTGACGAAAAAGGCAAGTTCAAGGCGGAGCTGGCCGAGATAGCGCCCAAGGGACGCCTGCGTATGGGCATGAACGCGCACGCCAACGGCGGCTTGCTGCTGGTGCCTCTCAAGGTGCCGAACTTCCGCGATTTTGCGTTCAAGATCGAAGGCCGCGGCCAGAAAGATGCCGAGTCGACGCGTATCCTCGGCCATCTGCTGCACGCCGTGATGCAGGCCAACATGGACACGAAAAACTTCCGCGTCTTCGGTCCCGACGAAACCGAATCAAACCGCATCGGCGAAGTCGAGGTAGGAACGGGCAAGGCGTGGATGGCAGCGACATTGCCCGTGGACGAGAATCTTTCGCCCACCGGCCGCGTGATGGAAGTGCTGAGCGAGCATATGTGCCAGGGATGGCTGGAAGGCTATCTACTCACGGGCAGGCATGGCTTTTTCTCCTGCTACGAAGCGTTCATCCACATCATTGACTCCATGGCGAACCAGCATGCCAAGTGGTTGAAGACGACCCGCGAGATTCCCTGGCGCAAACCGATCGCATCGCTCAATTATCTGCTTAGTTCGCTGGTCTGGCGGCAGGATCACAACGGTTTTTCGCACCAGGACCCCGGCTTTATTGACCACCTGCTGAACAAGAAGGCAGACGTGGTGCGCATTTATCTTCCGCCGGATGCCAACACGCTGCTTTCGGTTTCAGACCATTGCCTGCGCAGCCGCCACTACATCAACCTGATCGTTGCGGGCAAGCAGCCGGCTCCACAATGGCTCACCATCGACGAAGCCGTAGCGCATTGCACCACCGGCCTGGGGACCTGGCAGTGGGCTTCGAACGACGAGGGCGGACCTGAAGTGGTGATGGCTTGCTGCGGCGATGTACCCACGATGGAGGCGCTCGCGGCCGTCACTTTGCTGCGTGCGCGGATTCCCGATTTGCGCATCCGCGTGGTGAACGTGGTTGACCTGATGACGCTTCAGCCAACCTCTGAACATCCGCATGGTCTTCCCGACGAGGAGTTCGACCAGGTTTTTCCGGTGGGCGTACCGGTGATCTTCGCCTTCCACGGCTATCCGTGGGTGATTCATCGGCTCACCTACCGGCGCCACAACCACGACAACATTCACGTGCGTGGCTACAAGGAAGAAGGCACGACGACCACGCCATTCGATATGTGCGTGCTCAACAATATCGATCGATTCCAACTTACGCTGGACGCGATCAAGCGCGTGCCGCGGCTGAAGGCGCAGGTGGCTGCTGCCGAGCAGTGGTACTCCGAAGAAATTCAACGTCACAAGCTCTACGTGTCAGAAAACGGCGACGATTTGCCAGAAATAAAAAACTGGCGCTGGCCCAGCGAGCGGAGTTAGCCGCGCGAAAGTCAGCCTTCGCAGGCTTGAGGAATGGACGCGAGAGATAAGGTGCAGCTCGAAGTTTTTTCTAGTTCCGCTAACACCGCTAACTCCGCCATCCCGCCACACTGCTTTTCGAAAGGAACCCCCTCTAATGCCGTCATCCTTGCCGGTCCTGGTTCTTAACAGTGGTTCTTCTTCCATCAAATTTTCAGTTTATGAAACCTTCGACGGAGAGCGGCGCAAACTGCACGAGGGGGCGGTCGACGGCATCGGCACCGATCTCGGCAAGTTCTGGATCAAGGATGCCGCGGGCAAAAAGCTTGTGGATCAAACGCCCGCACTGCCCAACCGCTCGGTCGCGTTCCAACTGGTAGCAGACGCACTCCACTCGAGCGACTTCCCTGCTCCCGCGGCCATCGGGCACCGCATGGTTTCCGGCGGTCCTACCGTGCAGGAGAATCAGCGCATTACTCCAGGACTGATCGACGAGATGGAGCGCTACACCGCGTTTGCACCGCTGCACACACCGATTGCCATTTACATCATGCGCGAAGCGCTGCGTTTGTTTCCCGGGATTCCAAACTTCGTCGTGCTTGATACCTACTTTCATCGCACCATGCCGGAAGTCGCCAAGCACATGCCCATCCCCGAGGAGTACTCGGCCATGGGCGTGCAGCGTTACGGAGCGCACGGCATCTCGTACGAGTCAATCGTGCTTCAGTTGCAGCCCAATGTGCCGGGGAAGCTGATCGTGGCGCACCTCGGCAACGGCGCGTCCATCTCCGCCATTCGCGACGGCAAATGCCTCGACACTTCGATGGGATTGACGCCAACAGGCGGCATCATCAGCGGTACGCGCACCGGCGACATCGATCCCGGCGTGCTGCTCTTCATCCTGCGCAAGATTGCGGAGACGGCTACGAATGCGTCCGAGGCAGCCGATCAACTGGAAACCGTGGCCAGCAAGAAGGCCGGTCTCCTCGGCGTAAGCGAACTCTCCAACGATATGCGCGATTTGCGCGACGCCATCAAGGCCGGGAATGCGAAAGCGCGCCTCGCCGTAGACAAATTCACCTGGACCATCGCCCGCTGGATCGGCAGCTATGTCGCCGAGCTCAACGGCCTCGACATGCTCGTCTTCACCGGCGGCATCGGGGAAAACGACATCGACAGCCGCGCCGAGATTTGCGCCGGGCTCGGAGCATTGGGCATCGTCGTGGATCCAGTCCGGAACAACGTGCGCGGTGAGGCTGTTATTTCCGCTCAGAATTCGCCGGTCGTTGTGCGTGTAATTCCGCCCGCCGAAGACCTGATCATTGTCAATCACGTCGTCAGACTGCTGGCGGAATAAAGCAGGACTGATCGGTGCAGGCGAGGACGCATTGAACCTTCTCGGCACCCTTGTTCTACACTAGACGGTTGAGTCTGGAGTCATCTTCCATGCCTTCTTCCGCGGCTTTTGTCGAATCCACCCGCCTTCCATCCCCGGCACTGCGGAAGTTCGCCTGGGGTGTGCTGGCGTACTTCATCGCCGTCATCCTTTGGGGCACGCTGGTGCGCGCCACCGGCTCCGGCGCCGGCTGCGGCGCCCATTGGCCCTTGTGCAACGGCACCGTTCTGCAACACTCGCCGCGCGTCGACACGATGATCGAATTCACCCATCGCATCACCAGCGGCATTTCGCTGTTGTCGGTTGTGGGATTGCTCATTTGGGCGTACGCAGGAACAGTACGCGGCCACTTGGCACGCGCGGCCGCCATCGCGTCTGTGGTTTTCACATTGCTCGAGGCTGTGCTGGGCGCGCTCCTGGTGAAGCTTGGCTATACAGCGCAGAGTCAGTCGCCGCTGCGCCCGGCCTTTCTGGCACTTCATCTCGCCAACACATTGCTTCTGCTCGCGGCGCTCACGCTCACCGCGCACTTGTTGAGCCGCGACAAGGGCTACCTGCGCGGTGCAGTGCGCTTTGTGGCACCGTTTGGAGCCGTCGTCGCCATCGTGGTGGTGATGGCCGTGGGAATAACTGGCTCACTGGCCGCACTCGGAGATACGCTCTTCCCCGCGACTTCTCTGGGCCTGGCACTCGCTCAGGACTTTTCATCAACCAGTGGATGGCTCGTTCGCTGGCGCTGGATGCACCCCACCGTCGCGTTTTTTGCCAGCATCTTCCTCATCTGGCTCCTGGTGCGGGCCGCACAACGCGGAAACCCGTGGGACAATCGCAGGCTCTCGGCACTGGTGCTTTTCTTACTGGCGACCGTTTATTCGCTGGGAATCCTCGATGTGGTTCTGCTGGCCCCGCTCTGGATTCAAGTGGCGCACCTGCTGGCCGCAGACACGCTGTGGGCCTCGCTGGTGGTGCTCACGGCGCGGGTAACGCTACTGCCAAGAAACAGTAGTCAGGGATCAGGGATCAGATATTGATCGACTCACACGCGGTATCACTGATCACTAACCACTAATCACTAATCACGAACCACTACTTCACTTCACCAGCACGCCCGCTGCCGCGTAGGTGCTGCCTTCAACAATGGCTTCCGATAAGACGGGCAGTTCCGGGGTGGCGGTGAGGTTTTCGATGCTGCCGTCGCGCAGAATCACCGTATCCTCCACCTTGCCCCCGCGAATGCTCGGATTCCATGCAAAGGCCTGGCGATCGACAACCACCTCGGTTCCCTGGGGCGTTGCCACCCATTCGCGCTCGCCATATCCAGTGGGCCCGCCCTGGTGATGGAAGCGTTCTTCGCCGGGATAACCCTCCGTCGCGTACGCTGCCGCGGCAACCTTGAACAATTGGGCAGAAGTTGCTCCAACACGGGTTGCGTTCAGCAAAGCGGCGTTCACGCGGGCAGCCGAGTTGAAACGCGCGGCAAGCTCCTCCGGCAGCGCGCCAAAATAAATGAAGCGCGTGATCGAAATCGCCAGGCCCCACTTGCGCGAGCAAAGATTCAGCATGCCGTACTGCTTCAGCCTGCGTCCACGCGGCACTGCGTGCTTGTATTTGAATATGCGCTCGTCCACGGCATAGAGTGCCACGGAAGGAAGAATGCCGCGGCGCAGAAGGCCTTCCTCGGTGATTGCTTCCATGTCGTATTCGCTCATACCGGGTTCGACTTCGCGCAGCGCTTCCACGGTTGAGGCCGAAGTTTCAGCGCCAAGCCAGCGATAACGCGTGATCTCGCTTTCGCTCAAAGCAGCACGTAGAAATGCCAGGTTCACCAGCGTTCCTACGCCCGGCGTGTCCGACCCGAGCGTGCCGCCGGCCAGCTTCGCAGCGGCTGCAGCCGTGTCGTCCGCCCACCACGGAAACAATACCGGCTCAAAATCGAGAGCGCCGAACTCCTCATCATGCAGGCGCGGCGCTTCATTCTCCGTGGTGAAGTAGTAGCGCTTGCCCGCCGCAGTCACAAGCAACGAGGCCACGCCGGTTTCACCCGGCGTCAGCACGCGCAATTCCACCGCGCCGCCAGTAATCCAGGCAACGTTCTCATTGCGGCGAATCAGAACGCCGGCCAGTCCCTGGCTCTTCAGCCACTCCGTCAGCCTTTCGTGCTTGCCATCCAACTCCGCATTCCACACCGCTTCAGAAACCAGCGTCGCGCCGTTCACCACCAGACTCTTGCCGATTCTCTTACTCATAATTGCTTCCCTTCGAGACAGGGACTAAGGGACTAGGGACTGAGGGTCTGGCATTTGCGCCAACCCCAACCTTAATCACCACACGCTGTCTATTCCCTATTCCCTAGTCCCTTAGTCCCTATTCCCTATTCCCTGCTTTTATCAGTCTTCCAGCGCCGGATGGTAGTGGCTTTCCCAGCCCATATACCGCGCGGCCTCGTGAATGGCCTTCGACACATCGCTGAAGTTTGCGGCTACGTGGTGCTCGAAACCTTCGCGACAGATATAGCGCAGCAGCTTCTGCAGTTGCGGAATCTCCGCGACTCCCGCGCCGCCAAACGTTTCGAGAGGATCGTCGGTAAACTTGCCCGGCCCTGTGTAGCCGCGAATCACGCCGCGCCGATCGTCGGTTGAGTAGCGCGCATAACTCATCGCGCCCGCTTTCACGCGTCCCACGCAGGTGCCGAAGGTATTCTCCTTGCCCACTGTGCCGGCAATAATCTCCTGATAGTCCATGCGCACGTCTTTGAAAAAGTGCTTGGGCAGGTTGGAACAGTGGAAGCAGACGCACTTGTCAGGATGGCTGCCGTAGTTGTTGTTCCAGTCGAGCAGCGCGGAAGGCGTGCCGCTCGCCAGCGCCAGCATGTACATGCTGAGCGTGCCCGGGACGTCGACTTCGCAGGCCGAAGGAATCAGGTTGTTGCTCATCATGCTCATGATGGTGCAGGGTACGACCCCGAAAAATTCTTCCATCGAGGTCCAACACTGCACAGCGCTGATGGTCACGTTGGCCTGCGTCATCCAGCCGTCGATCACCGCGCCCAGCTTGGCCATCTTCATCAGCGCCGCTTCGGCGATCCCCGTCGTGCTCACGTAGCTCTTGATTGAAGCAAGTTTGGCCTGCGCCGCGTCGTCCGTGTCTTTCATCTTGTTGATACGACCGAAGACCTCAGATAGATCGAGGGTCTCGATTGTGATGCCGCTGGTCTCAAGAATGCGCTCGGAATAACGAACCGTGTTGAAGGCCGTCGGCCGTGCGCCAATGGCGCCGATACGCAGGTTCTTCAACCCCTTCACAATGCGGCAGACCTGCGAGAACCACTCCAGGTCGACCTTGAATTCATCGGACTTGAGGCCTTCGGTATGCAGTGTGGTCAACGAATACGGAATGCCATACTGCATCAGGTTGTTGCACGCGCTCATCTTGCCGCAGAAGCTGTCGCGGCGCGTGGCGATCGTCATCGCTTCAGAACGGTCGGGTGTTGCCTGCACCAGCACCGGAACCTTGAGCCCGGAAAGACGGATGGCGTCGACAATACCACGCTCTTCACCAAAGTTGGGCAGCGTGATAATGATGCCGTCAATCTCTTCCGCGTGCTTCTTGAAAAGTTCCGCGCATTTCTTCGATTCGGCATACGTTTCAACGGCGCCGTACTTCGAATCCTCGGGGCCGAGCACGATAGCCTTCGCTCCTGCCGCTTCCAGAACAGAAATGATTTCTTCCCGGCCCGTCTTGGCCAGATGATCAGGGAAAAAGCCGCGATTTCCGACGACAATCCCAAAAGTCATGGTTCGTTGCGCTGTCATATTTCTGGACTCCTTCAATCCATACACCAAAACTCGGACCTGCCTAGCGAGCGCGGCCCGGCCGAAACTTGATTACGTAAAACAGTCCAAGCAGACCCAACACCGCGCCCCACCAGATGGGCGCGTGCAGATTCGTAAGCTGAACCAGCGGCGGATAGCTGCCTGTGGCCAGCTCATAAATGCCATAACTGAAGATCATCACCCCGTATGCCGTCAGCAATACGCCGATGAAAAACCAGATCGGAATTCCGGACCCATGCATGTCTCTCGGCCCTCTCTTCTCCCCCGTTACCAGAACAGGATGTTCAATGTCGCAAAGATAATCACCACCGCGACGGCCCAAACGTACTCATTCTTGTAAAACGGAACCGGATCTTCCTTGGGCAGAATCGTCGCGCCATACACTAGACCGTCTAACTCGGCCAGTGGTTTTGGTTTTGTTGCCAGACTCACCACAAAAATCACGACCACGGTGATCAGAAACGCCCACAGTGCGCGATACAAATTCGCCGACATATCCGTCGCGTCTGGCGAAAGCGCAACGATAGACAGCGCCGCCGCATCGAACTTGACCCAGACAAACATGCTTACCGACGAGATGATGCCGAGCAGCAGCCCGAGGAAACCCGCCGGCGCTGTCGCCCGCTTCCAGAACATGCCCATCAGAATGGCGCCCAGCAGCGGCGCAATAAAGAAGCTGAATAGCGCCTGCACGTAATCCATGATCCCGTGCATGTGCTGCACCAGGTAGCCCGCGCCAATTGAGATAGCCACACCAATAACGATCGCCGTACGCCCGACCATTACATAATGGCTGTCGCTCCCCTTTTTATTGATGAGCGGCTTGTAAATGTCGTATGTCCAAACAGTCGAGAAGGCGCTCACATTCCCGGCCATGCCGCTCATGAAACCGGCGATTAATGCAGTGACTCCAAGCCCCAGAAGTCCGGGCCCGCAATAGCGCACAAGCATAAGCGGCAGCACATCGTTGTAGCTGTGCAGTTCCGTTCCCGGCTTGCCGCTTTCGACTCGCTCCTTGTAATCGTCAGGAAGCTTCGTCTTGGCCAGTGCCGCCGAGCATCCCGGTGAAGTGCTCACGTCGCAGGAACTCACTACGTCCTGGCCCACGAGCTGCATCCGGGTGCCGTCGGGATTCGCCAACAGAACCAGGCCCAGCAAGCCGGGAAGAATCACGATGAAGGGCACGGCCATCTTGAAAACCGACGCGATGATCGGGGCCATGCGCGCGGCGCGCAAGTTATGCGCTGCCAGCACACGCTGCACTACCAGAAAGTCCGTCGTCCAGTAGCCGAAGCTGATCACAAAACCGAGACCGAAAACAATCGCTGTCCAATGCACACCCATCGGATTGGCGGAAAAGTGTCCGGTGTCGCGCCAAAGATGGAAGTACGTGTCCGAGTGCATATTGGTGATGATCCGTGCCTTCAGGCCGCCAATCCCACCCGCCTGCACCATGCCCAGGATGGGCACCACCAGTGCACCGCCCCAGATGAGTACGAACTGCAGCACCTCGTTAAAGATCGCCGACCGCAACCCGCCCAGAGCCACATACAGCGTCACCGCGACGGCCGAAACAACAATGCTGAATGTCAGGCTCCAGCCGAGGACGATCTTCATCACCACAGCCATCGCGAACATGTTGACCCCGCTCATCAGGATCATTTCCGTCGCGAACGATACGGCCGCCAGAATCCGTGCCGGCTCGCCGAAGCGCAGCTTCAGGTAGCCAGGCACCGAGTGCGTCTTCGACACGTAGTAGAAGGGCATCATCACCAGGCCGAGAAACAGCATTGCCGGGATGGCGCCGATCCAGTACCAGTGCGTGGCCAGGATTCCGTACTGATAAGCCGAACCCGCCCAGCCCATCAATTCCAGAGACCCCAGGTTGGCCGAAACAAAGCTCAACCCCGCAATCCACGCGGTCATTTCGCGCCCGGCCATGAAGAACTCTTCGCTGGTGTTCGATCGGCCTTTCAGATAAAAGCCTATCCACAATACCATCGCGAAATAAATAGCGATGACGGCGATGTCGAGGCCGCTCAATCGCGCGAGTGGAAGCGCGCTGAATGCCAGCATCACGGACGAATGAGCGAATCCGACGGCAGGAAACAAAGCTGGGATCAATCCGAACATCGAGTCACCGGGAGGACAAAGAACCGTCCCCGAATTCAGAGCGGAATGCGTGAACTTTCGCACCTAAGTAAATGGCTTTACTGTTGCACTTGTCAAGCGGGAAACGCGATTGAAAGCGTTTTCGGGTACAACGGTAACAGGAGACGCGAAAGAAGGCCAATGCGCGGTCTTTTTTGCCGGGCTCTACGCCTCCGGTTGAGCGCTCCTGAGAAAGTCAACCGTCCGGTTCTCGGACCCCGGGAAAAGCTGCGCGTATTCAAGCGGCGAACACTCCACAAACTCTTCCGGGCGCTCATAATGGCCGGGAATCTTGGCACGGATGGATAGACTTGCTCCGTGTTTGAGAAGAAATTCAACCATGGGAAACCCAAAGTCGTAAAACTGCGTAGCGGCATGGAAGATCGGCGTCTGCCCTCCCACGCCGGAAACGTCGATCTCTGCGCGTGCGTTCACATCGGCGCCCCGGTCCAGCAGCAGCTGCGCGGCCTGGATGGACCCGTATTCCGCAGCCACGTGCAGCAACGTGGCACCTCGCAGCAACAGGCGCCGCGCACCGCTTGAACCGAAATCGAATTCAGGAAAGCGCGCAGTCACGAGAGAGGGATCGGCATCGAGCCGTTGGGCGAACAGATCAATGCGGCCTCTGAGCAGGTCCACCACCGCGGGCATATCGCGGCGCGATCGGCATCCTCTGTCCGCCAGAATATCGATGCAGGCGGCCAGATTCGGTGAACGCGAATACGTTCCAATCACATAATCCAGCGCAGAATCGAGATAAGGCCGGCTTAGCCCCTCGCAGTTCGGATCGGCGCCGTGATCGAGCAGCCACTTGAGCGCCTGCGGTTCGACCGTTTCACAAGGCGCGTAGACGATCGGAAAGTGGCCAGCCCACTCGGCATTGACGTTAGCGCCGTTGCGCACCAGCAGCTCCATCATCGGGATCCGCTCATCCACCAGCGCGGCACGCATCAGCGGCCCATCCCCGCCCTGGTGAATATCGGAACCGTTGTCGATCATCCATTGCGCCATGGCGAGCCGAGCAGGCGAAGGGGATTCCCAGGGAACGCGGCACTCCGCAACCCACGTGAGTGGCCCGTTCTTGCCGTAGCCGAGAGGGGCACGATGAAGCTCTGGATTCAGGGTCATCAGGCGCTTCACGTTCTCAAGATCGTTTGAGTCGATGGCCTGTTTCAGCTCGGCAATCTCGCGCAACCTAGCCTCAAGCGATTCAATATGTGTTTTCAGCTTTGGCCAGCTTGTGAAGCCGTACTCGCGTGCAATGCGAAATTGAGCGGCGGTAAGCGTTGCGGCCTGCCCGGCCTTTACGAGGGCTTTGGCTTCGTCTTTCAGATGGCGGAGATTGGGACGTTCAGGGAGCGGGCGCACGGACGGAGTGGATTGATTCTGCATAGCAGCCTCCTTTCAAATTGCCCGTTGTCCGCAATGCGGGCCGAAAGAAGGTGCCCATAAGTTGGAGTAAAGCAGGGGGGCTTGGAGCCCTTTCCGCGGACCGGAGGCGTCCCTTACGCTGACAGGGATGCTAGCAGAGAGAGCGATCCGTAGCCAAGCATGGATGCATTTTGAGTGTCATCAAGTTTGCCCGAATTCAGGTGTCAACTCTTTCAGACTAGACGCCCCAGACGCGACGAGGTCTTACACACCCGACGGCTTTCCCCTGCACTGCAAACCGGCCGGCTTTTGCTAAAGATTGCATGTAGATCGCTCATTTCCTGCTTGTTTTTGCGGCCATTCGGCGATACGTTGGAGCATGGGATTGCATCTCCCCCGCATCCGCTACGCTAAAAATCCTCCTGTGTTTGCGCGCTCGCGCACACGGCGATTTCCCGCTTCGCTCATCCTCGCTCGAAGGAGTCTTGCACTTTATGACCCAGCCTGTTGTTGACCCCATTGCCTGTAGCGGCATCTCCCGCCGCAACTTCTTCCGTTTTGCCGCCGGCGCTTCAGCCTTGGCAAGCATGCCCATCCTCACAG
>Ga0182013_10003871_pt1 | contig 18372 bp, 12 predicted proteins | sample 612S2MmetaG_FD_120487 | JGI IMG/M metagenome (GOLD analysis project Ga0182013, IMG submission 120487) | Permafrost microbial communities from Stordalen Mire, Sweden - 612S2M metaG | ecosystem: Environmental > Terrestrial > Soil > Wetlands > Permafrost | place: Sweden: Stordalen | collected...
GACGACCGTGTCGGTTCCGTGCTGACCCGCGGTGACGACCGTGTCGGTTCCGTGCTGACCCGCGGTGACGACCGTGTCGGTTCCGTGCTGACCCGCGGTGACGACCGTGTCGGTGCCATGTTGGCCGGCGGCGACGATGGAATCGGTGCCGTGCTGACCGGCGGTGACGATCGTGTCGGTTCCGTGCTGACCGGCGGTGACGACCGTGTCGGTGCCATGTTGGCCGGCGGCGACGATGGAATCGGTACCGTGCTGACCGGCGGTGACGATCGTGTCAGTGCCGTGCTGACCCGCAGTGACGACCGTGTCGGTGCCATGTTGACCGGCGGCGACGATGGAGTCGGTGCCGTGCTGACCGAGCGCCTTCGTGGACACCAGGGTGTCAGTGCCATGCTGGCCGTCAGTGCCGTGTTGACCGGCGGTGACGACCGTGTCGGTGCCGTGTTGGCCGGCGGCGACGATGGAATCGGTACCGTGCTGACCGAGCGCCTTCGTGGAAACCAGAGTATCGGTGCCGTGCTGGCCGGCGGCGATGATGGAATCGGTGCCGTGCTGGCCCAGCGCCTTCGTGGAAACCAGAGTATCGGTGCCATGCTGGCCGTCAGTGCCGTGCTGGCCCGCGGTGACGACCGTGTCGGTGCCATGTTGGCCGGCGGCGACGATGGAATCGGTGCCGTGCTGACCGAGCGCCTTCGTGGAGACCAGGGTGTCAGTGCCATGCTGGCCGTCGGTGCCGTGTTGGCCGAGCGTGGTGGTGCCTATCGCGGCGTACACCTTCCCGAGATCCGAGTAGCGCACGCCGGTGAATGAAACGACCTTGCCGACCGCGAGTTCGTCGGATGCTAGGCTGTGCAACGCGGCGGTGTAGTCGACTGAAATGCCGCCGACGGTGACGACGCCTGTCGACTTGTTGAGCGTGGTGATCGGACCGGTGATGGAAACCGGCGTGCTGCCTTCAACATACGTCACCGACGCGAGCTCGGTGACAGCGGAGACGACATACGCGCCATGCGCGTCGATCGTTCCCGCCACGGCCACGACGCGGCCTTGAATGGCGTTGAGCGGAATACCGGCTGCAGTCACCCATTGGCCGAGTACTTCCACTTCCGATTTCGCGACATTGACCTTGTCGACCGGGCCCTGCAGGAGCAGTTCGCTCTGGCTCTGTGCTGCACCGGCCGCGCCCGCGCAAAATCCGACGATGAGCGCTGCAAGAGTCTTCAACTTGAAACGCGACTCGAGCGCTACCACTTCACTTTCCATTCTCGGCTCCTTTCCCTAAAGATTTCGCATATGCATCGCGATCCTCATCACTCTCTATATAGTGATAAAGACCGATCCCAGTTCGAATTGGACCTTGACGATCCGCGTTCGAGTAATCAGATAACCAGTTGTCCACTTCGTCCGCGAAGACTCGGCCTCGCGCCCGCAGGAACGCATTGAATTTTTCGAGGTCCTCAGCGCGTAGACCGAAATCTGCGAAAACCTTCCTCTCCATGAGGCCGGTTCCGGGGACGGTTCGCTTGAGATTGACCGCGAGCGTGCCGATCACGTTGTGCATGGTCTCGGCAAATATCTGGATGTTTTCGGGGCTCAAGCGTTCGGCGATATAGGTGCGTGTGACGCAGCGGTAAAATCCCTCGCCGATGGGCTTCACATTCCCGGACTTGATGAGTTCATCGAGGACCGCTTGGGGATCGATGCCCGCGCCGCCGTACTTGAGCACGAGTTCTTCGAAGCTCAGTCCGTTCGAATTCCTCTCGGATTCACGAAACGGAACGTCCAGCACCAGACCGTAGGGCCCAAGGTAGCTGGGGTCCGAGTTCCAGCCGGCGAGCACTCGGGATGACGCCCACGAGTAATTGACTACGCCGGACCCCTCGAAGGCGGGGCGGTTGCGAGAAGACTGCACTTGCTCCATGCTCATCCCTGTCACTCTTCCTACTTCGTCGTCCGAAGGGCTTGATTCCCCTCGATTCCTTAGCTCTGCCTGCGCCGCTCCCGCCAAGGCGTCTTGCAGGGCCTCGGAGAGATCGCCAAACTGAATTCCGTTCCTTATTGCAATACGGCACAGCGGTCGTAAGACATGCCGGATTGCTGCGATCAGGTTGTCTTTAACAGAATGCTGCACCGTTTTGCATAATACAACTTTTTGTGTGCCGCAAGTCGCGATTTTTGGCCTCTTATGACAGAAATGACCCACAGGGATTTACGAACTTGCCCTTATTTGACATAAGGTTGCCCGCGGTGCGGAGCTTGGGTAGACAGCCGGCGTGTCCGGATGAGGTCGGTGGGGATGAGTAGAGCGCTGACTCGCTGCGGACTCGGGCTCTTCTTGGCCGTCGCGGTGCTGGGATGTGGGCATCGGTCGGATAGATCGCGTGCGGTGGAGGGTTCGCCGACAGTGATCCGGCGTGGCCTGAGCGGCGAGCCCGCGTCGTTGGATCCGGCCGCGGTTCCGGATTCCTTCTCGAGCCAGGTGGTGGAGGACCTGTATGAGGGCCTGACGGTCGAATCGCCCTCCGGATCCGCGCTGCCGGGCGTCGCGTCTTCCTGGGAAGTCGATCCGACGGGCACTCAATACCGGTTTCATTTACGCGCTGACGCGCGCTGGTCGAACGGACAGGCGGTGCGCGCCCGAGATTTCGTCGCCGCGTGGCGCCGGGTGGTCGATCCGAAGCGAGCGTCCCCGGTGGCGGACAATCTGCGCATCCTCGCCGGTGCAACCGCCATCTTGGCCGGCGCAGCGCCTCCCGAGACGTTGGGGGTTTCCGCGCCGAGCGACGATGTGCTGGTCGTCAACCTCGAGCACCCGGCCGCTTACCTGCCCCAGGTGCTGGCGCATCCCGCGGCCTCGCCCATCTATTCAGACGACGCGGCCCGGGCGCACGGGCCGCACGGTTGGATTTCAAACGGGGCCTACGTGCTGACGAAGTGGCAGCCGGGTACGGCGATCGAACTGAGCCGCAATGCCCAGTATTGGGACAACACGCATGTCCACGTGGATCGGATCGAATACCAGTTCGCTGCCGACGATAACTCGCAGTATGCCCGCTACCGAGCGGGGCAACTGGATCTGACGGACGTGGTTCCTGCCAATCAGCTGGCGACGCTGCGCGCGGAGCGGTCCAGCGAGCTGGTGATCGCGCCCATTTTGGGCACCGCTTACTACGGGCTCAATGTTTCAAACGGCACGCTGGGGCCGAAGGTCATGCTGCGCCAGGCGCTCGCGATGGCCATCGATCGCAAACAATTGGTGGAAACGCTGGGGTTCGGGCAATTGGGAGCGTATGGGCTGGTGCCGCCCGGCACGTGGAACTACGACACCCAATCCTTTCCATGGGCGTCCGAGAATGATGAGGAGCGGATTGCGCAGGCCCGGCGCCTGTACGCGCAAGCCGGTTTTTCACCGGCGGCGCCGCTGCATCTGCGCCTGCTGTTCAATTCCAGCGCCGCCATCAAGCGAACCGCCATAGCGATCGCGGCCATGTGGAAACAAACCTTGGGTGTGGACACGGAGTTCACCGAGGAGGAATACCGCGTGTTCCTGCAGACGCGCCACGACAAATCTCGCTGGGATGTGGTGCGCCTCGGATGGGATGCCGACTACAACGATGCCAGTAATTTCCTGGACATCTTTCGCGCGCATTCCCCCAATAACGACATGGGGTATGTGAACCCGCGGTTTGACGCGTTGCTCGACAGGGCCGCCGTGATGACGGATCTGGCGCAACGAAAACAACTGCTCGAGGATGCGGAACGCGTGGCCCTCGACGATTATCCAATCGTTCCGCTGTATTATTTCGTGTCCAAGCGGTTGGTGAAGCCTTATATCCGGGGCGTCAAGCCGAGCGCGTTGAACCTGGTACCGTCGAAAATGTTGTCGATCGTTCAGCACGAATGATGTGCTGTTCCGTCGCTGGGAGTGAGGTCTCGCCATGTCGCACACCCTGGTTTGCTGGCGCTGCGGCGCCTCTCTCGCGGCGCTTAGTTTGCCGCTGCGCCGGCTCGATGTTTGCACGGCGTGCAACGCAGAACTCCATGTTTGTAGATTGTGCGTCGAGTACGATGTGAGTTATGCAAAACACTGCAGGGAACCCACTGCGGAAGAGGAGCGAAAAAAGGACGAGGCGAACTTCTGCGACCATTTCAAACCGAAAGTGGGCGCGTACGTGCCCCGTGACGGCGCTGAGCTTGCTCGCGCAAAAGCCGCGTTGGACGATTTATTCCGTAAGTGACGGCCTGACCGTCTGACCCTGGTGGCGGCAGCCGGCGGGACGGCGGCAGTGCCCGTTTCAGGGCGTGCCGCGGCCCAATTTGATGGCGACCGGAGCGGCGACCAGGGCGGCAAGCTGGGAGGTGAGTTGATGGCGAGCTGGATTGCCGGACGATGGCGACCGGAATTTCGGGCGGCGGCGGATCGAGAGCACGCAGGTCCCTTCCCGCACCGGCGGTTCCCTTAATCCGTATTAGGGGCGAATCCGCAATTTTTGGCATAAAATTGTCCTGGAACTTCCGGTACTTACCTCGTTACTGAGGGAATCCCTTATATTGAGTTTGGGGATATACGACAACATTATGAAGGGCGTATAAATTGGTTTGTCGATCATTGTAGAGCTCTACCGGAGTACCAACGGATGGCTACATCTTCGGACTATGTGCGGGTAGCGAGTAGCGCTGCGCGCCCATTGACCGAATCGGCATTCGATGCCGCGCGCGAGGCGATCATCGTTGTCGATGCTCGCTCGAAGCATTTGCCGGTCATTCTCGGTAATGCGGCAGCTCGTTGCTGTTTCCTGGGAACTGCGAGTGCCGCCTCCTTGGTCGGTTCCTCGCTCTATTCGTTGCTGGGGGTGGCTACCGACTCGGCGATGGAGGCTGCCTATGGGCCGCATGCCAGCGGCAAGCCCTCTTCGACCCGGATGTTGCGCTGGCGATTCCTGCGCGGCGAGGCCGCCGTCCCCACCGAACTGAGGGTGCTCACGTCGGGGCAACGGCTGGTCATGCTGACCTTCGCGGAAGCCTCGGCCGAGCCCGGTTTGGTGTCCTCGATCGAACATCTGCCGCTCGACCTGGTGATCTTGGACAAGCAATTGTCGGTGACTTACGCCAACGCCGGCGCGGCGCGGACGGCGGGCGGCATGCCCGGGGGGATCCTGAATCATTCGGGATTGGCCTTGATACCTACGGCAGCGATTCCGCGGGATGCCTTGGCGCGGGCCTTGGAGGGCAGTCACTACCACGATGACGCGGTGGCGGTGGCGGTACCCGGTGCTCAGACCCGCTGGTTCGAGGTCGATGTGCAACCTCTCAAGGACGCCGCGGGCATTGCCGGTCTCGCCATCCTGTCGATGGAGGTGACCGAAGAGCGCCAGCGCAAACGCGTTCCCAGTGAGAGCGAGCGCCGCTTAGTGGCGCTGACCGAGCACGCCCGGGACATCATCACGGTCGCGGGCCGCGACGGCCGGCTGCAATACATCAGCGGCGGTATCCGGAATTCCTTGGGCTATACGGTCGAGGAACGTCGTTCGAACTCGCTGTTCGAGCATGTGCATCCCGACGATGTCGAGGCCGTTCAGGCGAAATACGGGCAACTCATCAGCGGCGCCATCCACTCGTTCTCACATCAATTCCGGGTCCGGCACAAGGATGGGTCGTACCGGTGGCTGGAATCGAGCTACGTCTCCGCGCTCGGCAACCCGCTCATCAAAGGCGTCGTGATCAACTCGCGCGACATCACCGAACGTCGGCAGGCCGAAAATCAACTGGCGCAGCGCGAGGAAGTGTTCAGGCTGGCGACGGATGCCGTCAACGGCATCATCTTCGAGTGGGACCTTGCCCGAGGCACGGTGCATCGGTCGCGGGGCGTGCAAGAGGTGCTGGGCCTGGAGCCTGAAGATCTGGCCCTCGAAGGTTCCTGGAGCGCCCGCATCCATCCGCAGGACGATGCGGCGTATAGCAAGGCGATCGCCGCCGCGCTGCGGCTGGGCCGGGGATGGACCACCACGTATCGCATTCGCGATGCGCGCGGCCGCTACCGATCCATGCTGGAACGAGGTCTCATCCAACGCAGCGAGGACGGCAAACCGGTGCGCGCCATCGGCTGCTGCGTCGACGTCTCGGAGATCAAGAGACTGACGGACCTGTTGGCGGAGGCTCAGCACGCGGCCAAGATGGGCGGCTGGGAATATAGTTATCCGACGGGGGAGCTGACCTGGACGGACGAGATGTTCCGCATCTACGAGACCGCCGCGAAGGACTTCACGGTCTCCTGGGAATCGATGCTGGCGCATTGCACGCCGGAGTCGCGGCAGCGGTTCAGCGATGCCTTCGTCGCGGCCGAATCGACCGAGGGCGATTTCGATCTCGAGCTCGAAATCATGACTCTCAAGAACGGGCGGCTGTGGGTGCGTATCGTCGGTCATCTGGAGAAGCTGGAGGGGCGGCCGTTTCGCGCCTTCGGCTCGGTGCAGAATATCCAGGCGCAGAAGCTGGCGCAGATCGCTCTGGAGAACAGCACCGGGTGGCTCAAGCTGTCGATGAACATGGCGCGCATGCATGCGTGGCGCTGGGACCGCGCCACCGACACGCTGGAGTTCGCCATCATCGACGGCCACATGGTGCATCTGCCGCGGGTATTCCCGGGACTGAAGAAATTGCTGGCGCGCGTGCATCCGCAAGATCGTTTGGCGCTGCGCCGCGGGATCGACCGAGCCTTCGAGACCGGCAGCGAGGTGCACGAGGAATTCAGGCTCAGGTCGTACGACGGGCAGTATCGATCGTATGCGACGATTTCGCGGCCGCTGTTCGATGCCGCGCACCAGCCGAGCGGGCTGGTCGGGGTGACGCAGGACGTGACCGCGCGCCATGAATCCGAGGCGCGGCGGCGGCGGTCCGAGGAGGTGCTGCGCACGACCACGGCCAACACGGCGGACACCTTGCTGCTGCTGGACACCGAGTTGCGGGTAAGGTTCGTCAATCGCGCCGTGCGCGGCATGGCCATCGATGAAATCATCGGCCGGGACGTGTCCGTTCTGCTGCCGGAAAACGCGCGTGACGGCGTCATCGCGAAGCTGCGTCAGGTGCTGACCACCGCCGAGACGGCCACCTACGAACTCGAAATCAACGAGCAAGGCGGGGACACGCGGTACCTGGAGAATCGCGCCGTGCTGGTGCGCGACGACGGGGTCAGCGCGGGCATTTCCATCACGGTGCGCAACATCACCGAACGCAAACGCCTGGAGCAGGAAATATTGGACGTGTCGAGCCGCGAACGGCAGACCATCGGACGCGATCTGCACGATGGGCTGGGCCAGGAGCTGACGGGGGTGGCGCTGATGCTGCGCGGTCTCGCCACGCGGATACAGAAGCAATGCCCCGAGTCCGTCGGCCAGGTCAATGAGATCGTGACCCTGGTCAACCAGTCGATCGAGACCGCGCGCTCGCTGGCGCGCGGGCTGCTGCCGGTCAATACGGAGAGCGGGGGATTGACGTTGGCGCTGCGCTCGCTGGTGGACCGGAGCCGCGATCTGTACGGCTTCAAGGTCGAGCTGCGCGCGGAAGTGTCGCCGGCCGTGTCGTTGAGCGAGACCAATGCGAGTCATCTGTATCGCATTGCGCAGGAGGCGCTGACCAACACGGCGCGGCACGGCCGTGCGTCGACCGTCACGGTATTCTTGCTGGCGACGCAAAACAAATTCTCGCTGGAAATCACGGACGATGGCGTCGGAATTGGCGAAACGGCTCAATCAGCCCCCGGGATGGGGCTAAAAATCATGAAGTACCGTGCGAGTATGATTGGCGCTCGATTCGAGATCGCGCCCAACCATCCGCAGGGCACGGTGATACGCGTTACCGGCGAGCAACCGATGGTAACGAGTAAGCTACAATCTGCTCACGCGATTTAAGGAGGAAACCACTATGGCTGCCAGCAATACATGGATACGCTCAGCCGTGTCCCAGTCCGGGATGACCGGCGGCAAGCGCCGAGTTCGGCGCGTGTTGATCGTCGATGATCATCCGATCGTCCGCCAGGGCCTGCGTCGCGTCATGGAGAACGAGGACGATCTGACCGTTTGCGGAGAAGCGGAGACCGCACGCGACGCGCGGACCGCCATCAAGGAGCTGAATCCGGATGTGATGATTGCGGATATCAGCTTGAAGCAGGGCGATGGGATCGAATTGGTGCGCGACGTGCGCGCGCACCACCCGCAGCTGCCGATTCTGGTGCTGTCCATGCACGATGAGACCATTTACGCCGAGCGCATGCTGTCGGCCGGCGCCAACGGCTACATCATGAAACAGGCCGCGAGCGAGCAGTTCCTCGTTTCGCTGCGGCGGGTGCTCGACGGCAACATTTATGTCTCGGAAGCCGTCGGCAACAACATGATTCAGAAGTTTGCCGCGGGCGGCTCGTACATCTCGGCCAACCCCATCGACCGGTTGAGCAACCGCGAGCTGCAAATCCTGCACATGATCGGCAAGGGCATGAGCACGCGCGAGACCGCGCATTCGCTCAATTTGAGCATCAAGACGGTCGAATCGCACCGGCAGCGGATCAAGCGCAAGCTGAATCTGAGCACGGGTACGCAGCTGGTCCAGTATGCGGTCAACTGGTTCACCGGCCGCGAAGCCGTCGGCACGCCGTCGAATGCCAAGGAGCTGCCGATCGCCGGCTCGGAGGCGCACACGGCTCCGTGAAGGGGAGCGTTGCCGTCGCCGAGACGCGAAGCGGGGAGCGCACGGGGGCCTCGGCGGCAAAATTCGGGCCGGCCCGCCGCGCACGTGTCGGAGCTGAGTGCCAGTACCAGGATTTGTTACAGCGACATCCTGGACAATCAAGTCGAGGCGCGATGCGCCGATATCAATGGGCAATCCTTGTTGCGCGCGGAGTTTGAAACAGTGTCCGAAATCGAAACTGTGACGTCGATCACAGCCGAGACGCCGCCCGCCATCCTGCTGGCGGAGGACGATCCGGTCACGCGCATGCTGATGACGCGCTTTCTGAAGAAGGCGGGTTATGAAGTGGACGCCGTGGCCGATGGCACCGAAGCCCTCGATAAGATGACGAAGCGCTACTACCCCATCCTGGTCACCGACTGGGAGATGCCGGGGATGGACGGCGTGGCGCTGTGCAAGGCGGTGCGCAACATGCAGCTCGATGGCTATGTCTACGCGCTGCTGTTGACGGCGCGGGATGCGAAAGAGCACATCATCGCCGGATTGGAGGCGGGGGCCGACGATTATCTCATCAAGCCCGTGCACGAACCCGAACTGATTGCCCGGCTCAATGCGGGCCGGCGCATTCTGGCCCTGGAGCACTCGCTGCGCGCGGCCAACCACCGCAACCGCATCTTGTCGATCACCGACGCGTTGACCGGCGCCTATAACCGGCGCTACCTGATGGAACAGCTGCCGCGGGAGGTGGAGCGGTGCCGCCGCTATGCCTACCCGCTGTCGGTCATCATGTGCGACATCGATCATTTCAAGCTCATCAACGACGAGCAGGGTCATGCCGCGGGCGATGAGGTGCTGCAGCAGTTCGTCGTCCGCGTGCAACGGTCGATTCGCTCCAACAGCGATTGGATCGCGCGCTACGGCGGCGAGGAATTCCTGATGGTGCTGCCGGAGGCCGATTTCAACGCCGGTTTCTTCGTGGCGGAAAAGATCCGCAACCTCATCAGCGCTTCCGCGTTCGCGACGCGCGCCGGCGATACGGCGGTGACGGCGAGTTTCGGCGTGGCGTCGACCGGGCCCACCGGTCCCGATCTCACGCTCAAAGTGGAGGGGCTCATCAAAGCGGCCGACCAGTGCCTGTATCGGAGCAAACAGGCCGGACGCGATCGCACCATGGGCATCGAGATTCCAAACTCGCTCGCCTTGCTGGCGAACGGCTGACCGAAGCGCGGCCGACTCGAGGTTACGAGACCTTCGACAGTTGGGCGTTGACTGCCCGCAATTTCTCCTTCAACTGGCTCACGAGGCCGTCGATTTCCTGGACGGCGTTGGCGCGTGCGGCGTTCTCCAGATTCGAGGCGGCGGCGCTCAAGGTGTGGGCGTGGATGTTGGCGCTGGCGCCCTTGAGCGCGTGCGCGCGCTTGCCGATGGTCTCGAGATCGCGGGTGTCGAGCGCGGCCACGATTTCCGCCAGGCATCGATCGCCGCTGCTGATGAAGGTGTCGACCAGTTCGCGCTCGAATTCGACATCGCCGCCGGTGAGCTCGCGCAAGGCGTCGAGGTCGACCGCCTTGGCGCCGCCGTCGTCCTTGAGGTAGCGGCCCAGACAGTCGGCCAACTGGCTGGGTTCGATCGGTTTGCCCAGATGCGCGTCCATCCCGGCGGCGATGCAATTCTCGCGGTCCTCGGAGAGCACGTTGGCGGTCAGGGCGATGATGGGCATGCGCCGGCCGCGCCCCTCGCGGCGCTCGATCTCACGGATCTGCCGGGTGGCGGTGAAGCCGTCCATGACGGGCATCTGGCAATCCATCAAGATGGCGTCGAACGAGGTCTCGGCCACGCGTTCCAGCGCTTCTGCGCCGTTGTTGGCGAGCGTCACGTCGACCGCCAGTTTCTGCAGCACCCGCTGGGCGACGCGCTGGTTCACGGGATTGTCCTCGACCAGCAGGATGCGGCGGCCGCCATAGGTGGGCATGAGGCTGGGCCTTTCGGGAGTGACGGCCAGGCGCGGCGTGTTGCCGGTGAACACGCCGTCGAGCAGGCTCGCCAGGCGCGAGCCGCGAATGGGCTTGGAGCCGATCGCATCGGGCCGGTACGGCCAGCTCGCGACATCGTGCTCGGTGCCGAACAGCGAGAGCAGCACGAACGGCAGGCAGGCAAAGCGCGGGTGCTCGCGCAGCGTGGCCAAAAGGTCGAGACCGCCGCGCCCCGGCATCAACTCGTCGGCGAGCACCAGGCTCACGGCTTCGCCGCGCTCCAGAAACTGCAGCGCTTCTTGGGCGCTGGCCACGGTCACGGCGTCGAAACTGAAGTAGCGCAGCTTGAGCGCGAGGCTCGAGCGGCTGGCGGCCACGTCGTCGACCACCAGGATCCGCTTGCCCTGGCCCAAGGGGTTGTAGCCGGGCTGGCGCGCCGAGGATTCCAGGGCCATGGTCGCCCAGAAGGTCGACCCCACTCCCAGCGTGCTGGACACACCGACCTCGCCGCCCATGAGCTCGGCAAGCCGCTTGACGATGGACAGGCCGAGGCCGGACCCGCCGTAGTGGCGCGTGGTCGAGGAGTCGATCTGCGAGAAGCTCTTGAACAGGCGATCGAGACGGTCGGCCGGAATGCCGATGCCGGTGTCTTGCACTTCGATGCGTAGTTTCGGCGTGCCGTCGCGGCTGCTGTCGGTGGACGCGGTAAGTACGATGTAGCCCTCGTGCGTGAATTTGATGGCGTTGCCGATCAAATTGAGCACGATCTGGCGCAGCCGGCCGGGATCGCCGCGGGTGAGCACGCGAATCTGGCCGATGTTGACGATGAGTTCGATGCCCTTCACGGCGGACTGCAGCGCCAGGATGGCGACCGTTTCATAGATCACGTCGCGCACGTCGAATTCCACGCACTCGAGGTCGAGGCGGCCGGCTTCGATCTTGGAGAGGTCGAGCACGTCGTTGATGAGGGAGAGGAGCGCCTGAGCGCTGCCGCGAATGATGTCGACGTACTCGCGCTGCGTGTCGTCGAGCTGCGTCTCGGAGAGCATGCGCGACATGCCGATCACGCCGTTCATGGGAGTGCGGATCTCGTGGCTGACATTGGCGAGGAAGTTGCTCTTGGCGCGATTGGCGGCCTCGGCGGCGACTTTGGCGTCGATGGCGGCCTGTTCCGCGCGCTTGCGATCGGTGATGAGCTGCATGGAACCTGCGAGCCAGATGGGCTGCCCGGCGGCGTCGCGTTCGGCCTGCGCCCGCAGCCGCACCCACTCGTAGTGCCCGGCCTTGTGGTGCGCGCGGACCTCGACGTCGCAGGGGGTATCGAGCCGCAGATGGCGGTCGATGACCTGCGCGGCGGTGGCGCGATCGTCGGGATGGATGAGCGCGTCGAAACGCTCGCGCGACAGCTCGAGTTCGCCGGTGTCGTAGCCCAAGAGTTCCTCGAAGCGTGGTCCGAACCACAGCTTGTTGCCGGGGATGTCGAGTTCCCACACGCCGTCGCGCGTGCCGCGCATGGTGCGCGCCAGGCGTTTCTCGGTGGAGTCGAGCGCCGCTTGCGTGCGCTTCAAGTGGGTGGTGTCGATGAGCGCGCCGGTGATGCGGCTGAGGGCGCCGTTGCCGTCCCAGGTGACGCCGGCGGTCTCGGCGATCCAGCGCACGGTGCCGTCCTCGAGCACCACGCGGTACTCGCATTGGTAGGAGGGACGCTGCGGCGTGGTGCCGAACGGCGCGCGGCGGATGCGCTCGAGATCGTCGGGATGCACGGCCGCCCGATGCCCGTCGAGGTCGTCGAGACGGGTGGTCGAGGGGATGCCGAGCAGCTCGTAGAAGTTGTCGGACGAGATGCAGCTCTTGCGGCTGAAATCCAAGTCCATGGTGGCGACGCCGGCCGCGGCCTGGGCCAGGTTGAGCGATTCGGTGGCGTAGCGCAGCGTGTCCTCGAGCTGCTTGCGGTCGGTGATGTCGGTGACGGTGCCGATGGCGCGGGCGGGAAGCTGCTCGGCGTCCAGCAGCACCTGGCCCCTGCCGGCGAGCCAGCGGATGCCGCCGTCCAGCAGCAGCGAGCGATACTCGGCTTGAAAGCGGCCGCCGCAGGCGATCGCGGCGTTCAGTTGCTGCACGACGTGCTCGAAATCCTCGGGGTGCACGGTCGCGAGCCACTCGTCGCGGGTGAACGTGACGTGGCGGTTGGCGAGCCCGATGAGATCGAAGAACAGCGGGGTGCCGTTCACTTGACCGGTGACGAGATCCAGATCGAAGACGCCGAAGCCGCCGGCGGCTTGCGCGAATTCCAGGAATTCGGAGGAGCGGCGCAGCTGGGTCTCGCGCCCGCGGCCCCGAAAGATGGCCTTATGCAGGCGATTGGAGAGGAGCACGATTTCATCGCCCTGCGGCGCGTCGTCGACGATGGGCGCGGCGCCCCGATCGAGCAGGGGAGACAGGGTGTCGCGCAACGTCGCCAAGCGGCGGGAAAAGCCGTTCGCGGTGAACCATGCGACAGTCAAGAGAGCCAGGAACGCGCAGCCCAGCACGGCGGCCACCGCGACGTGGTCGTCGATGAAGGAACGGCCCGCGCGGGTGAGCACGTCGTCGGTCGCGGCCCGCGCCGCATGCAGGGCAGCGCCCTCGCCGCTGCCGGCCACGGGGCGATGGGCGTTGAGCTCAGCCTCGACGGCGGCGCGCACGTCGTGTTCGTAGCGCCGGCTCGCGCCGAACAGCCACAGCATCGTGAGGACGAGAAGGACAACCGTCACAACCGGAAGAACGAGCAATTTGCGACGGATTGGCCAATTGCGCATGCGACATCCAAGCCAGGTGGGCAAGCGCCCCGGACTCTAGGGTATCGGCCGGAGTCGTACGCTCTTGAGCTATGATCGGGCTCAACATCGATCGAGCGAATGCGTTATGCGGGCAGGCAAGCTTCTGGCGTTTGTGGTGGGCGGCCTCATCGCCGCCGTGGCCGTGGTATTGCTGGCCGTTTGGCTGTTGGTGAACCCCAACCATTACAAGGACAAGATCGCGGCGGCGGTCAAGGAGGCCACCGGCCGGGACCTCATCCTGCCGGGCGACATCAAGCTGTCGGTATTTCCCTGGGTGGCGCTGGAGCTGGGGCCGGCGAGCCTGGGCAATCCTCCCGGCTTCGGCGCGCAGCCGTTCGTGTCGTTCCGGCATGCGGCGATCCGGGCGCGGTTGCTACCGCTGATGCACGAGCGGCTGGACATCGGGCGAGTGGAGATCGATGGGCTCGACCTGCGCCTGCAGAAGAATGCGCAAGGCAAGGGGAACTGGGAGGGCTTCGGCGGCTCGGAGCAGAAGACCGCACTGCCGACCGCCTCGACGGACAGTCACAACCCGCTCGATGGACTCGCCGGATTGCAGGTGACCCACGCGCGGGTGAGCTATCAGAATGTCACGCTCGAGAATTTCAACCTGGAGACCGCGCCGTTCCTGGACGGCGTGGTGCCGATCTCGATTCGCTTCGACGCCAATCGCGGCGTGCCGACCGAACATGCGAGCGTCGAGATGAAAGTGGATTTCAGCAGCCCGGGACCGAAGAGCTATCGGTTGGCGGCGCTGACGCTGGTGGGGCAGGTGAGTCTCGCGGGCGATAACCGGCCCATCCGCTGGAACCTGTCGACGCCGCGGCTCGACCTGGACGTGGGTGCCCAAACGCTGGCGGTCCCCACCTTCGAACTCGCGGTGGCAGGCGCGCAAATGAATGGCACGCTGCAGGGCACGAAGCTCTTCGGCGATCGGAGCGTTGCCGGCTCATTGTCGCTGGCGCCGGTGGTGGTGCGCGAATTCATTCCGCGCTGGGGGTTCACCAGCCCGCAGACGCGGGATCCGCGCGCGTTCTCGCAGGTGTCTGGCGCCACGAAGTTTACCTACGGCGGGAATGCGCTGCGTTTCGATGAGCTCAAGCTGACCTTGGACGACACGCACGTGCAGGGCACTCTGGAGGTCGACAATCTCGAGGCGCCGGCGTTCAAGTTCGCCCTGACCGCCGACAAGATGGATGCGGATCGCTATCTGCCGCCGGAAGGCGAGTCCTCGCAGCCGGTCGCCGCGGCTGAGAATCGTGCCGCGGCGTCTGCCGCCACGGCCGCCACGCCGGCCGAGTCGCGGCCGCTCGAGGCGGAGGGGACGTTCGCGATCGGTGCGCTGCATCTGTCGCGGCTGGAGATGACCAACTTGCGGCTGACGCTCGCGGCCAAGGACGGCATCGCGCGACTGTATCCGCTGCAGGCGACGGTGGACGGCGGGCGCTATTCGGGCGATGTCACGCTGGACCGGCGTGGCAGCGTACCGGTGCTTAACGTGGATGAGCACTTGAGCGGCGCCGACATGGCCACGCTGCTCGCGACCAAGGCGAAGAGCATTCATCTGTCGGGCAAGGGGAATTTCAACGTGAAGGCGTCGGCGCGCGGCGCCACCGGCAATGCGATGCTGAAGACGTTGACCGGCCACCTGGACGCGTACGTCACCGAGGGCGCGGTGGAGGGCATCGACCTGGGCTACGAGCTCGGCCGTGCCGAAGCGCTCATCAAGCGCGAGGACGCGCCGGCGACGCAGAACACCAACCGCACCAAGTTCGATGCCTTCAAGACGACGGCGGACATCGTGAACGGCGTGGCGCAAACCAAGGACTTGACGATTTCCTCGCAGGTGCTGCGCGTGACGGGGCAGGGCAGCACGCAGCTCGCGAACCAGGCCATCGACTTTCAGCTGCTGGCGGATACGCTCAGGACCACGCAGGGCGTGCCGATTCAGATTCCGGTCAAGGTCACGGGCACCACGTCGAACCCGGTCATCCGGCCGGACATCGAGGCGCTGGCGCGGGGGCAGCTGCGGCAGAAGCTGCAGGATGTGCTGCACGACAAGCTGAAGGGGCTATTCGGCAAGCCATGATGGGGATCGCGCGGCAGGCCATGATGGATCGTACGGTTAGCCATGACCGGATCTGCGGCAAGCATGACGGGGTCGCGCGGTAAACCATGACGTCGGAGGCATTCACGCCGCTGCTGCTCGGCTGGTTCGACGCGCATGGGCGGAAGAACTTGCCGTGGCAGAAGGATCCGACGCCGTATCGGGTGTGGGTGTCGGAGGTGATGCTGCAGCAGACGCAAGTGGCGACGGTGATTCCGTACTACGAGCGGTTCATGGCGCGTTTTCCGGCGGTCGAGACGCTGGCTGACTCGTCGGAGGATGAGGTGCTGCATCTGTGGACGGGCCTCGGGTATTACGCGCGGGCGCGAAATTTGCGGGCGTGCGCGCAGGCGATCGTCGCACACCACGGCGGGGATTTTCCGGTGGAGCTCGAGGCGGTGATGGCGCTGCCGGGGATCGGGCGATCGACCGCGGGTGCGATCCTGGCGCTGTCGCGAGGTGCGCATCACTCGATATTGGATGGCAACGTCAAGCGGGTGCTCTCGCGGGTGTTTGGGATCGCGGGGGATCCGAGCTCTGCGGGCGTAATAGCTACGCTGTGGGCCAAAGCCGATGCGTGCACGCCGGCCGACCGCGTCGGCGCGTATACGCAGGCCGTCATGGATCTGGGCGCCACGGTGTGTACGCGCAGCCGACCTGCGTGCACGGTGTGTCCGATGAATGGGAGCTGCGTCGCGGCACGCGAGGGGCGGCAGGCGGAGCTGCCGGGGCGCAAGCAGCGGCGGGAGCGCAAGGCGCGGGAGGCGACGCTGCTGATCGCGGAGATGGGGGCTGGAGAGTCGCGAGCGATCCTCGTGGAGCGGCGACCCGCACCCGGCATCTGGGGTGGGCTATGGTCGCCGCCGCAATTCGAGAGCGAAGGCGCGGCGCTCGACTGGTGCCGGCGCGAGATCGGCGAACCTCAAGCCGAGGCGCTGCGGCTGGTGCCCATCGATCACGCGTTCACGCATTTCGACTTACGGCTGAACCCGATTCGGGTGCGCTGCACGCCAATGGCTCAAGTGCGCGATGGGGACGATCGGCTATGGTATTCGCTGGAGGCACCGCCGCGGGTGGGGTTGCCGCAGCCCATCCGGCAGCTGTTCGATCGGCTCCTCGGGAGTGGAGGAGTCGCGTAAGATTGTCGGATGGCACGCCGAGTCAATTGTATATTGCTGAAACGTGAGGCCGAGGGCCTCGATTACCTGCCCTATCCCGGCGAACTGGGCAAACGCATCTACGCCAACGTGTCCAAGGAAGGCTGGGCGCAGTGGGTGGCGCACCAGACCATGCTCATCAACGAGAACCGGCTCACGCCGATCGAGCCCAAGGCGCGGGCGTTCCTGGTGAAGGAAATGGAGAAGTTTTTCTTTGGGGTGGGGTCGGCCAAGCCCGCGGAGTTCGTGCCGAAATAGGGGGCAGCGCGGCCGTATTGGGCTTAAGTGATTGATTTTTCGATTGTTCATTGACGACGAAGCTGCGCGCCTGTTTAATACGCGGCTCTTCTAAAAGGCCAGGTAGCTCAGTTGGTAGAGCAGCGGACTGAAAATCCGCGTGTCGGGGGTTCAATTCCCTCCCTGGCCACCAATTTTTCTGAATTAAAACAATAATATACCTCAATTGTTATTCATAACAATTCGGGACAATCGATAGCTATTTTGCTGTCCCAATGTCCCAAATTTGTCCCAAGTGGCAACGGCGATGCGACTCCAATAACAGATCTTGTCATTTCCTGTTATTGCACTATGATGAATCGGTAACCCCCTAATGCACGGTTTCCTATGAATGTCAGCCTAACTCCCGAACTCGAACAGCTTGTCCACTTAAAGGTGAAGACCGGCCGCTACACATCGGCAAGCGAGGTTATCCGCGAGGCGTTGCGGCTACTGGAGGAACGCGACGAATTGCAGGTACTGCACAAGGACGAAATTCGAAAAAAGATTGCCGCAGGCATGGGCTCGCTACGGGCGGGCAAAGGCACGGACGGTGAAGCTTTCTTTGACAGCATAGAAGCAGAACTGAGCGAACCTGAACACTCACGGCCCGTGTGAAGCGCTATCGCCTTTCCCCCGAAGCACAGGGCGATATCGAAGACATCCGGAAGTACCTGATAAAGGAGGGCGGCACTGCGCTGGCCCGATATGTTCTGGGCGAAATCCGGCAAGCGTTACGTTTTCTCGCGGAGACGCCCGGAGCCGGACATGCTCGCGAAGATCTGACCGACGAGCCGGTGAAATTCTGGTCTGTATTTTCCTACCTGATTATCTATGACCCTGCCACGCAGCCACTTGGCATTGCCCGCATTCTGCATGCAAACCGAGACCTCGAAAGCATGTTCCGCCATCAACCACCACGCGCCGACAGGTAAAGATTTAGGCAGGCGTCGTGCGCAGGACGTTGCGGCCATCGCCATGGATGATGGTGTTGTGTTGCACGGAGAGATTCCTTTCATTTGCGGCAGGTCGCGACGCGAGTTACCCACCGCCGCCTCGCCAGCGTTGTTGATACGCGCTCGGCGTCCGTGGATAACTCCCCTTCTGCGAGGAAATCCGCCTTCAGTGACACTAGCATCTGCGGGAATGACAACTCCTGGCGAACCGTGTAATTAGGAATTCCAATCTCGCGAGGTACACACCCGATGGAAGTCAAAGACTACGTACTTGCTGCCGGAGTGTGGATGGGGATCTAAATCCGCGTGATTCCGGGGAAAGGCGCGGTTTGACCGCCGGTGTCCCGGTAGGCGATTTAGGGTGATTTTGGTTTGTTGACGCCGCCTACGATGTAAAAGAAGCGC
>Ga0182013_10003873_pt1 | contig 18368 bp, 15 predicted proteins | sample 612S2MmetaG_FD_120487 | JGI IMG/M metagenome (GOLD analysis project Ga0182013, IMG submission 120487) | Permafrost microbial communities from Stordalen Mire, Sweden - 612S2M metaG | ecosystem: Environmental > Terrestrial > Soil > Wetlands > Permafrost | place: Sweden: Stordalen | collected...
CATCTGGTCATACCAGCCGGAAACGTGAGCGATTTCGGTCCAATTGGTATCACCTGCGGACTTGATGAGCACCGCGTTCTGAAAACGGGAAATCCGGGTCAACACGTTGGGCGATACACCGGCGTAACAGAGAGATTTCCGTTCCAGTTGACGGGGGCTGATTCCGGCCTTCCGTGAGATCTCCGAAGCGGTTGCGTTGTTTCCCGGAACCGTCAGGAGGCGAAGTGCCCGCCCCACCGGATCGATCGGCGGCCTGCGTGCGAGGCGGTCACGGAAGAAGGCGTTGAGAAGACTGGCCCGTTTCAGAATGGCAGGCTCGTTCCCCAATTGCTGATGAAGCGCCGATACCTCGGGTCCGAGAACGCCTTGCCCATCGTTCCCGATGTCGGTCAGGTGGTGAACGGGTACTCCGAAAAGCCGGTACAGCGCGAGCGGACGAAACAGGACGGCGAGCGCCTGTACCCGGCCTCGAATAATGAGACGCACGCGCCGCCGGGTGATGGGTCCGATCACCGTCACGGACGCTGAGGGATTTCTCCTGTCCGTGTCATAAGCGGGAATATCGTAAGGCTCGGCGAACTGAAATTCCAACATGGCTCCCGGCCGGGCTACTACCGGCTCCACGGTCTCCGCATCCCACGCCTGGGATTCGCGTTGCACGTAGCGGCTGATGAAGGGCGAGAGCAGCGGGTCGGGCGGTATGCTTTGAACGGTGAACATGAGCTCGCGACGCTACGGTTTACCTTTCTGCTCCGGTGCGGAAAACGGCAGATCCATCTTTTCCACATTGTGAAGATCGACTTCGGACGCTTTCCATTCTCCGCCTTTTCGGATGAGTACGAACGTCACAATCATGTCGTTGAACTTCTCCCGGTCTACGCTGCCGTCGGAATTCATTACAGGGTTTTGCCACTTTGTCCGGAGGATGATCGTCTCCGGAGCGACTTGTCGAAGGCTCTGGATTCGTTGCGCCGGAAATGCAATGTGGTTGAAGGGTCCGTTATGCAGGAAGGCCAGAGCCTGTTCGATGGCGTCCCGCCCTTCGACGACGCTCCCGAAGCGATTTACGGTGACTGCGTCACTGGTGTGCAGCAAGGCGAGGCTGTGAGCATCATGCCCGTTCCATGCTGCATCCCAATTCCGGAGAAAATCCTCGGCGGCGGTTCGGAGATCGGGAACCGTGCCGGGGCTCGGCGAAGCCTGCATCGCTGTGCCGGCGGCCACCGTAAGAAGCACATTTCGAAGATAATTCATGGAGCTCATGAGCCGAGTTTAGAGGCCTCTGCTGTCTTCGTATAGTACGGATGCGACAAGGTGAAAAAAACGCGGGGTACGTCGAAGTAATGTCAACGTACGCGGAATATTCAGGAACTTAACGCCACGGCGTGAGAACGGTGACGGGCGGACTTCCTTCCGGATCTATCGTGCGGTTAACCAGAAAACGGGCACCATCGGCGCTGGGCGCGTATTCCGGGGACGGCAGATCGGGTGATCCGCGCCACCCGGGAGTCGCGGTCCGGAACAAAGGCTGCGGGGGATCTGAATGGAATTCATCGCCCGTTTTTACGGCGACCGCCATCAGAGTTCCGTCCGGGGCGCGGAAATAGAGTTCCCGTCCGTCGGCGCGCCAGCGGCACTCCATCCCTCCGGCTTCCGACACCTGCCATTTCCGTTCGCCGCCCGGGAAACTGGCCACGAACACTTCTTCCCGGCCGCTGTCGTGTGAGACATAGGCGACCCAGCGCGGAGTTCCATCCTTATCAGAAGGGGCAAACATCGCGGCCGAGCGGGACGCCGTCATGAGTGGCAAAAAGGGCTTGTCGATGGGCGGCGAAGCGCCTTTGAGATCGATCATGAACAGGTTCAGACGGCCAAAGTCCGGCCAGGGAGTGAAGCCTGCGATAAATCGGCCGTCACGCGATAAATCGCTCAGAAACCGCGGACCAGCCACGTCGAGCACCGTTTCAGGTTTCCCGCCGTCGATCGTTTGGCGCAGAATTCTGGATCGAGAGACCGTGCCGGACGAGTAGATCACCGACGCGCCGTCGGGCGACCAGACGGGAAGGAAGGACGGCGTGCCCGAGATTTCCGTAAGCCTCGCAAGCATGCCGTGAGCAAGCTCGAGAATCCAGACTGAGGATACGGCGGACGCGCTTTCCGGCTGCATCACAACCACACGCTTCTCATCCGGAGAGAGGCTCCACGAATAGAAATTGTCCGGAGAGCCTATGTTCGATATCAGACGTCCCGCGCGATCGAACCATCCAAGTTGACGCGTATTGATGCTTCCGACCCGGTAGGCGAGTGTTCCCTGAGAGGACACCGAGAATTCTCCTCCGCCCGGTTGGCGCGAAGAGGAATCGAGCAGGTTTTGGGCGAGCACGGTTCGGTTCCCTGTAAGCTTCGCGCGGGCGGGATCGAACGTTTCGGCAATAAGAGCGCCCTGAAAGGCGAAGATCAGGGCACCCGGTCTCCCATTCGAGGGCGGGGCGAAAACGCCTTTCCCGTCGGAAGCCGCCACGAACGTGGATGCGGATGAATCGAGCGATGCCATGCGGATGCCCGTCCTGCCAGCCGCGGGATTCAGCTCCGCGTAGAGAAACCGGTTGCCATCGGGCAGGAAAGAAGGAAATACGTGCTGGGCGTCGCTGGCCGCCGGGTCTTTGTGAGTGGCCTCCTTCGGTGTACCGCCGCCTGCCGGAACCTGATAGATCACGCCGTCAGGTTCAGGTGCAAACAGAATCACATCTCGACTTCCCCAGCTGGCGCCGCCAGTACCAACGCGAACCGGACAGATGTCCCGCGGCGGGCCGCCCGCGATTTCCACGCGGCCCAACCTGTTTCTCACAAAGAACCCCACCGAGCGGCTGTCGGGTGACCAGAAAGGCAGGTCGGCGGCATCCGTTCCGGGCAGCGGATGTGCATCCGGAGCGGCGAGGGGACGCAGCCAAAGCTGTCTGTGGCCTCCCTCCGGAGTCCCTGAGAAAACAAGGTAGCGCCCATCCGGAGAAATGGCTGCCGATTCGAGCGTGACGTGCGGCGGATGAATCACAGACAACCGGAGAATTTCGCGCGGAACTGATGAGCTGCGAAGGAACAGGAAAGCGGTGGCCATACCGATCGCCAGCCCCGCCAGGCCATAAGCAAGAGCCGCCCGAGGGAACCTGAAGCCGGCCGCCTTGCCCGCAACCATGGGCGCCACCGCAGCGCCTTCCGAAAAGACAGGAGAGTATCCGCCCTTTGGAAGCGCGATGACTACGTCCGAATCTTTGCCGTCTGTTTCGTACCACGAAGCCAGCCTGCTGCGGAGCCGTCCTGCCTCCACGCGCACGATCGGATCGGTTTTCGGGTCGAAGCCGGGACTCCGTCCCAGGACTTCGACTGCGATTACGGACTCCTTAATCTCCTGGGCTCTTCCTTCAAGAGAACGCTCAACAATAAAGCGCAGAAAGCCGCTCGCTCTGCCCGCATCGGCAAAAGCGGCGCTGGCAAGGATTCGGTTGAGCTCAGCCCTGATGTTTCCGTGATCTGCGGTAGTGGGCAACGCTCACCATTATCGCGGGCGCAGTAATTTCCTCCAGCAGTCCCGCGTTGGCCGAAGGTTGTACTCCGCGGGGTACCGCCGACGGCTGCAAGGAATTTCCTGCGCGGTGAAGATCGATAGCTTTCGCACCGGTTCGGAATGAGGGCGAGGGATCGCAATACCGAGGCAAGAATGGCATTCGGCTGCGACTTCAAGTGGTCTAAAACTGTACCAAACGTCCAAATGCCGCACCGAAACGAATTCCGCGCTGACCGAAAGCATCTGCGCTGAATTGGCGTGAAATTATGCAAACCCAAGGAAACCATGAAAGCCGCGGAGAACGCGGCGCTTCTTCACGCCCAGGAGATCCGGGGCTCGAGTTACTGCGCCCACCATTCATTTCAGATGAGAAGTTGAGCCCGAAAAACGGCGTTACCGTCGTTCGTCCTGACTTCGGTAGATTCTGACGAGCGGACCAGGAGACCGCTCGTATATGAGTCGCAAAAAGCCCAGGCAAACGCCGAAGCGCGTACTGCGCCTTCCTGACCTCGACCCCGCAACCAATCAAATCCCTCCCTTAATGTGATGTCGAGCTTGCTCGGGAACCCATAGCAGCCAGGGGTCCTCGGCTGAATGAAGTTGCTCGTTCTCAGGCCCTGATGCGTACCAATTAACCGTCAGCTTCCGTTGACATTCTTAAGAACGAGAAGAAACTGCCGCCCGAAAGTGGGGCGGACCCCCCGGTCCGCGCCGGACGCCCTCGTCCGGCCTCTTCTGATCCCTTGAAATATCGTTTTAGAGGCCAAGCTGGTCAGGGGACCGGCTGCGGACCCGGGGGCCACCCCACTTCCGTGTTAGGTTCTGAGAAAACTGAGTAACATCGGGAGCGAACTCCCTACTAACGTAATCGCTCCGTTTCTGCGATAATAATAAGCGCTCCAGCATCTTCCGGTCGCCAGTCGGATGAGGCTTTTTATACCTACGCAATCCAAACGCCTCAACGAGGTGACGGGATTTCTGTTTCTTGCCGCAGGACTACTTTTCCTGCTCAGCCTGGCGTCCTTTCATGCCCAGGATTCTTCATGGGATACCGTTAGCGCAACCGCCAAACCCGGCAACCTGATCGGACCCGTCGGCGCTTGGGCGAGCGACCTTTTCCTGCAGTCCTTCGGGCTTGCCGCGTTCCTCTTCCCTGTCCTGATTTTCGCCCTCGGATGGAAATGGATTCGCTCCGAAGTTGTCGTCGCACCTTTGATCAAGCTATCGGGAAGCGTTGCGCTGGTTCTGTCGGCCTGCGGTGCAGCCGCCCTCCTGCCCGACTGGCGTATATTCAACGGCACGGTGCTGCTCGGCGGCGCGATGGGCTATCTGATAGCCGATTCGCTCAAGCGCGCCCTGAATCCAGCCGGAACCGCAGTTGTCCTGTTCACGGCTCTTGTCGTTTCCACCTACCTTGTTTCCACATTCACACTGGCGAAATTGCAGGCGTGGTTTTCACCCCTTCTCTCCGTCATCGCGCGCATTAGAAACAACTGGCGCCTTGCAGTCGAGGCCCGGCGTGAAAAATACCTCCAGGCCGCGGAGGCCCGCCGGCAGCAGCGCTATGAAGAAGAGACTGCCGCCCTCGCCGAACCTGTTTTGCCCGATCCATCAATAACACGAAGGACACGACGCCAGGTTCCGCCGCCCGTCACCGAAACTTTACCGTGGGACGACTCGCAACCGGTCACTTCAGAAATTGAGCCGGTCACTGAACATATTCCCGAATCGATCGAAGAAATTCCGATCTGCCAGTTGGCAGACGAGCCGCCGGCACCCGCCAGCTTGACCGAGTTTCCCTTCACGGCGCCCATAAAGCGCGACCTCGCCCCCAAGCGATCCACAATCTTCCGCCTGCCGTCCACCGATCTGTTGAATGAAATCCCCGTGCGCTCTGCTTTCGACGAGCAGGAACTTAAGAGCACCGCCTCCACAATCAAAGCCAAGTTCGAGGAATTCAACGTCTTCGGTTCAGTCGTTCAGATCAACCCCGGACCCGTTGTCACAACCTTCGAATTCAAGCCCGAAGCGGGAATCAAGTACAGCCGCATCACGACACTCAGAGAGGATCTTTGCCTTGGCCTCCAGGCCGAATCGATTCTGATCGAACGCATCCCCGGCAAGCCAACCATCGGCATCGAAGTCCCGAACGTCAAGCGCGAAGTGATCAGTCTGCGCGCCGTCATTGAGTCGGAAGAATTCCAGCAATCGAACTCATTCCTGACCATTTCAATGGGCAAAGACATCAACGGCCGCATCAAAGTGGCTGCGCTCGAGTCAATGCCCCACGCATTGATCGCCGGGTCCACCGGATCGGGCAAATCGGTGATGATCAACTCGCTGATCATGTCGATCCTGTATAAATCGACGCCCGACGAAGTGCGCATGATCATGGTGGACCCCAAGCGCGTCGAACTCGGGATGTACGAAGGGATTCCCCATCTGCTGACGCCGGTGATCACGGATCCGAAGAAAGCCACCAACGCGCTGCGCAACGCAGTGCTGGAGATGGAACGCCGGTTGCGCCTGCTCGCCGAGCAAGGCGCGCGCAACATCGACCAGTACAACAAGAAAATCCGCCAAATGCAGGCCGAGCCGCGCAGCCTCTTTGAAGACGAGGAACCAAATACCGGGGAACTGTCGCCGCTGCCTTACATCCTGATCCTCATCGACGAATTGGCGGATCTCATGATGCTCGAAGGCCGCAATGTGGAAGAGTCCGTCACTCGTCTTGCCCAGATGGCGCGCGCCGTCGGAATGCACCTTGTTCTCGCCACGCAACGGCCCAGCGTCGACGTCATCACCGGCATCATCAAGGCCAACTTCCCGGCGCGCATCAGCTTCCGCGTGGCAACCCGCGTGGACAGCCGCACCATTCTCGACGGGATGGGCGCCGAGCACCTGCTCGGTAAAGGCGACATGCTGTATCTGCCACCTGGATCCTCCCGGTTCACCCGCGTCCACGGCGCGTTCGTCACCGAGTCGGAAATCAACGGCGTTGTCGATTTCTGGAAGGCGCAGGCCAAGCCCGATTACGATCAGTCCTTCCTCATCGCCCCCCCGAGTGAGGAGGGCGATGCCGATGTGGAAGAAGGCAGCCCCGCTGATCAGGACGCCATGTATGAGGAGGCGTTGCGTGTAGTGCTCGAAATGGGCAAAGCTTCGACCTCGACTCTGCAGCGCCGCCTTAGGCTTGGGTACGGCCGGGCTGCACGTATCCTGGACATGATGCATCGCGACGGAATCATCGGACCGCCCGACGGAAGCAAGCCCCGCGAAGTGCTGAAAAGACCCGACTGGATGCGCGAAGTAGACCACGTGTAACGCCGGCGGTCTTGCCCGCCGGTGGGGTTTGGCCGCTGCGTTATCCTGCTGCGCGATCTCACGCATATCTCTCACAAATAAGGAGATATTGGCAACCAGCCTTATTTCGGTTATTGTGAATCCAGCGTGAAGAAAATGATCTGCGCGCTGACTTTCGCCGTCGCTCTCGCGGGGCTCAGTCAGGCAGCAACGACCGCCCAGCCGTTGCCTCCAAAAACACAAACTCCACAAGCTTCAAAAGCAATGCCACAAACTCCGGATGGGGTGATCGAACACCGTATCCAGGCGAAGTTCGCGAAATCCAAAATCAACGCCGAACATTTCATCGTATCGGTACACGCTGGCGTCGCCACCATCGACGGCAAAACGAACGTCATTCAGCACAAGGGCGTAGCCACACGACTGGCGAAAACCGGCGGCGCAATCGTCGTCAGAAATCGCATCCAGGTCTCCGACGAAGCCCGAGCCAAAGCCGCAGCCCGGCTGTCGGGAAACAGCGGTGATACCGAAATCGCCCGCGCCACGGTAATTCAGCCGACGAAAACGAGATAAAACAGCCGGGAACATAGCACCGGCCGCCGGAGTCATATAATGTGAAGGCAGCCCAAAGGACTCCGTGACCGGCACCCTTTATCTGAACCTTAACTCGACTCTTACGCTGGAGCAGGAGGCCGCGCTCGAAGATCAGCGCCTTCTTTCCGCGCTCCAGGCCGGCGACGAACTGGCTTATGAGCAATTGATTCAGCGCTTTCAAACGCCTGTCTACAATCTGGCATACCGGTTACTGGGCGACCAGGCCGATGCCAGCGATGTACTTCAGGAAGTTTTTCTGAAGGTCTTCCGCAATGTCAGTCATTTCCGCGGCGATAGTAGTCTTCGTACCTGGCTGTACCGGATCGCGGTAAATGAGTCCCACAACCGGCGGCGCTGGCTTTTCCGTCACCGCCGCGGGGAAACCGGCATTGAAGACGCCTTCGACGATTCCGATGTCCGGGACAAACCTCTGATGGACACCGGCGAAACACCGTTCGACTTCACCATGAACCGGGAAGCACAGATCCTCCTCGAAGAAGGTCTGGCCGCCATCAACCCGGTCTTCCGGGCCGTGCTTGTTCTGAGAGAGATCGAGGAAATGAGCTACGAGGAAATCGCGGGAGTTCTGGAAGTTTCGATCGGCACGGTCAAATCCCGGATCGTGCGTGGACGAGAGGCTTTACGGAGGTATATCGCATCCCGCCTCAACCCCGCGCCATCCATGCAGTTAGTTCCAGGTACGGTCGAGTAACCCGGTGATGGAAAGTAAACCCGGGGATGGAAACTAAAATGGAAGATTTGAATTGCAAGTCGGTGCAAGCCTTGCTATGGGACGAGGGCAAGGACGTTGCCTTCGGTATGGGGGAATCCAGTGTGGATGCCCATCTCAGCGGTTGCCGGGAATGCAGCCGCGATCGCGCTGAAATCAGGTCGATGCAGACCGGGCTTCGGAGCCTTCCGAAGAAAGCTATCTCCCCGCTTCTCGCGACCCGCCTGCAGGTAATCGCGTCGCGCGAGCATTCGCGTCAGGCTCTCCGGCGGAACGTGAAAGCCCGCTTTGCAGATATTAGTTCCCGGATGAAACTGGCATTCGATAATCTTCTGCGGCCGCTGGCAGTTCCGGCGGCGGGCGGTATCCTGGCTTCGTTTTTCTGCTTTAGCATCATTGTCGATACCCTGCACGTGCATCCCGACTGGCGAAATGACATTCCAGTCGGCCTGTATACCGAGGTAACGATGGCCGAATCTTCCCCGTTCTCCTTCGCGGGCGATGACATCATCGTTCAGTTGACGATCGATGAGAAAGGCAACGTAACCGACTACGCAGTTCCCGACCCCCGCGCCACAGCCGAAGATGTTCGCGAGATCGGCAACCTGGTCCTTTACAGCACGTTCACCCCTGCGGTGTCATTCGGACAGAAGGTCTCAAGCAAGATCCTCGTCAGCATTCACCACATCGACGTACGGGGTTGAATCAGGAACTGAACTGAGACAGACTCTCGGCCAGCACTTCCTCGTAAAAGGCAAAACTCTCGAAAGAATCGCGCGGGCTGCTTGTGGTGACGCATGTGGGGATGGCGTCCCGCTAGCCGTAGAGATCGGTCCTGGCCGTGGCGCCTTGACCGAACGCCTGCTCGCCCATGCGCAGCGCGTTATCTCAATCGAGCTCGACCCAACCCTTGCTGCCCACGTTCGCCAGCGCTGGCCGAATCTGGAGGTCATCGAAGCCAACGCGCTCGCTGTGGACTGGTCCCAATGGGGACCCGGTGTCCTCACCGGGAATCTGCCCTACTATATTGCGACCCCTCTGATCTCGAAGTACCTGCATAACCCTGGCCGTCTGAGTCACGCCGTATTCCTGATCCAAAAGGAAGTGGCGGAGCGGATTACTGCCAAGCCAGGCAACCGGGAATATGGTTACCTGTCGGTCGAATGCCAGTTGTTCGCGGAAGTTGAATACCTGTTCTCAGTGCCGCCTGGAGCATTCCAGCCGCCTCCGAAAGTGGACTCCGCAGTCATCCGATTGACGCCACGCCAAACCGTGGCAGTAAGCGATCCGGATGAATTCCTGAAATTCGCGTCGGTATGCTTCCGCCAAAAGCGCAAAACGCTGCGAAACAACCTCGCGGCGGCATATCCACGGGAAGCCTATGAATCGCGTCCGGAAATATCGAAGCGCGCCGAGCAGCTAACGCTCAGCGAATTTGTGGCTCTCTACGATCATTTGAAAGAAGCTCTGAAAACGATCCAGACTTTTTCAAAAACCGAAAGCGAAATCCGCCGCGTCAGCACATCGTACCTGGATTCCGCGATGCGCTCCAGCAAACGCGAATAGATCGTGATGAGTGTCCACAGCGATCGGCGCGTTTTCGGCTGTATTAATCCCAGCAACGGCGCGGACTCGCGATAGTAACTCCGCGCGCGCTCGATCTCAAAATCCATCAAGCGTCCGAACGCGTCCGAACGGCGCCCCGCTTTCAGATCGTCCGCCGAAACCCCGAAGCGCTCCAGATCCTCAGCCGGAATGTAGGCGCGCCCCAGTTCTGCGTCCTCTTTGACGTCGCGCAGGATGTTCGTCAACTGGAACGCGATACCGCACTTCTCCGCCAGCGGAACTGCCTCCGGGGAAGTGAATCCGAAAATGTGAATCGTCGTCAGCCCCACAACCGATGCCACCCGATAACAATACCGGTATAGATCGTCGAAATTTCTGATGTTGACCGGCTCGAGATCCGAAGCCACGCCCTCGATCATCGAATAAAAATATTCGTGGGGAATCTTGTAACGCTCCACCGAATCGAGAAACGCCGGCCACATCTGATTCTCGTCGGGATGGCCATCCAGAGCTTCGACCAGGGCATTCCGCCAGCGGTCCATCGCGGACCGGGTCGCGCCCGGTTCATCGCTCAGATCGTCGCAGTAGCGCATGAAGGTGTAGACCGCGCACATGGCGTCCCTCTGCGACGCGGGCAGCATGACGAAGGAAAAGTAAAAATTACGCGCGCGTGTACGGGCAACTTCGCGGCAATGTCTGTAAGAGAGTTCGAGTGAAATCATGCGGCGCGGGCGACCGGAGTTCTTGTAAAGGCTGCGCGCGCAACAACGCCAATGAGCAGGCTGACGCGTTCCACTTTGGAAATTGACGGCCGCCGTGACAACACGTCGTACTTTTGCCGTTCGATCTTGTCCAGAATGCGCATTCCTCCGCGACTAAAAAGCTCAAGATCGATGGAGAGCCGCCTGTCCACCATCCGCATCAGCGGCAGCCCTGTCAGAAAAAGCTTGCGGGCCTGGTCTACAGCCTCACGCATGACGGCTTCAAACCGCGAATCGAAGCGGTGCGCGAAGAGATCCTCCACTGTGTAATTGTTTTTTGCCAGCAGATCGAGAGGAAGATAAACCCGGTCCTTCAACTGATCGACCGTAACATCCTGCCAGAAGTTTGCCAGTTGCAGCGCGGTACAGGTCGCGTCCGACAAACGCTGCCTTTCCGGGTCCGAATATCCGCAAAGGTAAAGCACCAGCCGTCCCACCGGGTTCGCGGAATAAACGCAATAATCCAGAACCTCTTCCCAAGTCTGATACCGGGTCGTTTTTTGATCCTGCACAAAGGCCCGAATCAGATCGGCGAAAGGCTGTTTCGGAATGTTGAACTTGCGCGCTGTATCTCGCAGAGCAACAAAGACAGGGTGCTGCGCCTGGCCTTCATACATGCGATCGAGCTCGCGCTGCCACCAGTCCAGCAGCCGCAAACTCTCGGCCACATTCCCGATTTCATCAGCCAGATCATCCGCCCAGCGGCAATAGGAATAAACGTTGTAAAAATCCTGGTGGAGATACTTCGGCAAAAGAAAGCTCACCACGTGGAAATTCTCGTAGTGGTGCGTAGCCAGCCAGCGCGTGTACTGCAGCGCCTCATCTATACCCCAAACCTTTGCCAGAACCTCCGGGCGTTTTACGAACTCCGAGGGCAGAGAGAACGGTACCGCCGGCGATCTTGTCGCCGGTGCCTTTGAACTTTGGTTACTCACGGAATAATCGCAGTCTTCAAAGGACCGCTGCCTTCCATCAAACGGAACAGCACCTTCGAAAGACTCCCGAGCGGCTCTTCAGCCTGCACGAAATCCTTCGCGGTGACGCCGCCGTTTTCGATAATGTCGAGCGCCTCGCGAAATGCCCGCGGAGTGTGGTGAAAACTAGCCTTGCATGTAATTTCGGAATAATGCAACAGATCGGTATCGATTTCGATCCGCGTGCCGCTTGGAGGGCCGCCAAAGAAATTAACTACACCGCCGCGACGCAGCATTTGCATCGGCCATCCCCACGTCTCCGGCTGGCCGACCGCCTCAATAATGACATCGGCTCCGCGCCCGCCCGTCAGCTCGCGAACCGCAGCCACCGGATCGGCAGTCTCTTCCGTAGCAATCACCCGGTCCGCGCCCAAATGCAAAGTATGCTCCAGCTTCGCCCGCTTGCGTCCAATCGCAATCACCTGCGCCCCTCGCAGCTTGGCAAGCTTCACAAACATCGATCCGATCGGCCCTACTCCAATAACCGCGACTTTATCGCCAGCCTCAACACCCGCATCCTCAAGCCCCTTGACGACGCAGGCAAGTGGTTCGGCCAGCGCGGCGTCTTCGTATTTCAAATGCGCGGAAATTTCGTAGGTATTCCGCTCCACAATGCGGGCAGGGATTCTGATAAATTCCGCATACGCGCCGTTATTAAACAGCAGATCGTCGCAAAGGTTTACCCGTCCGCGCAGACAGTAAAAGCACTGCAGGCACGGCGCTGAATTTGCCGCCACCACGCGCTGGCCGGGCCGGAATCGAGTGACCCCATCTCCGACCGCGACCACGTCCCCGGCAAACTCATGGCCGAAAACCGCCGGTGGCACGATCATACGCGCATGATAGCCCCGCCGAAAAACCTTCAAATCCGTCCCGCAGGTAAGCGCCGCTCGAACCCGAACGAGGAGATCCCCCGGACCCGCCACGGGAACCGGAATTTGCTCAAGCTGCAAGTGCTCTTTGCCGTAAAGCACGGCAGCAAGCATCGTCTTGTTCAAGCGGAAAGCTCCTGGGGATGCACGATAATTTTGATCGGATTCTCGCCTGGAAATTCGCCCGGATGCATGGCGAGGCGAAATGCAAGTTCAATCTTATCAAGCGGGACCCGGTGAGAAATAAGCAGGTGGACCGGCAGTTTTCCGCTGAAAACCAGGGCCGCCGACTCTGCCTGGATATCCACCGAAGCGCTATACGATCCGAGCAGCGATCGCTCGCCAACGCAAATCGCCGCCCCGGACAATTCGACCCGTTCCTTGTCGGAAGTCTGAGCGAAAAGCATAATCCTGGCGCCCGGCCGCGAGGAAGCCACCGCCTCTTCGACAAGCCCTTTGACGTTGGTCGCCACGAAAACCATGTCAGCCCCGCGTCCTTCGGTCAGCTCTTTCAATTTCCCCGAAACATCCGACGTCCGCGGATCGAGAGCAAACGCCGCCCCGCATTGCATGGCAAGATCGAGACGCATGGGGATCGTGTCGGTGGCAACTGTGGTACAGCCCCGCAGCTTCAGAAGCATGGTGAAAATGAGGCCGATCGGCCCTTGCCCCTGCACGAGAACAACATCGCCCGGCTGCGGATCGCATTGCTCAACCGCCTTAAGGCACGTATTGACAGGTTCAACAAACGAAGCCACTTCGAAAGGAACGCCTTCCGGAATCTTCTCGACGCCACGTTCCACAATCCAGTCCATCACCCGGACATATTGCGAGAAACCCCCGCCAGCCGGTTCGAAGCCGGCAGTCACGCCAACCTTCTTATAGACAGGGCACTGCGCATAAAGTTTGCGTGCGCAATAAAAACACTCGCCGCAAGGAATGTGATGAAAAACAATCACGCGATCGCCCGGTTGATACTTCGTTACTTTGCGCCCGACGACTGCCACGATCCCGGCAGTCTCATGTCCGTAAATCCGCGGGGGAGTAAGCAGGTTGTATTCGATCTTTTTAAGATCGGTGGGACAGACCCCGCAAGCCTCGACCCGAATGAGAATCTCCCCGTCCCCAATGACAGGAGTGCCCACTTCATCCACCGAAACGACGCTGTTACCCCGATAAACGGCCGCGCGCATATTTTCAGAAACTACATTCACCAAGAAACTCTCCCAGTTTTTTCGAAGCCAAAGCCGTACGCCGCTGTAGCCTGATCAGCTCACCAAAACGCTGTTGAGGACTACCAAAAGCCCCCGCAACAAGCCGCAAAACACTAAACTGTCCATCCGAAGTAAGCGCGGCATTAAAGTCATTAGCGAAATTCTCATCCGCCAAATCGCTAACCACGCGAACACAATAAAAAGGAATTCCCAAATCCTCCGCCGCCCGCGCCACACCCGCCGCTTCCATCTCAACAATTACGCCGCCGGACACCCGTAGATTACTCTTTTCCAACGCAGTCTGAGCCACATGATCGATGCTCATTACAGCACCGCGAGGAGATGCCGGCCCCACGGGCAGACCCGCCGCATAAGTCTGCGTCCCGTTCCGAACTTCCGTGGCGACCACCACATCCCCAATCTTCAATCCCGGCTCCAGCGCACCGCAGAACCCCGTACTGCAAACCGCGGAAATCGCGCCAGCCATAATCGCCGCGGTGAATGCACGCTCCGCACCCGCGCCATTCGCGATCGCGGCCACCGACCGGCCCTTCCATTTTCCCGCGCGCGCCCAGTTCACCGCGAGAGCCACGGGCCGGACGTTCTCCCACCGTTTGACCCATTCGCTCAATTCACGCGGATCGGCGGCCACAAAGAGAATCGGATCACTCATGCAGCTTTTTCAGACCATTTAACCGCATCCACCAGCGCCTCGCGCGCGGGACGAGGCGAGTACCCCAGCTCGCTGGCCGCTTTCCGGTGAGTGACCCACATCTTTTTCTTCGCCATCCGAACCGCTTCCAGAGGAGCCCTCGGAGGTACTCCGGTCACATGCGCCAGCCCTGTTGTGACCAAACCAGCCGCGTAAGCCACGAAATAGGGGATCTGGATCTTCGTGGCCTTGCGCCCGGTGATGGCCGCAAGTTCGCCCAGAATCTGTCCCAAAGTAAGGTTTTCCGACCCCAAAATGTACCGCTCACCCGGCCTCCCGCGTTCGCAAGCCAGCAAATGCCCCCGCGCCACATCATCCACATGGACCACATTCAAACCCGTATCGATATAGGCAGGCATGTCCCCGTTAAGGAAGTCGCGAACAATTTGACCTGTCGGAGTCGGTTTAAAATCATGATCGCCCATCGGGGCCGTCGGGTTAACGATGACAACAGGAAACCCCGAAGCGGCGAACTCCAGCGCCACCTGCTCGGCCATGAATTTTGACCTTTTATAAGTTCCCCCCATATCGGCAAGCGATACCGGCTGATTCTCATCGCCAATCCCGCCATCCCGGGGAATGCCGATGCAACCCACCGTGCTGGTGTAGACAAACCGTTCCACGCCAGCATCACGAGCTGCCTTCAGCATATTCCGGGTCCCTTCTACATTCGATGCGTAAAGATCGTCCGGATTTTTCGACCAAAGCCGATAGTCGGCCGCTACATGAAAAACGGTTCCGCACCCCGCAGCGGCCCGCGCCAGCGATTCCGCGTCGCGCAAATCACCGGTGACGCGCTCAACGGCGAGCTCGGGAATAACGCTCGACGCCCGCACAAGCGCACGCACCTGATGCCCCTCCTCAAGGAGCATCCTGGCGACATGCCAGCCGACGAAGCCCGAAGCTCCGGTGACAAGTGTGGGTTTCAACTCATATTGTTTCACGAGACCGCTAATATTGAAGTGTTGCCCATAAAGCTGACCCGCCCACTCCTGAAGCGGATTTCCGTCATATGGATCGTTTGCCTGATCATCGCGTCCCTCCAGCCTTTCCGGGCGCCTACAACCCGCGGCCGGACGTCCCACAAGCACCAGATAGAACACGTTGTGGTCTTTGGGGCGACCGCGCTGTTGCTGCTGGCTCTTGCCAGAACCCGCAAAGAAGAAGCCAAGGCCATCGCAGGAGTCATATGCCTTGCGACCGCGATCGAAATCAGCCAGTTCCTGATCTACCGGCTCCCCGCATTTGAATGGTGGGATGTTCGCGAAGACACGATTGGAGCCGCAATCGCTCTTTTGATTCACCAAATCTGGCCGTTCGCGGTTTTATAACCGCCGCAGCGCTTACTCGTTGTCCAAAAATCGCCAAAGATACCAGCAGGCAACCGATGTATATGGCTTCCACGCCGCGGCGATCTTCTCCATTTCCGGCGGCTTGGGCAAATCCTCCAGCCCGTAAGCCCGCTTCATCGCCGTGCGAATGCCCAGATCGGCAACCGGCAGCACATCGTTCCGGCGCAGCGCGAACATCAGAAACATCTGAGCCGTCCATACCCCGATCCCCTTCACCTTCGTCAGATGTTCGATCACGGCCAGATCGTCACAATCCGGCAGGCTCTCAAAAACGACGCTGCCTTTCTTCGTATGCTTCGCCAGTTCGCGGATATAAAGGGTCTTCTGACCCGACAGCCCAAGTCGCCGCATCCGCTCCGTGCGAAGCTTCAAAACCCCCGCGGGAGTCAGCGTTTCCTCCCCCGCCGCCGCATGCAGCCGGCCAAAAATGACGCTGGCCACGCGCCCGCTCAGTTGCTGGTAAACGATGGACCGGACTAGGGTTTCGAAAGACGGCTCACGGTATTCCAGCGTGAACGCACCGACCTTTTGAATGATGCCGGCCAATACCGGATCCGATTTTTTGAGATGCTTAATAGCAGAGCGCATGGTTATGGAAACAATCTCCGTCTGGCACGCGTCGATATTGGCGACAGCATCGGCGACCATCGCGCGCACCCCATTTATTCTATGAAAACGAAAACTTTGACCCTCGGAACTTTGCTGATTCTGTCCCTGGTTGTCATCGGCCTGCGCACCGAACTGCGCGCGCAGCAACCGCAGCAGCCGTTAAAGGTCGAGGACGACACAAGCGGTGCCATCAAAGTCGACGTCGATGTCGTGAACCTCTATTGCTCGGTGCGATCTAAACAGAATGCACTCGTCAGCACTCTCGAAAAGGGCGATTTCGACCTTTCCGAAGACGGCACAAAGCAGACGATCAAATACTTCACTAAAGAAACCGACCTGCCTCTCACCATCGGCCTTCTGGTCGACGTCTCCAACAGCCAGCGCAATCTGATCGAAATCGAACGCCGCGCGGCTTCTTCGTTTTTCTCCAGCGTTCTCAAAAAGAAGGACGTCGCGTTCCTGCTCAGCTTCGGCGCCGACGCCAATCTCGACCAGGACATCACGGGCTCGCCCCAAATTTTGCAGGACGCGCTCCGGGGCATGAAGCTGAACGGCGGATTCGCTGGCATCAACTCGGGCCCGGTTCCGACAATGAACAAGCCCCGTGGCACCGTCCTTTATGATGCCGTCTATCTTGCCGCGAATGACATGCTTTCCAAGGAAGTCGGCCGCAAAGCCATCGTGCTGATCACCGATGGCGACGATCAGGGCAGCCGCGAAACCGAAAAGGCCGCTATTGAAGCCGCCCAAAAAGCCGATGCCATCATCTACGGCGTGCTCTACGTCGATCGGCAGTTCTACGGTGGTTTCGGGATGGCCTACAGCGGAGAGGGAGTCCTTAAAACAATGGCGGAAGAAACAGGCGGTCGCCTGTTCCAGGTGGACAACCGCAAGAACACGCTCGACTCAATCTTCACGCAAATTCAGCAGGAGATGAGGACCCAGTATGCGGTCGGCTACACCCCGACCAACAGCAAGAAGGACGGCTCCTTCCGCAAGATCGACCTGCGAACCTCGAACAAGGATCTAAAGGTCCAGGTGCGCAAAGGCTACTACGCCCTGCCACCCATTCAGTAACGTGGGGCGGACCCCCGGGTCCGCAGCCGACCCCCCGGTCGGCTCGGTGTGTTACACATACTGCTTTCGAGCAACCAGATAAGCCTCAATAGCATCGGCCAAAGGCGGCATCGGAGCAATCCCGCACTCCCGAAGCCGGGCATTATCCAGGGCCGAATACTTCGGCCGCTTGGCATCGGTCCGGTATTCCCGCTCGTTAGTCGGCGTTAGATCCGCGCTGACACCAGCCTTTTCAAAAATCAACTTAGCGTAATCGAACCACGAAATCGGCTGACCCCCGCCGATATGGAAAACGCCGGACAAATCGCGTTCCAGCAAATCAATGCTGCGGCTGGCCAGAGCGGGTGCATACGTTGGCGAGGCAACATGATCCTCCACCACGCGAATAGGCTTTCCTTCGCGCGCGAGCCGAAGCATGAATTCCAAAAAGTTACCGCGAGCGGTTTTCAATCCCCACGGTCCGAATACACCCGAAGTCCTGATAATCAGCGGACGGTCGAGATAGGCCTGCGCATACAACTCGCCAGCCAGCTTTGAAACTGCATACGCCCCCGTCGGATGAGTCGGGTCGGTTTCTTTATACGGCCTGCCCGCGGTTCCGTCGAAGACGTAGTCAGTTGAAAAGTGAATCAGCCGCGCATCGTTCTGCCGGCAGGCCAGTGCAATGTTCCGGACACCGAGAGCATTGGCCTCGAATGCGGCAAGTGGCTCGCGCTCCGCCACATCGACCTGGTTATAAGCGGCGGCATTGAAGACCGCCCACGGATCGAAATCGGCAAACTCACGCTCGACTCTTTCCCTGTCCAGAATATTCAGAGCGTTACGTTCAAAGCCCCGAATTTCGTAGCCCCGCTGCCGCAGATCGGCGCACAACTCCACGCCAAGCTGCCCAGATGCCCCTAATACAATGATCTTTTTCGCCATTGGTAGGAGTCTAGCGCGGTACTGGCTTGCGCCAGCCCGTTTCCAGACTCCCCCTTTCAAACCGTGCGTGCGGTTTTCCCGCACACGGCTTACCGATGATCTTCCTGATGTGGCGTGC
>Ga0182013_10003876_pt1 | contig 18359 bp, 20 predicted proteins | sample 612S2MmetaG_FD_120487 | JGI IMG/M metagenome (GOLD analysis project Ga0182013, IMG submission 120487) | Permafrost microbial communities from Stordalen Mire, Sweden - 612S2M metaG | ecosystem: Environmental > Terrestrial > Soil > Wetlands > Permafrost | place: Sweden: Stordalen | collected...
CAGCACCCTGTTCCACTCGATGCCCGTTGAGCTGCGCGACGGCTACCAGCAGTCAATCGTGCGCGCCGCCGCGCCGGGAGCCTCCTACTTCGTGCTGGTCTTCGATCGGGACGGCATGCCGGCCGACGGACCCGTCAACCCCGTCACCAAGGAAGAACTGAGCGACGCGGTTTCCAAGTATTGGGTCGTCGACGAGATCCGACCGGCTCGCATCCACGCCAACGTGCCCGACAACTCCCTGGCGGCCTTCGAGGGGTTCGCGGGCGCCGACATCCGCGACGAGGGCAACGGCCGCAAGTCGGTGCCGGCCTGGCTGCTGTCCGCTCATCGCCGCTGAGTGTGACAACCGCTCCGCGGCTCAGCCAGGCTGGTGGTTGTCGCGTCAACTCAGCATGTCTTTCAACGGCCCTGTGGCACCTCAGCAAATCCCGGTTCGCCACCATCCACGACAGAATTGAACCGGTAGCGAGTTTCGAGACCGACGTCGATGTCGGGTAGGCCGATCGCGCTGGAAAGTCCGTCACCGACGAGAGCATCCATCGCGGCCCAGGTCTCTTCCAAAGTGACGCATCGTCGTAGACGGTCGACCGCCGCCTTCGGCAACCTTCCGCTCGCGGTGATCCTGATCTCCGGCGCATTACGAATCCTGCGACTGACGGCCACACGGCTCTGGTTTCTCGAGCCCGGGACCCCAGCGTGGCGGCTGCCGTTGGTGCCCTAACCGGCCGTAGCCCCATCGCCGATTGGCAAAGCGACAAAGTTATTGCGGTGCTAACATTTTCAACTTATGCCCCCGTTTACGCCTCGTCTCATCGTTGAGCCTGACGACGGGATGCAACCGGTTCAGGAATTCATCGAAAACGCTCAGAGCTCTCTGCTGATCAAACAATTCAACTTCACCGAGGAAAGCCTGATCCAAGCGGTCATCGACCGAATAAATGCGGGTGTCGACGTGCGCGTCATGCTGAACGCGAAAAGGTCGGACGGAGATCGCGTCAATGATGCAACTTATGAGCGTTTCGCGGCCGCCGGAATAAACGTCAAGTGGTCCAGCCCCAGGTTCTACGTGACCCACGAAAAGTCAATCGTGGTGGACGAAAGGGCGGCCATGGTGGCCACCTATAATCTCAGCGCCAAATATTTTTCGCGCACCCGCGACTACGGCGTCATCACGCATGACCCCCAGCACGTCGCCCAGATCATCGAAGTGTTCGATATCGACTGGGAGCAACACGACGCGACTCCCACTGCATACGAAGGCCTGCTGTGGAGTAACTCGAATTCGCGGTTGTACATGGCGAATTTCATCGACTCGGCCCAACACCGACTCGATGTTCAGCACCCCAAGTACGTCGACGCGGTGATTCTCGATCGCATTGCGGCCGCCGCGGAGCGTGGCGTCAAAGTGCACGTTCTGTGCGGCGGCCGGCACGGGATCAGCGATTGGGATGTTCTGGATACATTCGCGTCACTGCGCACATTGCGACGCTTCGGCGGCGTCAAGGTGCACAAGCAGAAGAACTTACGGGTGCACGCAAAACTGCTCATCGTGGACAATGAGCGCGCGCTGCTGGGTTCAATGAATATCGACCGCAGTGCATTCGATTTGCGCCGCGAGCTCGGCATCACGATCACCGATCCGAGCGTCTTGGCGCGGTTGCGCGAAACGTTCGACACCGACTGGGACCTGTCCCACCACTACGATCCCCCGGATCCACTCGATCCGTCCCAGCATCTCGAGACGGACTTTCCGCACGATCCCGATCTTGTTCATGAGTGAGATGGACCCGCCGCGCCAGAAGGTGTCGCTATTCGAGCTGGCGTGGACGTTCAATCACATTGCCCTTGCCTCGTTTGGCGGCGGGCTGTCCGCTTGGTCCCGGCAAGTCCTGGTGGTCGACAAACGTTGGATGGAAGAGGAAGAGTTTCTCAGTGCCATGACAATGTGCCGCATCCTGCCCGGCGCAAATCAGGTCAACATGGCGGTCTTCGTCGGCACCAATATGGGCGGCATTCCGGGTGCGATCGCGGCGTTATTCGGCCTTTGTCTCATGCCTGTGCTTTTCATATTGACGATGGGTTACCTATATTTTCGGTTCAAGGAAGTTCCGGCGTTGAAGGGCGCACTTCACGGAGCTTCAGCGGCCGCAGTTGCGCTCACGCTCGCGATGGTCATCAAAACCGGCCAAAAATGCTTGACCGGGGTTGTCCCGGTACTGCTATTCCTCGCCAGCTTCGTCCTGAGTGGCCTCGTAAGGTGGCCGCTTCCGATCACCCTCGCCGTCCTCGCTCCACTGAGCCTGGTCTGGGCGTGGCCGAGAAAGCAGGCCGCATGAGGGCCTATGTCCACCTGTTGGCGATGTTCGGCACGTTGTCGTTGCTCTCGATCGGCGGCGGGAATGCGATCCTGCCGCAAATGCATTTGGAGGCGGTGAGTGGGGAGCATTGGCTGACTAACTCCCAATTCGCCGATATCTTTTCCATTTCTCAAGCCGCACCGGGACCCAGCATTCTGATTGTCACGCTCGTCGGCTATGCCGCGGGGCTGACGGTCGGGGGGGTTTCCGCAGGCATACTTGGGGGAATCGCCGCCACCGCGGCCATGATTATCCCGGCAGCTGCCCTGGTATATGTCCTCACCCGCTTCTGGCAGAGGGCGCAAAAGTCTCGGTTACGACATGCCGTCGAGAAGGGATTCGCGCCGCTCACCGTGGGCTTGATACTGGCCACCTCGCTGGTGATGAGCAGGGCCGCTGATCACGACTGGCGGGCCTATGTCCTCACCGCAGTTTGCACGCTGATCTTCGTATTAACCAAGACCAATCCACTGATTATCGTCGGCGGCGCTGCGTTGATGGGCTATCTCGGCGTGGTCTGATCGCCGACCGTTGCGTCTAGGTGCGGTGCCGCCGAGACGGCACACCGAGTTGCCGTTCAACAACGTTTGCACCGTGGCGCATGCCGCCATTGGCGGCAAACCCGGCGGCGACGGCTTCCGCTCCGGTAGTCATCGTCATCGCGGACAAGACCTTCTGCCGCAAGCGTCGAACGGTCAGTCTGCCAGCGGGTAACCGGGTGCCAGCCTCGGCGATCTCCACCCGGCGGGCTACCTCAAACTGGTCACGGCCGAACGGCACGGCACACACCGGTATTCCACGGCTGAGCGCCTTTTGGGTGATCCCCATTCCGCCGTGCGTCACCACGCAGATCGCGCGGTCCAGAACCGCCGAATGCGGTATGAATCCCGTCAAAGTCGCGTGCCGATAAGGGCTCGTATCGATACCGCTGGCTCCGGCCGGGTGTGTTGCGACGATGTGCACGGGCTCGCCGCCAAGGGCGCGTAGCGCAGTGTGCACCAGTGCCGTATCACGCTGCCGCACAGACGACGTCGTCACCAGAACCACAGGTAGGTCGATGTCGTCGAGCCACCCGGGAGGTCCTTGCGACGGTGGTTCGAATATCGCCGGGCCGATCAGGTGGACCGACTCACCCCACTCGGTGTGCGCGTACTCGAACGGTTTGCCGGTGGCGACGAGGACTCCCGGGGCGCGGCGCAGCAACTCGTCCGCGGAGCGCACCGGCGCGAGTCCGAGTGCGGCACGGACGGGGTTGATGCCTGCACGGAGGGGCCGATCAAAAATTGCAGCGGTCACCGCCCGCATGCCGGAGTCACGGACCCTGCCGGCCCAGCCCGGTCGGGGCGGAGCTCCGGGCCCGAACGGTGGTGATCCCGGACTGTCTAGGTAGGGGATGAAGGGACTGAAGACGAGCCAGGGAATCTGCTGAGTCTCCGCAGCCGAAATTGCCCCCCAGCAGTTCGCGTCGACCAGCACCACATCGGGGTTGACGCGGCGTATAGCGCCATCAAGGTCGGCCACCTCGATAGCGGCCCGACGCGCCAATACCTCGATTGTTTTGCTGACCACTCGCAACGCACTACCGGTGGTCCAGTCCCGGCTCTGCAGGGACTCGATGCGGGGGTCGACACGCTCCGCCGTAAAACCCAACTGGCGGCATAGGTCCACCCCGGCGTGGAGGGTACGGACATGGACCCGGTGTCCACGCGAGGCCAGCTCGGTGAGCAGTGCACAGAACGGAAAGAGGTGACCAATAGCCGGGGATGTGTACGCCAGCACTACCGCCATCGCCGACCCCGGCGCATATCGTCGCTTCCACCAATCCGAAGCTGCGTCGGTAACGAATACCTTCCTAGCATTGAGTAGACGTTCTCCTATCCGTAAGGGCGATACCGCGGTGGTGTACATGAATTCCGTCAGCCGTCAAGAGATGGTTGTTCTTCTCGACGAAGAAGGTCGAAGCATAGGCACGGCGCCCAAGTCCGAAGTCCATCATCATTCGACTCCACTGCATCTCGCGTTCTCCTGTTACCTCTTTGACGATGCTGGCCGGGTGCTATTGACCCGACGGGCACTGGGCAAGCGCACCTTTCCTGGCGTGTGGACCAACTCCTTCTGCGGGCACCCGGCGCCCGACGAAGCGGTAGCTGACGCGGTCGTGCGCCGCGCACGCCAGGAGTTGGGCCTGCGCATCGCAGAATTGCGTTGTGTGCTCCCAAAATTCCGCTACCACGCGGTCGGATCCGACGGTGTGGTGGAGAACGAAATCTGCCCGGTGTTCTGTGGCCGTGCCGTCGGGACGGTAAACGCCGATCCCACGGAGATCATGGCCTTCGCGTGGGTACCTTGGGGTGAGCTGCGCGCGGCGGCGAGTTTCGGCTGGGGGGTCAGCCCGTGGGCGGCCGAGCAGGTCCCGCTGCTCGACGCTGCGCGGTTCGGGCGGGGGAATTAGGACCTCAGCTCGAAAAGACGCTCGGCATAGCGCAAGTCGTCGCGCCACAAGCGCGTTGCCGACCGTCTCATCAGGGGTTTGATCACCGAGGCTGCGATCAGCGCCTTACCAAAGTGTGGTCGATCGGAGTGTGCGATAACGGCTTCCACAACGGCCGTCATCGGCAAGCCGTCACGGCTATATCCCACTGGGGTGCAGTGTGTCTCGACGACACTGCCCTGGCCCTCGCCGTCGATGATGCGCATGACGACCGTCCGCGGGCCGGGACTCGTGAACTCGGCGATGACCGGGACGCCAAGTCGGCCCATCCGAAACGTCACCGCAACGAGGAAGTGGTCGAGCTCATCGGGCAGTTCATCGTCGGCGGCGGGTGCGCTGAGCACCTCAAGTCGGGTGAAGGAATGCGGGTGAAACCACGCGCCGTGCCACGGGTCCAGCCTGTTGGTGAGGATATCGCAAGGCTCACAGACACCTTCCAGGCGAGACACCGCCGCTAACCGGGGCTCCCCCGGTCGCGGAGATGAGATCGGCACATCGGTCGGAGCCTCGCCGCCGATAGCATCCAGCCGCGCCCAGCACAACACGCCGTCGTCATGGGCAGGGAATGGCTGCCACGTGCCGTGGCGTCGGTCCGACAGCCGCAGACCGTGCCACGGGCACACCAACGTCCCGCACTCGACCGGCGCGGTGGACAAGTCCGCGCCCAAATGCGGACAGGCACGCGGAGCAACGAGCAATCCCCCGTCGGCTCCGCGCCAAGCGACGATCTGGACCCCCGCCACCGTCGTGCCCCAGGCCTTGGCGGCGATCTGCGAACTCGCGGCGAAGGCGTACCAATTGCCGCCTCGGCGGCGCTGCGCGCGCGCAACCGCCGATCGGATCACCGCCGGGTTGGCCTCTCGGTAAGTAGGCGCCCGCGTCGACCCGTCGATCGGCGGAAGTATGTGAAAGGGCCAGGCTTTAGCCGCCCTGATGCGCAGTTCCGACAACACGCTCATCGACGCTCGCCTCCCGCCCGGGTAGCCAGCCGCCGCAGCAGCGCCGAGCGGCCGCGATTGGGCACGGTGTGCACCGCGTGTCCGGCCAGGCCAAACCCGCTGAGCAGATGGTTGGCCGCCACCCACCCGGTGGTCGCCGCGCGTTCCATCAATGCCACCGGCAGATCAATGCGTATTCCGTCTCCGGCCAGCACTATTCGCGGATCCGGTGTTTGTACGGTGGGCCGGCGGGCGAAGTCGCCCGGTGCGAACCGCGGGCAATCCGCGCGGCGCAGCAGGCGTTCGTCGACGATCGTCGCGCCGACGGTTTCCGGATACAACTCGTTCATGCGTGCCACCAGTGCGTCGCGCACAACGTCGTCGGCATCGGTCACCGAGTAGGCGTGCAGCTCCACCACGGAACCCCCGGTGCGAGCGGCCCATTGCGCCGCTTCGCGCTCGTAACGCTCAAGCACACTGACATTGTCCAGGGGCGGACGGCCGCCTGTCCCAACAAATGCGGCTCGCTCGGAGCGCACGGGACGGTCCAGCCACAACCGCAATACGACGAACGGCGGTGCGGTGTGCAGATCGGCGACTCGGCGTCGCCATTCGTCGTCACCGAGGCCGGTTGATCCTTCGACGCCGCTTGATCCTTCGACAATGTGCTGCAACCCGGCCACATCGGTTGCCAGCACCACTGCGTCCGCGGTGAATTCCCTATCGGCACCGCAGTGCACCCGTACCTCGGAGGCCGACGAGACGCCATCGACCGTCAGTCCGGTGTGGAACCGTACACCGTTGCCCTCCAGGTACTTTCGCAGCGGATTCCACAGTCCGACATCGAAATTCGCATTGGCGACGTCGAAAGTCAGTCCTTCGCTGGAGCCGAGGAAGTAGATGTGGAACATCGTCGCCAGCTCACCCGCCGACAGGTACTCCGGCCTGGCGAAGAAGCTGCGGGCGAACACCTCGAACGCCAGATGCCGCGCCGCGTCGGGGAAGTTGATGTCCCGCAGAAATGTTGCGGCATCCCTGTCGTCGAGATCGTAGTACGTCTGCGGCACCGAGACCGTGGCCAGCGGTGCGGCGGCCTTAGCGTCGAGCCGAACCAGGTCGCGCACCCGGAACGTCGGACTGCGCATCGCAAAAGCCAGCGCGTTCAGCGGTGGGGTGCGCGGCAGCCCGCGGAACGTGTCGTGACGACCCAGCGCATCGATCAACGGGTAGTCATCGACCGCGGTGAGTGCGGACAGTTGGGGGTCCGCGCGGCGCAGCAACGACCGTAGGTTGTAGTACTGGCGGAAGAAAGCGTGAAAACCGCGGTTCATGGCCGCGGCGGAGCCGTCAGACAGAGCTTCGGGCCATCCGCCCACCCGGCCACCGAGGTAGTCGCGCGCTTCCACGACGTCGACACTGACTCCCCGCTCGCTGAGTCCGGCGGTGGCGGCCATTCCGGCGATTCCCGCACCGACGACGACCACGCGGGGCTTCTGCGCCAGGGCATTTGAGTCAGTCAGGCCCGGCGGTGCCGGCAGTGTCACGCGGCGCCGATCCGTCTCTTTCATCGCGGCTCCGAAACCGCGAGCCGGTGCCTGCGGCGCTCCCACAGCAGGAGCACGGCGGTGACCAGCGCGAAACCGAAGAAGAAATCCTCGAACGGAATGTCGAACGGGAACCGGATGCCGAGTGTCTGCCGATCGTCGTAAATGACGATGGGCGCACTGAGTTTGGTCAGCCAACCGTCGACGAGGATCTGAAAGCCGATCACGATCACCATGGAAATCCAGTACGCCGGACGGCGGAACAGTCCGGTGCGCAAAACCCCGAATTCGAGTGCGCAGACCCCAACTACCGCCACCACCGCCGGGACCGTATAGCCGACGCCGCTCACCGCCGTTTGACCCCCGCGACGCGACGCCGGAGCACCGACAGCAGCGAGTCGACGGCGGAGTAGGTGAGCAACCCGCACAGCGGAATTACCACGAAGAACAACACTTCCTCCACCGGCAGGCCACCGGGTGCGACCACGCCTAGGACATAGCGCGGGTTGAACGACCACACGTGCGCGGCGACGGCAATGCCATCCCAGATCAGGTACACCACGGCGACGGGCACTATGGCGGCCACCGCGCGGCCGGACTGCCGGTAGACGCCGCTGCCGAACAGCTCCAGTGGCGCGGTGATGAGCAGACAGGCGCCCAATACGATCAGGTACTGCAACCGATCCACGCTCACCTACTCCCGTCCGACAGCCGCGCACCCCAGGCCCGGGCGATGCTCGTGGCAGCGACGGCGAGTCGCCGGGGCTTACCGACGCTGGCGCGCTGACTGAAGATCTCGAAATCGATCTCCTCGATCCGTTGCAGGATCCCTGAGTACAGCGTCAGGGCCGCCGCGACACACGGACGCGACGCCGGGATCAGCATCTCGATGCCGGGTCGGGCCCGCTCGTAGACCCCGCGTGCGATCTCGTGTTGCTCGACCAGCGCCCGACGCACGCGGGAATCGGTGCGCCGATTGGTTTGACACCAGCCCAGCACGTCCCGGTCAACGCTATGCACGGCCAGTTCGTCTGCGGGTAGATACACCCGGCCGCGCCGCAGGTCTTCGTCGACATCCCTGATGAAGTTGGTGAGCTGAAATGCTGTGCCGAGCGCGGCGGCGTACGGCGCGACGTCCTCCCGCGGGCCGACGGCGCCCAGAATCGGCAGCATTTGCAGTCCGATCACTTCCGCCGAGCCGTACATGTAGCGCTCGAGCGCGATGCGGTCCGGGTAGTCGGAGACGGTGAGGTCCATCCGCATCGAGGCCAGGAAGTCGTCGAACAGGGCCCACCCGATGTCGTACTTGCGTGCGGTGTGGACGACCGCCGTCAATGTGGGGTCGTCGCCACACGGGTGGCCTTCCACCAAGCTGTTGAACAGGCGCGTGGATAGCTGCTGGAGCTGCCCCGCACGCACTTCGACATCGCCCGGGGCATCGAAGTCGTCGAGAATGTCATCGGCGCGCCGGGCGAAACCGTAGAGCGCGTGCACCGCGGGTCGCTGCCTGGGCGCCAGCAATCGGGTGGCAAGGAAGAAGGTCTTGCCGGCGCGGGCATTGATCGCGCGACACCGCCGGTACGCGTCGCGCAACGACGGGTCACCAACGCCGGCGGCATCGAGTTCGGAGCCGATCATCGCTGTTGGACCTCCTGAGGCTGTCGTGCCGACACTCCGGTGATCCGGTCGGCTGCAAGGCGGCCTGAAATGACTGCGGTCGGCACGCCCACCCCGGGCACCGTCGAAGAGCCGGCGAGAACCACGTTGTCCACGCCGCGCACGGTGTTGGCCGGCCGGAACGGACCGGTCTGGCTGAAGTTGTGCGCCAACGCGAACGGGGTGCCCGCTGCCATGCCCTGACGGGCCCAGTCGGTGGGCGTCACCACGGATAGCACTTCGGCGTCATCACCGAGTTGGGGCAGCCGCGCCGTAACCGCACCCAGCATCTGCTCGACGTAGGCTGGCGAGGTGGCGTCCCAATTCACCTTTCCCACTTCGGTATTCGGTGCAGGCGCCAGGATGTAGAGCAGATCACGACCGGGCGGCGCCAGACTCGGGTCACTGGCAGTCGGTCGGGTCACCAGTAACGACGGGTCCGCCATGACGCGCCCCTCGTCGATGATGTCGCGGAAGGTCTGTTGCCAGGCTTCGCCGAACACAATGGTGTGGTGACCGACTCGATCATCGAGCTTGCGGCACCCGACGTGGGCGACGACGGCCGAAGGGGCCGGCCGCAGCCGCAGCAGTCGTCGCGGTGTCCGGCGCAGCAGTTGATAAGTGTCCGGAAGCTCGGTGGTCAGCACCACGGCGTCGGCGGGAACCCGATGGCCCGCCGCCGTAAGCACCGCGGTGACCCTCGACCCGTTCCACTCGAGTTCGGAAACCGTTGCTCCGTAGACGAATTCCACCCCGGCATCGACGGCGGCAGCGGCCATCGCATCGGGCAATGCCCGCATCCCACCGCGCGGAAAGTACACCCCGGCGATGGTGTCCATGTAGGCGATCACCGCGTAGACCGCCAGCGCGCTCTGCGGGGGGACGCCCGCATAGAGCGCCTGGAAGGTGAACACCCGCAGCAGCCGCTCGTCGTTCAGGAACCGGCGCACCACCTTCTCCCAGCGGCGAAATCCGCCCATCGCGACGAGGCGGGCCAGCTGCGGTGTCACCAAAGACAAAGGTGAGTCGAAGTTGGCGCCGATAAACCCGTCAAATTCAGTGCGGTACAGCTTGGTCAACCAAGAACGAAGCTCCAGGTAGGCGTCGGCCTCCCGGCGTCCGGCGAACCGCTCGATCTCGGTGAGCATTGCCGTCGCGTCGGTGTGCACCTCTAGCGTGCTGCCGTCGGCGAACATCGCGTGATAGGCCGGGTGCACCGGCAGCAGTTCGAGGCGGGCGGTCAAGGTTTCGCCGACCGCTCTGAAGGCCTGGTCGATGATGTCGGGCATGGTCAGCACCGTCGGTCCGGTATCGAGGCGATAGCCGGCGATATCGGTACGCCCGACCCGGCCACCGGGATGATCGCCGCGTTCGACCACGGTGACGTTGCGACCGCGTCCCGCCAAATGCAACGCCGCAGACAACCCGGACAGCCCGGCGCCGACGATGACGACCCGGTCGGTCCTTCCGTCCACGGTGCGCATCACGCTGCCCTCTGTGTGCAGACGACTGCCATGTCTTCCAGTGCAGCGCCGGCTATTTCAGGAATCCCGGCAGTGGCCAGGCAGCCCAGCGCCTCGGCCACCCGATCGTCGATAAGCTGCTCGATCCGCTGCACCGCGCCGCTGACAGTGATCAGGGTTCGCCACCGTTCGACCTCGTCGGGACCCAGCGCAGGGGTGCTCATCAGTTCCGCGAGCTGGCGCCGCAGTCCGGCATCGGCCAGCTGATGCGCGGCGACGACCACGCTGGTGGCCTTCTGCGCTGACAGATCGGTGCCGACTGATTTGCCGGTCACCGTCGGCGAACCGAACACTCCGAGGAGGTCGTCCCGCAGCTGAAAAGCCTCGCCGATCGCGGCACCGTACCTGCCGAGCGCGTCGATAACCTCTGGTGCGCAGCCGGCCATCGCCGCTCCGAGCTCCAGAGGTCGGCGGACCGTGTAGTTGCCCGATTTTCTCCTCAACACGTCGAGCACCGCGTCGAGCGTCGGGAAAGCCTGGGAGTCATTGACCAGATCGGCGAACTGACCGATGGCCAACTCGATGCGCATATCGTCGTAGCGCGGCCACACCCGCGCGAGCGCTTCTGCCGCAACACCACTTTCGCGAAGCATCTTCGATGCCCATACCAGGCACAGGTCGCCGAGCAGGACGGCCGTCGACTCACCGAATCGGTCCGACGAGCCGGAGAACCCGTGCGCGCGGTGCCACTGACCGAGTGCGACGTGTGCGGACGGCCGCCCGCGGCGCAATGGGGATTCGTCCATCACATCGTCTTGCATGAGAGCAAAGGCGTGAAAAAGCTCGAGGCTGGCCGACGCGCGCAGTGCCGCCTCGTCCTCCTGCGCACCACACAACCAGCCCAGGTACATGAACGTGGATCGCACGTACTTACCGCCGTCCACGAAGCCGGACAGCACCGCCCCCGCGACGTCAACCTTGGCACCGGCAAGTTCGGCGAGGCACTGAGTGGTCACGAAGTCGGAGAGGTGGGCCCGCACTAAATCTCGTATGTCCGCACGCAGGCTGGCGGGCACGACGGTAAGGGGATGGTTTCGATGCTCACGCGTGCGCTGGTGCGCCGGAACTAGCGCCGACGCCAGGCGGTCACCACTTTTCAACTGCACCTCAGCGCTCCTCGATTGCCCACATCGTTGGTCTCACAGTCACGGCGCGGGTCCGCCCACGTCGTGGTCTGCGCGTGCGTATGGCATTCGTCGCCCGGAGCGGTTCGGATGGGTCGACGACGAGGAGAATTTAGTCGAGCTTCTGACCAGCGCTTTTCACGGCGGCGGATTCGCTGATACCGATGCGTCTATGCAGGCGGGCCAAGGGTGCCGGTGCCCACCAATTCCATCGTCCGAGGATGTGCATGAACGCGGGCACCAGCACCGTCCGGACCAGGGTGGCGTCTACCACGACGGCCAGTGTCAGACCCAACCCGAACATCCGCATAAAGGACACCTGCGCGGCGATCAGGCCGGCGAACGAGATCGACATGACCATGGCCGCGGCCGTGACGACCCGGCCGGTATGGGCAAGACCCAGTGCGACGCTTTCGTCGTTGTCGGCACCGGTGCGGTCGCTTGCCAGCCAGAATTCGCGGATCCGGGCGATCAGGAACACCTCGTAGTCCATGGACAGTCCGAAGGCGATGCAGAACAGTAGTACCGGCATATTGGCCACCAGCGTGCCGGTGGCCGTGGTTCCCAACGCGCCCAGATGCCCGTCTTGAAAGATCCACACCAATGCACCAAATGTGGCCGTCAGCGAAATCACATTGAGGATGACGGCTTTGACCGGCAGGACGACGCTGCCGGTCAGCATGAACAGCAGCACGAAGGTGATACCCGCGATGACCGTCAGCACCAGCGGCAGGAGTGAGGTGATGGCGCCGACACTGTCGCGGTTGACCTGGGCCTGGCCGGTGAACGCGACGGGACGACCGCCCGGCGTCGCGATGTCACGCAATCGTTCCAGCTGCTCCTGCGACGCCGCAGAGAACAACGGTGCAGTGCTACCGACCGTCAGGAAGGCGCTGCCGGCATTTACTGCGGTGGCAGCCACCGGCGGCCCGATCTTCGCGCCGCCGACGAAGGCACCTGTGGGCGCAGTGACCACCGAGACGTCGACAACCCGCGACAGCAGAGCGGCATAGCGCTCGAAGTCGGCCGGTGTCAGACCGCCGGCGTCGGGCACCACGACGGTCACCGCGGTCTGGGAGTTATCGGCGAAGCCCGCGCGCATCCGATCACCAACCTGATGCGCCGACGCAGAGGCCGGTAGCACGCGATCGTCAGGGAAACCCCATTTGATTCCCAGGAACGGAAGGCCGAGCAAGATCAACACCGCCGAGCCGGCCAGGCCGATAACCACCGCATGCCGCATCACCGACTTCGCCCACCGGTACCAGAACAGCTGCCGCACCGGTCGCGGCTGCGGCTCGTCGCGGCCCAGCAGCCGTCGCATTCCGCGGCGAACGTCGAATGCGTCCAGGCGCGGCCCAAGCAGCATGATGGCCGACGGCGTGACAACAAGCGCGGCCAGCGCACACAATGCCACGGTGGCAACGCCGGCGTAGGCGAACGACGTGAGGAAATACATCGGGAACAGCGCCATCGCCGCGGTCGAAAGTGCCACCGTCGTCGCCGAAAACACCACGGTCCGCCCCGCGGTGACCATCGTCTGGATGAGCGCCTTATCCCGATCAGCACCCTTGGCGAGCTCATCGCGATAACGGCTGACGATCAGCAACGTGTAATCGATGGCCAATGCCAACCCCAGGGCAGTGGACAGGTTCAGGGCGAAAATCGACACATCGGTGGCCATCGCGATCAGACGCAGCACCGACAGGGATCCGACGATAGCCAGCCCACCGACGACGACCGGCAGTGCCGCCGCCAACAGGCCCCCGAACACCCACAAAAGCACCGCAAAACTCACCGGTACCGCGATCGATTCCATCTTGAGCACATCCCGCTCGGTCTGTGAGTTGATCTGCGAATACACCATCGCCGAGCCACCCGACAACACCGTTACATCGCGGTGTCTGCGCAGCACAGACTCCGACACCGCGTCAGCGAGAGCCTGCGCACGCGCAGGCGCCGCTTTCTGGCCGCCAGAAACACCTGCGACGATCAAGCCCGATCGGCCGTCCGCGCTGAACAGGTCAGCTGCGCCGGGCGGCGACGTCCACGGCGACACCACATCCACCACATACGGCGAGTCCTTGAGCTGGTTGACGATGTCCAGCCCCTCAGCTCGAGCAGCCGCCCCATGAATATCGTCGGGCACGGTCACCATGAACAGCAATTGCACTTCGCTCCGACCGAACTTCTCGGTGAGCAGCGAAGTCGCTCGAGAAGACTCCGAAGCAGGGTCCTGAAACCCGCCTGCCGACAACGTCTTGGCCACCGGCACACCGAAAACCGCGGCACCCACCATCAGCAAGGCGGCGACGGCAAGAACCCGCCGTGGCGCAGCAATGGCCAGCAATGCGATCCGGCGCAGCACGATCGACCTCCCTCTGGAACCGTCTCACCGACTGTAGAGAGGTGTGGCAGTAATTAGCGACGATTGCGTGACCAGCATGGACACAAACCGGCGAAGCGCATCGGCGTGAATTCCTACGGTGTTCGCACGTTAGTGTGCTTTGGTCGGCTCCAGCGAACAGGCCGATAGAAAAGTTGAGTAAATTCATGACCGCACCAACAGAAGCGTCAGCGCTCGAATCACGGGTCGGCCACTACTACCAGATAGAGGGCACCTACCGGGTCGGCCGCGAAAAGGTGCGCGAATACGCCCGCGCGGTGCAGGACTACCATCCCGCGCACTGGGATGTCGACGCCGCCGCGGAGCTGGGTTACTCGGGTCTGGTGGCGCCGCTGACGTTCACGTCAATCCAGGCCATGACGGCCAATCGGCACCTATTCGAATCGGTGGTCGTCGGTTACGACACGTACCTGCAGACCGAGGAGGTCTTCGAGCAACACCGCCCGATCGTGGCCGGCGACGAACTGCACCTTGACGTCGAACTGTCGTCGGTGCGCAGGGTCGCCGGCAGAGACCTGATCACCGTGACCAACACCTACACCGACACGGCCGGGGAGCGGCTGCACACCCTGCATACCACCGTCGTCGGTGTCACCGCCGATGATCTCGATCCGGGGGTCAAGACGGCCGTGCAGAAGGCGATGATGCACGACGTGAACATCCTGGGAACCGGTGAATCCGATGCCACGTTCCAGAAGACGGTGCGTCCCGCGGGCGAGATTCGGATCGCCGAGGGCGGCACAACCCGCACGCCGGGGACGCCGTCGTTCGATGACGTGAAAGTCGGCGACGAGCTACCGGTGCACCACGCCCGCTTGTCCCGCGGCGACCTGGTGAACTATGCCGGCGTGGCCGGCGACGCCAACCCGATTCACTGGGACGAGGCCATCGCCAAGCTGGCCGGGCTGCCCGATGTGATCGCCCACGGCATGCTCACCATGGGTTTGGGTGCCGGATTCGCCTCCGCATGGTCCGGCGACCCCGGTGCGGTCACCCGCTACGCGGTGCGGCTGTCCCAGCCCGCGATCGTGTCGGCCGCCGATGGCGCAGACATCGAGTTCAGTGGCAAGATCAAGTCGCTGGACCCGGCAACCCGCTCCGGTGTCGTCATTGTGGCTGCGAAGTCCGGTGGCCGGAAGATCTTCGGCCTGGCGACGTTGAACGTCCGCTTCCGCTGACCAGGCACCTACGCCGCCGGCACAGCGAATCTATTTATGGCATAACGGATAACAGGTCAAATGGCAGCTCGGCCGAAGTAAAGCTCCTGGGTTGCGATGCATACGAGTTCGCCCGTGCGGTTATACATCGTCGACGTCGTCAGCCCCCTGCCGGCGACACCGCTGGACGACACCTGATCCGACAGCACCCAGTCCGTCAGGTCAATCGGCCGGTGAAACCACAACGCGTGGTCGATGAGCGCGTTAAAGGTGCTGACGGGCGTGGCCCGCCGCATAACGAGTGCGGGTTCGACCATCGTGGTTCCGGACAGGTAGGTCAGCAGGCAACTGTGCAGCACCTCGTCTGATAGCACGGATCCGTTGGGCCTCCACCACATTCGCAACCGCGGCGACGACTCGGCCAGATCGACCGCAACCCGCGGCGGGGGGTCGACGTAGCGCAGGTCGAAGGGCTGAGACCGAACCCAATGACCGCCCAGTTCGTCAGCATAGGCCGCCAGCTGCTCCTGCACCGGCGGAAGCGAGTCCGGATCGGTGACGTCGGGCATCGGCTGCTGGTAGTCGAGCGAGTCGAATGGCTCGTTGAACGACGCGAGCGCTTCGAGCAAGGTCTCGCTGTCCTGGCGGGCCGTGATCTTGCGGGTTGACAACGTGCCGCCGTCACGGGCGATGTCGACATGAAGATCGACCGGTTTGCTGGCATCACCGGCACGCACGTAGTAGACGTGCACGCTGTGGGGTCGGCGGCCGGGCGCAGTGAGGCTTGCCGCCATCAGAGCCTGGGCGGCGATATGACCTCCGACGATGTGGTGGCTCGGGTTGTCCAACTGCGTGGCAACGAAGAGGTGGTCGTCGATGCGGCTGACGTTGAGTGTGGCGATGATTTCGGCCAGGGTCGGCGAGCGATAAGTCACTCGGGTGATCCTTTCATCCTCTCAGGGGTCCGGCGTAGGCTCGCCCGCTGCTGGGGAAGCCTCAGATCCGTTTCTTTCCCCATGCCGGCCGCCGCGTTGCCTACGAGATTCGTGGAGACGGTCCACCGCTCGTCGCGCCAGCGTGGTGGGTGAGCCACCCAATCGCGAAGCACTGAACTGCAATGACGCTCGGTGTCTTACGTGATGTCTACACGGATTTGTCTCATGTTCGTGTCCAATCTCAGGTACGTCGGAAAGGACGTTCCCCGAGCCGCTCCCGGAGCGGGAACAACCTACAGACCCTTCAACAAGACGGGCTTCGACGCCCGCAGCTTCGAGTAGCGTGAATACAATCTCTAGAAACACCGATATCTCCCACACCGAACACAGTCGGATGGTGCTGCTGCGGCCTGCTGAGGTGCGTTAACCCATTGCAGAGAACAGGTCTCGCGCGGCGTCCGACTCAACTGTCGAGAGCCGTCATTCCGGTAAAGGTGCCTTCGCCTGGAGTCCTGGGAATCAAGCCGCGTGCGGTCGGTCCGCGCTCCCACGGCCGGGCCGCTGCCGATTGTCGGATAGGGGCACGGAGCCGACCGCGGTGGCCCGGAACCGCCGCTAGTAGTCGTCGGCCTGCCTTCTGTGTGCACGCCGTTTGGCGGCGGTGAGGGCGCGCTCCCGCACCCAGGCCGACACAGATTGTTCATCGGCCTGGGCTGCGGACTCGATCAATTCGCGTTCGGCTTTGGTGAAGCGCACCGGCACAGGAGCTGTTCGGCGCTGGCCCGCCTCTAGAGGCGGTCTCCCCGGAGACGGCACACTACAACAATAAACGACTACAGAAAAAGGCTGGATCAACTCGGCATTAATCGACTACGATAAACGCTATGAATGGCGTCGACACGGACGGGAAGGGGTACACCATGGCCGCGCTCACCGTCGCCGACCTCGCGGGAGTCGTGTACTCCTGCGGCAAGGTGTTCGATGGCCTATCCACTGGCCGGCTCGACACCGAGAGCTTCCTGCGCTCCGGAAGCCTTGATGGGGTCGCGTCGCGGGCCGACCTCGCGCTTCTGGAAGACCTACGCGACGCAGCACAGTTCGTCATCGATCACGCCGGCTGCACCATCGACTCCACTTTCGTCCGGGCCGTCAACGCCACGATCACCCGCAGCGGCGCCCTGCACCCAGGCCTGCTGAGAACGCAGGCGCAGGCGATCGGTGTAGCGACGCCGTACGGTCGCCACACCCCAGATGCCCTCACCGAGGACGGGCTGCAGGCGTTGCTCGAAGACGCAACGCGCAGCGGTCACGTCCGAGAGAACGCACTAGACCTGTTCGTGAATCTCGCAAAGGCGCAGCCTTTCGAGGACGGCAACAAGCGCACCGCGGTTTTCGTGGCCAACAGCCTGCTCATCGGCTCCGGTGCAGGCGTGCTGCTCACGATTCCCGTCGACGACAACGACCCGAGTCTCGCCAGAACGTTCAACGACTTGCTCGCGAGGGCGTACATCTACGACGAGCGCGACGGTGTGAAAGAGCTGCTGCGCAGTCGAGGGCTGACCAGACTGCGGCCCGCAGACCCGTGATGCCCGATGAAGGCAAGGGATCAATAACCAGCGCGAGCGTTTTGCAACTGGACTTTGGTGCCGGCCTTATCGCCACTATAACCCTTGTAAGCGCGAATCACTCTGTACCCAGTTGATTTGTCGTAATACCGGTAACCCGCCATATTCCATTCGGCCGTATTCTCGGCGTGTCTTGGTTCAACAGTCACGGGGAAGAGGGCTTCTGCCGGCAAGCAGGTGCGGATCAGGTCTGCGCGCGGTGGTCGTTGGTTTTGGCCGTGGCGTAGCCGGGGACGCGAGTCGGTCGAGCGCATGGGCCAGCACCTGGCGATGCGGGCTGTCGGAGTCTGCGCGGTCAGGTGTGTTCGACGCAGCCGCCGGAGAGCGGGGTGCGACCGCCTTGCAGGCGGGGGTGCTCGGGGTTGACGGAGAGGGCACCCCAGAAGCCGCGGGTCCGGGTGAGGTCGAGGTGGTTGATGGGCCGGATCGAGAGCGGCTGGCCGCGGTCTTGCACGGCTGGCACTGTCACGTTGTCGAGCTCGCGGCAACTGGGAGAATCCGTGAGTGAGCACTGCTATGCCGTCCTACAAGGGCCACCGCTACCCGGTCGAGATCATCAACCACTGCGTGTGGTTGTACTTTCGGTTCCCGCTCAGCTTCCG
>Ga0182013_10003877_pt1 | contig 18357 bp, 14 predicted proteins | sample 612S2MmetaG_FD_120487 | JGI IMG/M metagenome (GOLD analysis project Ga0182013, IMG submission 120487) | Permafrost microbial communities from Stordalen Mire, Sweden - 612S2M metaG | ecosystem: Environmental > Terrestrial > Soil > Wetlands > Permafrost | place: Sweden: Stordalen | collected...
CCAGAACCGACGCACCAACCCAAGCCACTAGACACAAATCTCCACCGCTTGAGGATCACCTTCACGTCAGTAATAACTGAAATTTGAAAACCTCGCTTTATTCAGCGTCTCCCTAAATAGAAAAATGCCCGTGCATCTTCCTGCGGGACGTTTTGAGTTTCAGTTGAGTTTCAGGATTTGGAACTTACTTGTTCGAATTCGTTGCCGTTGCGGGTGATATATGGGCAGCTTCCGCTCGGTATAATCGGCAGGCAATTCAAATTCTGACGGGACAAGCCGTTTTTTGAAGTTTTTCATGGAAAGCCTTCTTGATTTATTGGAAAACTGAGTGGAATTTAGCATTAAAATGGTAATAAACTATTATTAAATCCACTATTCTATCGGATCCGTGCAGGATCACGACAAATTACAGCAGGAAATGATTTCTTCCTCCACCCACAGCGACGAGGCGTCGCTTCCACGCCTTTGCGGAAGTCTCGATCCCCCGAAGATCCCAAGTATTTTAATTTTGGATTGAAATTTTATTGCAGAACGGCAGCGTTGCCGTTAATAAATCGGCGTCGGTCGAAACAAGGAACCAAAAAGATATGATAAAAAAACCTCTCACGGGCGCGGAATTGAATGAATTGATTGCAGGCTTGAACAAATTATCCCGGAACCTCTGGTGGTGCTGGGACCAGGAGGCGCAGGACTTTTTTTACGAACTGACGCCGCGCGGCTGGCAGAACATGTTCCACAACCCGGTGGCCGTGCTGCATGAGGTGTCGGAGCAGGAATTGCGCGTGCGCCTTCAGGACGGGTATTTCGCCGAGCGCGCCCGCGCCGTACTGGCCGACTTTCATGCCTATCTTGCGGACGTCAAAACGTGGGGACATCACCACGCGCCGGAGCTGCACAAAAATCCCGTGGCGTATTTCTCCGCGGAGTTCGGCTTCCACGAATCGCTGCCGATTTCCGCGGGCGGCCTCGGCATCCTGGCCGGCGACCACGCGAAATCCGCGAGCGACCTCAACATCGGATTTGTGGGCATCAGCCTGTTTTACCGCGAGGGATATTTCCAGCAGGCGATTGACGCGAACAACTGGCAGACGGAATTTTACAATCCGGTGGACCCTAAAAACGTGCCGATCGAACCGGTGTTGAATGCGGAAGGCGACCGTCTTAAATGCATTGTTGAGATCGGAATGAGCGCGGTGGCGTTCCAGGCATGGCGCGTGAACGTGGGCCGCGTGCCGGTGTATCTGCTGGACACGAACCTGCCGGAGAACGAGCAGCTTTACCGCGACCTGACACTGCGCGTTTATGGCGGCGACAGCACGACGCGCATCATGCAGGAAATTTTGCTGGGCATCGGCGGCGTGCGGTTGATCCGCGCGCTCGGTGTGGAGCCGTCGTTGTTCCATATGAACGAGGGGCACGCGGCGTTTCTGACGCTGGAATTGATCCGCGAGAAGATGGCGGCGGGAAAAAGTTATGCCGAGGCGCAGGCGGAGACGAAGGCGCACTGCCATTTCACCACGCACACGCCGGTGGAGGCGGGACACGACCGGTTCTCGCCCGATTTGATGAATTACGCGATGCAGCGGTATTTCGGGCAGTTGTCCGTGCCGTTCGCGGAACTCCTCGGCCTGGGCCGGGTGGACCCGAAGAACGCGACGGAGACATTCTGCATGACGGTTCTGGCGCTGAAGCTTTCGCGCGCGGCCAACGGCGTGAGCGAACTGCACGGCGAGGTGAGCCGCGAGATGTGGCAAATACTTTATCCGGGCACACCCGTTGAAAAAGTTCCCATCGGCTATATCACGAACGGCATCCATCTGCTCGGCTGGATGAAGGGCACGGTGCGGAAATTCTGGCGGCGCAAGCTGACCAACGGCAGCGGCACAATGCCCGAAGGAACGGCTTTCTGGAGCGCGCGCGCAGGCGCGAACTGGTCGGCCACGATTCACGAGACCGAATTCTGGCAGAAAATGGTGGACCCGGAATTTTTGTCGGACGAGGAGCTTTGGTCGCTGCGCTACAAGCTGCGGCGCGAGCTGATCGAGTTTGCCCGCCGCAAGCTGGTGCAGCAAAGCCCGCGCGCGTCGCAGGGCGATTACATCCGCTTCGACCATCTGCTGAATCCCGACGCGCTGACCATCGGCTTTGCGCGTCGCTTCGCCACCTACAAGCGCGCGCCGCTGATTTTCCAGCAGTTTGAAAACATCGTGAAGCTCGCGCATGACAAACAGCGGCCGATACAGTTCATTTTCGCCGGCAAGGCGCATCCGCGCGACGACGAAGGCAAGCGGTTCATCCAGCAGATCATCCATTTGAGCCAGCACAGCGAGCTGACGGGCAATCTCGTGTTCCTCGAGAACTACGACATCCATGTCTCGCGGCAGATGGTGAGTGGCTGCGACATCTGGCTGAACAACCCGCGCCGTCCCCTCGAAGCCTCCGGCACCAGCGGCATGAAGGCGGGCTGCCACGGCTGCATGAACATGAGCATCCTCGACGGCTGGTGGCGCGAAGGCTACGACGGCACGAACGGATTCGCCATCGGCGAAGATTCACAGCCCAACGACGTTGTGGAACAGGACCGCATTGACAGCGCGAACCTTTACAAGACGCTGACCGAGCAGGTCGTGCCGCTGTTTTACGACCGCGACGTGCACGGCATCCCGCGCAAATGGCTTCAGCGCATCCGCCGCACCATGGTCACGCTCGTGCCCCAGTTCACGACCGACCGCATGGTGAAGGAATACACGGAGAAATATTACCGGATTAAATAAAGGCGCCCCGGAGTTTTGAAAATGCCAGGGACCGGGCAGGAAGGATTTATCACTTGGCGGGTGCCATGGCCTGTTTCTGGATAAAACCCCATGTCCATTGGTCGCCCATTGGATATCCGGATCCGTCGTCGTCCTCCCATCGGATGGCCTGCCACGGCGCGGATTTGTGAAGCGCGTCGGCGTCCTTGAGAATCTGCGCCCTGGTCAATTTGATCAGGGTGGTTCGAAAGACGCCGTTGTCCCGGCAATACTCGATGTAATGCTTCGGCTCCTCCGGCACGTGATTGTCGTCCGAGTAGCTTTCGCTCATTACAAAATACGTCGAGCCGGAAAGCACGACAGGGAAAAGCGGCCAGTCCTCGATGGGCATGAATTTTACGGGAAGGTTCAGCTTCCCAAACTTTGGCGGCCGGAGGTAAGGCTGCCTTGCATCGCTCTTTGGCTCGAAAAGGATGCGGCACACCCAGGAGATCCTTTCATTGATGCTGAATCCCCTCGAATTGAAGCCCCTGTTCTTTTCCGTTTCGGCCGCTTCCGCGTCGGAGAGATCCTCCAGTTCCTTCACCGCCTCGTCCTTGCCGAGGAGCACATAATGGTTCACCGCGGTTGCGAGCGTGATGGAGGTAAACGACTGTTCGCTGAAGAGCTTCGGGACATCCGCGTGGCCGAGTCCGAGCGTCATCGCGAAGAGCAAAATCAACAAGCGCTTCAGTGCAGACATTTTGGCAACAATCAGGAAACTATCAGGTTTTTTCCCTCACAATTCGCATTGAGAATGCGCAGGGGTTCTTAATTTGTCGAGCAAAGTTTGGCGCTTTTCAATTCCATTCTTGAACTTCGCCGCAAAATCCGTAGATTCATCGAGCCCAAATTATGAATTATAAAATCTCCCATCGCGCCGCTTCGCTTGCTCCGTCCCTCACCCTGGCCATTGATTCCAAGGCCAAGGCGATGAAGGCCGCCGGCGAGGATGTCGTCGGTTTTGGTGCGGGCGAACCGGATTTCGACACGCCGCAGCATATCAAGGACGCCGCCGCCAAGGCGCTCGCCGCCGGGTTCACCAAATACACGCCCAGCAGCGGCATCCCGGAATTGCGCGAAGCCATCGCCGCGAAGTTTTTGCGCGAAAACGGTCTGACTTACAAGCCGTCGCAAATCATCGTTTCCTGCGGCGGCAAACATTCCTGCTACAATGTCATCCTCGCGACGTGCGAGGAAGGCGATGAAGTCATCATTCCCGCGCCGTATTGGCTAAGCTACCCGGAAATGGTCAAGCTCGCCGGCGCCAAGCCGGTGATTTTACAGACCACGGACAAGACGGAGTTCAAAGTCACGCCTGCGCAACTGCGCGCCGCCATCACGCCGAACACGCGCCTGTTCGTGCTTAATTCGCCCAGCAATCCGACGGGCAGTGTTTATACGCCGGAAGAAACCAAGGCGCTTGGCGACATCTGTGTGGAGAAAAACGTCCTCATCATGAGTGACGAGATCTACGAGCATCTGCTTTATGACGGCGCGAAAGTGAAGAGCGTCGCAAGCTTCTCGCAGGCGCATTACGACCACACCATCATTGTCCACGGTTTGGCCAAGGCGTATTCCATGACCGGCTGGCGGCTTGGTTTTCTCGCGGCGCCGGAACCGATCGCCAAGGCAATTGACGCCGTGCAAAGCCATAGCACGAGCAACCCGACCTCGTTCGCGCAAAAAGGCGGCGTCGCCGCGCTCACGGGCCCGCAGGATCACCTGCCTATTTGGCTCGCGGAATACGACAAGCGCCGCCGTTACGCGCATGCGAAATTGAATTCCATTCCCGGCATTACCTGTGTGAATGCCAAGGGCGCGTTTTATCTGTTCCCAAACATTTCCAAGACCGGCCTCAAGTCCGCCGACTTCTGCGCAAAGCTGCTGGAGCAGGAAAAAGTCGCAGCCGTGCCCGGCATCGCGTTCGGCGCGGACGACTACATCCGCCTGAGCTACGCGACCAGCATGGCGAACATAGAAAAAGGACTGGATCGGTTGGACAAATTCTGCCGGACGCTGGTGAAGTGATTGAACAAAGACGGCAGCGCCGGAGGTGCGAAATATTCAGAAGATGTCGCACCTACGGGGCTGTTTATTTTTGCATCGGGTTGCTACAAAGATGTCAGCCCTGACGGGCTTGGATTGGCCGTCCCACCTGGGCGTCGTTCACGCGGTGGATGGCGCGGTAGATCCATTTAGTGGTGACACGCGCAGGCTGGAAGCTGTCCAAAATTCGACATGGAAACGGCCAAAAAGGTCGTTTCTCTTATTTATGTTGTCGTTAAGCCTGATTGAACTGTCGCAAGTCAATATGGAACTGTCATCGGTCAATTAGGAGAAACGACCGGACAATGAGGAGCAAGGACGAATCAAACAGAAGACGGCACAAGTCAATAAGGAGTGATGACCGGTCAATCAGGAAAAACGACGGGTCAATGAGGAGATGTCATCGAGCAATAAAGTTTAACGACGAATCAATAAAGAGAAGTGACAAGTCAATAAAGAGAAACGACCGGATAATGAGGAATAACGATGGATCAATAAAGCATAACGATGCAAAACCATCAAAAACAAAGGAAATCAGCAAAAGCTCGTCAGGCCCGCCACGTCCTGTCCTGGAACGGGACAAAGGCGATTGACGATGAATTCCATGGTTTGCAAGGTCCCGATACTCCTTTCCGGTGCGCGCTTGCAAAATTTGAAAAGGCTTGGAAGTTTTCCTGGAGATTGGTGAAATAGACCCATGCTCAATTACGGCATCGGTGACAAAGTGGTTTGCGTGGATGACAAGTTCCCGCCGGACATCAGCAAGCTTTACACGGCGTTGCCAGTCAAGGATTCCACCTACGTCGTGCGCGACATCCGGCTGGGCATCAACCTGACGCTGGAAGGCGACGTGTCTGTGCTGCTCATCGGCCTCGTCAATCCGAACGCCGATTCCAAGTCGGCGCTGGAACGCGGCTTCCGCGCCGACCGTTTCCGCCCGCTCGAAGAATTGCGCCACGAGGCCGCGACGAAACAATCGGAAGAAGAAAAGAAAGATTATCATCAGCCGATGGAAGTGTAAAAGTCTTTCTGAAATTCCGGAATCAAATCATCCTCGTCGTCATCCTCAAAAATACCTGCTAGAACTGACGATGACGATGATCATGAGGCTGAGTAAGAAAACTCATTTGCGCCTTCATTTGGAAAAAAAGGGGTGGCATGAATCGCGTCTTTGGATAAAGATAGCGTCATGTCAGAAACGGACAAACCCGCCGCACCGTTGCCTTCGCTGGAGGAAATCCAGCGGGACTGGAACGACCTCACCTTGCGGGTGCAGCAGTCGGAAACGGAATGCAACTGCCTGGAACAGGAAAACAAGGCGTTGCGCTCCCTGCTCGAACGCGTCGTGGAGCACCGCAAAAAATCCCACGGCGAACTTGTCAACCTCATCACCACGCTCGCCACGAAGATGCCCATCAACGACGTCGGCGTGATCGTATCGCGTCTGATGGAGCACAGTACGGCGGTCAACGACGTCAGCGCGGCGCTGATCAACGGCAAGAACGAGGAAAACCTGCTCCAGCCCGCCATCCTCAAGGCGCTGGACAAGACGAGGCGCGAGTTGACGGCGGCCATCAAGCCGCTGGTCGAGGAATTGATCCGGCTCGATTCGCCGCTCGACCCGGCGATGCTCCAGGCGCTGGTCACGCAGCCGCAGTCTTTCTTCGCGCCGGCCACCGTGCGCGCCAGCCGCAGCTTTGTGAAGGGTCAGGTGGCCCGCGAACTGATTATAAAAGACTTTAGCGAGGAGGCGCTGGTGTTCTTCAAGGACGTCACCACGGACGCCAAGTTCAATCCGAACCCCAAGCCGGAGGAGATCGTGCTCGGCTTTAAAAGCGATTTTGAAGCGCTGCTCCAGCAGAACCCCGCCGTGGTTCCGGCAAAACATCCGGATCTGCTTGCGCTGCACAAAAAAATCCAGCTAAGCCGCACGTCGCGAGCGCAGAAATCCGCGTTCCTGAAACTTTCCTTTGTTCTGGAGCTGCTGAATTATTATGAAAACCAGAGCACGGAATCGCCGGACGTGATTTTCGCCCAGCGCCTGCCGCCGCTCGTGGAACAGCTCGTGGTTACCAGCGACACGGACCCGCTCGACGAGAAATTGATCAAGCAGGCGGAGGAGCTGCTGGCCTACATCATCAACGCCGACTACCGCCAGGCCGTCGTGAACAATTTCGGCAAGGGCGGCGGCACGGCGCGGACGCTGCGGTTTGTGCTGACCTTCCGCTCGTCCATCATCGCCGAGCACGACCCGGTGACGGCGGAATTCGTAAAGCATCTCATCGGCGGGCAGAAAAATCCGAGACAGGAAGTCATCGCGCCCGTCCTGCGCCTGGTCAACGCCGACGCGCAGAAAATCATCGTGCGCGCCCTCCTCAATTCCGACCGCCTGCGCCGCGAGGAATCCGAGGTGCTCGTCAAGGCACTCATCAAGGAACTCGGCCTGCCGGAACTGCCCGTCACCAAAACCGAGGCCGGCAACTCGCCGGACAAAATGCAGATGAGCGCCTGGGACATCATCAAGGAGCTCATCGCCAGCCGCTCCACGCCGGCCGAGATCACCGAGGCCATCCGCCGCCAGCTCCACGCCAAATACGACGACTCCGAGGTCAAGCAAAGCTGGCTCATCCTGACCGAATCCGACCCGATGCTGCTCGTGCGCGTCTTCTGCCTGCTGCCCTACCTGCCCGGCGGCGAGACCGACCCCGTGGCGCGCGCCGTCCTGGAATCCTATGTCAACCGCCTCACGCATGAGAAATATGCGGAAATCTACGCCAAGGTCATCCATGCGTTGCGAAACCTGTTCAAGGTCAAGGCCGACAGCCCCGCGCTCCTCAACTTCATCGCGCTCGTGAAATGGGTCGACCCCGCCGCCGCCGAACTGATCACCAAAGACATTGGAATGCCCCCTTGAAAAGCAGTCCGGAGAATCCCGCCGCGAAATCACGCACTCCAAAACGCGCTTAAAACGGTTGAGTCAAAAAAGGCCGGAACGGTTTCCCGTTCCGGCTCGATTTTTCTGTTGACATGACTAACAGTTCAATGTATAAGACCGCCATGCTAACGAAAGATCTGGTCGCCGCGTCCTCGAAACCGCTCCTGCTGTCCATCCTCGCGGACGGTGAAAGCTACGGCTATGAAATCATCCAGAAGGTGCGCGAGCTGAGCGGCGGGGAGATCGAGTGGAGCGACGGCATGCTCTATCCCGTCCTGCACCGGCTGGAGCGCGACGGTCTGATCGAGTCCGAATGGAAAAAGTCCGACACCGGGCGCGAGCGGAAATATTATTTCATCAATTCCGGCGGACGCAAGGCTCTCAAATCCGAGCGCCAGCAATGGCTGGCCGTTCACAACACACTGGGCAAATTATGGAAAATCAAACCCGCTTTGACCTGAACGCCGCCATTGAAACCTGGCGGAACGAACTCGCCGCGCAACCCAACCTCGCGTCCGACGACAGGCGCGAACTGGAAACGCATCTGCGCGACGCCCTCGCCAGCTTCCAGCAACGCGGCTTGAACGACGAAGAATCCTTCTGGCTCGCCCGCCGCCGCGTCGGCCAGCCACGGCAACTTGGCGAGGAATTTGTAAAAGCGGATCTGGCAAAAGCGTGGCGCGAACGAATTTTTTGGATGGCACTCGGAATTATAGTATTTTGGGAATTGACGCAGATACTCACTTTTGCAGCAGGCATCACGCTGTATTATTTATTTCCCAGTCTGCATGAGCTTTACATAAAAAGCGGTTTCTGGCCTACGGATGCGGTGGTGCTAATCATTGGAATCGGATTGGCCAGAGGATCGTATGCTCAATCTATGAAACTGATGTGGTTTCTCAAAAATCGTTTTCATTTGGTGTCCTTTGTGGTGATTTTAGCTTTGCTGCTTTCTTTAACTCAAACGGAATTTGCCCGTGAAAGTTTTGTCCTTAACGGCCATCATCCTTCCGTGGTCACTTGGGCTTGGGCACCTTGGCTCGAAAACGTCGGCTATTTTTTGTCGGTTTATCTGGCGCATATTGTTGCCCCGTTGATTTTTCTCGTTTTGTTTTTCCCGACGCATAATTGGAAGACTCCAAGACACGCTTAAACAGTTATGGAAAATGAAACCCGTTTCAGTCTGAACGCCGCCATCGAAAGCTGGCGTTCTGAACTCGCCGCGCAACCCAATCTCGCGTCCGATGATCGGCAAGAATTGGAAACGCATCTGCTGGACGCCATCGCCGGATTTCAGCAACGTGGTTTGAACGACGAGGAATCTTTCTGGCTCGCGCGCAAGCGAGTTGGCCAGCCACAGCAACTTGGCGAAGAATTTGTGAAAGCAAATCCAGCAGCGGTTTGGCGCGAACGAATATTTTGGCTGGCTTTGGGAATCATCTGTTGGCAATTGACGCTGATGCTTGTCAACGTGGCAAAAATCACGCTGAATTATTTGACTCCCGGTTTGCACATATTTTACCACAAGATCGGCTTCTGGCCTGCGGATGTGGCAATCTTGATTGCAGGCATCATATTGGCCAGAGGATGGTTTGTTCAATCCATGAGGCCGGCATGGTTTCTTAAAAATCGTTTCCGCCTGGTGCTTTCAGCGATGGTCTTAATTGTTTTTATGGCCGCGATGCAGATAGGGATTATCCGTCAGATTGATCTCAATCGTGGTTATGATTCTGTGGTTGGTTGGGGGTTGGGAATTTGGTTTCACCATTTTCTCCATCTAACGCTGAGTTGTTTGAAATTTAGCGTTGTCCCTCTGATTTTTCTCATTTTGTTTTTCCCGACGCAAAATCACAGGACTCCAAATCACGCCTAAAGCAGTTGAGTCAATAAAAAGGGTCGGAACGGTTTTCCGTTCCGGCTTGTTTTTTTTCAAGGTGGGGTCGGCGCGGCGGCGCGATGTCCCTGCCAGGGTGACTGTGTTAACCTTCACCGTCATCGTGTTAACCTTCTCAATTATGAAATCAACCGTCACCAGGAAGGAAATGCCTGCCTTAAGGACGGCAATAGGGATGAAAACGGGGGATTCTCACGGCTCACGGAACCCGGCCTTCCTTGCATAGACAATATATGCAGGCCGTCTGGGTAAATCCGCCACGGTTGGGTACAGATGAAACGCGGATAAAGCAATTATGAAAATCTGGGCGCACCCGCCGTGCTCGCACCTCCTCGCCCTCCCATCTGCCATCTTCCAAAATGCCTTTATCCGACCGGCAGTTCTGGTCATTTAATCCGGGCTTGCTGGAGAAATCATCGTCGCGCAAAATCATTTCTTCACTTTTCTTGTCCGATTTAAGCGCCACTGGTTACCATTCAATGAGTGAACCGTCCGACCGACCAGCAGCTTTTGTGCGACTACGCCGCGCACCGCTCGGACGCCGCGTTTGCTGAACTCGTGCGGCGGCACGTTGACCTTGTTTATTCCGCCGCCCTGCGCATGGTTTGTGATGCGCATCTGGCCCAGGACGTGACACAGGGCGCATTTGTGGCATTGGCACAAAGCGCTGGCCGGCTCGCAGGCCATCCTGTCTTGTCCGGCTGGCTGCATCGCACCGCGCAGAACCTCGCCGCCAACATTGTTCGCTCCGAAGTGCGCCGACGCGCCCATGAACAGGAGGCCGCTGCCATGAACCAATTGCTTGTTGCCGGAACCGATGCTTCCTGGGAAGTCATCGCCCCGCATCTCGACGCCGCGCTCGGCGAGTTGAACGAAACGGAACGCGACGCCGTGCTGCTCCGTTACTTCGAGCGCAAATCCGCGCGCGACATGGCGGAAATTCTCGGCACGAGCGAGGACACCGCCCAAAAGCGCGTGAGCCGCGCCGTGGAACGGCTGCGCGAATTATTGTCCAAACGCCGACTGACCATTGGCGCGGGTGGACTTGTTGCCCTCATTTCGGCCAATGCCGTCCAGTCCGCGCCAACGGGGCTGGCCGCCACCATTTCAACCGCCATCAAACTGACCGCCACAACCCTTGGAATGACCATGCTCCACAAAATCCTCATCACCGGCTTGGCCGCCGCCGCAGTCGGAACCATTATTTACGCCGGGCATCTGCGGAACCAGATCCAGTCGCTGCAACAACAGCAGGCGGCGCTCACCCGGCAAATCACGCAACTGGGCCTTGAGCGCGACGCGGCCACCAGCCAAATGGCGGCGTTGCGGCAGGTAAACACGCAGTCGCAGGCCGTTGAAATGGAACTTTTGCGATTGCGCGGCGAAGTCGGGCGATTGCGCAACGGACAAAATGTTTCGCCGGGAATATCCCCATTAAAAACAAACAGTCCGCCACGGTCGGACGCAGTCTCCGTTCTTGTAGGAACAAAATTTGTTTTGTTTCCAGCCGAGGATGTTCAGGCGCTCGGTCTTGGATGGTCAACCGACACGCAAGGCAACAGGGTCAGCCTGCTGACGGACCAGCAATACAACACCCTCACTGATGCGATGCAGGGGGCGAGTGACCTCAGCGTCGTCAGCACGCCACGGGTCGTCACCGGCAATGGACAACAGGCCATAATGTCCATGACGAGGGCGCATGCTTTGTTTTCCCCTGACGGCACAAATGAAATGCCCCTCGTAACCTATACAAACATCGGCACCGTTTTGGATGTCCGGCCGTTTTATTCCACAAATACATCCACCTTCAATGTGAGCTATCGCGCAAAATTGAATGTGCTGTCCGGCGACCCGTCGCAACCCGACATCCAGGCAATCGAAGCAACGAACCAGATGGATTTATCCCCCGGCCAGACCGTTGTCATGGAAATGAAAATCCCCGCCGGCACCTGGCTGCCGGACGAGACCAATAGCCCGGCGGGAGAGCGCAGCGTTTTGCTGTTTGTGACACCGCAAGTTGTGAATCCGCGCGACTTTCAAAAAGATCTCCCTGATGGCACGCCGCCTCGGGTCTTCTGATCAATTGCTCCGGGCGTGCCGAAAAAGACAAATGCTGGCCGTCCCTAAATGGTGCCCGACCGGAAGGTCTAATGAGTGGGATAGCCCGGCCGGTTCACAAGCCAGAATACGCAGAAGATAAACCCGAAGGCGACGCACACGGCCACCCGGGTGAAAAACCGCATCTGTTTTTGATGCAGGGACAAATCCGGCTTTCTTCTGCGACTGTAGCTTTTTGCCATAACGCGCTCCATTATATGTCGGGCACGCATCCCCGCCATCAGGTGTTCTCCCCATATGACTCAGCCGGACATTGTGGCACATTTGCGGGGCCGGTTGAATTCCAAGGCCCCGGCAACAATGTCATGATGCAACCAATTCCATTTCAACCATCCCGCCAAACGGAAGGTTCGTCATCATCATGAGCCAGCCCACCCTCAGCGCCATCATGCCCTGGATTCCGCCTTCATCGGATTTCGGCGCGTCAAGCCGGTCGCCGGCGTCTGCCGTAAGGGAAACACCCCATGGCGGTTGCCAATCAAACAAACCATTATCAAGCCAATGAACACAAAATTTCAAGCGACCGATGATTCCTTGGGGCAACCTCCGGCCATACGCCAGCCGCTATGGGTGCAATGCGACAATTCGGTTCGCCTGGCGGTCATGGACAAGTCCGGCAAATGGAAATCTTTCTCCAATGACCGGGAATTGACAGATTTTGTGAGTGTTTGCGCGGAATAGCAGGGCGGTGGTCTTTGCAGACGGCCACCAGGTGCCGTCCTGATTTTTTAGAAGGCCCATTCCATCATGTCAAAAAATAAAACAATCAGAGATGCGGCCCGCGCGCCGGTTGAACTCATCAAGGATTTTGGTGACGCAATTGTTTCCATCAGCAAGCAGGAATCAGACGGAAAAATTGCCGCGCTTAAAAGCGAGCAATCCCAAAAAAAGCGAAACCGAAAAGTAATGGTGCGTTAGCTGGAGCCGGGACATCGGGCCAGCGATTGTTCATGTCTCAAAATTAATTCCCAGTTCCTCCGGAATGATGGGCCGGAACCTGCCCTCCAGTGCGGAGACATCGTTTTTCAATTCGCATTCCAGCAGCATCACGTAATACAGCGCGGTGAAACCCCAGAAATTGGTCTGGCCAAGGCCCTCTCCGGTTTCGGCATTGTAATATTCGCGGAGGATGGGGTTCTTGACGACGGCCATTTCAAACAGGCGGCGGGCCAGTTCACGGGCAATGTCAACCTGGCCATAGCGCATCAGTCCCTGAAAGATCATGTAGTTGGTGGGTGCCCAGGTGCTGCCGCGCCAGTTGCATTCGTGCGAGCCGTTGGGCAGTAGATGGCTGCCCTGATAATAATCCGGCTCCGTCTTGGCATAGCTTGCGACGGGATAGGCCAGCCAGAATTCGCTCTCATTGGTCAGGTGTTCCGCAACCATGCGCTTCACCTGCGCCTTGCTGGGCGCGCCGCAAAAGAGCGGCATGAAGTTGGTGGCGGATTTGACCGGCACCGGCTGCTTCGTCTTTTCGTTGCGGTCGAAGTAAAGTCCTTGCTTCTCGTCCCAGAAGACATCATTAATGAGCTTGTTCAGTTTCACGGCACGCTCGCGGAAAGCTTGCGCGTCCTTCTTCTCGCCAAGATGCCCCGCGATGACCGCCATGGCCTGAAACTCGCGGACAAGATACGTCGCCAAGTCCACGCCCTCCACTTCAAACGCGCCAATCTTGCCGGCGCGCGACCACTGGTTGTCGGTGCCGGCGGCATCCGCGGAATTCCATGTCGGCAGGCCGTTCCCATCTCCGTCGTAAGAAAACCACTTGTCGAGATACAGTTTGAGGCGGTTGTAATAGGAGCCATTGGCCGGGGCGGTCACGTTCTCGCCCGCCGGCGATTCCTTCACCCAGTCGTAGTTGTCCTTGTCCTGCCGCGCCCCCAGCACGACGAGCTGCGCCATGAACGGTTTGAAATGCTGCCGGTCGCGCTGCTTGTTGAGCGAACGGTTGATGTAGCCGTCGGCGTGCTGGCGGGAGAGGAATTCCTTGAGGTTGGTGTAGCAGTAGGGAAATACGCCGTAGTAAGCAAGGTAGAGATTTTCAAAATATAAATCCCAATCGTAGAACTCGGTGTAGGGATAACCCGTGAGGAACGTGCCGCCGGCGTTGGGCACGCCACGGATGGTCTTAAGGCCCTTGAGCTGGATGTCGGAGTTGGTTTTGCGGAGGCGAAGCAGCAGTTCCTGGAACGGCGCGTCGCCGACTTTCGTGCGAACGGCTTTGACTGCGCTGGAATATTTGGGCTCAAGCGAAACCGCAGGCTCGGCACCGAAGCCGGACAACGGTTCAAGCCAGGGCAAAACCATCGTGACACCGACGCCACGAAGAAATGTCCGGCGGGAAATGTCGCGATTGATTTTACCGCGCGAGTTTTGGTTCCGGCTCATAACATGAAACGCTTCGCAGGATTGTCCCTGCACTTCTTGTATGGATGTCTAGAAATTGGGGGCTGGAGACGATGTTTTCAATAACATTCTTGCTGCACACCGGCCCAGCCTCAGGCGGCTGCGGTGAATCGGATATAACATCTAAGATCCTTGCGGACGGCCACCATGCCTCTCCTTTAATGCGATATGCAATGAATGCGGCGATACTTTTTGCATTCAGCAATCTTTTGCGCCGGAAATGACAAGAGGGCGGGGCGGCGGGAGCTGGCATTGTTACGGTCGGGAAACTTTTTGTCCGACGGGGCAGAGCATGGTTGACAAAAATCACGCCGCCATATACCCCTACCCCCCATATTGCGTCAAGGTCATTTTTGGAGTGGCGCGCGCGGCAAAAAATGTTAATTGTTTTGAAATGAAAGTTAAGCACCGCCGTCCCGGCCTGGAGAAACGGGCGCTCGTCGTCCGCCTGCGAAAAATCAAGGGCCAGATCGAGGCCATTGAAAAGATGGTGGAAGGCGACACCGACAGTTCGGATGTGCTGATGCAGGTGGTCTCGGCGCGGCGCGCATTGAAGTCGTTCAGCGAGGAGGTGCTGGAATCCCACCTGCACACCTGCATCGAAAGCGCGGCCAGCCCGTCCGAAGGCCGCGCCAACCTGCGCTCGCTGCTCACGGTCCTGGAACGTTACGTCGCCTAAACATTCATATCACCCTTTATGCCTTCCGAAAAAAATGCGAACATGCAGCGTGCCGCCGACCTGGTGCGCGATGCGGCAACCAATGAAGCCGCCGAAATCCTGCAACGGCTCAATTCCTCGCCGACGGGCCTGAGCGAAGATGAGGCGGCGGAGAGGCTGGAGGTGTTCGGCCCGAACGAGGTTGCGCAGGAAAAACAGCACGGCTGGCTGCTGCGGCTCTGGGTGGCCGTGCGCAATCCGCTGGTCATTCTGCTGGCCGTCATCGCCACCATCACGTTTGCGACGGCGAGCGAGGCGAGCGACTACATCGGCGCCTCGGTGATGGTGGGGATGATTGTGATGGCGGTGCTGCTGCGTCTCATCCAGGAGACGAAGGCTGACAGCGCGGCGGCCAAGCTCAAGGCGATGATCAAGGTCACGGCGACGGCGTTGCGCGATGGCCAGCCGAAGGAAATCCCGCTCAAAGACCTCGTGCCCGGCGACGTGGTAAAGCTTTCCGCCGGCGACATGATTCCCGGCGACGTGCGTTTGATATCCGCGAAGGATTTGTTCGTCATCCAGGGCACGCTCACCGGAGAATCGCTGCCGGTGGAAAAAACCGACGTGCGCGACACGCGGCAGAACATCTCCATCATCGAACATACCAACCTCTGTTTTCTCGGAACGAGCGTGGAAAGCGGCGCGGCCACGGCGGTCATTGTGGCTACCGGCGTGCAGACATATTTCGGCAAGATGGCCAGCAGCCTCGCCGCCCAGCAGCCGGACACGGCGTTTGACAGGGGCGTCAAACGATTCGTATGGCTGATGATCGGCTTCATGGCGGTGATGTCGCCGATGGTGTTTTTCATCAACGGCTTCACCAAGCACAGCTGGGGCAAGGAAACATTTCTCTTCGCGCTGGCTATCGCCGTAGGCCTGACGCCGGAAATGCTGCCGATGATCGTGTCGGTCTGCCTTTCCAAGGGAGCGCTGGCGATGTCCAAGAAAAAAGTCATCGTCAAGAAGCTGAACTCCATCCAGAACTTCGGCGCGATGAACGTGCTCTGCACCGACAAGACCGGCACGCTCACGATTGACCATGTCATCCTGGAAATCCACTGCGACGTTTTCAAAAACGAAAGCGAGGAGGTCCTGCGCGACGCCTATCTCATCAGCCATTTTCAGACGGGCCTGAAAAATGTCCTGGACCGCGCGGTTTTGAAATACTCGGAACTGCACCGCGAACTTGGCGTGGAAAACATCACCAAGGTGGACGAGATACCGTTCGATTTTTCGCGACGCATGATGTCCGTGGTCGTCGAAGGTGCCGACGGCCAGTGCCAGCTGCTGACGAAGGGCGCGCCGGAATCCGTGTTCAAAAAATGCACGCACTTCGAGAGCGCCGGTGAAACTTTCGAGATGGAGCCGATCCTGGTCGGCAATCTGATCGAGCAGGTCAATTCTCTGAGCGAGGACGGCTTTCGCGTGCTCGCCATCGCCAGCAAAAAAATGGAGAAGCGCGGCGTGTGTTCCAAGGCCGATGAGGAAAATCTTGTGTTGACGGGCTACCTGGCGTTTCTCGACCCGCCCAAGGATTCCGCCAAAACCGCCATCGCCGCCCTGCGCCAGCATGGCGTGACGGTGAAGGTTTTGACCGGCGACAACGACCTGGTCACGCGCAAGGTCTGCACTGAGGTCGGCATCAACGCCGAAAAAATCATCCTCGGCAACGACGTGGAAAAAATGACGGACGCGCAGCTGGCCGACGTGATTGACTGCACGGACGTGTATGCGCGGCTGTCGCCCGCGCACAAAAAGCGCGTGGTGCAGGCGCTCCAGAAAAAAGGCCACGTCGTCGGTTTCATGGGCGACGGCATCAACGACGCGCCCGCCCTGCGCGCGGCGGACGTTGGCATCTCCGTGGACACGGCGGTGGACATCGCCAAGGAATCCGCCGACATGATCCTGCTGGAAAAAAACCTGATGGTGCTCGAGGAGGGCGTGCTCGAAGGCCGCAAGGTTTTCGCGAACATCATGAAATACATCCGCATGGGCGCGAGTTCCAATTTCGGCAACATGTTCAGCATGCTCGGCGCGAGCGCGTGGTTTCCGTTTTTGCCGATCCAGACCATCCAGCTGCTCACGAACAACCTGCTTTACGATTTTTCACAGGTGCCGATCCCGACGGACAACGTGACCGCGCAATACATCGCCAAGCCGCGCCCGTGGCAGATGGGCGAAATCGCCAAGTTCATCATCTTCATCGGTCCCATCAGCTCCATTTTCGATTACACGACTTTTTGCGTCATGTGGTTTTATTTCAAGTGCAACCATGCCGGGCTTGTGCCGCCGCCGGAGCTTGCCGCGCGGTTTGCCCACGCCGCCGATCCCGACCACACCTACGCCGCCGCCCTGTTCAACACCGGCTGGTTCGTCGAATCGCTGATGACGCAGACCCTCATCATCCACGTCATCCGCACCAATCTGATCCCGTTCGTGCAGTCGCGCGCGAGCTGGCAGCTCACCATGACCACGATTCTCATCATGGCCATCGGCGCGTATCTGCCGTATTCGCCCATTGCGAGCGGACTGCGTTTCGTCCCGCTGCCCTGGCAGTTCTGGCCGATTCTGCTCGCGACATTGTTTTGCTACCTCGCCCTGACGCAGCTCATCAAGACATGGCTCGTCCGAAAAGAATGGATTTGAATCTGTGGAAACAAAAAGCCGTTCCGCATTCCACGGAACGGCTTTCTTGAATGCCGGTGAGCTTTTGCAGGAACCGGCTTTTTCGCTCAGTCGGCGGTCAGGCTGGCCGGGTTGCTCCAGTCACTCGTGCCGGCAGTGCCAGAGGCGTTGACATCATCGGTGTATTTCACACCGGCGATAAGGCCGGTGAACGTGTGGGTGGCCGACATGTCCTGCACAATTACCGGCACCGCTCCGGGCGTGTTCGCAGTCAGGCGGTGGTTGTAGATCACCGCGCCAAAGACCGGGTTGACCTTGGAAACCAACTGGCTCAATTGCGGGCCGTGGCTCAACGTCAGTCCCTGCGGTGTGGCCGGTATGCCAATGGGCTGGCCGGGTGTCTTTTGGGGCGGAAAACCGCTCAGAATAAGGTTCGCCAGGCTGCCGCCGCACGCCTTGGCAACATCATATGAAAGAGAACGAACAAGGTTTGTGAGAACAAGGCGAAGGTTGCCTTTGTTGACGTTGTCCGCCGGGGTGCGGGACGTCATGCGAACCACCGTCGAGAAGTTGTCCAGCGAAAGCTGGATTTCCGCCAACGGCGGGTCGGGTTCTTTGTAGATCAACACATTGTCGGTCTGGGCCTTCAGCACCACGCTGACATCGTTGATGAGCTGCACGTCACTGTCGGAATTAAGTGGAATTATGCACATGACGTAAGAATGGGCGACGACGGGACATCTTCTCCCTCTCCTCGCCAAACGAGGAGAGGGCCGGGGTGAGGAGCTGTAATTTTATTGGCAAATGACGAACCCCTCAC
>Ga0182013_10003878_pt1 | contig 18354 bp, 17 predicted proteins | sample 612S2MmetaG_FD_120487 | JGI IMG/M metagenome (GOLD analysis project Ga0182013, IMG submission 120487) | Permafrost microbial communities from Stordalen Mire, Sweden - 612S2M metaG | ecosystem: Environmental > Terrestrial > Soil > Wetlands > Permafrost | place: Sweden: Stordalen | collected...
AGGAAGAAGCATGGGAATATACCGTTGTAAAAATAGCAAGAGGTCATGAAAAATCTTATGGGCATAATTAAAGCTAATTGGAATGACCCTGTGTGGAGTAAAGTATTTGCCGCAGTAATTCTGGCGGTGTGTGGCTCGGTTCTCACGGCTCTTTATGCAATTTTTTTAAATTTGTATTCGCAAATACCATTCAAAGACACGTTTTACGCTGTATTGCAATATCTAAATGGAAATTTGCTAGTTCCAAGATGGTTATGCTTAGTATTGTTAATAATATATATTATATTAATATATAAATATATTTCTAATTTATTTTGTAAATATTAAAAATAAATTATTCAATAAAAAAAGTAAAGCAGTAAGTAATTGGGAATATTTACTAGAAACAGGGGCTTATTTTATGATTCATAACTTAGATAGTAATAAAGTTATTGATGTGGCGGGAGGGATAGCGGCGCATGGCCCACCCATTATTGTTTGGGATTCCCATAACGGGCTAAATCAGCAGTGGAAAATTGAAAAGGAACATGATATGTATTTGATTATATCAAGAATGAACGGAAAATGTTTAGAAGTTGAAGAAGGTGGTCCACCCAACGGCGCTAAAATTCAATTAGGTGATTACGCAGGTAAATCAAATCAACTATGGCAAATTAAGCAAAACGAAGGTGAGTCAGTATTAATAATGACACCCTTTAGTAATAAATGTATAGAAGCAGATGCTCAATTTGTACATCAAAATGGAGGGCGCGTAATTCAATATGACTATAACAATCATAAACATCAAAAATGGATTTTTAGGTTGTCATTAGTCTAAACCTACCAACTGGCGCGAACGTCCGCTCATACCGCGTTATGTTCCTCCTTCCCAGCCGAGTCTCCCCTTCGGCTCTGCGATGGGGACTCGGCTTATTTGAAGCATAAACCAAGCCCAACACCCCGCCACAAAAAAACTACAACGGCTTGCGCAAATCATCCTCCAGAAAGCGATAATGAGTCAACTGCTTATAACCGAAATGTTCGCCCCAGTTATAAAACCGCGCTGAACTGTGAGGATAGTTCTCGTATATATCCACCAGATTCCATTTCCCCCGGCAAGGATTAGCATGGATATAATCCAATTTCTGAACCAGAAATTTATCGCTCCTGCATTCCTTGCAATCAAACGATGGTTCAAACACTTCATGCTTTTTACCTCTCAGGGCATCGCTTGGTTCCACCCCAGAAGCAAGTTTATCAAGTATGGCAATGTTTCCTGCTTCAGTTAACAAGTCAATCAATCCATAAGCTATAAATCTTTTGCCATTGCCTATGCGGGTGTTAATGCTTTGTTTATCCTCTCTGAAGGCAATAATGGCATGCACGTGATTAGGCATTATTACATAACCTATAATGTGATTGCCTTTGTTTACCAGCACATCAAACCACTTGTACACCAGGTTATATCCGTTGGTTATCTCAAATAATGGTAGCCACCCGTAGCAGGTAAAAGTTATAAAGTATGCCCCGTTGTGGTGGACTATCTCGTGCTTAACAGCCATTCGGCAAATGTAGCATATGTTTAATTCAATCGGAAAGGTGCAGATTCGTAACGCCGAGTCCCCTATTGCAGAGCCAAAAGGGAGACTCGGCTGGGAAGATTTTCTTTAGTTTTGCCATTCTCCCAAAAGCAAAAAGAGACGAGGGCATCCCTTCGTCTCTTTCCATTAAAACTGCATTAAAGCTTATTCCGCCCCCTTCGGCTCTGCGATGGGGGACTGCAAGAAAATAACTATTTGTAAATACCGTTTCCAAATAGCGTTGCCCATAGTTCGAACTTATAAAACATCTCCATTGCAAAACTTAAATGAACAGTTTGGGGTGGCGTTGGGGCTGGCAGTTGAATACTTGTATTAGTGGGTTTTCCTGTACCGGTACACTCACAGTAAACGGGTGGCGCTGGATTTTGCTCTGCATATAAACCTATCGCGGTAAATATCATTAAAGTGGTTATTAGCTTTTTCATGGTTTCTGTTTTTATAATTGTGATACAAAGATGAGGCCCTTCAGGCCATTGTGTGTTATACAATTTATTAAATGACTTACATCATTTACATCTTTGTAAAATTTCGGGGATGAGACATTTGGACCCCGTTTGAGTGTAGCGTCCTGGGTTGGTTCCACCAAGCCTGCACTCCCATATTCATTATAAAATAATCCTTTTAAAAAATTATGTTATGCGGATAAATTGTTAATTTTCGCTACGTTAATATTATTTACTAACCAAACTACCCTTGACATGAAACAAATTTCAACCCTCGTAATTGCAGCGCTGGCGCTTTCATTTACTGCCTGTAACAACCAATCTAAGCCGGCCGCCGAAGCTCCGGCAAAAAAAACAGTAGTATCATTGCCACCTTACCAGGCCATGCTGGTGCAGCATCACGTTGCTGATTTTGACAAATGGTTGCCATCATTTAAAAGCAGTGATTCTATTGTAAAGGCGGCAGGCCTTACCCAACCAGCAGTTGGCAGAGGTTTGGAGAACTATAAATTTGTCCTGGTATTCGCAGCGGCATCTGATCTTCAGAAAGCAAAAGATTTTTCAAATTCACAGGCTTTGAAAGATGCCATGGCAAAATCGGGGGTAACTGATACTCCGGCTATATCTTTCTGGAACGTAAGTTTTGATGATACCTCAACTATTCCACAGCAGGAGCGTTTAATGATTACACACCACGTAAAAGATTTTGATACCTGGAAAAAAGCATTTGATACTGAAGGTGATTCCTTACGTGCAGCCAATGGCTTGGTTGAAAGATTGATGGCACGGAGCACTGACGAAGCGAACACAGTTACTATACTTTTTGCCATAACCGATATGGGTAAAGCTAAAGCCCGCGTTGCATCGCCCGACCTGCAAAAAATTATGACTGATGCCGGAGTAGATGGCCCGCCATCAATAACCTGGTTTAAATGGGTTCCTCTAAACTAATTCTGGGTACTGAGTTTCGATACGGCGCTCCATATACATGGGCGCCGTTTTTATTTCCTCCCAGCCGAAAGGGAGACCCGGCTGGGAAGGATGTAAGAGGCATTTATAATGCCTATAGTTTGCGTAGCTTTTTTGCCTTACTTTTTTCAGTGGCATCTTGGTCTATTATTTTCTTCAAAAGCCGACATAATTCTTCATCCGACATTGATTTTGCCTTACTACTATCTGTTTCCTCAGATGCAGCTAATTCTTTGGTGTAAAAAAATCTATGGTTTTTTTTCTTAAAATTCTCTGTTTCTCTAACCGGCTTTATAATTCTCCGCTCATTTTTAGAACTTCCTGGTACAAATCTTTACTTATCCAAAATCCTGCTTTGGTTATAAGTTCATCCATGATTTGCTTAACTACGATTGTTTTGTCTAAACCTTTAGCCGATACAATAGTGCCAAGTAAGCCGGTTGTTTTAATTCCCAGTTTTCTGGCTACCTCGCGCCCCATTTTTTCGTCAATTACAAGTAAATCAGCACTGATCAGATTTGCAAGCGCGATGGCCTCTGTTTCACCAGCGTCAAGTTTGAAGGATTGTATTGGTGAAAGTTCTTCGGGTTTTAATGGAATCATTTCAATCCAGGAGGCATTTTTGAATTCCGAAAGTTTGATACCATATTTTTCCAGTGCATTTACTTCGTGCCAAACCGTAGGTGGAATAAGAATATGCCCGTAAGTAAGCTTTAACAGACTCAACCTTCCAATAACAATAAGATTACTGATAGACGAGGTATCGCTAACTACGACTTTCATTAAGGTTCATTGATATTTGCAATATCCTCGTGCAACATGTCTATATCGTAGTGAAGCGGGATTTTTCTGGCAGCCAGTTCTTTTTGCATTTGTAATTGGTGCAAACCACAAAATTCCGCCGCAAGGCCAAGGGTGAAAATATTCTTCTCAAATAAAAGAATAGCAAGTTCCAGTTTCAGTTGTTCTCCTGAAAGTCCGGTTCTTTTAATTTCTTCATCTGTAATGAGCAAAGCCACAACTAAAGTATTTGTTCAAATATACGCAATATTTGTTGGTTTTTTTATGCCTCCTATCACTTGCGTTCCAATCTGAAGGATACCCATTTGCTGCGGCCCAAAAATAAAAAGAGACGAAGGCATCACCTTCGTCTCTTTCGAATAAAACTGCATTAAAGCCTATTCAGCCTTAACAAAGCGCTTGGTTATAACCGTGCCGCTGAAATTGAATTTTACCAGGTAAACACCTGCCGCAAGGCTGCCGGTGTTGAAGGTTATTTTATCGGCTTGCTGGGTAAAGGTTACTGTGATTTGTTTGCCGGTAATATCATAAACCACAGGTGCGTTGTGCAGGTTGGCCAATGCGGCAGATTCTGCAATCAGCACATCGCTGGTTGGGTTGGGGTAAATGGATATTTCAGTTTCGGCTGTTATTGTTGCCAGGCTGAGGCAGGATTCAACCACTATGTTTTTGGTTACGGTATTGCTGCAGCCATCGCCGGCTACATAGGTATATGTAACGGGGTAGGTGCCTGAGCTATTTACGGTAAGCACTAAACCGTTTAACCCCGCGCCTGATAAGATACCGCCTGCAGGTGATGGTGCGGCAAGGGTAAACTGCGTTGCGTTATTGTTATCGCAAATAGTATCGCCCTGGTTCCAGGTAATCACCGGTGAAGGTATTACGGTAAGAAAGAGCGTTGTTATACTATCGCAGCCACCGGCTGTTGTCAGCGTATCAACGTATGTGCCGCTGATGGCCAGGAACTGGTTGTTGAAGTTATAACTGCTGCCCTCACAAATAGACTCGTGCAACTGTATGTTGTAGCCGTTGCCTACGCCAAGTGTAAGTGTAACAATACTATCGCAACCTAACTGAGAGCTGAGGGTATCTGCATAAACTCCGGCGCTGGTCAGGGTGCGTCCGTTAAAGTTATAAGAACCGCCGCTGCATATGGTAGCGCTGGTTGTTGACCCAACCGCAGGTGTTTCGGTCAGGCTTAAAATGATGATGCTATCGCATCCGTACTGTGTGTTTAAAGTATCGGCATAGGTACCGGCTGCATTGAGCTGATGTCCGTAGAAGTTATAGCTGCCGCCTGCACAGAAAACACCTTGTATGTTTTGGGTGCTGGTTGTGCGCACGGTAAGGTTGAGGGTTACAATACTATCGCAACCAGCTAAGGCTGTAAGGGTATCGGTATAAATGCCAGTGGTGTTTAATACGCGTCCGTTAAAGTTGTAGGTGGCTCCCGGGCAAATATTGGCAGTTGCACTACCGGTTACAAACGAATTTAATGATAGCGTAAGTGTAACCACGCTATCGCAACCATGGCTGTTGGTCAGTGTTTCGGTGTACGTTCCCGCCGTTGTTATTTGCTGCCCGTTAAACGAATAGCTACCACCCGTGCAGATTGTTGCATTGATTGAAGAAGATGTAGGTTGATTTACAACAAGGTATAACAGTATAATGCTATCGCACCCGCTTTGAGCGGTCAGGGTATCATAGTAAAGTCCTCCTACACTCAGGCTGCGGCCATTGAATATATACGATCCGCCACGACAAATAGCCCCGTTTATATTGGTAAGGTCGTAAGAAGTAACCAGCAGCGTTAAGGTAACAATGCTATCGCAGGTGTTACTACCGGTAAGGGTATCGCGGTAAGTGCCTGAAGCTGTTAACTGGCGGCCATTAAAATTATAACTTGAACTGGAACAAATAGTTGCCTGAATATTGCTGCCCGAAGGCTGTAACACAGTAAGCGACAGGTTTACAATACTATCGCAACCACCCGCAGCCAATAGGGTATCGGTATATGCACCTGCTGCAGTTAAAATGTGCCCGTTAAAGTTGTAAGTTGAGCCTGTGCAGATAGCAGCAGTTATAGCGGTGTTAACAAACGAATTTACCTGCAACACCAAAGTTACAGTGCTATCGCATCCGTTTTGTGCTGTAAGTTGTTCGGTATAGGTACCACCGGTGGTAATTTGTTGTCCGTTGAATGAGTAGCTGCTATTGGCACATATTGAAGCATGTATAGTGGAGCCAATAGGAGGGTTAACTATTAACGAAAGGGTAATAATACTATCACAGCCCTGTGCGGTGCTCAGCGTATCGTAATAAGTGCCTGAAGCGCTTAATGTATTATTCCCAAAAGTATAGGTGCCACCTGCACAAAGAGATGCAGAGATGGTAGAGCCTGATGCCTGGTTAACGGAAAGATGCAGGGTAACAATACTGTCGCAGCCGGTAACGGTATGCAGGGTATCGTTAAAATTGCCGGCATGGTTAACCGAAGTACCGTTAAAGTTGTAACTGCCTCCTGCGCAGATTGCTGCAGTAAAGCCGCTGGTTACGGCCGGGTTAACGGTTACGGCAACAGTAACGATGCTGTCGCAACCGGTTACGGTGTGCAGCGTGTCGTTATAGCTACCGGCATGGATAAGTGTGGTGCCATTAAAATTATAGCTGCCACCTGCGCAGATAGAAGCATTAGTGCTGCTGGTTACGGCAGGGTTAACGGTTAAGGTAACAGTAACGATGCTGTCGCAACCAAGAACAGTTTGAAGGGTATCATGATAGCTGCCAGACTGGGTCAAAGTGCGCCCGTTGAAGTTATAGGTGCTTCCGGCGCAGATTGAAGTGCTGAAATTGCTGGTTAATACCGGGTTTACAGTTAGAGTAAGGGTGACGATGCTATCGCAGCCCAAAGCGTTTGTAAGGGTATCGTTATAATTACCGGCGTGGGTTAAAATGTGGCCATTGAAACTATAAGTTCCGTTGCTGCAAATAGTTGCGCTTACCTGACTAAATGAAGGTTGGTTTAGGGTAATATGGATAGTTACAATACTATCGCAGCTATTGCTACCGGTCAGGGTATCAAGATAGGTGCCCGGTGCTGTTAAATGCAAACCATTGTAATTATATACGCCACCCGGGCAGATACTTGCAGTAACACTACCGGTTGAAGTTGGTAAAAGAGATAACTGAAGAGTTACAACGCTATCGCAACCCAGTTGTGTATTGAGTGTATCGTAATAGGTGCCTGCGGAACTTACTATTAGTCCGTTAAAGTTGTAAGTAGTACCGCTGCAAATGGCCACGCTATAACCGCTGGCTGCGGGCTGGTTAACTGTTAATACCCCGGCAGTTGAGGTTGCGTTTCCGCAATTGCTGGTTACGTAGCAACTGTATGCGCCGGTATCCGTAGTATTTACGTTACTGATGGTATAAGTTGCAGAGGTAGCGGTAGCGATTGGCACACCTGATTTTTGCCATTGGAAGCTGGTGTTAGCCCCGTTAGCTACAACTGAAAAACTTACGCTGTTGCCAATGCAAGCGCTTTGTGACACCGGTTGCTGCGAGAAGGTTAAAGAACCGGTTACCTGCAGTGTTGCAACGGTGGATGTATCGTTACCGCAAATGCCGGAAACAATTACCCGGTAGTTTCCTGTATCGGCCGATACAGCCTGGGTAATGTTATAAGATGAGCTTTGCTGGCCCGAAATATTTACACCATTCTTTTGCCATTGGTATGTTATGTTATCGCCGCTTGCGCTTACGCTGAAGGTTATTGCACCGTTAATGCACGTTACCTGGCTTAGCGGCTGGATGCTGATTATTGTTGGTGCGTTGAATGAAACTACGGTAGCCGAACTTACTGCCGAACATTGGTTGCTGTTGGTTACTGTTACCGTATAGCCGGTAGCCTGTGTTGCAGTAATGCTTTGTGTGGTGGCACCGGTGCTCCAGCTGTAAGTAAGGCCCGCTGCGGCTGAAAGTAAAACACTTCCGCCTGAGCAGAATGTAACAGGCCCACCGGCTGTAACCGTATCGTTAGGTAAGGCATAAATAGTAACAGCAGCAGGTATTGAAACTGCGCTGCAATTATTGCCGTTTGTAACTGTTAGTGTATAGCTGCCCGCCTGTGTTGCAGATATGCTTTGCGTGGTTGTTCCGTTGCTCCAATGATAAGTTAAGCCGGTTGCGCCGGATAAAGTAACGCTTCCTCCGGGGCAGAAGGCTAACGGGCCGCCGGCGGTAATGGTATCATTCGGTAACCCATATACAGTTACATTGGTTGCTGCCGAAACGGCGCTGCAATTGTTGGTATTGGTAACCGTTAAAGTATAAGGGCCGGCCAGTGTGGCTGTAATACTTTGCGTAGTGGCGCCGGTGCTCCAGTGGTAAGTTAATCCGGTAGCCCCGCTTAATGAAACGCTTCCGCCCGGGCAGAAAGAAGTTGTGCTGCCTGCTGTAATGGTATCATCGGGCAATCCATAAATGGAAACAGCAACAGGGGCCGATGCGGCACTGCAATTATTACTATTAGTAACGGTAAGCGTGTAGCTGGCTGCCAGTGTTGCCGAAATACTTTGTGTAGTTGCCCCCGTACTCCAATGGTAAGTTAAACCGGCTATACCGGTTAAAGTAACACTACCACCCGGACAGAAGGCCAATGGCCCACCGGCAGTAATTGTATCATCAGGAAGCGCGTAAACGGTTATAGTAGTTGCTGCAGAAACCGCCGTGCAGTTGTTGCTATTTGTAACTGTAAGGGTATAAGGCCCTGCCTGCGTGGCAGTAATGCTTTGGGTGGTTGCACCGGTACTCCAGTTATAAGTTAAACCTGCTTTACCGCTTAATATAACACTGCCGCCCGGGCAAAAAGAGGTTGTACCACCGGCGGTGATGGTATCGTCAGGTAACGCGTTAATGGTTACGGTTACCGGTGTTGAAACAGCTATGCAACTGTTGCTATTGGTAACTGTAAGCGTATAACTTCCGCCCGTAGTTGCCGAAATGCTTTGCACCGTGCTTCCATTGCTCCAATGATAAGTTAGGCCTGTTGCGGCGGTTAAAGTTACGCTTCCACCGGGGCAGAAAGCCACCGGGCCACCTGCAGTAATAGTATCATCAGGTAAGGCGTATATAGCTACGTTGGTTGCTGCTGAAACTGCGGTGCAATTGTTGGCGTTGGTAACAGTTAAGGTATAAGCCCCCGCCAGCGTGGCCGTAATATTTTGTGTGGTGGCGCCGGTGCTCCAGTGGTAGGTTAATCCCGCTGCGCCGCTGAGTATGACGCTTCCACCCGGACAGAAAGATGTTGCGCTGGCTGCTTTGATTGTATCATCAGGTAAAGTAGCCATAGTGGTGGTAATAGTTGATGATACTGCGGTACAGTTGTTACTATTGGTAACAGTAAGGGTAAAGGTACCGGCCTGTGTAACACTAATACTTTGAGTGGTGCTTCCATTGCTCCAGTGGTAAGTTAAACCTGCCGCGCCTGAGAGGGTTGTGCTTCCACCGGGGCAAATGGCTGGTGAAGGGCTTGCTGTAACCGTGTCAGATGGCAGGGCATCTATGGTTACAGTCACTCCTGAAGAAACCGCGCTGCAACCTGATGAATTGGTTACAGTAACCTTGTAAGTGCCTGCGGCAGTTGCCGTAATACTATTGGTTGTAGCTGCGGTGCTCCATAAATAGCTGGTGCTACCTGCAGGAACGCTTAAAGCTACGCTGCCACCCGGGCAAAAGCTGGTAGGGCCGGCGGCAGTAACGGTATCTCTTGGTTCAGGAAAAAGCGTGATGGTTTTAGAAGCAGTGGCTGAGGTACATTCACCATAAACTGTAACGGTGTATGTTCCGGGCGAGCTAACCGTATTTGCGGCGGTGAAGACCCCGTTACTCCAGGCATAAGCATAAATATTGGTTCCGCTGGCGCTAAGGGTGGTGCTGCTACCGTTACAGAACGAGGTGTTACCTGAAATGGTTGGTGCAGCAAGCGTACCATGGGGTGATGGGCTAAGGCTGGCCCCAAGGGTATCTACCAGCACACAGGTTCCCCCTGGTAATTGAACCCTTACAAAATATTTGAGCCCCTGACTTGACAGATTTTGGTTGTCTTCTGTTATAGCAACCCCTCCGAGCGATACTGTAGCATTTACAATAATGTGCAGCAGGTACTGGCCCGGTGCATCATAAGTAGTGCCTGATAATTTAAGGCAACCTGTAGCGTTGCCGGCAATAGTTAATGCGGAATTGCCCAATGCCCAGCACATACCACATGGCAGGTTGCTGATGGTATCTATTTTGATAGATTCAAGAGGATAACTGCTACCTGCAGCTGTTACGCTGGCGGGAGTATGCACCTGAATAACCTGTGAATACAGAACGCCATCAACAATGCACGGAAGGCTGTCTTCGGGCGGTTCAAATCCTTCGGTTGTAAAACTGGAATTTGCAGTACAGATACTGGTACCTGATGAACCACAATATTGAGCCTGTGTTGGTTTTGAGATAAACAGGCCAACTAAAACAGAGGCGAGGAGTATTACCTTTTTCATGCTGTGTTATTTACAGCACGAAATATATGTAACTAATTCTTTCGGGATAGCTTTTGAGGAAATTGAGGTGTAGCTGATATGGCGTTGTTAATAAGATGGGCATGAACCGATTGGCATGTATTGTACCATTTTTTCAATTCTACCTGCTAAGGCTTCAGCAGATTAACCCTGAACCCAACATCGCCGCCAATAAAATTCTGGTACTGATGCCAGTTGGCGCTTGCTTTATCCTGCAGGCTGAATAAATAATAATTGGGGCCGAATAAAATGGTCCACCGGCCTATTTTAATTTCAGCATTCAGGTCGGCGCTCATGGTAAACCGGTGATGAGTGGCAGCCGATAAAGGCACCATATCGTTGCTGACTTTATCTACTGTATAGCCGGTAAAGCTGCCAAGCCCTATGCCTGGCGTTAATGCAAATATTTTTGTATTTATAATGGCATATTCTAAAACTCCGTATTGAGCAAAATAATTGCTTCTGGAGCCGTTAAAATAGGTGGTGTATTGTTGCGGATTTAAAGTCGGAGCATAGGGAAAACCTGGAATATTAACCGGCGTAAAGTTGTATAAAAAACGATAGCCAAACCTAAACCGTCCCAGGCCCAGTAGTGCCTCTGCTTTCATGTGTAACGACCATGTATTTGAGTTTTTTGCCACTGTGGTGGTGCCAGTTTGTAAATCTTTCAACTGGTTACTGCTAAGGGTAAACCCTGCGCCAGCGCTGGCGCCCAGGTAAAGTTGTACTTTGCCGCTGTATGCATGTAAACAAAGCATGAATGCAAAAAGGGATGCTGCAAACCGTTTCATAAGCGTATAATTTTAGGTTAATAACAGTATCTGTATTATTCAATGCAGTTGGCGCAAATTTATTTAAAACGCTGCATAGCTAACAAGGTAGTCAAATTAATGTCAAAGATTTTGAACACGTAATTTAAGCGCTTATAACAAGGCTTTTTAACTCATTTTGGGTTGAAATGAGCATTTCTTCCGTAAAATCAAGATGTGTAACCATACGCACCAAAATAGGGGAGAAGGGCTGCACCTTAATGCCTTTTGCGGCCAGCAACTCAGCAACTTGGGCCGAACTGTTTACTTCGAAAATTACAATATTAGTTGCTACCGGAAGCACTTTTTTAACCCAGGGTAAGGTAGCCAGTGTTTCGGCCAGTTGTTTGGCGCGCTGGTGGTCATCGGCCAATCGTGCCACATTATTTTCGAGTGCATAAATGCAGGCGGCGGCTAGTAAGCCACTTTGCCTCATTCCCCCACCCATTACCTTCCTTATTTTGCGCGATTTTTTGATAAAAGCTTTGCTGCCCAGCAATACACTACCCACCGGTGCACCTAAACCTTTACTTATGCAAACCGAAATACTATCGAACAATCCTGCAAGATGTTGCGGCTTTTTATTCAGCGCGGTTAGTGCATTAAAAATACGCGCCCCATCCAGGTGAAATATCAGCTTTTTTGAGCGGCAGAAGTCGGATATGGCCCTCATTTCTTCAACAGTATAAACACTACCGCCACCTTTGTTTACCGTGTTTTCAATAGCCACCAAAGTAGTATTGGGCAACCAGTCAAAATCGGGTAGTATCAGCTCTTCAATTTGCGGCACAGTCATTACCCCGTTCTTTCCCTCAGTAAGCCTGATGGATACGCCTGAGTGAAATGCCCAGCCACCGGTTTCGTAATTGTAGATGTGGCAAATTTTATCGCAGATAATTTCATCCAGCGGTTGGGTATGGGCCTTAACGGCTATCTGGTTGGTCATGGTGCCCGAGGGGCAAAATAGCCCGGCTTCCATGCCAAACAGGGCGGCTACTTTTTCTTCCAGTTTTTTTACGGTGGGATCCTCGGCAAAAACATCATCGCCCAGTTCGGCGTGCATCATGGCCTCCAGCATGGCTTTGCCGGGCTTGGTTACAGTATCGCTTCTTAAATCAATTATCATATCAATAACTTAAAACCTGTTTAAAATTGAAGAAAAGAAATACCTGTTATCACAAACCTGCCTGCCGGTAGGCAGGGAGCACCAAAAATATACTCCTTTGTGGCCTTTGTATTGGCATTTTCCTTTGTGTTCTTTGTGATAAATTTCATTTTATTGTTATTTTAAAAGCTCTTAGCTGCTTACCTGCCCTCGCTTAGCATACGTATAAACCGGGGCAACAATTCAGGCGCAAAAATAATGGGAAATATAAACCCGAAAATTGAACCGGAAAAATGCGCTACGTGGCCAATATTATCGCCCCCTCTTTTAGCCATGTAGGCGCAGTATAAAAGGTAAAGCACGCCGAAAACAAAGGCAGGTATTCCTATGGGAATAAACATGATGTAAATTTTGCTAAATGGATCAAACAGGATGGAAGCGAAAACAACCGCCGATACTCCGCCGCTGGCACCCAGGCTACGATAGTAAAAATCGTCTTTGCGGGTGAAAAGGTTGTAGACATCGGCGCTTGCAACTGCACCGAAATACATCACCACGTACAGGGTTAATCCCTTGCCGTGAAATATCTGCCCAAAGTAGCTTTCAACATTAATACCAAAGCTGTACAAGGCTATCATATTGAAAAGCAGGTGCGATAAATCGGCATGAATAAAGCTGCAGGATATCAGCCGGTACCATTCATTATTTCTCCAAATCCTGTAAGGCCAGAAAATGAGTTTATCAAATAATGTGTGATTGCTGAATGCCAGAAAGGATGTAATGGCTGTAACAGCAACTATAAGCAGGGTTATGTTCATCTTTCAAATTGTAATGCGCGCTAAGTTAGAATTATAGAGGCAATAATACAGTGTCGCACGGAGGCACGGAGAAAAATACAGAGAAATGCAAACAACATGTATTCATGTATTTCTCGGCTGTTAACTCCGTGCCTCCGTGCGAAATATTGGATTATTCATGATGATAAGGCTCATTATTTATAATAGTGAATGCCCTGTAAAGCTGCTCCGAAAATATGGCGCGCACTATCTGGTGAGAGAAGGTCATTTTTGAGAGGCTGAGTTTGGCGTTGGCGCGTTTGTAAAGTTCATCGCTAAAGCCATAGGCTCCGCCTGCTACAAAGCAGATATTTTTTAACGATTGGTTAAACAGCCCTTCCAGGTAAGCGGCAAATTGGGTGGAGGTAAATTCTTTGCCTTTATCATCCAGCAGGATTACATAATCGCCGGGGATGATTTTTTTGAGTATTAGTTCGCCTTCCTTGTCTTTTACCTTTTTAGTATCGGCCGATTTAAGTCCGCTTTCAATTACCACTTCTTCCATTTTGCAATAGTGGTTAATGCGCTTCTGATAATCGGCGCAGATGCTTTTTATGTCGGCTGAGGTTGTTTTGCCTGTTAGGATGAGGGTGATTTTCATGTTTATAGTGTTCAGGTGTGCAGGTGTTCATGTGTTCAGGTATTGGAGCAGCATATTCCCTTTTTTCGGGTGTATATTTAAAGTTATTTTTCAAAAGAACAGCCATTTGCCTCACCTCTCTATTTTAATCTGAAAATGGAGAGAAAACATGGTGCGCAAGTTTAGCCATTTTGGGCTTTTACATGGATTTAACTTGAATACCTGAATACCTCAACCCCTGCGCACCTGAACACTTTCGCGTTAATTACTATTTTCGCAACCTAAATTTTAATTTAAATGGGAAAGCAATTTAAGGTGGTTTTTCTGGTGACAGGAGTAATATTGCTGTCGCTTGCAAGTTGCCAGGATAAGTCGACTGCGCTGGTAAGAACCTGGAAACTTGAGAACCTGAAGTACACCAAAAAGATACCCGATATGATGAAACCGACCATTGACAGGTCCATTGCCGAAATGAAGAAATCGTTTGAAATCAGTTACAGCCCTAACGGAACCTATACTACCCAAATGGGTAACAAAACCATGCAGGGCACCTGGAAACTTAATTTTAACTCCAGCAAAATAAGTGTAGTAACTGAAGGTGGGCAATCGGTAGATTATTCAATTATTACGCTAAACCCCAGTTCGTATTCTTTTAAAGCTATGGAAAACGGGCAGGAGGTGATTTTTGAAATGGTGCCCGCAAACTAAACTGGTATTTGGCAATGACTATTCGCATGATTACCTAATTAATGGCTAAAGCCAAAATTCTTTATTTAATACCCCCACCCCGAAGAGTGGGGCAACATATAGCCCCGACTTTTAAGTCGGGGATTAGTAAAAGAAGGAAAGGCTTTAGCCGTTAATGTATTTAGGTAATCATGCTGGTAGTCATTTATTTAGTATCAAGTATAAAGTGTTAAGACATGAAGAGACAGTTGATTAGTTTTTTGACGGGGTTAATTTTGATATTATGCCTAACGCAGTGTGGTAACAAGAACGCAAAGAACCTGGTAGGAGTTTGGCAATTACAGCAAATGAATATTAACGGCGCTGTATTAAGCGGCAAGAGTTTGGGTAACTGGCTTTGGGAGTTTAATGCTGTCGGCGGATACCTGACTGATATTGCGGGGATGCGCGAAAAAGGCAAATACTATTTAAAAGACAGTGTTTTAACCTTAAAGATAATGATGCCCAAAGACGGGCCCACCCAGGTATACAAGATTGTAAAACTCGATTCGATGCAACTTGACCTGTTTTATTATGAGAACCGCAATAGGTCTACCCTTCATTTTATTAAGCGCCAGGTTGGCGATGTAAAAGCGGAGGATAAGGATTAGGCAGTTTACAGTTTACAGTCTGCAGTTTACAGTTGAATACAAATACAGGGGCGGTGGTGGTTTTGTATTTTGCCTTTAACTGGAAACTGTAGACTGAAAACTGAAAACTGTTTTGTTATTCGCTTTTTTAATCGTTATTCTTGCCAGATAAACGTTAAATCATTATTACCAAATGGCTACAAAGAAGACACCGGCAAAAAAGAAACCAAGCCTTTTAACCGAAGAAGATAAAAAGTTTTTTGAGGCATATATTAATAACCCATCGCCTACCGGTTTTGAAGCTGAAGGGCAAAAGCTTTGGCTTAATTATATAAAGCCCGCCATTGATAAATATGAGGTTGATAATTACGGTACCGTTTATGGTGTAGTTAACCCAGCTGCCAAATTTAAAGTGGCTATTGAGGCCCATGCCGATGAGATTTCGTGGTTTGTATCATACATCACCGACCAGGGATTAATTTACGTAAAACGTAACGGTGGCAGCGACCACCAGATAGCGCCATCTAAGAGGGTTTGGATACACACGCGTGATGGAAAGAAAATACCTGCTGTATTTGGCTGGCCGGCAATACATACGCGTGCTGCGGGTAAGGAGCAGGCGCCGGAATTGAAAAATATATTCCTTGACCTGGGGTGCACTAAAAAAGAAGAAGTGCTGGCTAAGGGTGTGCATGTGGGTTGCGTAATAACTTACCAGGACGAATTTTTTGTATTGAACGACCGCTATTTTGGAGGCCGTGCCCTCGATAACAGGGTTGGTGGTTTTATGATTGCCAAAGTTGCGCGCCTGCTGAAGGAGAATAAAAAGAAATTGCCTTTTGGCTTATATATAGTTAACTCGGTGCAGGAAGAAGTTGGTTTACGCGGCGCTGAAATGATAGCACATACGATACAGCCCAACTGTGCCATTGTAACCGATGTTTGCCATGATACCAGCACACCCATGATTGACAAGCTTGTTGAGGGTGATTTTAAAGCCGGAGATGGGCCTGTACTAACAGTCGGTCCTGCCGTGCATAATAAATTATTAGACTTTGTAATTGCCACCGCAAAGGCCGGCAAAATCCCTTACCAGATAGATGCCGCATCGCGCTCAACCGGTACTGATACGGATGCCTTTGCTTATACTTCGGGTGGTATACCATCGGTGCTTATATCTCTTCCATTGCGTTATATGCATACTACGGTTGAGATGGTAGCTATTGAAGATGTTGAGAATGTAATCCGCCTTATTTACGACTCGCTTTTAAAACTTAGCCCTGACTTTAATTTCAAATATTTAGAATAGGGTGTTTACACTTTTTAAAAACGCTTTTTACGTAAGTTATTGATTACCAAATAATCAGGGTTTACACTTTTCCGGTCTTTTCGAAATGTGTAAACACCTAATAGTTATTTGTTATTTAGTATATGTATAAATATATACTTTACGGAATGACATGATTTGCCTGTAATTTAGTTTCCCCTTCGGGGATCTACTGTGTGTACACATCTTTTTAGAGCAAATCTATTCTTTGCTATAACAGCAAACACTGTGTTTATCTACGTGTCTCAACCCCTTCCGTCCCCGAAACGGGGAAACCAAAGCCGAAAACTACTTCCCAGCAATTTTAGTTGTAACTGTATTGTAACACATTGCATTTCGTAAAAACTGTAATGTAAGGTTGTATTTTGCCCTGGTTTCCCCGTTTCGGGGACGGAAGGGGTCGAGCATCTTGCAAAATATAGGATGCTACTGAATTAAAGGCATATCCGTTTCCTAAAGATGTGTACACACAGTAGCTTCGGGGACGGAAGGGGCCGTTTTTTATCCAACCGGTGGCGGCGGGGGCGGTACGTTATTAAACAGGTTACTTAGTTCAGCAACGGTGCTGGCTTGTGTCCAGTTGGCCATACCGGCTTTCCATACCAGGGTATCGCGTTTTAGCGTTCCGTTTTGTACCAGTTGGGGCAGTTGGTCTAAACCAAAGGGGCCGTTTTGCTGGCCGTTAACTGCGGTAAAAAACTGCACCACCGGTGGTGGGGGAGGAGGTGTGTTTATTTGCTGGGCTGTATTGGTCATTACATCGCCCACTATTTTGCCCATGCCAACGCCAACGCCAAGGCCAATACCCATACCACCAATGCCTTGATTGCCGGCCGCGGTTTCAATGCTCTCAGTGGTTCTGAACTGGGCCAGTTTTTGCATGTCAATTTTATTCAACCTGGAGTAATCGAATATCTCCTTTTTAAGGTCATCGGGCATGGAGACGTTCTCAATTACAAACCGGGTAATTTTAAGGCCATAGGCATCAAAATCTTCGTTTAGTTTATCGGTGCAGAGTTTTGATAATTCGTCCAGGTTGGCTGCAAATTTTTCGATAGGCAGGTTGCCCTGGCCGGCGGCATTGGTAAACTTGTTTACTATCAGGCTGCGCAACTGGCCGTTTACTTCATCGGTAGTATATTCGCCTTCGGTTCCGGCCACTTCTTTAATAAATTTTCCTGCGTCAATCACCTTATAAGCGAATGAACCAAATGCACGCAACTCTATCATACCAAACCGGTCGTCACTGAGGGTAATAGGGTTTTTGGTGCCCCATTTCTGGTCAATAAACTGTTTGGTGCTGACAAAAAATACGTCTGCTTTAAAGGGGCTGTTAAATCCGTATTTCCATCCTCTCAGCGTTGCCAGTATTGGCATGTTTTCGGTTTGCAGGCTAAACATGCCCGGTTGGTATACATCGGCAATAGTACCTTCGTTTAAAAATACTGCCTGCTGCGACTCACGCACAGTCAGTTTGGCCCCCATTTTTATTTCATTCTGGTATCGGGGAAATTTCCATACTACGGTATCGTTTGTGTTATCCTGCCATTCGATGATGTCAATAAACTCGTGCGATAATTTATCAAATAAGCCCATGGTGTTTTGATTTTTTTTATAAGGTTTTAAAGTTAATATAGCAAAAAGCTGTTACGCTTATCCTGAACGAAATTATTGTAATTATATCATAACGTAACAGAACGTGTGGTTATTTTTTGAAAATTTATTGAATGTGCTGTTTCCTTAAAATGCCAGGATGGCCAATCTGATTGCGGCATCTATCGGCTGATTTATTGCTGCTTTTAACAAAATGCAAGGTAAATAGTTTAATCTGACTCTCCGTAGGACGTAACCTAAAGCACAGGGCAATCGGGTCTAAATTTTTTCCGGGCATATTGGGTGGTCGTGGAAACCGTTGAAACGGTTTTGCCCGGTTTTTACCTTTACATAGCCCACGATTTAAATCGTGGGCTATGTAAATTGCCGGCAAAAAATGGTTTTAACCATTTAAATGAGGCCAAAATTTTC
>Ga0182013_10003879_pt1 | contig 18349 bp, 16 predicted proteins | sample 612S2MmetaG_FD_120487 | JGI IMG/M metagenome (GOLD analysis project Ga0182013, IMG submission 120487) | Permafrost microbial communities from Stordalen Mire, Sweden - 612S2M metaG | ecosystem: Environmental > Terrestrial > Soil > Wetlands > Permafrost | place: Sweden: Stordalen | collected...
CACTGTGATCGAAGTCTCCCACCTGTCGAAAGACTATCCAATGGCGTCAGCCGATGGAGAACCCGCCGGCATCAAGCACGTGCTCGAAGACGTCAGCTTCCAGATCGATCGCGGCGACCGCATTGCCCTGGTCGGAGCCAACGGGGCCGGCAAATCCACCCTCATCCGCATGTTGAGCGGCCTCGAACCACCCACCTCGGGCACTATTCGCCTCGGCCACAACGTCCTGGCGGATTATTTTGCGCAGGACCAGTACAAGGTCCTCGACCCCGACGCCGTGATGCTCGACGACATCGCCGGCATCGCCTCCAAGGTCCCCGTCGTCGAGCTCCGCTCCCTGCTCGGCTGCTTCATGTTCTCCGGCGACGACGTCTTCAAGAAGCTCGGCGTCCTCTCCGGTGGCGAGAGAAACCGCTACGCCATGGCCAAGATGCTGGTGTCCCCTGCAAATATGTTATTGCTGGACGAGCCCACCAACCACCTCGACCTGCGCGCGAAAGACGTCCTGCTCGACGCCATCGCCAACTTCACCGGCACCGTCCTCTTCGTCTCCCACGACCGCTACTTCATCGACGGCCTCGCCACCCGCGTCTTCGAAGTCGAGGACAGAAGAGTCCACATCTACCCCGGCAACTACGAAGACTACCTCTACCGCAAGGCCGGCGGCCCGGAGAAGACTACCCTCTCCCTCGCCACTTCGCTCAAACCTACTCCCGCAGCCACTCCCGCAAAGCCTGTCACCCATCCTTCAAGCATCACTCCGAGCGCCCACTCCTCCGACGGTGTCATCCTGAGCGGAGGCGCAGCCGGAGCCGAAGGACCTGCGGTTGGCGTAGACAACGAACAACGAACAACGCCGCCCACCCCCGTCAAGCGCCTCAACCCGATCAAGCTCAAGCAGCTCGAAGACCGCGTCCTCGCCATCGATCAGGAACTCACCGCGCTCGACGCTCGCATCGCCGCAGCCGAGGAGCACCTCGGCCACTACTCCTCCGCCCAGGACTCCCAGCGCACCGCCGCCGAGCTCGAATCCCTCCGCGACCAGCGCACCGCCCTGCTCGCCGAGTGGGAATCCCTCGCCACCGCCCTCGAAGAGCAATCCACCGCGGTCTGACATCACGGCGTGGGCTTGAACCTCCGTCCCCCGTAATAGATACCGAGGATCAACACCCGCTCCTCCACAACCTTGAAATAGATTGTGGCTCTGCGCTCAAATCCGGTCGTTCGTATGCCGAGAGCCAGGTCGTCACGCTTGGTCCCACGATACGGTGCAAGTCCCAATGAGGCGCAGGCCTCGTAAGCCGTCGCACAAATCGCTCGGCATTCGCCGGATAAAACCGCTGAGACAGGTATGCTTCAATCTCTTTCAGTTGCAAGTCCGCCTCTTCGGAGAAGGCGACTGGATAAGTCATCAATTCGCTTTCGATGGTCGGCGCAACCGCCGCTCAGCTTCGAGGTTTTGCTCTACCTGCTCGATGGGAATGGCCGAAGAGGGGGACGCCATCAGACGACCGTGAGCCGGAAGCAACACCTCACGCTCCCAACGCTCCCGTTCCTCGGACTCTTCCTTGAGCGCCATTAACCCCTCGTCGATGACGTCGCTCTCCGAAGCGTACTCGCCGCTGGCCACTTTCTGTTGCATATTCCAGAGATTGTTCAGAGAGGCTGACCTGGAGCGTGGATGTCCGCGGCATGGCGTGTACCTCCTGGCTCAGATCAGACCAGCCCGTCCCACGCCCTTCTCCAGCGACTCAATCGCGATTCAACCCGAGGATGGCCATCACCGACCTTCCCTCAGACGCGCCGCCAGCCGCTCCGGCAGCCGCGCCATCAGAATCCGCCCCTGCGCGCGCTTCAGATCGTACGGTACGCGATGGTAGACCACCTCGCACGCCTCGCTGTCGTACACTGCGAACGCCGCCCGCCAGTCGTAGTCCCGTGGCTGGCCCACCGAGCCCGGATTGATCAGGTTGCGCGTTCCCGGCGCAATCGGCAGAATGCACTGGTCCGCCTCGTTCCTGCTGCGGAACCTCGGCCGAATCTCATGCCAGTCGTGCTCCTTGCGCGAGAATCCGCCCTGGATATGGGTGTGCCCGACAAACGTGATCGCGGTTGTCATTTGCTGCAGCGGCGCCCACGCGTCGCGCATGTTCATGATGTACTGATCCTCGTTCAGCGGCGAGCCATGCGCCAGCGTCACCAGCGGCTCCTCCGGCGAGTGCTGCTCCGGCTGCAGCGGACCCTGCGGCACCGACCGCAGCCACACCAGGTTCTCCTCGGTCAGCTCCCCCAGCGTCCACTTCGCCGCCGCCCGCGCCGTCGGATTGAAGGCCAGCGCCGAACTGAGCCCAGAGCACACCCGGTCGTGATTGCCGCGCACCGTCAGCGTCGAAAGCGGCCGAATCTTGTCCAGTACCTGGTTGGGACTCGCGCCATAACCCACCATGTCGCCCAGGTTCCATAACTCGTCCCACTCGCCGGCCGCAGCCAGCACCGCGTTCAGCGCCTCAAGATTGGAGTGGATGTCGGAGAGGATGAGGGCACGCATGGCAGTTCCCCGTGCATCGACGCACGAAATCCCAGTCTAGCGCAGTGGGCAAATGCGTTGTTCGTTCTACGTTGTCCGTTGTTCGTTTGAGTTCAATCGAAAAGGGGACGTCATACCAAGATTTGGACGGAATGCGGCGACGAAGTTGATATACTTTATACGGTGTATATCTAAGGAGCCGACATGCAGGTTTCCAAGTGGGGCAACAGCCTTGCCATACGTCTGCCCGCTGCGGTAGTCGAGATGCTGGAACTTAAAGAGGGCGATCAGATCGAGGTGCGGGTCGCCGGCGCACGGGAGTTTGAGGTCGACCGCGACCGGAGCCGCGAGCAAGCGCTTGAACGGCTGCGTCAGCTGCGTTGGCGGTTGCCGGCAGGATTCAAGTTCGATCGGGCCGAGGCGAATGAGCGGTAGCCCGTTCTTCGACACCACCATTCTCCTCTACGCGGTCTCCGAAACCGATGCCCGCGCAGTGATCGCTCAGGAGCTGCTTGCGGCCGGCGGACATATCAGCGTTCAGGTCTTGAACGAGTTTGCAGCGGTCGCGCGACGTAAGTTTAAGAAGTCCTGGAAGGAGATCTCCGGGGCCCTCGACGACATTCGCAGTTCGTGCGAGCCCGTAACTCCGCTCACGGTCCTAGTTCATGAGGCTGCGCTGAAGATCGCTGCAGATTCTGGCTACAACATCTACGACGCCCTGATCCTTGCGGCGGCGATCGACGCCGGATGCGACACCGTCTACTCCGAGGACATGCAGAACGGCCAGAAGATCGGCCCGATTACGATCCACAATCCCTTCCTCTGAGCGCAATCCGTTTCTCTGAGTCAGACCGCCAGCGGCCTGGTCCGATCCGTCTCCATCGTCGGCGCGGAGGCCAGCAGCCGCCGTGTGTACGGATGCTGCGGATTGCGAAAGAGATCGCGGGTCACTGCCAGCTCTACGATGCGCCCGTGCTGCATGACCGCAATCGCATCGCCCGGCTGGTCGCAGGCCTGCGCCACCACCGCCAGGTCGTGCGAGATAAACAGCATGGACAACCCATGGGTCCGGCGCAGCTCTTGCAGCAGCGCCAGAATCTGCGTCTGCACGGTGACGTCGAGCGCCGTCGTCGGCTCGTCCGCAATCAACAGCCGCGGCCGGTTCACGATCGCCATCGCAATCAGGATGCGCTGGCGCTGGCCGCCCGAGAACTGGTGCGGATAGTCGCGCACGCGGCGTTCGGGATCGGGGAGCGCCACCTCGTGCATGGCATCGAGCACGAGCCGGGCGACCGCCTGCGAAGACAGCCCCGGCCGATGCGCCCGCACCGCCTCGGCGATCTGGTCCCCCACCCGCATTACCGGGTTCAGCGCCGTCATCGGCTCCTGGAAGATCATTGCCAGGTCGCTTCCGCGCCGCCGCCGCATCTGGGCCTCGGGCAGCGCCAACAGGTCGATGGAGCAGGTTGTTCGTTGTCCGTTGTCCGTTCTCCGTTCGGAGGCCGAGTCGCCTGAGCCGTTTGCCAGCCAAAGTTTGCCCGAGACGCTCGCCCCCCCCGGAAGCAGCCGCAGCAGCGCCAGCGCGGTCGCCGACTTGCCCGACCCCGACTCGCCCACCAGGCCCAGCGTCTGGCCGGCAGCAATCTCGAGCGAGAGATTGTGGACGACCTCGCGCCCGCCGAAGCCAATCGACAGGTCTTCGACCCGCAAAATCGGCGCCACGCCGCTGCCCTGCGCTGACTGAGTGCTCACCAGGTAGATGGTAGAGCAGTTTCGCGGTTACCGCCCGCCAATCCTCGCCGCTTAAGGCCCGGCCGGGGTACTCTGAGATTGAGACGAGGGAGAACTTGATCGCGTCTAAGAAAGCGTGAAGCCGGTAGGCCATACGATGAGAGATCGGATCGAGCGCAGCGTGCGAATGCTCGCTGCGGTGGCGCTGGCCATCTCCGCGCCGGCCATCTCGCTTCTCTGCGTCCCCGCGATCGCCCAGACCCACAAGGTGACGAAGCAGCAGGACGTCGTCCGCGCAATCGGCGTCTACGAGTGGACGGGAGATATGGCAAAGCCCGCTGCCAGCCGCCTGATCCCGGTCTCACTGTTCATCGGCGGCAAGATCGAGGACGCTGCGGTCTATCTCGCTCAGCCTGTGCCATTCGCGCTGCTCACCGGCAACGTTTACGAGATCCAGAACTCCGGCGTCGCTCTGGGCACGCTCGACCTACAGTTCTCGCGCCACCTGGTCGCGCCGGAGACAGCGACCGCCGCCTACGACGATGGATGGTTTGGCTATGGCAGATTCGTGCCTCCGGCCCCGCCCAGGAAGTCGACCCTGAAGCCGGTCAAGACGCTGGCCGCGATCAACGAAGTCGACGATGACGACAGTCGGCCTCACTTCTCCTCCAGGTCGGCGACGCCCGGCTCGGGAGGCACGGCGAGTAGCAAGCCCGGCGCAGAAACGCCGTCCGACACGCCTCCGGATGATCCTGACCGGCCGACGCTGCATCGCTCCGCCAGCACAGGCGACCAGACTGCGAACTCCGGCAGCACTCCCGCCGACGATCCTGACCGGCCGACGCTGCGCCGCCGCTCGCCCGTGGACGCGAGCCAGGCCAAGAGCGACCAGCCCGGCGCAGCAGGAGCCAGCGAAGCGCTGAACAACGACCCCAACCGTCCTCTGCTGCACCGGGGAAAGCCGGAAGGCGCGCCTGCGGATACGGACCTGCCCAAACTCGCCGGGCTTCCCGGCGATACGGACCTTCACCAGACGGTTGCGGTGTCGGACGCTGCCGATCGTCCGACTCACGACTTTTCGCGAGCATGGGAGGACGACAACGAGCACCAGGCAATTCTGACCAAGATGCAGGCAGTCGCGCGCACGCAACTCACGGCCTACGAGACCGCCAACGGGGTTGCGCCCGCCGCTCCCCCACCGCCGCCGAGCGCTGCCAAGACCGGCACCAAGTCTCGGCGCGCCGTGATTACGCCCCCGCCACCGCCCGAGCCGCTGCTCGACGAGCAGTTGAAGGGCTACACGCTCAGCTACGGTGGCGCGGCCACCTTCGTCTACTTCGCACACACCGACGGCCTCGGTCCCGCACTGCGCTATATCACCCTGGTGGCGCAGGTCGATATGAAGGGAGAGCCGGAGATTGCCATGAAGAACGTGACCGACGCGGCGCACCTGGACCGAACGCCCAGGATGCGGCTGATCGATGCGGTCGACGCCGAGGCGTCCAACCGCGCCAGTCTGCTGTTTGAGCTGCGTGCCCAGAACTCGCGCCAATTCGCCCTCTACCAGGTGATCGGCGCACGAGCCAGCCAAACCTTTGTCACCGGCTCAACCCAGTAGCTAATTCCCCGGAGGAGGTGCGGGTGGCGCGCCGGACGGTGCTCCCGCAGGCGGGGCGCCGGGCGGGCGATTGCCCTCCGGCCGAGGCGGCGCGACGAAGATCGACGGATGCTTCTCGCCGCGATGGCAGGTGCCGCAGGTGATGGGGTCGGCGTAGCGGCGGTTCGGCAGTTGCGTGAGGTACCGGTCATTCAGATCGCCGGTCATCTGCATCATGAATCGCGCGGTGTCCTTCACCGGATTGGCGTCGGAGGCGCGATCTGCGCGCTTGGTGACCGGATCGGCGGCCGCGTGGCAGAACTCGCACTCCACACCCAGGTCACCCGTGAATTGGCGCATCAGTTTGCGCAAGTCGTCCCGGGAGATGGTGTCGGGGAGGACCTTCAGATTCTTGAATCCAGGCTGCGCGTTGGGCGCAGCGGCAGGCGCCGGCGCAGCGGCAGGTGGAGCTGCAGGCGCGGTCTGCGCGGTCGCGGAGAGGGCGGAGATCAGCCCCGTGCAGAGGATGGGCATCAAGCCACGAAAAAGTCGATTCATTGGTCCGGTGCCTCGATAGGAGCGAAAATGGGCTACCTCTCAAGGTTTACGGATCACTCGCGGGGCTGTCAAATGGTGGTCCGTCATTAATACCTCGACAGATGGGCCAGCGAGCGGGTTAGTATTAAAGTCTCATGTCTTTAACGGATTCTTTATTTGGCAGACCCCTGGCCACGAGCGAGGAACGCGCCGAGCACGTCGGCGTGGCCGCAGGAATTCCAATCTTCGGCCTGGATGCGCTGACCTCGGCTGCGTATGGGCCGGAGACGGCGCTGTCCCTCTTGATTCCGCTGGGAGTGATAGGAATCCAGCACCTGATCCCCATTGTTTCGGCTGTCCTGATCCTGTTGGGCATCGTCTTTTTCAGCTATCGCCAGACCATTGCGGCCTATCCCAGCGGTGGTGGCTCCTATACCGTCGCCAGCGAAAACCTGGGCACGGGCGCCGGTCTGGTGGCGGCCGCCGCGCTGATGATCGATTACATCCTGACCGCGGCCGTCGGCATCACCGCCGGGGTCGGCGCGGTGGTCTCCGACCAGCCGTGGCTACAACCGCACACCATGCTGCTGTGCATGCTGGTGCTGGTTTTCCTCGCCCTGGTCAACATGCGCGGAGTCAAAGACACCGGGGCCGCTTTTATGGCTCCGACCTTTCTCTTTGTCGGGACCGTGCTCGCGACCGTAGTGGTCGGCGTGTTCCGCGTCTTTGCGGCGGGAGGCCACCCCGTCGCTCTCGCGGAGATGCCGCACACCATGCCCGCCACCATTGGCTATCTCAGCGTGTGGCTGGCACTCAAGTCATTTTCCAACGGTTGCGCCGCAATGACCGGGGTCGAAGCCGTCTCCAACGGCGTTATGGCCTTTCGCGAGCCGAGGGTGAAGAACGCGCAGATGGCGCTCACCGTCATCATGGGCACGCTCGTCATCATGCTCTTCGGCACCGCCTGGCTTGCCAAGCAGTATGGGATCATGGCAATGGACCCGGAACATCAGGGATACCAGAGCCTGCTCAGCCTGATTGTGATGGCCGTGTTCGGACGGAGCTGGTTCTTTCATTTCACAATGTGGTCGGTCTTCCTTGCCTTGACCCTCAGCGCCAACACCGCATTCGCCGACTTCCCGCGTGTGACCCGCGCAGTCGCCATGAACGATTTTCTGCCCCACGTGTTCATCCTGCGCGGACGCAGGCTGCTTTTTTCGCACGGCATCTACGCGCTCACAGCGTTGACGGCAATCATCCTGCTGATGTTCGGCGGCAACATCGACAGCATCATCTCGCTGTATGCGATCGGCGCGTTCCTCGCGTTCACCCTCTCGCAGGCCGGAATGGTGAAGCACTGGCAGAAGCAGGATGCCAGCCACAAGGGACGCGGCTGGCACATGTTCGTCAACGGCACGGGCGCGGTCGCGACCGGGGCCACCACACTCATCGTGCTGGCGGCCAAGTTCACCTCCGGAGCGTGGTTTGTCGCACTGCTGATTCCCACGTTGATCCTGCTGATGGTCGCGATCAAGCAACACTATACGAGGGTCCGGGGAGAGGTGGTCGAACAGGCGCCGCTCAACCTGACCAACCTGCAGGAACCGCTGGTGGTGATTCCGATGGCCCGGTGGGACCGCATGACCGAGAAGGCCATGCGCTTTGCCCTGGTGCTCTCCAAGGAGATCAAAGTCGTCACCGTCAACTGCGATGATGGCGAAGAGTCGCTGTGCGAGATATGGGAGGAGAACATCGCCAAACCGATTCGCGACAAGGGGTTGCCCGAGCCCGAACTCATCACCCTCCATTCCACGTTTCGGTTGGTGGTCTCGCCGCTGATGGATTACATCCTCGAAGTGGAGCACCAGCACCCCGACCGCAAGATCACGGTGCTCTTGCCGGAACTTGTGGTCAAGCACTGGTGGGAGACGCTGCTCCACAATCAGCGGGTTCAACTGCTGAAGCTGCTGCTTCTGGTGCGGGGGAATCAACGGATTATCGTGGTGAACATTCCGTGGTATCTGTAGGAGCCGAGTCAGCAGGTCAGCGAGCCAGCAATTCAGCTCGGCTGCGGCGCCGGTACGCTTCGCTAGCTTGCTAACTCGCTAACTCGCTGCTTCTTCGGACTGAGCTGACGCAGCAGGGCCACGGCAGCAGGCACCAGTTCGACCGCGAGGTCAACCTCTTCCTGGGCGGTCAGGCGGCTCAGCGAGAAGCGCACGCTCGCCCGCGCGCGCGCTGGACTCAACCCCATCGCCGTCAGCACGTGCGACGGCTCGGTTGCGCCCGACTGGCACGCCGACCCGCCCGAGATCGCCAGGCCCTTCAGATCGAGCGCGATCACGAGTGCCTCGGCCTCCACATGGTCGAAGTACAGGTTGCTGGTGTTGGCCACACGGCTTGCCCCGCCGCCGTTGATGCCAGCTTCGGCGACCGATGCGAGGATCCGCTGCTCCAGGTTGTCGCGTAATGCCGAGAGACCCCGCGGATGATCCATCCCATTTAAAGAGTCTTCCGACAGCCACTTCCGCGCCAGTTCCGCAGCCTTGCCCAACCCAACGATGCCGGCCACGTTCTCCGTCCCCGGCCTTCGCCCGCGCTCGTGCAGGCCGCCAAAGAACATCGGCTTGAGACGGACGTTGCGCCGAACGAACAGCGCGCCCGTGCCTTGCGGCGCGTACATCTTATGGCCGGAGATGCTCAGAAGATCGCAACCCAGCGCGGCGACATCCAGCGCCAGTTTGCCCGCCGCCTGCACTGCGTCGGTATGGAACAGCGCGCCCGCCGCATGCGCTCTGTCAGCCAGCTCGCGCACCGGCTGGATCGCGCCGGTCTCATTGTTGGCGAGCATCACGCTCACCAGCTTTGTTCCGTCCAGCGGCGCCGTGTTGGGCCGCAGCGCAGCCTCAAGTGCGGCCACCTCGACAATGCCTTCTGGCGTGCAGGGCAGAAAGGTGACCTCGACGCCGCGTTGCGCCAGCTCTTCGGCGGCGTGCAGCACGGCGTGGTGCTCAATGCTGCTTGTGATCAGATGGTCGCCCGGCGCGAGCAGGCCGAACAGCGCCATATTGTCGCTCTCCGTGCCTCCGGAGGTGAAGACGATCTCGGCGGCGCGGCAGTTCAGTAACCCGGCGACCGACGCGCGCGCCCGATCCACAGCGGCCCGCGCACGCTGGCCCTGCTGGTGGATGGAGCTGGCATTGCCAAACTCCTCCGTCCAGAATGGACGCATTGCATCCAGCACCTCGGGGAGCACGGGCGTCGTGGCATTGGCGTCCATGTAGATACGGCGCATAGCTAGCTTCAAGTTTACGCTGCCGAGCGCCTACATTCCCTTGGCCGCCGACTTCTGCGCGGCGATCCAGGCGTTGGTGCGGGCGTCGAGCAGATCCAGCGGCATGGAACCGCCGGAGAGCATCTGGTCATGGAATTTGCGCAGGTCGAACTGCGACCCCAACTCCTTCTGCGCCCGTTCGCGAAGCTCGCGGAACTTGAGTTGACCGAGCTTGTACGACAGACACTGGGCCGGCCAGGCGATGTAGCGGTCGGTCTCGGATTGGATCTCCGGCTCGTCCTCGTTGGAGTACTTGCGGAAATAGTCGACGACCTGGTCGCGGGTCCATCCCTGCGAATGAATGCCGGTGTCAACCACCAGGCGGACCGCGCGGAAAAGCTCCGACGAGAGGCGTCCGTAGTCGGATGCGGGATCCTGGTAGAAGCCGATGTCCTTGCCCAACTGCTCTGCGTAAAGCGCCCAGCCTTCGACGAAAGCAGTGAAGTTGCCGCCTCCGCCGTGCAGGCGGAACTGGGGAAGGCCCTTGAGCTGCTGCTGCACGGAGAGCTGCATGTGATGGCCGGGGATCCCTTCGTGATACGCCGTCGCTTCATCGTCGATCAGGGTGCGATGGGCGAAGTCGGACGTGGCCACCGAGACCCGCCCCGGGCGCTTGCAGTCGGGCGTTCCGGTCTGGTAGTGCGTGGCCGCGCCAGTCTGGTAGGAGGGAATCGCCTCCACCGTCACCGGGCAGTCGGGCAGCACTGTGAACAGTTGCGGCAGGCGCGGCTGCATCTGCGCGATGTAGTGGCGGAAGGCGTCGAGAATCTGCTCCGAAGAAGTCGGTACGTATTGCGGGTTGGTTCGGATACTCTCGCGAAAGCTCGCGAGGTCCTTGAAGCCGGCTCTATGAGCGAGGTCGGTCATCTCCGCGGTAATGCGCTTCACCTCATCCAATCCGAGCTGGTGGATTTGCGCGGGCGTCATGTTGGTAGTGGTCATCTGGCGCACCGCGACCTCATAGCGATGCTTGCCGTCAGGCAGCGATTCGACGCTGATGGCAGTGCGGCCATGGGGCGCGTACTCGTTGGTCACGAAGGCGGCAAACTTCACGTATGCCGGAGTTACCTCGGTGTCGACGGCCTGCTGGACCGCTGCGGCGATGCGCCGGCGGTCGGCGTCGGAGAAGCTTGCGGGAATCTTCTTGATCGGCAGCAGAAACGGCTTGGAGGCTGCGACATCGGTGGCTTGCGCCGCGACCTTCTCGGCGATGTAGCGCGGAGGCATCAGATTGTCATGCATGCCCTGGCGCATCACCTCGGTCGTTTGCGCCAGAACGCGTGGAATCTGGTGCAGACGGGAGATGTAGTCGTCGTAGTGTTTCACCGAGTCCAGAGGAACGGCATTGGGAAGATCGGACAACGAGGTGTGGATGCCGTTCTGTTGATTCACCGGCATCTCGAAGTTCTTCAGTTCGAAATTCTCGATCCGCTGGCGCAGGCCGCGCTCCATCAACTGGTGGGAGAGCAGGTCCTGGTCGGGGAAGCCGGTGGTGGCGACGGCCGCGAGGCGCGCAAGATAGGCTTGACTCTCTGCGTTCTCGGCAACGGTCTCGGTCAGCGAGTAGTCACCCAGGCGATCGTTGAAGCGGTAGTCGCCAACCGCCGTGGCACGCTCGGGGTTCTCGCGCAGACCAGTCTCCCACTGCTCGGCAAAGAGCGAGTTCTGGGCGGCGATACGCGCCTCGACGGACTGCGCGGCTGGCGACTGGGCAAGAGCGGCAAAGGGCGAAGTGCAGAGCAGCGTACAGAGCAGAAGCTTCGTCATAGGGTGTCTCCGGGCTTGGCGATGGGCATCTTCGGGTCGGGCTTGACGGGATACGGCGGGCCTTTGCTAAGGACTTCCTGGAGCTTCTGATCATAGCCGTAGAGGTCGTCGAAGAAGTGGATGTGACCATCCTCGGCGGCGATGGCGGTGACGTAAAAGATGACGATGGGCAGTGGAGTCTTCAGGTTGACCTGACGATTGTCGGGGCCGCTGGTCATGGCGGCGTGAACGTGGGCGAGGTCCCAGTCGCCCGGCGCGCCGCTGTTGGCGAGCACCCAGACTGCCAGGTCTTCCGGCTTCTGGACGCGGATGCAGCCGTGAGAGAAGTCGCGGCGCGAGCGGTCGAAGAGATCGGGCGCGGGCGTGGAGTGGAGATAGATGTCGTACTGGTTGGGGAACATGAACTTGATCAGCCCCAGCGAGTTCTTCGGGCCGGGCTTCTCGCGAACCAGCACCTGGCCCGCGGCCACCTGCTTCGCAGTCGCCGAGACGAGGTTGCCCTTGCTGTCTGTCGCTTCAAAGTTCTTCTGCGCGAGGTAGCCGGGGTTCGACACCATGTGCGGAGCGATCTCGTTATGGGCAATGTCGACGGGAACGTTCCAGTAAGGGCGGAAGATCAGGTACCTCATCATGTGCGCGAAGACCGGCGTGTCGTGGTCGCCGACTACTTTGCCGACCACCACCTTCATGGTGAAGTCGACCTGGTGATCGGGCGTGTAGCCGCGCAGGACGAACTCCGGCAGGTTGACGATCAGCAAAGCGTTGACGTACTGGTTGGGCAGCCAGCGCCAGCGCTCCAGCGAGTCCTGGAGTTGGAGGACGCGTTCGGTGAGCGGAACGTTGAGGCTCTTGATGGTGTCCGGAGTCAGAACGCCATCGTCGGGAAGGCCGTGGCGATGCTGATATATCTTGACCGCGCTTGCCAGGGCCGCAGTGTAGACCGGCGGAAGATTCTGCGGGGTGAAGACAGGGCCGGCTGCAGCTTGCGGAGGTGTCCCGGGCGGCGACAACGGGCGATGAAGCAGCTTCTCGGCCCGGGCGATCGTCTTCGATCCGAACTTCCGCTTTGCGCCGGGCTTCATCGCGACTGGCTTCGGCGGGATGACCTGGAAGGGATAGGTTCCGGGAGCATCGCTTTCGAGCTGCAGGCGGGCGAGCAGTTGGCCGGTCGCGGAGTATGCATCGCCAACGGAGAGGCCGGATCTGGAGACCTGCGGCAGCGTCGGCGCGTTGGCAGCGGCCTGCAGGAGGGCGAGGTCGAGGTAATGGACGAGCGCAGCCTCGGTCGCGCGGTATTGGTTTGAATCAGGCTCGACCGAGTGGACCAGTCCGGGGACGTCGGCTGCGTCGACTGCGTTGTCGGAGACGAACTCGGCGAGATCGTACTTCTTTTCGGCAACGTTGATGTCGAAGTTGAAGTGCTGCGGGTTGACGCGGCCGATGCGCAGGTCGGAGATGTAACGCATGACGCAGATGGTCATCGCCGTATCGAACTGGGCGACCGTATCACCGGCCGCAGGGGTATCTTGGCCGGCCGCGCGCTGGGCGCTGATTTGGGTGATCTGCTGGATGCGCGCAGGCCAGCGGGAGGCATCGTAGTCTTCCGGGTTGAGGCCTTTGGCGCCAGCGTCCTGAAAGGCGTGGATGAAGGCGGCGGTCTGCGGGGTCGGCTTCAGGTCGCGTAGCCAGGCGATCTCGTAGTTGCGATCATCGTAGAAGGTGGTGACGGCGGACTGATAGTCGGAGTAATCCGGCCAGCGCAGGATAAGCAACTGCGGCTTGGCGACGACGGCGCGGATGTTGCCGGCGTAGTCGGTGGTGTTGGGCGCCGAGGTGGTCTTGCGGCGGTGATGGCAGCCGGCGACCGAAAGTGCGAGCAGGACCAGGGTCAGGACGATGGCGCGGCGAAGGGTGCGGCTGAAGCGGGCGCTCAATTGGGAGTTCCTCGGAGATAAGGGTTGCCAATGAGCGTCCCACGAGCGGTGAATTTGCGCAAGGGACTTCGGCACTTCGTGCAGTTTGGACGCTTCGCGGCACTTCGTGCTGTTCTCGACGCTTCGCGGCACTTCGTGCCGTTCTCGACGCTTCGCGTGAAGACAAGACCCTCGTCACCGTGCGATTTCGGTTAGGATACTGGCATGTCGAGGACTGAATCGAGCATGGTGGAGCTGGGGTCGGACGCGCCGGCGTTCGAGCTACAGGACGTAGTGAGCGGACAGGCGGTGGGGCGGGACGACGTGGCCGCTTCCGCCGACGGGCGCGGGCTACTGGTGATGTTTATCTGCGTACACTGCCCTTACGTGAAGCACGTGGAGCAGGAGCTGGCGCGGATCGGCGCGGACTACGAGGGCAAGATTGCGATTGCGGCGATCTCGGCGAACGATGTGGAGACGAATCCGGAGGACTCGCCGGAGCAGATGAAGGCGCAGGCCGAGCGGCTGGGGTTCCGGTTTCCGTATCTCTACGACGAGATGCAGGAGGTGGCGCGGGCGTACCACGCGGCCTGCACGCCGGACTTCTTCCTGTACGACGGGCAGATGAAGCTGGTGTACCGCGGCCAGCTCGACGACAGTCGGCCGCGGCGCGGCGACTTCGGCAACGATGCTCCGGTGACGGGGAAGGACCTGCGCGCGGCGCTGGATGCGGTGCTGGAAGGCAAGCGGCCGGACAGCAACCAGCGCAGCAGCATTGGCTGCAACATCAAGTGGAAGGAGTAGGGGTCCCCCCTCCCCCCCCATATGATCTTGCGGGGAACTCGTTTGCAATGTTCAGGTTGGCGGGTGGGGGATATCTCCAAACTATCCCTTCCATTGGAGTTATCCGTAAGATCGTCAAACCGATAGGGTTAGGGCATGGTCTGGCGCGGGCGAGGGTTGAACTCGCGGGCAAAACGGCCGTCGGGCGGGCGAGCGCGGCGGAGTGGGTTTGGGTTGTGGCAGAGTCTGATTGCCGCGCGGGTTGGGGACTGGGGCGTTGCGGGTCTGGGTGGAATTCGCACGAGCTTCGGTAGATTTCGGCATTGAGGAAGCCTCCTTTAGGCGGTTAATGGGAAAAGGCCGCAGGCGCCGTGGCGGCGTTGCGGCCTTTTTGATCTCTACCTTTATTGTACGCGGTTGAGCATAACTCCTATGCCACCTTTCTGAAGGTGATTTCTCGTTTGGATTGAGGAAGTTGACTGGTTTGCGAGCGACTTGGGGGGTTGACAAGCTTGCAAGAGGCTTAACACCGATCAGGGCGGATAGAAGCACCGATCCAGAACATGCCTGGAGAGAGCGTAACTGCAAGGGACGGCAGGCGCGGGTGATAGGGCCAATGGATCGGCTTGAAGGGGCTGGGGCTAGTGGCGGGAGTGGTGGTGGGGTGGAGGAGGGGTGGTTTCGCGCCAGGTCTGGGGGGAGCCCCAGGAGCGGGTCGCGGTGAGGTCGAGGTGGATGGGGGTGGTGTCTTTGGGGAGGGTGTCGAGCAGATCGGCCAGGCCGTCGCCGAACTGAGGAATGGCTTGGGCGAGCGCAAGCAGGCGGGCGGGGAGGGCGCCGCCGGTGAGGCGCAGGGTGTAGCCGGAGGCGTCGAAGTGGCCCTCGAGGGTAGCGGGTTGCTTGCCGCCTAGAGGAAGCTCGATGGGGAGCAGGTCGAAGCTGGCCGGGCTGGTGGGTTGCGCAGGCGCCAGTTTCGCGTTACGCGAGCGGGACGCGGGCTGCGGAGGCGGCGTGGAGCGGAGCACGAGATCGTCAAGCGGGATGGGCTTGCGGCCGAGCGCGGAGAGTTGGAGCGACTCGCCGGAGAACACGAGCGAGCCGGACAGTGTGGGTGCATGCGGCGCTGCGGGCGGCGGGGGCGGGGGCTGAAGGTGGGACGGATGGATGCGCGGCGAGGGTACGGTGGGATTCGCGGTGTTCTGTCCCGCAGAATTCTGTCCCGCAGAGTTCCAGGCGATGTTCCCGGCGAGGGTCCCGGTGCCGGCAAATCCGGTGGGGGGGTGCTGGGTGGCGACGCCGAGCCAGTCAAGGAAAGTGCTGGCGGGCAGCGCGGGGAGGGTGAGGGTGGCCGATGCGGAGGCGGGCTGGCGGACGTCGGGCAGGTCCGCAACGAGGATGAGGTCACTGCGGTTGGAGGAGGCGGCCGGGGGCCAGTGGCATTCGATGGAAGAGAAGGAGTGGAAGGAGTTGCGGATTTTGGCCTGGCAGCCTACGTCAAGCGTGAGCGGATGGGCTGGGACGAAGCCGTCGCGGCGGGCCTTGTCGAGCTTGATCTCGCCGGAGATGGAGTTCTGGTCGATGGTGCCAAGGATGGCGAAGGTGAGGGAGAACTCACCGCGCAGGCCGGCGTCGCGGCCGATGAAGAGACTGCTGAGGCCGCCGAGTTGAGCGTCGCGCCAATCTCCGTGCAGGTCGATGGGGACCTGGGCAAGCGAGGCGATGGGGGCAGAGGATTCCGCACCGCCCAGGACGCCCTCGATGCGCAGGGTGCCGGTCTCGCCGGGGGTGATGTCGGTGCGGACGGGATGCGATTCGACGCGGAGATGCCACTGGTGCGGCTGGGGCAGCCACAGGGCAAAGTCGGCGTCGGTGAGAGAGAAGGGGGTCTTCTCCTGGTCGAGCTTGAGGTTGACGCGGGCGCCGGTGGCCTCAATATAGGGAAAGCGCGGGGCGGAGCCGGCGAAGGGCTGGGCGGTGGGCGCGGCCTCGATGTGAGAGGCCTGAAGCAGCAGGCCCTCGATGTTCCAGCGACCGTCGGCGCGGTGGACGAGGTTGACGCTGGGAGCGATGCCGGCGTCGCCCGCGCTGAATGCGATGCTGGAGAATTCAACGCGCTTGCGCCAGAGGGAGGCGATGCGGAGGGTGGCGCGGACCTGGCCGGCACGGAGGATGGGCTCGGAGCCGAAGGCGGGATCCTCCTCGACGACGAAGTTTTCCAGGGTGACGCCGGGCATCGGGAGCAGGGTGAGGGAGACGCGATCGAAGTGGACGGGGCGGCCAAGCGATGCGCCGATGTTGGTGGCGATGCGGCGCTGGAAACGGCTGACGCCGATGAGCGGCGGGATGAAGACGAGCAGCAGCAGGACCAGGAGGACGGCGAGGATGAGGGCGAGCCGGCGGCGAATGCGATGGGGATCGGCGGGCTTAGGCTCGGTGCCTGGGTCGACGTCGTCGTGGGTGGGGGTGGAGTGCATAGGCGAGCCGGGAGCGAACTACGCGGACGAACTATTCTAGCGGAATCTCTGCTAATCGAAGAGGGTAGAGAGCCTCGCTAAGACATCGTCCATAATCTCCCCAGGGACGGTCTCCAGCTTGCGGCCGTTGCGGGCGGCAAGGTCGATAGGGCGAGGTTGATCGCAACGAATGACGCCGGTTGTCCGGGTGCCCGCAGCGTGAAGTGAGACCGTAAACCCCGCATTCCTAGCGAAGGACCCTCCCGAGGTTATCGGGACGACGATGGGCACACGAGTGAAGGCGTTGAACTTGCCGGGTGAAACGATGAGAACCGGGCGGGTTCCCTGCTGCTCATGACCTAGAGACGGATCGAGCGAGACGAGGTAAATGTCGCCTCGCTTCAAAGTTCGCGTCCCACCGGACTCATATCGATCCATTGCCGGTCTTCGGGCTGGACCGGGGCGTCGGCGTCGCATTGCGCGAGCAGATCGTCGAGTGTGTATCGCGGCCTCTTTTGCGGATGAATCACCAGCCGCTCCCCATCGACGTCCACGCGCACCACGCTTCCCGCCTGAAGGTTGAGTAGATCGAGCAGAGCTGGCGGGACGGCCATCATGACCGAGCCGCCCACCTTGCGAAGAGATGTGGAGTGCATAGCCATTTCATTCTCCACTGTCGATCCTAGCAGGAGTTATATAAAAATATAACTCAATGATGCCCGCCAAAAGTCAGCGGACGATGTGGAAGGTGCGGCTCCAGCGGGTCTGATCGAAGAAGTGGACCAGGATGTGGCCCATGAAGGCCATGCGGTCGCCGAGGGAGGTTTTGTCGCCCTGGTCGGCGGGGGTCTGGAAGGACCAGTAGACGAACATGGGGCGACCGACGATGTTTTCGCGCGGGACGAAGCCCCAGTAGCGGCCGTCGAGCGACTTGGTGCGGTTGTCGCCCATGGCGAAGACGAAGCCGGGGGGGACGACGAGGTCGCCGTTGACGATGTGGCTGGGGAGTTCGAGCGCCCATTCGGGGGTGACGTGCGAGTCGTTGGGGTCGACCGGGATGCTGGGGAAGTCGTCGCGATAGGGATTGTAGGCGTCGTTGGGATCGCCGTCGTCGCGAGGCATCTGGGCGTAGGGCTCGTTCTGGGCGACGCCGTTGAGGTAGACGATGCCGTGCTCCAGGTGGATGCGGTCGCCGGGGACGCCGATGCAGCGTTTCACGAGGTGGAGGTCGGGCGACTCGGGATGGGGCTTGAAGAAGACGATGATATCGCCGCGCTGGACGTCGCGGTAGCGGACGAAGGGAGCCCAGCGGGTGGGCGGGGCGAGCGTGACGTAGTCGACCAGGACGTGGTCGCCGATCAGCAGGGTCTTCTCCATCGAGGCGGAAGGGATCTCGTAGTTCTGGAAGACGAAGGTCATGACGAAGAGGCCGACGGCGAGCACGGCGCAGATGGAGGCGAGCGACTCGAGCGCAGTCTCGTGGTCTTCGTGCTGCGGGTTGAGTGCTGGATCAACGGCTGTAGCGGAAGACCGCATGGAACGCCTCATCGGGATGATTGAACGGTTGGGATTAGCGAATGATGTGGAAGGTGCGTCCCCAGCGGGTCTGATCGAAGATGTGGAGGAGGATGTGGCCCATGAAGGCGATGCGATCGGGGAGGGAGGTTTTGTCGATCTGGTCGGCGGGGGTCTGGAAGGACCAGTAGA
>Ga0182013_10003883_pt1 | contig 18332 bp, 12 predicted proteins | sample 612S2MmetaG_FD_120487 | JGI IMG/M metagenome (GOLD analysis project Ga0182013, IMG submission 120487) | Permafrost microbial communities from Stordalen Mire, Sweden - 612S2M metaG | ecosystem: Environmental > Terrestrial > Soil > Wetlands > Permafrost | place: Sweden: Stordalen | collected...
GGACGCTCGCCCCGACGTTTGACCGCCGGGCTCGCGGCTCATCGCCAACAGACAAGGAAAGTGACGATCGCCCCCGCCAACTCGACTACTGGCTAGCTTAGACGGTTGCCCTCACGAGCAACCGAGCTTTAAGCCCCCGTCGGTTCCAGCGATGCATCGTGGCGGAAAGACGCCGCCGTAAGCAAACCATTCTGCGGCTATCACACTGGTTTTCTGCCAGACGAGGTTAGGTAGTGAAATCCAAGGGCTGTCATGATAAGAACGCTACTGTCATAGATGGCCAGCACGGCCACTATCAAGCAGCGCTAACGTGTTGGGAGTCAGGAGATCACAACGAGACACTCGCGTTGCTCGCTCCCCTGGCGAAGGCGGAACATACATCCGCATCGGTATTGTTGATCGCGCGGGCACTGATTAGAGATAACCGCATAAGGGATGCTCGACTGTGGCTCGCGAGTCGAGCGCTGCACCGTCGCAATCGTGACAGCGAAGCGACTCATTTGATGCTGCTTGGCGTTGTCGAAGCGCGAGAGGGCAGCTTCGATGCCGCGCAAGCGTTGTTTCAACGGGCGCGCAGTTGCAAGCCGAGTCAGTCGGTTCGCGCGGAACTCGACTACGAGCGCACTTTAGCGTGCCATCTGGCAGGCTCGAACGATCAGGCGTGGGAAGGGCTGCGCGCCATTCGACCTTCCGACGGCATTTCATACGCCAGGTCCCTGGGGCTTCGTGGCTGGCTCAACTGTGCGCGGGACGATTACCACTCCGCGCATACGGCATTTGGGGACGCCCTTGAGGCACTCGATGAGAGTTTGAGCCGCGACGGGCATCTTCGTGCACCACTCGTGGCTGGATTGGCGATGACGACTGCGGAACTCGGTCATGGCCAAACGGATCGATTGGTAGCCGAGGCAGCAAAAGTTCATTGGAACGCGAGCTTGTTGCCTGAGCATGCCCAGACGCTCTATCACATCGGCCTCGCCTATCGGCGCAACGGTTCCCCAGATGAGGCTATGCGGACATTCTTGAGTGCGGCTGGCCTAGCCCCGTCGATGGGATGGGCCGTCATCGCACTCGCGCAATGCGCCGCTCTGACCTTCGAGCTGGGAGAGTTAGTTAGCTCGCGCGGCTTTCTGCTTTGGGCTCGACGAGTTGCTGACGATATCGAATGGGATGCAGTTGGGGCCGAGCAGCGGCTCGCGTTATTGATGGTGGCCGAGATACTCGCCCGCGTGAATGACGGAGTCGCGGCCACACAGTATTTCGATACCTACCGACACTGTTTGGCTACGCGCGCGAGCTGCGCAACTACTGACGCCCTATGTCAACACGCCCGGCTGAGTATCTATCTCCAACACATCGAAGCACTGATCGGTGCGGCACTTGGCGATGCACGTGATGCCCGAGTAAGTCTCGGCCGCGTGCATCGAGCCTGGTTGAGAATCGGCCACCGTTGGCGCGCCCGTGAAACCCTCACGGATATCAACCGCATTGATCCAAAACGCGCACGCGACCAGTTTCTAACCGCGTCCGATGAGAGTCACGGGCGGGCTTTTCCGGCAGAGCATTCGCATGCCGCTCTTAATCGAAAAATCACCCGGGGGCGCCGCGAACACCTCGCTCTGCGGTATGACTTAGATTCCCGCATGGCCAACATTCTCAACCTCGTCGTGCAGGGGCAAAGCAATAAAGCCATCGCTGCTGCAGTAAGTCTCTCTGAACGCACAGTGAAGAATAAAGTGTGTCAGCTATACCGGGTTGTAGGGGTTACACAGCCGGCCGGCCAGATGAGCCGCGCTGAGCTTATCGTAAAGTGCACCGCCTCTGTCTCGGACTCCTAAGTTGCACATTGTTCTCGTTCTCGGAGGGCCTCGATGACTATCTCATCGCCACCAGATTCACGTGACTGCGCCCTCGTCATCGGCGGAAGTATGGCAGGCTTGCTTGCGGCTCGTATTCTAGCCGACCATTATCGCGAAGTGGTGCTTCTGGAAGCAGATGCGTTTCCGTCTTCGCCCATGCAAAGGCGTGGCGTTCCGCAGGGACCGCATTCCCACGCTCTGCTCGCCGGTGGTCTTAAGATATTTAACAACCTCTTTCCTGGGTTTTCCGACGATCTGGCTTCAGCCGGCGCAACGAAAGGAGACGTCGGCGGACAAGTATTGTGGTTCATGGAGGGGGCCTGTTTGCGTCGTGTCACGACCGGCGTTGAGGCATTCGGCATGACCCGACCGTTGATCGACCACTGCGTTCGGGAGAGAATACGCGCACTCCAGAATATTCGAGTCGTCGAAAACACACGCGTCGACGGCTTGACTTTGACTTCAGACCGTCGGCGCGTGAACGGTGTGTCTGTCAACAACTCTGTAGTTCACGCGGACTTCGTCGTAGACGCCACCGGGCGGGGTTCCCTTGCGCCACGTTGGCTTGAACACTACGGTTATCGACGCCCTCAAGAAGAGACGCTCGACATCGAGCTACGCTATACGACTCGACTCTTCCGAAGACGGGCTGCCGATCTGAACGGCGATACTGCCCTGATTATTGGGCCCTCGCCGTCGGGAAAACGTGGCGGGTTGATGATCGCTCAAGAGGGAGAGCGCTGGATCGTAACTTTGATCACGTACTTCGGCGAGCCCGTAAAGTCCGACCTCGCGGGCTTCGTTGAGTTTGCACGAACGTTGCCCGCTCCGTTTATATATGATGTAATCCGGAATGCGGAGCCGGTGGGTGAGGCTCACACAACTCGCTTCCCCACGAGTATTCGCCGCCGGTACGAACGTCTAAAGCGCTTCCCGGCGGGTTTCCTCGTCTTCGGCGACGCTTTATCGAGTTTCAATCCAATGTACGGACAAGGCATGTCTTGCGCTGCGAAACAGGCCATGGAACTCGACCTCGTTTTGAGGAGCCGTGAACGCAACGTAGCGCGGCGCTTCTTTTCCCGTGCGGCGACAATCATCGATTCCGCGTGGAATTTAGCGGCATGCAATGACCTACGCCTACCGGAAGCGACCGGTGCGAGAACGTTGCCGGTGCGGATGATGATGTGGTACGTTCCGCAGGTTCTGCGAGCCAGTCGGGACGACGCCACGATCATGCTGGCGTTTCTCAAGGCACAGGCCATGCTCGTCCCCCCAACGCAGTTGCTGCATCCCTCCATTGCATTGCGTGTCCTCGGCGCAGCCCTAGCGCGCCCGCTTCGCGGTCGCCCGTTTCGTCGTTCGCGTCAACCGAACGAGATGAGCACCGACGTGCCGAGAGCTGCAACCGCCGAGCTCGCACACACGACCAGCGCTACGGACCCCCGACGCGCTGGGTGATCGATATCGCGAACGACGTCGGCTGAAGTCCAAACTGTTCCGCTATTGGACCCTCGCTCAGGCTGTTTGGGTAGATACTTGTGAAAAAGTGGTTGACGGGCACATAGACGCCCAAGCCAAGCCGGCCATAGTCGTCGGAGATACTGTTGGTGATATTATAGACGCCGAGGTTCACCATCGTGTTCTTACTGAGCGCCTGACTGAGCTGCCCATTCAGATATGTGAACGCTTGACGATTGTAAGCGTTATTGCTCCCGACATAGTTCGCATCAATCCGTGCTTCAAAGCCGCGTCGGTTGGTAAAATCTACCGCGAGCGACGCTTTGTGAAGCGGAAACCCCTGCACCTGGGCGTCATTGATTAACGTTGGAGTGACGCTTAAGATAGAATCGGGAATGGCACTGATGATGGACGACTGCACATCGTAGCTGTAGTCGAAATACAGTGAATGGGTCGCGCGAATGCGACCGCTCAGCTCCACCCCTCGCGCCCTCGCGGTAGCGGTGTTAAACGTCGTGTCCACACTGGCATAATTCAGGACGTTTGCCGGCGTGATCGCCTCTCCCGGGCAGGCAGAGCCCAAGACGGCGGCGAGTTCATTGAGATAATTGGGGCCACCGGCACCAACGATCGTGGAGGAAAGACCAGCCGCCGGCACATTTCCCGCGAAGATTTTGCCCGTTTCGTTAACGTCATACAGGACGACCTGAGCGGTGGTATCGCCCGCAAACCGATGGCCGTACGACAGCTCGATATCGCTCGCTCGTTCGGGGCCGACACTCGGATTAGATACCGAGCCAACGATAGCCGGAACGCCGCAGCGAATCGAGCTGATGATGGGTAGCAGACTCGGAGCCGCAATCTCAGGCGCACTGAATAGGACACTCATCGAGGGCTCACCCAGCGCAGCTCCAGCCGTCGCCCGAAAGGCGTCGCGCGGCGTCGGCCGGTAGACAAACGACAGGCGCGGGTCAAGCGCCGAGTCGCCATTGGCGTTGTAATGCTTGTACCACGCGTTCACGAAATATGAGAGTTGCCCCGGCGGTGTCCACGCGTCGCGAACGAACACGTTGGTGGCCGTACCGCCGAACGGAGGTCTGATACCGGCTCCCGACGGCAGGTCCGTTTGATGCTGAGTATAGACGCCAAATCCGATGTCATTTGCGGCGGTTGCAATGTCGTCGCTTAACAGCGAGCCATAAGTGCGCAGCCGATTGTCAAGCGACAACGCTGTCGTACACGGCTGGAATCCGCACGAGATCCACGATGCATCGCGATTGTATTCCAAGTTGTAATTATCAACGAACGAGCTCAAGGTTATGGCGTTTTTACCAAGTTGTGTCCGTAGTTGGACGTCGTAATCCTGGTTCTGGATCGCCTGCCATGCGCCAGAGCCGCCGCCGGCGGGACCTGACGCAATCTGTGCGTATTGACTCAGCGGGAGACAACTGGCGCCGGCGTCGGTGACGGTCGGGATTTCGGTCTTTGTGCATCCGCCCGTGCCAACGACCTTCTGCCCGGTAAATTCGACATTTTGCGGCGGGTTGAAGTTGTTGTCGCCGTTCCCGGTCCTATCGCTCCAAGACGTCGCGGACAAGGCGGTCAATGTCAAGGATGTGGCGGGCGAGATCGCGACCCGAAGTTTCGCGAGATCGTTGGTGAGTTTGTAGTCGCCACTCACTGAGTCGACGATGCCATGGAGATTCCCGGTCGTCAGATCGCCGTTGGCGATCGCGCCAGTTTGGGCGACGTTTACCGGTGCGAACACGCCGTAGGTCCCCTGGCTGCCGTGCACTACGATCGCGCTTAGCTTATCCAGTGTGCCCGAAGCCTGCAGGGCTGTAGAGAGACGTCCTTGGTCCCCAATACTCTGCCGTAAGACGACCTGAGGAGCAAGTGTCGGGTTCAGCGTGATCTCATTGACGGTGCCACCGATCGCGTCGACTCCATAGAGCGCCGCACCGCCCGAGCCGTAGCTTACTTCGGCACGTGAAAGTGCAAACAGCGGTGAGTCTTGATAGTCGTATCCACCGCCTCCCAACGCACCCACTCCGAATGGTCCTGCGGGATGGCCGTCAATGAGCGTTTGGGTTTCGCCGGAGCCAAACCCGCGAATATCGACATAGAGATCGCCGCCTACATTCGCGCTATTGTTTGATGGAACTCCGCTGTTGCTGGCCGCGACGTTGACACCCGGAAGGACCGTAAGACCATCTCCTAGCCGTACATAGTTTTCCTCTTGCAACACCGCGGGATTTACCGACTGGGTGATCGTGGCCGACGTCTGTAGATTGCCCGATCCCACCGTGGATACCGACTGCGTTCTTCCGATGATACTTGGACTGCCGGCTTGCGATCGTGAAACGGCCAGTCGGAGCGTCCTTCTCTGGCCGATCTGGGCATTAAATAAATCAGACCGCGTGGTGGTCAGACCTGGCGCCGCGATGACAACTGTATACGCTCCGCCAGCTTCGTTCGTAAACGCGAAGGAGCCATTGGCATCGGTTACCGTCCGTGCGACAGCCACTCCGTTTCGATCAAGGTCGATACTGGCTCCCGCAATCGGAAGTGCACCATTTTGATCGACGACAATCCCTGCGATCGTCGCGCCCACGTCCTCAGCGAACACGGGTCCGAGCAAGCCGCACGCGATCAACATACACGCCATGGCCATGGCGGTTACGTAAGGCTTGCGTGTCATCGGGATGAACCTTCTTGCCGCCCGTGGTGGGACCTCGCGTTTCGCGGACCGCCGTGGTCCCCGCTCCGACTGGAACATTTCAGCGACGCGCCGTTTTTACACGACCACCTGCGGCTCGCTTGTGCGTGATTTGTCGTCCTACTTGCTCGAGCATCCGGGCGTACCCGAGATACTGTCGGTTTTGGATCATCGCGAGGCCCTGGTCGACTCTGGAACTATCGCGACCTGCGAAACCTTCCGCAACAAGCTTCATCCCGCCAACAAGCGGTCCGGTAAATCCATTGAGCGTCGCAAGACGGGTGTGAGCGCGGTCATCCTCACCCAAAATCATCAACGCGAGCGCTTCGTAGACACCAGCCAGATTGCGTATCATCTGATGTCCCTTATTTTGAAACCACGGGATGCTTCCCATTAACTTTCCCGCAGCTTTTGCTGCCGCTGATGCTCCATTTCGGTCGCCGGCGGCCGCCGAATACATGGCGATGGCGTAAAGACGTACGACTTCCAGGTGCTGCGATAGTTTATCGCTGGTTGCCGAAATGCGCGCAACTGCATCGCTAAACTTGCCGTTCCATGCATCGCGCAAGGCGAGTTCTTTACTGGCTTGCTCAACAAATATCCGCGTAATTTCAGACGTCTCACGTTGGAGTTCGTGCTCCATTGCCGAGCAGGTGGCATCGTCTCCAGCTGCGACCGCACACACAAGAGCCTGCAGCTTCGACACACCGTTGGCCCCCACATATCCCGCGCGGCGCTCCTGCTCCCGCCGGTCCTCGGCGTACTGGTACAGCTCGTCGAGGTCGTCGCCGAAGGCAAGCCCGATACTTATTAGCAGTGTGTAGCCAAAGACACTCACTGCGGGCCGGCCGCTTGCGATTCCATCGCGTACTGCGCGTCGCTCGAACGCTCGACACTCCTCGAAATCACCGACAATCCAACATGCGAAGCCTGCCCATTGCTGAAAATGAAGCAGCGCTACATCGCCTCCGGGCATCGTTGAGAGTCGCTGAATCGTCCGGTCGATGAGGTCCCGAACTTCCCGGTATTTTCCCTTTGCACCGAGCACGAGCGCAAGGGCGCCAGCAATCTCACTGAGGGCGCCCGCTTCTTCCACGTGCTTGACATCGAACATAAAAGGCTGGACCCCTTCGGGCACGGTCCCACTCATCATTGAACCGATGGTCAGCCGCGCACCGATGCGCGACCGTGTCACAGGATCGGTGATTCTCGTCAGCGCTGCGATTAATTGGCGCTTGCCTTCGGCCACATTGCCACTTCGAAAAACGTGCATGCCTTGTACGGCTCGGAATACGGGATCGGGTTTGAATCCCGGATCACTCTGAATCAAAGCGACGGTCTTATCCAGGAGTTCCCCATTGAGCTCATCCCAGAACATCAGTCCTCGTCGCCGAACGATATCGTTGGCCAAGTGCGCGTCGTGAAGCTTTAGGCATAGCGCGATGGCGGCATTAAGTTTTCCACGCCCGTCGAGCAGGAGGCAAATCCGCTTGGCCACGACGCGCCATGAGTCATGCGGAGTCTTGTCAATCAGCCGTCGCTCAATCTGTTGCGTAAAGAGGTCATGGATGCGAAGTGCGGAGCCATCGGTGCCATACGGCACCAGAACCCCGGCGGCCGCGAACCGCTCACTTAGCTGGCGAACGTCTGACACCCCGGCCGCGACGAAGAGGTCCTCGTCGATCGAGCGTAACAGGCTTGCCACCTTGAGAAATGTACGTTCGTGTTCGGTTAAAGCATCGAACAATCGGTCTGCTAGCTTCGAAAATTGTTCCTCAGATGAGTCGGAAGATTCCACGGTGCGAACGAGATTATCGAGAGATATCTCAGTTCTCAGGGTCAATACCAATGCTATTGGCCCAAGTTGGCTCGTAAGACGTTGCAGGACCTCAGGGTCTGGGCTTGTCGCTGAGGACGTCAGCGCGGCTAGCTCACGAACGTCGTCTGCGGTGAACTCCAGATCTACCTCGTCAATCGGTAACTCCATGTCGCCCTGCGCAACCCAGCTATCGATCGGGAGATTCTGCCATGAGCGCGACGACAGGAGCCAATGAATGCGTTGCTTTGTCTGATCGATCAAGGCCGTGACAAAGTGAGGAATGTGCGGATCGACGTATCCAAATTGCATGTCGTCGATCGCAATGAGAGCCGTGGTCGGTAAGTCGTTGACGAAGATTGCGAGCCAGTTAGCGAGCACTTTGCCCGGATCGGCCGATTGGGCCGCCAGCGTATACGCATCTTGAAGCGTCGACAATGCCTCTTGGCTTAGTGTAGGCGAACTCTGGATAAGTCCGCGGGCGAAAGCCACGAGCGAATCGTCATCGGGACGGACACCAAATAGAATGGTCGGATCCCGCCGATCTTGCACGAACTGTCTTAGCGCCGTTGACTTCCCGTATCCGGCCGGCGCGATGATCGCGGTAATGGGCGCGTCAGTTGCCGAAACAAATCGCTCAACAACTCTACGCCGCAGTAACACATTGGTTGCTGGCACGGACGCCTCCTTAATCCAATGAACTCGCCGCTGGTTACATCGCGCCGGTATATCGGCCAGCGCTTTCGGTTGTTACGTCAGGGCCACACTACGATGAGGCTCGGCGATTGCTTCTAAAGTAGCGTCCAGCAAAACGCCGCCCCGGCTTCGGGCGCTTTTCCGTTCGCTCGTCGTTGCTCGGACGACCGCAATGAGGGCGTCTGGGCGCTGCGACCTGGCGCGGCGAGAATGACGCGGCGATCGGCGCCCGCACCGCGAACGCAATCTGCTGCACAACTGCGATGTCGGATTACCTCTGCGGTCGCTAACATGAAACCCTCCTCTCCTTCAACTGATGTCGATTCCAGCGTATCGCTAACCGACTTATCGCTACCAGCGCCCATGTTGCTAGCTAAAGGAACAGTGCTCCCGGAACACCGCCAGTCTCGCTGAGGCGGCCACATGCGACATGGGCCGGCCGCGAACTCCCGCTCGCCTGTGCGAACGACTGCTGTTAGCAACCCCGCGCGCACGCGCTCATCGAGCCGCACTTGCTCAGCACGTCTACCCTGCCCTGCACGCCTCCGAACTTGCCATTGCTTTGCCTTTCTACCTAAGCTGACCAAGCGCACGCGGGGCCACATGTCGATGCCTGGTTCACGACGCCGTGACAGTCGGCGACAGATACAACGTAGCTCATGTCAATCGCGGCCGACGTTCTGGGAACAACGCGTGATTCATCGACAGCGACAATAGCGGCACTCCGAGCGTCGTGAGCGACCTGCAGTTCGAGGCGGACAGCCTCTTTAATATGGCGCTACGACGAGCTTATCGTTTATCGAGCCTTCACCGTTGGCTTTCCACGCGGCCCCACTGACGTTCGGTAATACGGTGATTATCGCACGTCTGCCAGGCCGCGACGCGCACGTCGGAGTTCTTTGCGCGGAAATACGCTGATAGTGCTGCGACCACGTCGACGAGCTACGATCGAGGCGAAAGCGAGGATAGCCGTGGATTTTGAGGATGTCGCTGAAATCAGTGCAGAAGACCTAGCCGCGTTTAATAGTCTGGTGCAAGACGGATTGATCGAAGTCGTCTCGATCGAGGAGGGCATGCCGTACTACCGCATTGCCTCGGAGTTCGCCGGCCCGCTCGAGCCCACGGGCCCAGGGCGCTAACCCGGGGCCCCGGTCGTCACTTGTCGGTCGGCGGATCGATCGCGTACCCGACGCCCGGCACCGTGCGAATATTCACCGTCTCGCGGCCGAAGATCCGGCGTAGCCGGGCAACGTGGACATCGACTGTGCCGTCGATCGCGTCGGTGTCGTCGGGCCACGCGAGCGTAAGGCGGCGTTCGCGCGAGAAGACGATGCCCGGCCGTCGTGCGAGCGTCTCGAGCAGAGCGAACTCGCGCGTCTTGATGGGGCGAACCTGTCCCTTGACGGTGACGGTCCGCTGTAGCCGATCGATCGTCATGTTGCCGATGACCGTCGTGTCTTCGACCGGCGGCACACTGTTCGATCGGAGGGCTACTTCGCGGATCGCGATGCGCGTTATCAATCGCAGTGCATCCTGCGCTTCAGGGTCTTTGAGGATAGCGGTAACCCATCAAGCAGCTGCGCGCCACAGGCCCCCTCGCAGGATACAAGATGGCGAAGATGGCAGTGAGGCAGCGAAAGAGCCGTCATGCCCACCGGAGACGAATCCACGTTATACAAATGGCCCGCCGCGAGTGGTGGCACGCGACCTGTACTGACTCATGATCCCGAGGTACGGCAAGCGTGTCTCGACGCATACCACACGAACGAAGACTCGATTTCCGATATTGCGCAAACGTTCCGGAGCCGACATTTCACAACTGGCTTGAGGAACGTGGCGGCGTCCGTCGGCGGCTTTATCATCCCGCGACGCGACAAGCCTGTCTCGACGAATACTACGAGAAACGCAGCTCGATCGCTTCGATAGAAGTTCGGCGTCCCCACGGCGACGCTCTATAAGTGGATTGCCGCGAGTGGCGGCCCGCGATCGAAACGCGACGCTGCGTAAAGCGTCAAATAAAAGCGTCCTTTAGGGCGCTCTCTTCCTCATTTGACCCAACATCGCACATGCGCCAAACCCCGGGGCGCATAAACGCCGGCAAAAGGCCCGGCCCGTGTAGCCAGCCTGAACGAAGGCAGCCCGCGAATCGGTGGATAACGTGCCGCGAATGGCCGATTTCAACGTAGGAAGGCTCTACGAGACACTCGTTCGTGATCTCCTGGAGCAGCGCTTTGTCGAGGTCGAGTTTAGCGAGCGCGTGCGTATTGACACGGGCATCGGAGGTTTTCGCTTTCAAGTAGACCTCGTCGGCCGGCGGAGTGACGGGACTCTCATAGTGGTCGAGATTAAAGCGTATCGATCGCTTGAGGTCCCGACGTCGTGGTTATTGCGTGCGATAGAAACGCTTAAACGCATCGACATGTCGGCGATCGACGAGACAGCAATACTTATCAGAAGACTCCTCGTTATTTCGGCGCGCGCATCGCAAGAACAAAAACGACGCCTTTTGGAATCCAACATTGACGTGATTGACTTCGACGGATTGTACGAGCTCGCGGGCACGGACGTCGAACTGCTTAGTCGACTCGATGCTTCGATAGGTTCGCTGGTCGAAGCGTCGAGCGGCGACGCGAGGCCGTCAGCAGAGATCATTGACGTTAACGGCCGCCAGAAATCAGTCCGCGTTCGGAGCGTCCAGCCGAGCAAGACACCGGGAGCGGACCTCTGTGTGGCATTGCGCGCGGTTCCCGTCGGGAAGAAAGGCGCCGGCGCGTTCGAGACAGCCGTACAGACCTGTCTTGAGCATCTCTTCAGCGATCAGCTTACCGCTTGGACGAAACAACGTGTACTCGATAACGGATTACGCGTCGATTTTGCCGCTAAAATTACCGGTAATCATGAGTTCTGGCTCGATCTCGTGCGCGATTTTGGGGCGAGGTACGTGGTTTTCGAGTGCAAAAACTATCGCAAGGCCATCGATCAAGGGCAGGTTTACAGTACAGAGAAATACCTGTTTTTGCCCGCTAAGCGATCCGTCGGCATCTTCATATCACCAAATGGGGCGGACAAAGGGGCTCTGGCCGCCATGAAAGGTGCCGTCCGAGAAACCGGAAAATTGATGGTATCGCTAACGATCAATGATGTATGCGACATGCTCCACAAGAAAGACGCCGGCGATGAGATTTACGAGACGCTGAGCGGCAAAATCGACGAGATGCTTCTTACGATAAGCCGGTGAGGTCACATAACTCCGCCGACTGTCAATTCTCTCTTTTCGCGCCGCTTGATTCGGGGCCAGCGCTGCGCGTTGGCACGGTGGGTTCGCCGAGGATGGGAGTGGGGTGCCTCGGTGAGTTATGTGACCCAACAGGCCGAAAACGGCCGTTACGAGGCCGCTAAAAGCGGCCGGAGCCTGGATCCGTGGGAGCCATATCTAAACCGAGCTCGGAATCGAGGGTCCTGCGCGCGCCGCGGCCGCACCTTAGGTGACGCTCGGACCGTGCGCCGGGCTGTACGATCGCGCGCCGCTTCATGTCGGCCGGGCTGCGGCGGGTGCATCCCCCACAACATCCCTGTGCCCCTTTTGTTGGTTCGCCCTTGCCAACCGCGAGGTCGGCTGCCGCGTCGTTAGTCCATCATGCCGCCTCGATCGTTCTCTTCACCGTGCCCTCCCGGAGCATGAGCCGATCAACTTTTACGAGACCAAGGTCTTTTGGGACGTGGCTGGTCGATTGAATGGCTCACTCTCTCGGGTCGGAGAGAAGGTAACGTAAAAACTCTGCGTTCGATTCTCGTGCGGCCACTCCATAAGAGCTTCACACTCCCGAATCAGGTTCGCATTCACATGTAGGAGAGGACTTTGCCAAGAAGCCGACTCGTTAGATTGATCAGCGGATCCATCGATGTCGCGCCGAGTTCGCTCTGGAAAGTAGCGAACCGTTCATCAGTAAAACGGACACCGATCAAATATTGTCCGTTTTGTCGCAAGCAACTTTCTGGTTCATCTTGTGAATCCGGCGGCTTTTGCACGATGAACCCCAAAGCTCTCTCAAAACGGCTGTACCGGTGTTGTGGCCGGTCCCTTTCGGCGCCGCCTGGAGCTAAGAGCGCCCCGGTGATCCAGGTGACATGCGACGTTTGTGGCGTCCGATACGCGAGGACGCGGAAGCGCTGGTAGCTCTATCGAGATTGCATAGTCGCGCACGGGAAACTACTTCGACTGCGATGTGCGTCGCACGATTCGGCCTCCGTTTTTGGCCACACAAGCGCGGAACTCTGGCGCCACCTTGGTATAGCCGAGCTCGGTGCGGAGCGGTATGGAGAGGCATATCGGGATTTCCTATGGGCCCCAACGCGTGTCAACACGTCGTTACCACATCTCGATAGCCCGCGGATGGAGGCCGATATCGAGTACGAAGCGGCTTGAGCAACTAAGTCAAACGCAGTGCCGGCCTTCGCGTGCCGCCGTCTTCTGACATGCGATAAGAGCGTTTTCTCGTTTTCTCACAAGTCAGGGATCTACAGGAATGTAGCAGGCGCTGCAGATGGACGATTCGTTGAAGCAAGCAGAATGTTCGAGCGCAGAGCAATGCTGTCGATGGGAAGCGTGCTCGCCCGGCGCGTTGCTGGAGGCGCCGTTGAAACGCTTTTATATAAGCGCGAGTGGACTTCTCAAGCGGACGCTAAGAATGAGGTAGCCTTTTTTGCCAGGGAAACAATGGCAGGAAAACAATGGTTATACGATGCCGTGCCTGCAAGTTGCATCAGTAGCTGAACGCAACGGCCTTTCCATTCGGCCTCCCGGGTGCCTATGACTGAGATCGATACACGCCTGCCCCTTGAGTCGCTCCTTTCGGAATACGCTCGCAACGACAAGCTTAGAGAGCGCGTATCGGACAACATCGATATTCTCAAATGCGTTCGCGGCGGGCTACGCATGGCGCAGTTGTACCGCATCGAATTCGATCCGAGAAACGAGTATTGGCGACTGCCAGAACGTCGAATGGCGGTCGCTTATCTTTCCGACCGGTGGACGGGACGTTTTGCGCCGGCCGACGCTCTCGAGACAGTTGGCATCGAGGTGCTCACATGGTTTGATAAGGCACGACCATCGGTCATTACCTACACAGGAGTCGACTATGCGGAGGCAGATGCCGGTGGCTTCGACAACATCTGCGGCGCATTAATCGGCCACGCTCGCAAAATATCATCTTCGCCAGCCTGGAACGAACTTCGACGTGTCTGGGCGCCTCATCGGTCAAAGCTGTTGGTAGCACTAGGGGACGACATTGCTGCATTTCTTGAAGAAGCGCAAGCCAAGGAAAAAGGCGCCCCAGACCGAGACACTTGGGAGCCAGGATTCAAACAACGTCTCCCTTGGTTCGGCTACTTAAACACTTCGTCAGCAGAGGAACTTCGCCGCCGCCAAGCTTTCTTTTTCGGCTATGCAAATTTGTGGACATCTACAAACGCGTACCTCGGCGGAGGAGCACTAAATTTTGCTCCCGTCATTCAAAACACAAAAACCACGGTGATGCTCGACGCCGCACTTTCGTGGGCGGACTCAGAGGCGCTCACCGATCCAGTCTTTTTAACTCTAGGCAAGAATGAACAGGATGATGAGCCTCAAGACCGGTGCAGATACTTGTCTGTTCTCGAAGTATACGGATACCTCACGCTTCAACGCGGCCCTTATTATTCAAAGAATTCACAATTGTACACTAACTGGTTTACGCTTCCTAGAGACGTTGTAGACCAATACGCGCAGACCGCGCGCGTGGGGAAGTTCACTAACGCCTGGCTGAACGCGCATTCCGAGAAAGCTAGAGACTTCTCTACGCTTTTCCAGCAGCTCCTTCAGCGACCCACGAAGAGTTCTGTTCGAATCGAGACCATTGACACTCCGAAGGTGCTCAAGAAGTCCGATCAATCCGAAATCCCGACTCTCGACGACGAGCTCCGCGACGAGCTCCATGATCTTGCGACGAGTGAACTCGGGCGCCTTTCAGACCTTGATGCCGCCGCGATGATGGTCCATCTTTTGCTGACCAGTAAAAGCTACTTAGAAGACGGAGCAAAGCCAACTTCTGGTCCTTTAGAGCCCTCATTGCCACAGTCGTTGTCAACTACAAACGCACGACTGACTGTTCCGACAGTAAAGACTAGTGAACTGCTGCCCGATAAACTTCGTCCGTTTGGTGAACGCGCATTAGCGTATCTTAAGGCTGGTCTGCACGTGGTTTTTGCCGGCGCGCCGGGAACCGGAAAGACAACTTTGGCGCAATTCGTTGGTTACGCCTGGGACCAACAACTGGCTTCATTGCCGACGACTTTTCCAGAAAGTGAAGCGCCCTGCACGACGGTCGGGAATTCCGCCTGGTCTCCGTTTCACACAATTGGTGGTCTTATGCCACTAGCCGACGGTACATTCCGATCGCGACCGGGCATTTTCATAGATCCGGAAACAACGGACAACGACGTTTGGCATTTGCTCGATCGCTCCTTGGTGTTGGATGAAATGAATCGTGCGGACCTCGATCGATGTATTGGGGAGCTATACCCACTGCTCAGCGGCAGTGTACGTCGCGTCTCGCCGGCTGGACTACCCGGCGTCTTATGCATTGAATCCAGCGATCGATTCCGCGTCATCGCTACCATCAACGATGCAAACCTAGACGATATCGTATTCCCCATTTCTGAGGGCTTGGCGCGTCGTTTCCAAAGGATTGAGCTTAGCGGAGGCTCGCGCGATGACGTGCTTAATTATCTAAATCTCGATCCAACAGGAAACAATGAAGGTGAGCGGCATGCTGCCGCTTATGACGCGGTTGCCAGCTTCTTCAACGCCGCTCGCGAGTTTCAGATGCTCGTTCGGGAAGAGAAGGATGATGAGCGCTTGCCCTTCGGCGTGGCATATTTCGCGATCCTTAAACAATGGATTGGGGGGAGTCTAACGCTCCCCGAATCCACGCCACCTGAGCAGGCTAGTGAATTGCTTGCCGCATGTCTTCGCCCGCTCGGAAGATCACGAGACTGGGAAAAAGTGCTTGGTGCCTTCATCGCAAAAGCATGAGTGACTTAGGCGATCTGTGGTCCGCCGAGATCCGTGACTACCTCCTGGGCCGACTTTCTGCGAAGATGGTAATCGGGCAGATCGAACCACCGCCTCCCCAAAAGCTGACGCATCCGCCAATACGCCGCTGGTGGATCTTTGAGGGGAAGCAGTACGCCACCCTTGCTGGATCAATCGCGTCCAACTGGGACTACATCATCCGGCAAGCGCAGCAACTGGAGCAGACGTTCAACCCTCGACTCCGACTATCCGATAGGGCTGAGGGGACCGTAGACTGGGCACGTACTCTCGCACGCGGCCCACTCAGGCTTCAATCCGCGTTCGTCATACACTCTTCCGGTATCGGGCTCAACGACGAGGAACGAGCGGCCCTGCACGGGTGGGCAACTTGGATTTCCATTGAATGGAAAGAGTACACAAGTGGGCGCGACCCTGGTGAACGACTCAAATGGCGCGGCTTTCAGATCGACACGGAGAAGATCGTCGGCGTGGATCGGCTGCGCCGTTGGGCACATACCGCGAAACGATCTCGCTGGCCACTCCTCCGGGACGTCGTTGCGGAGTCACTTCGTCCGATACTGGAACCCAGTGAGTTGGACCGGCTTCCGCTGCCGGCTGAAGACTCACGACTCTTCGAGCTACTATGCCTTGTAAGGATCGGCCGATATTTCGACCCAATACCGCGTGACGTCCGCTGGCTGGCTAACGAGACTACTGGAAATCAGATCCGTCTCAACGGAGTTCATGCTTTCTACCAGCAGTCAATGACAAAGGAAGCCGTGCTCGCGAGCACAGAGTATCGGGGATCTCTCGCCAAGGCATTCACTATATTCAACATCCAGCCACATAAGATCATCGACCTGGCGTTTGACTTCGACAAGCCAAAAGATGGCTTTGACGGGATAATTGTCGAAGCAAAGAGCGGCGCCCAACAGTATGAAGTCGCAGTGCCACAACTACGAGTTTACAGGGCCGCGCGTCCCAGGAAACCGCAAAGCCGATACCTTATTTGGGGCGTCATCGAGAAGCCCGAGAGCGGGGATACGACGAGCGATCAGGTGCGGCAAGCTCTCGCCGACGCAAACCCAACCGAGGATGTCTGGCTTTTCTCGAGCGCAGACGCAATTCCACACGTCCTCGAGACAATCTTTAAAGCCTCGAAGTCGAGCGATGAAGTCCACGCACTCTTCAACGTTCCGAACGCCATAAGCGCCAAACAAGAGGCCTGACTTCGGCAAAACTGAGGTTGCCCCGACCGGTATCCCGATCATAACTGGAAAGCGATCATTGCCGTTCTCCTAGGGCGACCTTTCGCTAAGGGCGCTGACCGATAACTTCGCACTGCCCCCGAGTAGCAGAGTAGCAGGTCGATGGGGATTGGCTCGTCGCGCAAGCGGTGTCCTAGGCCGGGCAACTCATCCACGAAGCCGCTAAGCGGATCGAGGCGGCGTCAGAGCTGGCGACGCCTAACGCCGCGATCGCTGCCTGGCATTCGCGCGGGTCGCCAAGGCCGCTGCCGCGGCCGGCGACATCGAGATGCTCTGTTGCCGAGCTGCGGATCGCCGCGCGTGTTGCGGCCGGACACCACTCGCGCAAAGTCGATCAAACGCACGTACAAAACCGCTGTCCCGACTTCCACACCTTCGCATGCATTAATCGGCTGGGGGCTCCGTTCGGCCGAACCGGCCCCGTTCACAAGTCTTGCACGCTGCGGCCGCGATCTTGTCATCGGTCGAGAGAGTCAGCCACCGCGTACCGCCGCATAATCGAGTCGAAGTGTACCGGGTCATGTTGAAAAATCGAGATAAGTTGATCGAGCGCGGCTTGGACGACGATCGATGGGCCCTTCTTGCCGGGGAGTTTGATTCGCTGCGTGTGGCAGCGGTAGAGCATATCGGCGATCAGGTCGAGGTCGCTCTCTCTAAACGTTACGCCCTGGTGCTTCACCTTCTGCTTCTTTGGCGGCGCTGGGACCGCGGGCGGCGCCGGGGCGGGCGGTGCTGCAACCACAGCGATCGGTGGGATCGCCGGCACAATCGCGCGTTCGCGTTCAATGAGCTCTACCGGCGGTGGCAATGGCTCCGGCTCGGGCCGGTCGGCCACACGCAGTTCGGCCGCGATGTTCTCCGCTAGTCCGGCGTCGCGCGGGGCCTTCTTCTGTGGCGTTGCCGGGGCGACGGTCGCCTCGTAGTTTCTCTTGGTCGCGTTCATTCTGTCGGCGTAACTAGGCACGGGCAACCTCCGGCGCACCGGCAAGCTTCGCATCGAGTGCTTCGGCCAAGGCGTCATAATCGGCCGCCGCACCGTTCTTCGGTGCGAATAGGCGGATAGGCATATTTTGACTGACGGCACGCTGAACGTCGATCGCATCTCGGATCGTGTAAAGCGGCGCGTCGCTGAGCGCATCGCGCACACCGGCAATGATGCTCGGATGGAACGTATTGCCTGCTTTATAGGCGGTCGCGACGACGGTCGCGATTGGCACGTGATTCACGCGTTCCACACGCCGTAGCGTGCGCAAGAGCAGGCCTAGCCCGCCCACGGCCTCTCGTGAGCAATCGATCGGAACGATCACGCCCGTCGCCGCGTAGAGTGCCGCGATCGTGAGCTGGCCGTAGTTCGGCGGACAGTCAATGAGAACGTAATCCACTCGTTCGTCAAGCGGCGCGATTGCCTGCGCTAAACCAAAGAGGCGCGTTGGGTCGCGCTGAA
>Ga0182013_10003885_pt1 | contig 18328 bp, 17 predicted proteins | sample 612S2MmetaG_FD_120487 | JGI IMG/M metagenome (GOLD analysis project Ga0182013, IMG submission 120487) | Permafrost microbial communities from Stordalen Mire, Sweden - 612S2M metaG | ecosystem: Environmental > Terrestrial > Soil > Wetlands > Permafrost | place: Sweden: Stordalen | collected...
AGACTTCTTCAAAAACCGCTTCGACTGGGAGGGTCGCCTGGCTGCCGGGTACCAGAGCTAGCGCCACCAACACGATGCTTAGAATCAGAACTGGCGTGGTGACCTTTCCACAAGGCACTGAGCGCTGTGCAGCTGTGGCTACCGACATTATGAACGATTCAATGCCACTGGACGGGTTTCTCTTTAGGTGTTGTTCTGCAGTGGTTGCAAGCGTAAGCGCCTGGATTATCCCTGTTTCAGGAAGGCGCGGTTTCAAATGGCGAGGACGAGTTGAGAATTACTTTGGCTTCAACAGCAATTCAGCCGTTGCCTCTGAAGTTAAGCTTGGCAAGCAAGTGCGAGAAATATTCTCTGCCGGGCAGCGCCTTGAGTGGATGGTTATTCTTGACCCACGCGTGAGCGACCACTGCACCTTGACTGTGGTGGATATGGATTATCGCGAGTGGGTCGAGAGCTGTCGTGCTGTATGCATCCTTCTTCTGTCAAAACGAACATTGCCTAGCTTGCCCCGAGACATGCGGGTGATGCTGGCGGAGCTGGTATGGGCGACCAGGGCCGATGAAGTGGAATGGGGTACTGTCAAGTCGCAACTGAGGCTCGAGGCACACGTCGAGGGTAAATTCCCCGATTTGATAAACGGGGCGAAACGAATAAAACGCATCGTGTGAAGCACCCCAAGAGACGGAGAGGGTCACAAGAAGATGATGATGATCGATCCTAGCAGTGACGCAATGGACAGCGACGCAAGAGAGCGCTGCGGGTTCATAGTTGCCTGGCTGGTGAACAAGATTGAACACGTCATTGCCGGAGACCCGCTTTGGACTGTATTGCGTACCAACCTGCGCATGTCATGGACACTGGGTAGGTTTTTGGAAGGATGTCTACAGTGCAATCCCCGGTTCGCCGAACCTTTTGCTTGTGCTGTGCACATGGCCTCTATGAGAGAGTACGCGCGGGAACTGGCCATACGCTTTGGCTATCATTGGAAGGCTCTTGACTTTGCTGTTAAGTACCGCAAGGCCGAGGATGAATTTGTAGTGACTGCATTTGACCGCGACATTGACAAGCGCGTGAAAACCTGTCGCGCTGCTTGTATCGCCATGTTGCATCGCAAGAACAACACGCACCAGTGGTTGAATCGAGACATGCGCTTGATGATTGCACAGTTGATGTGGGAATCTCGCATTACCAAAGCGTGGGACCCTAGCAAAAGGATTTCCCCCAGAAAAACTGCGAAGAAAAAACGCAAGGTTTGATCCCGCAAGAAACAATACACAGAGAGAGGGTCCTTTTCAACAACAACAAAGATGATTGCCAATGTTCAAGGTCTCGAGGGACGCGTTGTGGATGTCGTGTCTTCGAAGCACCCGCCATACCTTTTGGTGCATGATCGCATGCGACACACGTTACAGACGATCCACGCTGCCTTTATGGATTCGGCGGGATCCGCGCAGTCAACACCCACCCAGGAGACTGCACAGATCATCATCATGACTGTTGATGCAATGTTTATTTATTCCAACAGCGGCGTGGGACTTTTGCCTAGTGGTGACTTCTATTTGAAATCAATCGGCGTTGGGTTCAGACGCCAAGTGGCACGTGACCATTGGTTACAGTATCGACTGGAGGAGCTTCTGCCTGTGTACAAGAAAGTTAACGGGTGCACTGTTGAGATGGAGCACTGGCACGTGACATTGGTAGATTTGACCTTGCGACAGCGTCGGCTGCATTGTCAGGCTGCTTGCTGTGCGCTGTTGAAACTGTCGACCCCTGAGTTACCCTGGAAGGACGTGCGGAAGATGATTGCACGCGAGTTGTACAAAACCAAGCGGCACTCCGTGTGGAACGACTCGGATGCAGATGCACCTACAATACAAGTCAAAGCACGGAAACTTGGGGAAGATGCATAAAAATCCCCGTTCTTGAAGTCGCTCGACAGACACAAAAAAGATAGGCGATGAAGGGTGTTGCTGTACGCAATCCAGAATGGATCCTTCACGCGGCTTGCGTTAACGCCCTTTACAATGTGATGCAATACCGACAGGCGCAGCGTCCGCACATTAGTTTGCAAGAAAGCATGGTCCGTGTGTTCGACTCTTCTTACGCACGTGCCCTCGATCGGGGAAGGTTTGCACGCCATGATTTGCAGGCACTCAAGGACTTTGCTGGTGACATAGCGTGTAACATGGCTTGCAATGGTATGCTAGATTATGGCGTACACGAGGAGCCCGAGACTGGGCGGCTGTGCATTAGCGTGGTGGACACAGAGCTACGCGAACACAACTGCATTCAGCGCTGTTTGGCTGTTTGCGCGGCCTTGCTCGCTCGCCGTCGATGGCCCTGGAATCCCCCTGCAGATTTACGTAAGCTGGTGGCACGAATGGTATGGGACACGCGGCGCGATCCAGATGTCTGGTCTTTGCCTGATCCATCGTCGTCGTCGTCGTCAGGGGAAATCCATTCAAGCAAAAAAGCGCGTGTTGTTTAAATGAAAACCTAGGAGAAGGGTTCCACAATGAGTGGCTACGAGCCGGATGCATCAGCTGTGCGCGTAGATGGCGTATGGCAAGCGAGTGGAGTTGCCGAGATGGTCGCGTACGAGGGCCAGGGCTACTTGGACTTGAATCTGTATCGATCGCATGACCACGACAACCGAGTGCTCACGCCCAGGACGGCGCGGCTGAAATCTATGCTGGTGCGCATTCACCACTCTCGCTGCAGTTACGGGAGTACCATTGTTTGTCAACGTGGCAGCGATCCCAAGAGCGGCATTGTATTGCACGATGGCGTTGGCAGTCATATTTGGGCAAGATTCGAGACGAGCCAGCATGCGGATCTGGTAGGATGGGCCACGGAGGATGGTACACGACTTGCTGAAACGGGCCTAGCCGTTGCTCGTCATTTTCCTCCAGAAGCGACACTGCGCTATGAAATATGGTACCCTGAGAATGCTCTTCATCTTCCCTACCGAATGGGATGTCAGTGGGTTTCCATGGATGTGACAGATGTTACATTGGTTAATTGCATTGCACGCTGCAAAGCTGCCTGCATTGCGTTTCTTGCACGCTCCATCCGTGTGATTCCGTGGCATGATATCAGAGCTGGCATTGCCCAGATGATCTGGGGAACACGCTATGACCGGGACAAGTGGAATTCCCCCCGATTGACAATGGAGATAAAAAAACACAAAGAGTAAGAGAGGGGCAGAAAAAAACATGGCAAAGCCGCTGCCTGCAGACATCATAGCAGTCCATCGTAGTGGCATCACGTTTGTGCGTCTGCGTGAGAAAAGCGGGCGGAGTGGACGCTGGTCGTGGCGCGGGTACCAAGCGCTTTGTCCCCGCGACCGTAACCGCTCGGAGCTGTGCTATCGCAGCGCCGAGGACTGGACTGACGATCTGAATGTCGAACGCATACGGTCGGGTCGCTGGTCATCGCCTGCTTTCTCTGATAACGAGGTGCAGGAGTTTACCTTGTACATACCGCCGGAAGACATCCTGTTTGATAAGGCGGGCATGCACGACTTTGTTTATGAGACCATGGGACTTGAACTGGCGAAGCACTGTGCCTATTGTCTTCCCATTTCTTTGCAGGTGGATATTTGTCAAGACCACCTTGTCATACGAGTTTGCGACTTGGGCATGCAAAAGACTCGCCGCGAACTTGCATGTCGTGAGGCCTGTGTGACCGTGTTGCTTGCCGGCCGTCGTCGTCCCATTGGAGGCATGCCACGCGACTTGCACGTTATGCTGGTGCGCATGCTTTGGGTATGCCTGAGACACGACACCAGCTGGGATGATATTGACTCTGGAAGCACAAAGCGCATCAAGGCCTGAATGCCGTGTGTTGTTTTACTGAGACGAGGACGACAGCGAACCTTCTATTTGCCCGGCTCCACGAGAGTATGCTTCGTCTAAGCATTCTGCGCACACTCCCTGGTGTGCATCCGCGCATATTTTGCATAAAGAAGCCCAGCATGAGCGTCTCACATCTCGATCGTTTGCCGCTACCCCTTTGCATATTTGTCGGCATTCTCTGGCTTTGCAAATAGGCCGCGAACAATGACAACATGGCGTCCAGTTGCGCTCGACCATGCGCGGAAACTCGGCTCTGCACTTGCCACATGGGATTTCAATTGCCCTACACTCAACGCAGCTCAAATCATCAATGCTTGTGTGCGGCTCCTGGCAATCAAAGCACCGCAACTTGCTGTAGAAAAAGTTGCGCATCAGATAGACGGCGGCATCCCTGGGCATACGGGTAATGGGGTGGTCACTGCCGTGGGCACGACCGAAGCGATTGCACAAGAGTACAGTTAGCACCACGCGTGCGTGCAGGTAGTGTTCAATGTGCCTGTGTCCACATTCACGTGCCACATCCTCAAGCGAACACCCTGGGTCAGGAGCCCGGATGCTGTCCATGCCTGTCATCTCGATCCATGCAGTGAAATGCACTGCAGCATTGGCAGTCACAAACTGCATGCCGTTTGAAAACCCAACCGGATGCTCGGGGTGCGCAGGACGAGCAGCACATTCGGTTTCCCATGCTCGTAGCTCGTCGCGGGTGCACCCGGGCATAAGCACTGAACGACATTCCCGCGAGGTACCGTAAGGATGCAATGCAAGCTTGCGTAAAATATCAATTGCACCCTTTGCACCAGCATCTATGAGCACTTGAGCGCACTCTAGATTGCCTTCTTCAACTGCAATAGCCAATGGCGATTGAAGTGTCTTGGGGTGCACTGCGTTCACGTCGGCGTCTTTGTAGTGGATGCACTTGTACAGGTTGGCTGCTCGATTATCCCGGATCGATGTCCAGATGGTGGCATTGAACACTGCATTGTCATCGCCGTTCCAAAGCTCGTCGTCGTCGTCGTCGTGAATGACACGTCGTCGCTTTGACTCCATGCCTAGTTTTTCATTCTTTGTGCGACGCAGCAGCAGCAGTGCGTTCGGTGCAGTCTGCACAGAAAAATGCCGGTTCCTTTTTGACTGAAAAGGGTGCCACGCACACGGGCTTGTGTTCGGTCCAATGGGCAGCAGCGCATTCTTGACTGCAATAGCGAACGGATTTGCAACGCGAGCATCGCTTAAAACCAGGACCAGCCTTTTCGCATTGAGCGCATACGGAGCAATTGGGCTTGTGACTGGCCCAGTCGCGTCCCTGACACCCAACACTACAATACCAAACAGTGTTGCATGGACAGGGTAGCAGGTCCTCCTTGATCACAGCGCAATCGGCGCAGCGCCTCCAAAGGTGACCGCACGCGACCTTGCTCAAGTCCGTTCCAATTGCAGCATCCACACGCTCCTTGAGCTTGATAGTGGATTCGGCAAGTCGCGGACCGATCCCTTGAAAATCAAGCATAAACACAATCTCAAGTTCAGCGCGCGCAGCCTCAAAGGCCAAGAGGTGCGCAAGCAAATTGGCTTTGTCAAATGCAATACCACATAAGCGTCCGCGGAGCATATCAAGTTTGGGAGATTTGCCAGTCGTAAACAATTTTTTGAGGCATGCGACGCGCTCCGGGTGGGTGAGCGGCAACGCCGATGCCCAGAAGCCGCCTTCCACCTCCTGGCCCAAAGCACCCATTGCCCAAAATTCCGCAGCAAGCAACTCGGCCATTTGCGGGTCATGCATCTGCATCTCTCCATGAAGTACAGCCATTTTGCGTGCAATCTGACATTTAAAACCAAGGTCAAGGTGCTCAATCTCCCTCAAGAAGGAAGCCACCTTCTCCAAAGCCGCACAGCATCCAATCATGTCCTTTGCATCAAAAAAGCAATGAGCAGTGTACATCCAGACTTCAACGCCCACAGAGGTAGTCTCCAGCCCTGTGTGCTCCTTCACGTACTCCATGGCAGCGTTGATCGTTGCAGTGCGATCACCAGTGGCACCCATGTTGAAGTAGAACTCGGCCACTTTGAAGGATACCATCAAGAATTCGGCACCGCCCTGTGACTTCTTGATATGCTGCAGCCAATTGTGCGCAAGATAGGCGACGTTTGCAGGCGTCGGACACATGCTGGCCACTTCCAGTACCAACTCGCAAAAGCGCCACACCTCGTCGCCCTTGGGTGTGCAGTTTTTGTGCATGGCAAGTTGCGTCAAGTCCTGAAAAGCAGCTGAGAGGCCACCCCTTGCAAGGTTGTCGGCCGCATTTTTCAGAATACCAGCAGCTGTAAGAGTCCCGTCGCGCGCCGCCTTGATCAAGTCTTTCTTGTCTTCCTTCCCCGCTGATAGTCGCATCTGCTCCAGGGCGGCTTCGAGGGCAAACTCATCGCTGCGTCCCATCCTATCCAGCTCAAGCACGAGCGACTTTTCCTTGGTAGACCGGGCGCCACCACCAAACTTTGTGCCACGCGCAGCGGCTCTCTTTTCAGCAAGACGCATGAAGAACACCTTTTCGCCTCCTCCCTCGATTAAAGCACCAGAATAAAAAATACGTCGAGATGGGGGAAAAACCTTTTTTTCATTGCAAGTTGCGAGTGATAATCACAGGTTCCTTGGTGGTCATCTCCCTGTTGCCCAGCACCATGGTGTTGCTCACCAGCTTAGTGGGGCAGTCTCGCATGGTCATAATAGGGAGATCAAGGGGTGCTCCACAAAACCAATAGCGAAGCCCCAGCCCTGCAAATTGTTCATAGGTGCGACGGGTGCCCAACTTGCAAACGGAAGCAAAGGGATGTGCCTCGCGACCACTGGCAGCCATTTCATCGGGTGAACTGTGACTGACAATCACCAGCGTCGCCGGTCCCAATTCACGCTCAACCAGGCCAGACTGGCGTGCAGGCGAGGCAGGACCAAAATCACTCTCCACTGTTTCGAATGAACGCAAAAGCGATTGAACGTCAAGGTCTCGGCGCTGCTTAGCGCTGGCAATGCTTACTGCGTGATGCTTGGTCACAGCCTCCAGGCTGGATTCGTCGTTCCAGCATGCGTAAATGGCAGCATCAAAATAGGGCCCCGTCGTAATGGGGAAAAGGGGAGCACCGGCCATGAACACATTGGGCCCCGTAAAAAAGAGAGCACGTGTCTTGCAGTGCGTGGCAAATACGGTCAGATTGTAGTCCAGACCCCACTGCGAGAGGATACCCAAGAAATCATCCCCCAGTTGCAGCGTGCCGCCACCTCCATAGTCGCGCAGGCCAGGCACATACACGTAGTGGTCCCAAGGCCCGCTGATGACGTCGGCCCAAAAGTTGAAGACCCCGTCGTTGGCAAAGTGCATAAAGTTCCCCAGCAAAAGCAAGACACGAAAGGTCTTGTCGCTCTTGGGCCAACTGGGCAGGTCATGCGGACGCCAGCCCGTCGTCTCTTGCATGACGCCAGAGCAAGTGAACACAAGCAGTTCCGTTGCCTTGGTAGCCACAATCTGTGTGAGGCGCTCGCCTGCAACCGCCGCTGGTTTGTCCATTTCCTACTCTTCGTGACCCTCAACGACTTTTTTGTTGCAACGCAAAAGTTTTCGCGGTGAAAGGGGGAAATTCGATTTTTCGCTGGCCTCAGGAGGGGTGCATCACTCCACACAATGAGCAGTGAAGAGAGGCTTGTACAAAAGCTTAGGCATTACAAGGAACGGGTGCGCGAGCTGGAGAAGCGCGTTGAGACCTTGGAGGACAACGAACAAGGCTGGGGCGAACTGCAGAAAGAACACGGGATAGCGTGCGCCAATGTTGTAGATCTACAGTTTGAAGTCGAGCAGGCGGAGGCTGAGATCGAGACCTTGCAACAGAAGTACGAGGACGCGAAGGATCAACTGCGGGAAATGGAGTATGAGCGCGAGGATGCACGCTACGACACTGACAAGACAGCGGGCAAGCTACGCGAGCGCATCACCGAGCTTGAAGCGTTACTGAGCGATGCTGAATCACGACACCGCGAGGATCGCAGCAACTACGATGCAACACTGAAAAGAGTGCGAGACGGCTGGGACCAATGCCAAGAAGGTTGCGGAGACAAGCGGCTTAGGCTTGCAGACCAGGAGGATGCACTCAAGGAAGCGTCAGCTGTCATTGGCGAACTGCGCGAACAGGTCAAGGTGTTTGACCAACGCGAGGTGGCCAGGCTACCCACGTACAGGCGGGGCAAATTGTTGCGTGACTTTTGCAGCGCCCCACTTTCGCATGTGGATGCAGGCAAGACTGAATACCACGTCAAGGACTTAGCTACCACCTTTGTCATTGAACTTGGTGCCACGGACTGTGCCACCCCTGCCAATGGCATGGCTCTTCACTCCTTTACCAAACGTTCTCAGCTTGTAAGCGCGCTCGTGTACAGCTTGAACCGCGGCATCATGCTACAGTACTATCATGGGCGTCGCTGGCGTGATTGCTTTTTGGCGGGCGCTGCTGCAGAGGGAGGCATTGAGCATGTGCGTGTGCGCCGAGTGCTCAACTACGAACACGAGTCTGGGGACGGACAGCTTGATGTCAGCGTGGCACTGCTGCGGTTTGCAGACTTTGTGGACGAGGAAACGTTTTTTGCTCAGTTTGCCAAGTAAAGACACACGTTGTGCGTGTTTGTGTGTGTGTTTTTACTTTTTCTTGTCTGCTGGCGCCGTGGCCACCCGAAACTTGGCCTCCTTGGTTGCAAGGCGCGCCTGCTTGAAAACATTTTGCACATTGGGTGTCTCAATGTCGTTGCCAGTTGTCGTGGCATCCCCGTAAGGTGCCTTGGACGCATAGCAACAAACGTAGGTCAACACAATAAACACAAAGACGCCCAGCACAACGGAAAGCACCACAATGGCTATCCAGTTGTCATTGTCCACGGTACGCACATCAGTGTAGACACGGCGCTCTACGGATGCACGCTGAGGAGGAGATCCGTGACCTGGTCTGTGATACCCACCACCACCAGGTTTGGGTCGAGGTCGTGGTGTTGACTTTGGCGGTGAAGTGCCCTTTGTTCCATCTGCAGGCCGCGACGTACCCTTGGTTCCATCCATGACGGGCCGCGACGTGCCATCATGAGAAGGACCCTTTGTCCCTGTTGTTTCTACACTTGGCAAATCGGTGACGGGCACTGCGTCGGCAAGGGGAGTAGTTGTTTGCAGTTCTGTGAGCGGGACTTCCTCCGTAGTAATGGGCTGTGTAGTTGTTGTTGTTGTTGTGTCCTCGCTTGTAGTGGTGGGCTGTGTAGTTGTAGTTGTTGTTGTGTCCTCGCTTGTAGTGGCGAGGGGCGCGGGTGTTGTCGTTGTGGTCGCAGGTGCAGTCGTTGTTGTGGTGGTGGTGGTGGCGGTGGTGGTGGTAGTTTCCTGAGTTGTGGTGGCAGTAGTAGTAGTAGTTTCCTCGTTGGTGGTAGTGTCCGCAGTCGTCGCTGTTGTTGTTGTTGTTGACTCAGTGGTCGTGTCAGCAATGGTCACTGGTTCAGTCGTTGTGTTGTCTGCAAGCGCTGTTGTTGTTGTATCGGATTCCGCTGCGGCAGTGGTTGTTTCTTCGGATTCGGTGGTCGTCGTGTCTGGTTCAGCCTGCTGGGCATTGTGGCCACCCAACTGCAGTCCCAGCTTGGCACTGGGCTGTGATCCATTGAGGTAAATGTGCAAGTAGTCCTGGTCTAGCTGACAACCCAGGGCACCCAGGCAGGGCCCGCTGACAGCAGCCAACGCCTCGTTTCCAATTTGTTTGCCTACTCCAATTGCCACAACACGCACACCCTTTGCAAAGAGCGCTTCAGACGCAAGCTTGGCAGCAGCAACGTTGGCCGCGTAGTCGTCACAGGGTTGTGCATTGCAACCAATGCGAGTAGAGGGCGCTCCATCTGTAATGAGGTACCCAACATTGGGTTGCAGCGCAAGCATGGTGACAAGAGCTGCCTCCCAGTTGGTGTAGTATTCAGGATGGGCCAGCTCAAATTGCATGGCTCCAATAGCATCCACCACGTACTGCACATTGTCCGTGTAGTTGACAAGGAGGCGTGCTTCTGTTGCAAACTGCACCAAAGCAGTGCAGAGACCAGTGCGCGATGCAAGATCGTGTTCAATGCTTTGCATCAGCTGTCCACGCAGCAAGGCAGCCTTGTTCTCGCCAACCAGCGTTGTTGACATACTGCCTGAAATGTCCACGGCAATGACGATGCGCGAGTCGCATGACGCTGTCCCAGGGATTTCGCCCGTTGCGCTTGCCCATGCAATGAAAATGCAAAGCCACAGGGGCCCCATCATTCAGTTTGTTTTTTTGGTAATTTCTCTTTTTAAGAGATCATGCAAAGAAAAACCACCACCAACACACCAATCCAAGTTACTCAGAGCAAAAGAAAGAGGAGCAAACTTCAAATGTCAATTGGCAGCAATATCGAATCGGCAAAGGCACTGTACGCAGTTGGAAGCAAGGGATGGGAACCCGAAACCTTGCTCATTGTGAATGGCGTTGCATTGCCTTGGCGACTGCTGTCTGGATCGGCTTATTTCAGTAGTCTCCTTGCCTCTGGTACATGGAATGACCTGTCCCGTGTGCTTGAGCGCATCGACGATGAAGATCATCTGATTGCTCGCGTCCGCATTGGTTATGAGGGTACCCATGCAGAGGCCATTATGCTGCATCGAGTGCTGTGCGTACTGGAAACCAGTGTGGCTGACCACCCCAATTCGCCAATGGCTGACGACGAACATGATGTCGACAACGACGACGACGAACACGATCAAGATGGAACAGCGGCAAGTCTCGATGCATGGTCGTGCGAGGATTTATGCAATGCATTACGCTGTGCCGACATGTACAATCTGTGATGCACAGGCAACTTAATTGTCACCAAAAATGATAAGGGGTGCCCGGCATTCCACGCAGGCAGTCGAGGCAATCTTCCGAGCATATTGCGTCGCCAGTACGCCAGCGACACGGTCTGTCGCAAAAGTCACCACACATGATACATCGTTTCATGGTTGGGCATCGGTGGCCAAACCGATAGCAATATTCATTGCAATACTGGCAAAGATTGTAATGACAACGCGTACACAGCTTGCCACAAGCAGCACAGCCCTTGACAGCAAATGTTATGCGTGTTTTACACATGCGACATTGAGTCTCAAACGCATAGCGATTAAGCACGAGTGTCATGGGGCCTTTGCGGTCGCAGTCCTGACAATGAGCCATCTTGCCAATGGGACATTTCGTACCAGGATGATCCCAACCGCATGTTCCGCATAGCCCTCCAAACAAGTTCTTGCGCTTGGCGTTGCGTCGCATCTGTTCTTGTGTCGATGCCCAAATCTCAGCAACATCGCAATGGGGCACGCCACAGGTCAGCATCAGACGCATTGTAGTCTTGCATCCGCCGTATGGTACGCAATCAAAAAGGACGTAGAGTCGCTTGCAGGTCAAGGAAAATCTGACGGCATCGCGAGGTCTGCAATACCGCGTGACTATCAATACAATGACGTCCCATAGCAGAGCCACTTCTGTCATTCTTATTTTTTGCGAGGGAAAGAGTTTTGCGCACTTTGCAGGGGAAATCACTCTGGACTCATCTCAAGTGAAAGAGGGTCGGCGAAATGGATGGCACTGTTAATGTCCTTGTCACGGGCGGCACTGGCTTCTTTGGGCACAATCTGGTTTCGGCGCTGCTGAAAGACGCGCGTGTGGCCAATGTGCATGTGCTGGCTCGCAACGCTCCGCCCACGGAGAACACGCTTTCACGCTGGGCCGTGGACGGACGCTGCATGATCGGCCACCCACCTGAACCTTCTAAGCCCGAGGAGCGCATCCCACAAAGCAATGGAGCCAATGCCGTGTTTGCCAGTGACCGTGTGCGCTTCTTTCGCGGGGACATTAACGATGCCGATGTACTTGCAGAGGCCATGGACGAATGCGCTGTGGTGTTTCATGCATGCGGAGACACGCGTTGGTGGAACGCGGTGAACGACGAGCAAAAGCGCACCAATGTGAAAGGGACCGCAACGGCTCTGCGTGCTGCCAACGCGGCGTCGCATGTCAAGTGCTTTGTCTACACCAGCACGGTGGATGTCATGGGTCACTACGACAAGGATTACTATGCTAACATTAACGATGACACGGTAGTGGCCATTGACGGGGCTCTCGATGAAACACTGCCATGTCCCGAGCATTTTGAACGCTCCTCCGCCATTTACGAGAGCCACACCCCACAGTACTACAGCTACCAAGGGTTTGGCTACAACTATGCCGATACCAAGCGTGATGCGGAGCACTATGTACTGAGCGCTGCACACCGATCCGATCTGCGCGTTGTTGTCATCAGGCCTGGTTCCATGATTGGTCCCTGGGATGTGAGCGACCAGTATGGACGCCTCTTTGAGGAGCTCAAGGCACGCTCCCTGGCAGGCATTCCCAGCGGAGGCACCAGCGTTTGTCACGTGACGGATGTGGCTCGTGCTCACATTGTGGCTGCCTTTGCACCACAGCTGAAGCATCAAGTGTACATTTGCGCGGGTGCCAATGTCTCTTATCACGAGCTGTTCCTGGCCATGCGTGCCATGCTGGTGGAGTTTCGCGACTCGGATCACAACGTAGCCACTCCCATTGGTGGCGTGTGCGGTGGTGCCTTGCAAATCATCCCACAGCCCTTGCTTGTTCTGTACGGCTGGCTCTGTGAAGTGCACTCTTGTGTGTGGTCAGGAAGCGAACCCGAGGTGAACCCGGGCCTTGCTCGGTACATGTCGTGCAATGCATATTACAGTTCCGCGCGCGCCGAAGGAGAACTTGGCTACCCTGCTCAACGCCCTAGGCGCTGGCTCGAAGCCATTGTTGAGTCTTATTACTGGTACACTTTTCGAGGACGTTTCTGAAAAGAACCCCTACGACATTTGTTCTGCAATCCAATGAAATACTCTTTGAATCGTTGGTCTTACTTCTTTTGCATTTTTTTTTGAGGAGGAATGCGCACTCTCATCTTGCTGGGACTCTTGCTAGTGACAATGGTACATGGGAACATCTTCACCCGGGTTTGGAACGGTGACGACAATGACTGGGATGCACCAAGTGCTGCCTTTTGGGTGGTGATTGGCTGCGCTGCCTTTTTGGCCATTCTCATGCTGGGTTTTCTCATCTACTGGTGGTGCCGGCCTGCTCCTACAGCAGCTCAAGCGATTCGCGATGAAGCTCGCTTCCAGGCAGCTCCTTATGTGGGGGTCATGAACAAGTTTGCAGTGACGGGGCAACAACGAAAAGACGAATGAAGATTCTTCCAATTCATTTTTGGATTTCGCTGAAAAGTCTAAAAATAGAACACTTTCACATCGATTTTTGGGGTATGCGGTGTTTGGTTTTTGCACCCTTGGGGGTCGGGAAGAAAAAAAGTGGCCCGGGAAAGTTGACCCCCATGGTTTTGGTCCTGAGTCGAATGCACGCAACTTTATTTTTTCCCATCATGAGCGAAATTTCACTGGGCGGGATGAAATTTCACCGTCCCATACGATTTTTCAAAGTTGCGTGCATTCGATTCAGGAACGAAACCATGGGGGTCAACTTTCCCGGCCCTACTTTTTGGTCCCGGGCACCAAAGGTGCAAAAACCAAACACCGCATAGGCCAAAAATCGATGTGAAAGTGTTCTATTTTTAGACTTTTCAGCGAAAATAAAAAGATGGGCGTTTCCCCAGACAGAAAAAACGCCAGTGACGATCTTTCATTGCGTGTCACATTGGAAGAGGGTTTGCTGTGCAACACCAAGACATGTTTATGCATCGCGTCGTCACCGACTGGGAGCTCCGGGCTGCTGAGCTTGCTGCAGATGCGCGAGGCTGGATGCAACTGTACAACGGAGCACGGGACGAGGTGGTGGCTGCTCACGAGGATGCTGCGATGCTCTTGGAAGAACGCGAAGCCCAACACTTGGTTGCTCTTAGGGCAGGTGAAGAACGCGAAGCCCAACACTTGGTTGCTCTGCAAGACGCGCGCCAGCTCCTTGAACAAGGCAACGCACAGCATCAACTTGAATTGGAGACTCTACGTCAGGCACATGCAGTAGCTCTCCTGGAGGCAGACAAACGTCGCAAGACTGAGAAGCGTGCCCTGGCTGCAGAGCTCAAAACCAAAGCGGACGAGCGAGTGGCTGCAGTGGAGAAGGCCATGACTGTTGCCCTGCTGGTGGCTCAACAAGAGCACAAGGGTGTTGTTGAGACACTTGCCAGGGAAACAGCCAAACTGGCCACTACCGAAAAGCAACTACAATGCAAGACGAGCGAGCTGGAACAGCGCTGTGCTGCCTACGACAAGCTCAACAACCGGCATCGGGAGTACTTTGACGACAATCGCGAGTTGCGCCTCAAACTGGGCGAGCTCGAACTGCTCAAAGATGACCTTGAAGCCGAGTTGGATGCTAGCGAGCGACACTACGCGGAATTGGCACAGACCAGTCGCAATGCAGGAGCCTTGCTGCAGGAACAGAAACAGATTGCCGCTGTAAACCAAAAGGCCGCCACTCAGTTGGACAACCAGCTGGTGGCGATGCAAGCTGCATTTTCGATTCTTGCTGCTGCTGTCGACAATGACGAACTTGTTGGGAGGATTCTCACAGCATCGAAACAGGCTGCACAGCAAAAGACGACGGCCGGCAACAGCAAGCATAACAGTGCTGGTCCTAGCAGCAGCAGCAACAATAAGAAGAAGAAAGTCTTGAAATGAAATTGCACCCCAGGGGCTTTTTTTTCATTTGGGCTGCGTGCCAAACAGAGGGTCGACCCAAGCATGAGCAACGCCAAAGGATTGTGTCAGGCCTTGGTTGCCGTAGTGGTGATTGGCATGTGCCTTGTGTAGTCGAGCCCACCACGTGGCCACTCGCCTGGGAACCCAGCCTGGCATTTGGTTGGAATACGTATGCAAACAGTAGTGAGTCACATCGTATTGCACGTAGCCAAGGATCATGCCAACACCAAGGCCGAGTGCATATCGCTCAGGGAAAAATGCAAACACCGGTCCCAACACTCCCACTGCAATGAGGCCACTCATGATTAACGGGGTGGCAATGCGCTTCCTGTCTGTTGGATGTGCGTGATGAACAGTGTGCGACAAGAACCGTACAACGTTGACTACTCCCTGCCCGTAGGGTGGCAGGCGGCGTGCCCATAGCACGGGAGCGTGAAAGAACCACCGATGCAGGGCATATTCAATCACAGGCCACACAAACAACCATGCAACCAGTGCAAGTACGTATTCGGTCAGCGCAAATCGCATCCCTGCGTAGTACAGGGCAAAGGGCAGCCATGTGACAAGAGGCAACCAGCATGCCGCGTAGGTGAGTTCTTCTGCCACGTCCCAAAACTGGCCAAGCGGGAAGATGCGCAGTGATTGCATCCGCCCCAATGCAGGTTTGATCTGTGCGTCCTTGATGCGATCAAACTGTTCAGTGCTCATGCAGTACACTTGAACAATGGCACTCTGGTCCGGATCCAGCTGATCGCGACGCTCATCTTGTGCGGTCTCTCTGTTTGTGCTCATGTCCTTGCGTGAAATTGTCGGCCTAGTCCACTCCCACACAGGCGAAAAAAGTTCCAACAGAAGCCGTCTTTGGTCCTCGGCGAGTTCCACGGTGTCGTCCTTTGGAAAGGCGATTGACATTAAACAACGCACAGGTTTTATTGTAGCTCTGCTGGTAGTAGCGCAGGAGCGTCAGGGGAAGCCAATCGCACGGTGCGTTGCAGTAGGTACATGATGCGCGTGTGATCAGTGGTTTTGTTGGGTAGTGCCTGAAGGCGTTCCAAAATCATGGAAGGACCGTTTACGCCTGGAATCCACAGTGACTGGTAGCCATTGGCGTCTGCTTGTTGGAGCAGGACCTTGACGTTTTCAAACTGACCCCGCATCGTTGCTGTCCATAGGAAAGGTTCGTTGGGAGGCAGCTCCTCTTCCACCAGACGTGGTACGTGGCGATCCAGGCCCATTTCCTGAACGAGTTTCATGAGCTTGGTGTCATCGTCGTCCTCGTCTTCTGGGTTGCGTGCATCCAGCTCTCCCTCCACTTCAAATTCGTCTCCCAGGTATTCGGCTTCAAGCAGGTTGCGCATCTTGGTTGCATCAGCCTTGAGAAAGCGCGAGTCACGGGCCAGCTGCTGCATGCGATAGAGATGGCGTTCCTTGGGCATCTGCGGTACATGGGGGTCCTCGTAGTCGTGAAGCACACCACACATGATACGATAGGCTGCGTAAATGTCCTCAGTGGTCTTCAAGCCCATGAGCACAATCTTGCCAGTGTTGGCAATGTTGGCACAGTAGGGAGCGCCACTGGGCAGTCGGTGGTAGTAAATAAGATTGATGAAGCCTCCTGGGTCCCAGTTGACGCTTTCCTCATCCGAGTACAAGAGTTTGGTCAAATGCACTCCATCCTGAGGCAAGGCGCCGCTCCCCACAATGTTTTGCACCCCTTCGTGCTTGCATTCCAAATGTCCCTCCAGCGTCTGCACCACAATCTCATCGGTGCCAGCACGACGCATAATCATGGGGATGCGTTCAATGGCCTGCCTGTACACTTGGCAATAGTAGCGCGCCTCTGCCAGGGAGCGCGTGCGGATCAAGACGAATTTTCCTTTTGTGTACAGCATGCCAGTGGCTGGGTAGATTCGAATGGTGAGCGCGGCAAAGTTGGGTGGCTTGTACTTGGTGTTGGGCATGTACTGGGCCATGCGAATTAGATCCAACGGACCCGTGGCCGACTCGCTTGTGAACTGAACCATGTACACAATGTTGACAATGGCTGGCAGTACGTAGCGTTCGCGGCTGAGCCATTCGCATACTGCTGGTTTGGCATTGCGCATGCCCAGCACAAGACGCAAGGCAGCTGCATCGCCTGCAGCACAGCGTTCGGGGCGCTTGATGTCATCGATTCCGTAACAGGCTTGCTTTCTCGATGCCGATGCCATCGCCGCCGCCTCTTCAAGGGGCCTCTCTTGTCTCTTTTTCATGGCCTTGCCATTTGTCAAGATTGATTGTGGACTTTCTGCGCATATCCTTTTTTGCATAGTGGCTTTGGGTGCATTTGCACCAAACAAAACAAATTCAAAAAGGCAAGCGGCGGAGGAAAATGGACGACGTGTATTTTGTCGTTGGCCCCTTGGCCAACCAAAAAAGTCGCGGCTTCAAGTTTGACGACAGGGCTTTGAGTTCGCTGTGTCTGCGCATTGATCAGCGGACAGCTCCCAAGTTGTTCGACCAATTTGTGGAGTTTCGCGAAGATGCCAGGCAGGGCCTTAAGGATGCAGAACCAGCTTCCGGACGCATGGCCACATTAGAGGCCCCCGTGGTGACCTTTCGGTTGCAGGGCACTGCGACTCCACTCGCCAACAGCAGCATTCCCATTGAGTTCCTCGTGTCAACCAATGGAGTGCCCAATGCAGTTGTGGTCGCGAGTGAAAGCCATCCGTTTCCCTACAGGACAGTAACGGTGGTGGATTATGATGGACCGGGGTATGTCCCGCCACCGCCACAGGCAGCGCCGCACATTCGCCGGCGGCCCATTGTTGACCCCGTCTCGTTTTTGATCGGACCCACGCGCTACACTGGAACGCACAAGACCATGTTTGATTACGATTCGAACAGGCAGTTTTTGCGCGTCGACCCAGACCAAGAGCAGCTGTACAGTGCACTCAAGGGTTTTGCAGAGGCAGCCAAGCAAAACATCAAACACGGGTTGCCACCCGTGCATGGCAAAAAGGAATCCAACGGAGAGCCCGTGACGCTGACCTATGATGGAAGCGCCGATGATCCGTACTGGAGAGGAGAGCGCATTGCGCTGGAGCGATACGGGCGCTTTGTCTTTTTTGTGCGCGTCGACGACGATGACCATCATTGGGGCGTGCGCATGGCTGTGCCCTCGACGCCGACCTCGTCCATGCTTGTGGGCAGTACGCGCAACAAACCCATTCCGCTGGTGCGGCTGCTCGAGGGCAACGCTGATCTGGCACCCTTCTTTGCCAAGCTCGATCCAGTGACCATTGTCAACGAGAGTGACAGAGAGCATGCAGAGAGCATGACCGCAGTGCTGCTTGAGGCTGTGGAAGCACATCCAGAGTTGCCAGCTGAAATGCGTGTTACATGGGCTGCTGCCCAGTTGCGCGAAATCATGCTGCGCTTCTACGATGATCACCCGGGGGACGCACAGACACGGCATGCACGCTTGCATCACATGCAAACTCTCTTTGACGGTTCCATTCGGCGCCTGGTGCTGCAGCTCAACGTGCCTTTGATTGCGCTGCCCCAGTTCTTCATTTCGGACTATGCAGAGTTGGTGCCAGCCGAACTCATGCAGGTGGCTGAACGCTATCGAGATTCGGGCGTGCTCTACGTGCCCCACCATGGAGCAGAGGGTGTAACAGCGGTGGCCCCTGGTCCCGAGATCAGGACGGGCGATTCACCACGACG